>ERZ791631.38-NODE-38-length-148768-cov-31.021283_pt1 | contig 148768 bp, 128 predicted proteins | sample MGYA00509961_ERZ791631 | MGnify/ENA primary metagenome ERZ791631 (study PRJEB30046, sample SAMN00715248) | human gut metagenome | study: EMG produced TPA metagenomics assembly of the A metagenome-wide association study of gut microbiota in type 2... | reverse complement strand
ACTCAAATGCCTCAACCCCGCATAAACACTAGGTTTATTTATCCAAGCTCTTCATTGTCGGGAAGAGCAGAACATCTCTAATTGCAGGTGAATCTGTAAGCAGCATAACAAGTCTGTCAATACCGTAACCGATACCGCCTGTTGGTGGCATACCTACTGCAAGTGCGTTAAGGAAGTCCTCATCTGTGTGCTGTGCTTCCTCGTCGCCGTTCTCTGCGTTCTTATCCTGCTGTGCGAAACGCTCTCTCTGGTCGATTGGGTCGTTAAGCTCTGAGTACGCATTACACATTTCCCATGTGTTAATGAAAAGCTCGAAACGCTCAACCTTCTCTGGATCAGATGGCTTCTTCTTAGTAAGTGGAGATATTGCAAGAGGATGATCCATAATAAATGTAGGCTGGATTAAATTCTCCTCGCAGTACTCCTCAAAGAAGAGGTTGATGATGTCGCCCTTAGTATGACGCTCCTCGAACTCAATTCCTCTCTCCTTAGCAAGAGCCTTAGCTTCTTCATCAGTCTTAATTGTATCAAAATCAACACCAGCATATTCCTTAATTGCGTCATTCATAGTAAGTCTTCTGAATGGCTTTCCAAGGTCAATCTCAGTGCCGTTGTAAGTAATCTTAGTTGTACCACATACAGTCTCAGCAAGGTGTCTGAACATACTCTCAGTAAGTTCCATCATACCTTCGTAATCTGTGTATGCCTGGTAAAGCTCCATAAGTGTGAACTCAGGGTTGTGTCTTGTATCAACACCCTCATTACGGTATACTCGTCCGATTTCGTAAACTCTCTCAAGACCACCAACGATAAGTCTCTTAAGATAAAGCTCTAATGAAATACGAAGCTTAACGTCCTCGTCAAGTGCGTTGTAATGAGTCTCAAATGGTCTTGCAGCAGCACCACCAGCATTAGATACAAGTGTTGGTGTCTCAACTTCCATGAAGTCTCTGCCATCAAGGAACTTTCTGATTTCCTTGATAATCTTTGATCTCTTTACAAATGTTTCCTTAACCTCAGGATTCATTATTAAATCAACATATCTCTGACGGTATCTCATATCAGTATCTGTGATTCCGTGGAACTTTTCTGGAAGTACCTGTAAGCTCTTAGAAAGAAGAGTAATCTCCTCAGCGTGAACTGAAATCTCTCCTGTCTTAGTTCTGAAGATAAATCCCTTGATACCGAAGATATCACCGATATCAGACTTCTTAAAGTCTGCATATGCTTCTTCGCCAATTGCATCTCTTGAAATATATGCCTGCATTCTGCCCTTAAGATCAGCAATGTTACAGAAAGATGCCTTTCCCATTACTCTCTTGAACATCATACGTCCGGCAAAGCTTACATTAATTGGAGAAGCGTCCATAATGGCTCTTCTCTCATTGTAATCAGCAGTAACTGCTTCTCTTGCCTGCTGCTCATCTAAACCTTCAGTATTAACTGCTGGTCTGTCACCGAGAAGTTCTTTCTCATGTGCTTCATAGATAGCTCTTATTTCGTCTGTGTGATGTGTTACATCATACTTTGTTATCTGGAATGGATCCTTACCTGCGTCCTGAAGGTTCTTTAACTTTTCCATACGAACCTTAATCTGCTCGTTAACGTCAGGCTGCTGTGCAGATTTATTATCTCCCATGAATGAGTATCTCCTTTTCTATATGTTACTGAAAATTAGTCGTTCTTTACAGATACAACTGTATATTCAATCTCTCCAACAGGTGCTTCTACCTTAACAGTGTCACCCTTCTTCTTTCCAATAAGAGCTGCACCAAGTGGTGACTCATTAGAAATCTTGTTATTAAGGCTGTCTGCCTCTGATGAACCAACGATTGTATACTCGATATCCTCATCGAATTCTACATCGTGAAGTACAACAACGCTCTCCATCTTAACTACATCTTTATTCTTATCGTTATCCTGAATAACCTCACAGTTAGCAAGAATTGCTTCAAGTTCTGCAATTTCTGTTTCGATATCTCTCTGCTCGTCCTTAGCTGCATCGTACTCAGCATTCTCTGATAAATCGCCCTGCTCTCTTGCTTCCTTTAACTTCTGGGCAACTTCCTTTCTTCTGACAACCTTAAGCTCCTCAAGTCTTGCTACTCTTTCGTCATACCCCTTTTTAGTAAGAAACTGTTTCTCTGCCATGTTCTTATCACCTTTCTATATATCTGCTACACTAATATGCTTCTGCTCTACTAGAGAATAAAACCCCACAAGCGTCACAATATTATAAACTATCAGTTCCTGTCTGTCAATGTAACCCTTCCAGTATCCTATCCACAAGCCCATCAAACTGTTCCAGATTAGTAACCTGGTTAGCTTCATTTCTTAATGCCGCTGCGTGCTTGATTCCTGCTGTATACCATGCAAAATGTTTTCTCATCTCGCGGATTCCTGTAAACTCGCCTTTTATCTCACACAATCCTTTGGCATGCCTCTTAATCATCTGGCATACTTCTTCAACAGACGGAGGTGCAATTATTGTACCATTATTCATATATTCAGAAACCTGTCTGAATATCCATGGATTTCCCCTTGCGGCCCTTCCAATCATTATTCCGTCACAGCCTGTCTGCTTCATCATATTAACAGCATCTTCGCCGCTTTTAATATCGCCATTACCAATAACTGGAATCGATACTGCTTCTTTGACCTGTCTTATTATATCCCAGTCTGCTTGTCCTGAATAATACTGCTGCCTTGTTCTTGCATGGACTGCAACGGCAGCCCCGCCTGACTCCTCAATAACATGTGCTATCTCAGGCGCATTTATACTATTCTCATCAAATCCTGCCCTTATCTTGATTGTAAGCGGCTTATCAAGTGCATCAGCCATCTTCTCGACTATTCTTCCGACAAGCACAGGGTCCTTCATAAGTGCCGAACCTTCGCCGTTATTGACTACCTTTGGAACAGGACATCCCATATTGACATCAATTATATCAAACTCTCTTTCTGAAAGTCTCTTCGCTATATCAGCCATGATATCCGGGTCTGAACCAAAAAGCTGCAATGCAAGCGGCCTCTCCTCTGGCACTGTCTTCATCAGGTCTTCTGTATTCTTATTGTTATACAGCACAGCCTTGGCACTGACCATCTCGGTACACATAAGCCCGCAGCCCTGCTCCTTGCATAAAAGTCGAAATGGCAGGTCTGTTACTCCTGCCATCGGTGCCAATGCAATATTGTTCTTTATCTCAACATTTCCAATTCTCATAATTACTCCATGCCTAAGAAGAATACCTTGAAGAACATCTCAAGTGATTCAAGAAGTTCTCTCTTCTCATACTGATACTTCTTGACGAGCATACCGCATGCTATCTCGTCATACAGTAAATCGCCCTCGTCTGCTGATGATTTGAACAAAAGATTGCCTTCCTCATCGAATTCCATATCAAGTATTCCACCAACTTCCTCTGTGAAAAGAACGCACATAATCTTTAACTCGTTCTTTACATCATCCGGAAGCTTATCAAAATCAGGGTTAAAATAGTATTTCTTCTCATAAGAATTAGATACACATAAAACTACATTTTCATCAAACATATCCATATAATCCTCTCACAGAAACCTCTCCGGTTCTGATAATCTTCTCGCCCTCGTCTGTCTTAATGATAAGTTCGCCCTCATCGTTGATTCCAAGTGCTTTTCCAACAATTTCCTTGTCAGCATATATTGCCTTGACGTCGCCGCCCTTATTGACAAGCATTGAATTATAGTCTTCTTTAAGCCCAGCCAGATTCTGTGTCTTAACAAATGTATCATAGTACTTTGCAAAGCTCTCTGAAAATGCGGCTACTATACGGCTTCTTTTCAGATGGTCGCCAGTCTCAAGATACAGAGAAGAAGCTGTTGCCTTGATTGAATCATCAAATTCTGTCGTATTAACATTAATTCCCATACCAATAACTACATAATGTATGTAATCCATCTCAGCACTCATCTCTGTTAATATTCCACATACCTTCTTCTTATTAAGAACTATATCATTAGGCCACTTTATACGGCACTCTGCATCATGTCCGTCCTCTGTAAGAACCTTGTGGATTGCCTCCTGCACAGCCATGGCTGCCACTATTGTAAGCATTGACGCATTGACTGGTGCAATATCCGGTCTTAAAAGAAGTGACATCCATATCCCACTTCCTGCAGGAGAAACCCAATTCCTGCCGCGTCTGCCCCGACCACCTGTCTGGCTCTCTGTTATATAAAGTGTTCCATCAGCTGCATTATCTCTCTCTGCCGCTCTCTTAGCTTCATTGTTGGTAGAATCTGTCTCGTCATAATATACTACTTCGCGGATAATCCCTGTCGTATTGCCTGTATCCACACAGGTAAGCTGACTCATTATCTCGCTTGATGTAAGAATATCAGGATACTGTGTTATATGATAGCCTTTATTCTGGACTGCCTCTATAACATAGCCTTCTTCTTTTAACTGGTTTATCACCTTCCAAACAGCCGTTCTTGAAACCCCCAGCATATTGCACAGTGCCTGCCCTGACACATATCCATCTGATTTTCTCAAAACATTTAAAATCTTAGTCTTCATACCATTACCCGCCATGCTATTACTGCCATAAGCAGAAGTCCTAACGTAACAACTGTAAGAATAACTCCTGACACCGTTCTGTCACTCATGAAATTCTTAGCTGCTGTAAGTCCGTTAACTAATGCTCCAAGCATGAATTCCACAGCAAATAATATTCCGCTTCCGCTGCGCAGGAAAAGTATAATTATGAATACCACTCCTATTGCAAATGTGAGTGCTATATTGGCATAGTCTATGAGCATCTTACTCTTTCTATACGCGCCACTCGTTGTATAATACATAACGCCTCCATACCTTACGAATTAACCGTTGCCAATTACATTTTTACTTATAAGCTCCAAGTGTAGCTGCCATTACAGCCTTGATTGTATGCATTCTGTTCTCAGCCTCATCGAATACAACTGACTGCTCTGACTCAAATACTTCATCTGTAACTTCCATCTCATCAAGACCGAATTTGTCATGAATTTCTTTACCAATCTTAGTCTTAAGGTCATGGAATGCAGGAAGACAGTGCATAAATATTGCGTTCTTAGAAGCATTGTCCATAACTGCCTTGTTAACCTGATATGGAAGAAGTGCCTTGATTCTCTCTGCCCATACTTCGTCAGGCTCACCCATTGATACCCATACATCTGTGTATAATACGTCTGCGTCCTTAGTTCCTGCCTTAACATCTTCTGTAAGTGTTACTGAACCACCGCTTATCTTTGCCCATTCCTCACACTGTGCAACGAGTTCCTTGTCAGGGAAATATTCCTTAGCTGTGCAGGCTGTGTAATGAAGTCCTAACTTAGAGCAGACAATCATAAGTGAGTTACCCATGTTGTATCTTGCATCACCCATGTATACGAACTTAACGCCCTTTAATCTGCCGAGCTTCTCTTTGATTGTAAGCATATCTGCAAGCATCTGTGTTGGATGGTATTCGTTAGTAAGTCCGTTCCATACCGGCACACTTGAATATTTTGCAAGATCTTCAACTATCTCCTGACCGAATCCTCTGTATTCGATTCCTTCAAACATTGTACAGAGAACTCTTGCTGTATCAGCAATGCTCTCTTTCTTGCCTATCTGTGAACCTGTTGGGTCAAGATATGTGACACCCATACCAAGGTCATGGGCTGCTACCTCAAATGAGCAGCGTGTTCTTGTACTTGTCTTCTCGAATATAAGTGCAACATTCTTTCCGATAAGCGGCTGTTCTACAATGCCCTTTTTCTTCTTATCCTTAAGCTCTGCTGCTAAGTCTATCAAATATAAAATCTCCTCAGGTGTATAATCCTTGAGTGTTAAAAAGTCGCGTCCCTTTAAATCCATGACATCCTCCTGTCTGTATGGCAAATTCGCATACATTGAATAATTAATAACTTTGTTCATTCTATCGCAATTATAGTTCTTCGTCAAATGCGTTGTTTAATTTGTGTAGTTGTAAGACGGTCGGTTGTGGGAGATAGCGGATAGCTTCCGTTAAACTTCTCTGCATAATAATAGGCACTGGGCGTTCCATGCTTCGTCCCCGACCGTTAACGCTGGCAACGCACATCCTTGTGCGCGCCAGCTCACGCGTCCGTCCATGGACGCGTGTACACTCATTCTTTCTACATGCCCAGTACCTTTATTATGCGTTCAGTTTAAAGTCAGCTTTCCGCCATCCCCCACAACCTCCCTTTCTCCACACTTCTCCAAATTCATGGCAGAGTAACTTTCCTCTCCTACACCTCTCCGGACTGGTTCGACTTTCGGCTGCCAGTTTAAAAGGCTGCACAACCACTCTACTTTCCATCAAAATTCATGGGAGGGGCTTTGCCCCGTCCCATGAATATTCCGCATCTGCCACGCCTTCCGTCCGCCAATAAAAAAGGTGGTGTGGCTTTTCTGACTGCAAACTATGCACATAATAAAAGCATTGAGCAAAGTCACTACCTAAGTGTACGCGCGTCCACGGACGGACGCGCGAGCTGTCTCGCACACGGATGTGCGTTGACAGCGTAACGAGAACTTAAACAGCCTTCCACGCTCAATGCTTATTATTATGTAGCGTAGTTTGTACGGAAGAAAACCACACCACCTTTTTTATCCCTTAATGGAATATATGATCTCCAATTATTACAAAATCTGAATAGTTGTTAACATCTACAGTATATAATGCCCTGAATGATGTATAACCACCTATATTATTAACGCCTGATAATGCCTCAAGTGCTGCCTGCATACATTCTGTGTTTCTTGGACCATTTGCAAGTCTTGCTGCAAATCTGTCTGATGGATTGCCTGCACCATCTGATACACCTGAGAACTGTGATCTCTGATATATAACCCCTGTAACTGTACCAGGATAATGTCCGCTTCTTACTCTGTTAAGAATAACATTTGCAACTGCAAGCTTTCCTGCATATGGCTGGTATCCAGCCTCCCAGTCTATGATACATGCCATAAGCCATATATCATCATCTGATACGCTCATAGTTGGGTTATATGTTATATCTGTTCCTGATATTGTATTAGCAATTATCTTCTGTCGTCTTGCTTCCTCTGCTGCAGCCGCCGCTCTTTCAGCTTCTGCCTCTGCCTCAAGTCTTGCTTCTTCTGCAAGTCTTTCAGCCTCTTCTTCTGCTTCAATAGCTTCAATCTCTGCTATTGTATATCCTGCAAGAAGATTATCTGTTCCAATCTGTTCTGCTATAGCCTCTGCTTCTTCTCCAAAACATAAGCACTGTGTCTGTACATAACCTTCGCAGTTTCCTGAACTAACTTTAGTCCATTCCTTTCCGACCATATCAACATCTACAAGTGTGTTAGTATATAATCTTCCCACAACCTGTGCTGTCTCTTCGTCAGAAGTGTCATAAACATCAAGATAAGGATCAGTAATTGCTACTGCCTTGTTCTTGTATGTTCCTGTTTCTTCATACCCAGTCACAAGAACCTCTTCTGTATTAGCTGAATAAGATGCAACCTTAATTCCCGTGTCAGTATTCTGTGTTTTCTCATAGGTAGTTGCCACTGCTGGAAGAACCGGTGTCATAAATAACACAATTGCAGCTCCCACATAGCAAGCAGCTTTGCTACTTCTAAGTTTCATATTATACTTCCCTTTCCGGCGGCTTATTTAGCTTCGCCTATAAATTGTTACAGAAATGTTACAATTTATTACGGAAATATAATAGCAAAGTTACAGTAATTTGTCAAATATGTTAAAACCCGCTCTATGAGCGGGTTTGCGGGTTTGTTTATTAAATTCATTTTGCCAAAAATAGTATATGACCATATATATAGTTGGTTATCTACACACTTCTCTGTCTGACAGCTTCGTATGTAAGAATTGTACATGCTATTGCCGCGTTAAGAGATTCCACCTCTCCCTGCATCGGAATTCTTATAAGTGTATCTGCCTGCTTAGTGATATCATCTGTAAGTCCATTTCCCTCATTGCCTATTAGAAATGCGGTTCCTTCCCTGTAATCTTCACCAAGATATGTATTCTTTCCGTCAAGATGTGCAGCATATACCTTAATTCCGGCATTCTGACACTGTGAAACTGCATCGCTAAAATCCTGCACATATACAAATGGCACTCTGAATATAGAACCCATTGTTGACCTTATTGTCTTAGGATTATATATATCCACAGTATTAGAACTCATAACAACTCCGGTAACACCTGCACCTTCACCCATCCTTAATATAGTTCCCAGATTACCCGGATCCTGAAGATTCTCAACAAGAATCAGTAACGGATTGTCGGTAAGCATATCTGAAATACTGCTGTCATTCATTCTTACAACCGCCATAATCCCCTGTGGTGTCTGTGTCTGTGACATTCTGTCAAATACATTATCGGCGACAATCTCAATACTGTCAGAAGAAATCCCCTGCTTCTTAACCAGCTCATGCACATACTCAGGATTGTTACTATGAAATCTTTCAGACATATATATCTTTACAAGTAAATCTGCCGGCACCTCAGATACCATGCGGACTCCCTCTACAACATATTCTTTATTCTTCTTTCTTTCCCTGGCCTTAGAAAGCAATGATATAACATGCTTTACCTGTGAACTGCTCGTACTGGTTATCATTATGAGGTTACCTTTCTGCCATGCATTACTTAGAAAGTAACGCACTTATATTAAATTCATAATCATTAATATCCTTAGTCATGGCAAGTGCTTCATCAATATCATAATCAACAAACTTACCATCCCTGTATGCTACAAGTCTGTTACTCTTTCCTTCAGCAAGAAGGTCAACAGCATAAGCACCCATAATAGACGCATACATTCTGTCCTTACATGTTGGTGAACCACCACGCTGCATGTATCCTAAAATAGTAGCTCTTGTCTCAATACCTGTTGCAGCTTCAATTCTTCTTGCCATTCCTGTAGAATGTCCGATACCTTCAGCATTAATAATAAGATGGTGTTTCTTGCCCTTCTTTCTTCCTTCTATAATATGATTAATAAGAGTCTGCTCATCATTATCATATCTTTCAGGAAGAAGGATATCCTCTGCACCATTGGCAATACCACACCACAATGCTATATATCCTGCATTTCTTCCCATAACCTCGATAATACTGCATCTTTCGTGTGATGTAGATGTATCTCTTATCTTATCAATAGCTTCCATTGCTGTATTAACAGCAGTATCAAATCCAATAGTATAATCTGTACATGCAATATCAAGATCAATTGTTCCCGGAAGTCCGATAGTATTAATTCCCTGTGCTGCAAGCTTCTGTGCACCTCTGAAAGAACCATCTCCACCGATTACAACTATACCGTCAATTCCATGCTTTCTGCATACTTCAGCACCTCTCTTCTGACCTTCTTCAGTCATGAATTCCATGCATCGTGCTGTATAGAGGACTGTTCCACCACGCTGGATAATATCAGCAACGCTTCGCTTGTCCATATCAATTATCTCATCATTAAGAAGTCCGTTATAGCCCTTCTGAATACCCTTGACCTTAAGTCCCTTATTCAAAGCAGTTCTTACAACTGCACGGATAGCAGCATTCATGCCTGGAGCATCTCCACCACTTGTTAATACGCCGATTGTTTTAATTTCCTTTGCCATAACTTCCCCTTTCTTATCTCTTAATATTATTTTCTGCTTTATGTTACCACATTATAAAAGAAAAATCTTCTTTTTTTGATAATTTTTTACCAATGTTAATTAAAATTTATGTTGTAGCAACATTTTTCTCACCATATTTACTCTTAAGAATATAAAGCAGGTCTGATGTCACCTTCACGCACTGACTCTGTGGAAGCGCTATTCTCTGTTTTTCTGCCACACAATATATTGTGACTGTGTCTTTACCGTCCGATTCTTTGAAAATATCAGCAAGCTCATCCCTGTGTGTCTCATACTCAGCAAGACTGTCAAACCTGAGCCACAATCTTCTTGGAACACTGTCAAAGCTCACAACACTGTCTGCCGTAAGTCTTGCAGGTTTGTCGGCATCTGCCTGTATTCTTCCCGTAACAAATACTTTGTTGGTCGTATCAAAAAGTCTTTTATATTTTTGATAATTTCTTGCAAACATGATTACCTCAACGCTTCCAACAAAATCTTCTATTGTAAGGTACGCCATCTGCTGGCCTGAACCGGTAGTAATAACCTTAATGTTACTTATAAGGCCACCTATCGTCTGCTTTGAACCGTTCATAAGCTTTGCCTGTCCGGTTTCCTCATCAATAAGAAAATCTGTACTTCTCGCAGAAATATGCTTCTCCCACATACCAGTATATTCATCCAGCGGATGTCCTGTTACATATACACCGAGAACTTCTTTTTCACGTTCAAGCAGATCCTCCTTTTCAAACTCCTGAATATCAGGCACTTTCATTTCAAGGCTCTGTTTATCCTCTTCACTTACGAAATCGAATAGTGACATTTGTCCTGAAATAGCATCTTTATTCTGCTTAACAGCACTATCAATCATTCTCTCATAGACATTCATCATGCCCCGTCTTGTATTACCAAATGTGTCAAATGCACCTGCAAGTATAAGATGCTCAACTGTTCTCTTATTAATTGCCCCTGCCATTCTTGTAATAAAATCCTGCATGGAGTGAAAATCGCCATTATTGGTCCTTTCTTCAATAATCGCAGTAATTGTAGGTCTTCCCATACTCTTTACCGCATTAAATCCAAACCTTATATTCTTACCTTCAACACCGAAATCAGCAACTGATTTATTGACATCAACAGGAAGAATACTAATTCCCATCTCTCTTGCTGCAAGAATATATTCTGCGACCTTACTTGTTTTATCAGTTACACTTGATATCAGCCATGCCATATACTGTACAGGAAAATGTACTTTCAGATATGCTGTCTGGTATGCCACAACCGCATAGCATGCCGCATGTGATTTGTTAAATGCGTATTTTGCAAAATCCATCATCTCATCATATATCTTATTGGCTGTCTGTTCACTTATGCCATTCTTAATACAGCCTGGTACTCCGTTAGCTTCATTACCGTATACGAAATTCTGACGTTCCTGCTCCATTACATCAAGCTTTTTCTTAGCCATTGCTCTTCGCACATTATCACTACCGCCCCACGAATATCCGGCAAGGTCACGGACAATCTGCATAACCTGCTCCTGATAAACCATACAGCCATATGTCGGCTCTAAGATTGGCTCTAACTGCGGGCATTCATAGGTTATGTTTCCCGCGTTCTCTTTTCCTTTAATATACTGTGGTATGAAATCCATTGGTCCCGGTCTGTAAAGCGATATACCAGCAATTAAATCCTCTAAACAATCCGGTTTTAACTCTTTCATGAAGTTTTTCATTCCGCCACTCTCTAACTGGAATATACCTGCACATTTGCCCTGACTTATACATTCAAATACAGACTTATCGTTATATGGTATATTATCCACTGAAAATGCAGGGTCAATCTGCTGTTCACATTTTTCAGTCTGTTGGATTACAGTTAAGTTTCTAAGACCTAAAAAGTCAAATTTTAACAGTCCCAAATGTTCCAGAGTAGGACCTTCAAACTGCGTAACCTTAACATTATCTGCTCCAACTGCAACCGGAACATACTCTCCAACATCCTTCTGACTGATAAGAACACCTGAGGCATGAACTGAAGCATGCCTTGGCAGTCCTTCAAGTCTCTTTGCTTTATCTATAAGATCTCTCACTGTCTCATCAGCTTCATACAATGCCTTAAACTCAGCATTTGGCTTAATGTCCCTGTCTGCGTCACCATTCATTGCACTGTCAATCGTAACACCAACCTTCTGTGGTATCATCTTCGCAATGTTATCAACCATCGCATATGGAAGATCCATAACCCTTCCGACATCTTTAATAACGGCTCTTGCTGCCATAGTTCCAAATGTGATTATCTGGCACACACATTCTTTACCATATTTTTCTATAACATAATCAATAACCTTCTGTCTGCCTTCTGGTGCAAAGTCCACGTCAATATCGGGCATGGACACACGCTCAGGATTCAGAAATCGTTCGAATACAAGATTGTATTTAACAGGGTCAAGCGTTGTTATTCCAAGACAGTATGACACAAGACTTCCTGCCGCCGAGCCTCGTCCGGGTCCAACCGGAATATCATGTGTCTTGGCATAATTAATGTAATCCCACACAATCAGGAAATAATCGACATATCCCATTGAATAGATAACTGACAGCTCGTAAGAAAGTCTCTGGAATATATCATTCGAATCCTCTGCCCTTTTTATAACAACATCTTTTCTGTCTGCAACTATTGATGCTTTTGCCTGCTCTATAATATCTTCAATACATACATCTGCGGTCTTGTCCGGATATCTCTCCTTTAACCCCTCATAGCATAAAGCATTAAGATACACCCATGAATTCTTTCCATATTCTTCTGGCACATCAAACGCTGGCAGCTTTGTAACTCCGAATTCTATCTCAACATTACATCTTTCTGCTATCTTATGAGTGTTCTCAACTGCTTCCGGTGCGTATTTGAACAATTCCGCCATCTCTTCCTCTGACTTTAAATAGAACTGTCCACCCTCATATCGCATCCTGTTTTCATCAGAAAGCTTCTTACCTGTCTGTATACATAATAATATATCATGTGCATCTACATCATCTGCATAAGTATAATGAACATCATTCGTACATACCAGTTCAATTCCGGTCTCATTATGCATACGCATAAGCTGTGGATTGACATAGTGCTGTTCTGCTATTCCGTGATCCTGCAATTCAAGAAAGAAATTTCCCTTTCCGAATATATCCTGAAGTTCAAGGGCAGCATCTCTGGCCGTCTCATACATGCCTCTTGACAGATATCTCTGCACCTCACCTGCAAGGCACGCACTCGTAGCAATAATTCCCTCGTGATATTCCCTTAACACTTCCTTGTCTACTCTCGGCTTATAGTAAAAGCCTTCTGTAAACCCTTTTGAGACTATCTTCATAAGATTCTGATATCCGGTGTTATTCTCTGCCAGCAATACAAGGTGATTATATTTATCCTCACTCTGTCCTGCGCCTTTATCAAACCTTGACCCCGGAGCTACATACACCTCACAGCCAAGAACAGGCTTGATTCCTGCCTTCTTAGCCGCCTCGTAAAATTCAATAACACCATACATCACACCATGGTCAGTTATTGCAAGGCTGTCCATGCCAAGTTCCTTTGCCCGTTTAGTAATCTCTTTTATCTTACTGGAGCCATCCAGCAATGAATATTCAGTATGCACATGCAAATGTGTAAAACTCATAGCATCTCCTCCCTATGTAAAAAAATATAACATATTTTCGTTTATTAATCAGCAATTTTATGATATTCTATATTTAATTATTAATGTAAGGGAGTTGTATTATGTTAATATCTGATATTCCCGTAGGCGGGTCAATTTCAATTGAAATATCCATAGATAATGTCAGCTACGAGATGCCTTCCTCTGTTGTTGCATCCAAGAATGGCTACATTCTCATAGCGCCTTTTACATCAAAAGGTGCTGTAATAGATTTTTCTTCTTATAAGGATATTTTATTTAATCTTTATACCATAGACCCAGCAACAAAGAACCGTGTAGTCTGGAAGAATATTAACATAGAAACTATCTCTTATAAATCAACCAGTTTCGCATCTGCTTACTACAAAATCTCGACCAATGTTTTTGCCAGCATTGCCTCTGAATGCGACAGAAGATTTAATCAGCGCATTTCAACCGGGGCTTCGGGACATATCTCATCAGATACCACAGAAGCTGATATTCCAGTAACGTTAATTGATGTCAGTGATAAAGGACTTTCATTTTCAACCAGCAACGAACTATTATATAACTATAATAATACATATATAACATTTTCAGATCAGGCAAACGGAAAGCAGTTTAACTTTCATTTTAAATGTTTTATCATACGCAGCCAGTTGTATGGCGAACGCTACATTTATGGATGTATTATCCCAACTCCGTCCCGCGAATATCTTACATATGTTTTTCTTAAAAAAATTGAATCCAGAATCAGTTCTGCTAAGGAACAGTCTAAACAGACCGCTCTTAAAGATGCTGCTGACGTTGCTTCACAATCTATTGAAAGCACTTCGTCAGGATATCATTCACACATATCTGAAAAGAATAAGCGTTGATATAAGGGGCATATCACAATGTGATATGCCCCTTTATTATTAATCATCTTCTTTTTCTTTAGCTGTATCATCAGATTCATTATCGTCTGAATGACTGCCAATATTCTTCCATATATCGCTTTCCGGCTCACCACTAACTGTCGATGAATAGCTTCCATCTTCATTAAATGTTACGCTTTCTGCCACTTTCTCTGATGTTGAGAATAATGAAGTATCAACCGGTTCAGGTATTCCCTTTGCCTCTCTGAATATCTTCATGAATTCCTTGCCTGTGATAGTCTCATGGTCATACAGATATCTTGCAAGCTGATCCATTACTTCTCTGTTCTCTCTTATAATCTGCTTAGCCTCTTCATAACATGACGCAATAAGCTTCTTTACCTCGTCATCTACCTCTGCCTCAGTTGCCTGTGCACAGTTCATAGATGCTCTTCCGCTAAGATATTCATCTTCAACTGTTGATAATGCAACAAGTCCGAATCTGTCTGACATACCATATCTTGTAATCATTGTCTTGGCAAGGTTAGTTGCTTTCTTGATATCATCATAAGCACCATTAGTAACTGAACCAAATACAACTTCTTCTGCAGCACGGCCACCAACAAGTGATATAAGGTCTGTCATAAGTTCATCCTTAGTCTCAAGATGCTTCTCTTCCTCTGGGAAGTTAAGCACATAACCAAGTGAACCATTAGTATGAGGTATAATAGTAATCTTCTGGACCGGATCAGAATTATTCTTGATAGCTCTTATAAGGGCATGCCCAATCTCATGGTAAGCAACAACCTGCTTTTCCTTCTTGCTAAGAACTCTTTCCTTCTTCTCCTTACCTGCTACAACTGTATCAAAAGCACCAAGAAGGTCCTTCTGGGTAACAACATTTCTTCCATTCTTAACTGCCGCAATAGCAGCTTCATTAATGATATTGGCAAGGTCTGAACCAACAAGACCGCTTGTTGCCATTGCAATCTCATCAAAATCAACTGTATCGTCCATAAGCACATCCTTAGAATGTACCTTAAGAGTCTCAATTCTTCCCTTCTTATCAGGTCTGTCAACGGTAATTCTTCTGTCGAGACGACCTGGTCTAAGTAAAGCCTTATCAAGTACTTCCGGTCTGTTAGTTGCTGCAAGAATGAATATTCCCTTAGAAGAATCAAAACCATCCATCTCTGCAAGTAACTGGTTCAATGTCTGCTCACGCTCGTCATTGCCACCGCCATACTTGGAATCTCTGCTCTTACCAATAGCATCAATCTCATCAATAAATATAATACAAGGAGCCTGCTTAGTTGCTTCCTTGAACAAGTCTCTTACTCGTGATGCGCCAACACCTACGAACATCTCAACGAAATCAGAACCTGCGAGCGAGAAGAAAGGTACATCTGCCTCACCGGCTACAGCCTTGGCAAGAAGCGTCTTACCTGTTCCAGGAGGTCCTACTAAAAGTGCACCCTTAGGAAGCTTTGCACCAATCTTGGCATATTTCTCAGGGTAATGTAAGAAATCAACAATCTCTGTAAGTGATTCCTTAGCTTCATCCTGCCCTGCAACATCCTTGAATGTAACACCTGTCTTTTTCTGGACATATACTTTGGCGTTGCTCTTTCCAACGCCCATTCCGCCCATCATTCCACCATTCTTAGCAATTCTTCTATATACAAATGCAAAGATTATATATATGAATAAAAATGGCAGTACATATGCAAGCAGAAATTCTACAATTGAAGAACTCGAATCAGGAATATATCCTTCAAACTCAATACCCTTTCTCTTAAGAAGTGGTACAAGAGTATCATCATTAACATACCCTGTATAATATGTGTATGAAACTCCTGCTATGCCAGACTGTTTCTCCTCTTCAACAGGTGTAATAAGAATTCTGTCCTGCTCTAATGCTACTTTCTTTACCTTATCTTCATCAATCATCTGCATGAACTGGTCGTAGCTTATCTCCTTGTATGTCGCATTCCTAAACATATTGCTAAGAAGCGTAAGTCCGATAAATGTTACAACTGCCGCTATAATAATGAATATTATAAGGTTAACATTCTTTGGCTTCTTGTTATTATTGTTGTTATTACGGTTATTGTTGCGGTTATCGTTATTATTATAACCATTGTCATAACCGTTGTTGTTATAATTATCCATACTCTTCTCCTGATATGATACTGTACTTATCTTAAGCATTTCCAAATAAGTCTGTTTTCATTATAAAGAAGGAAAAAATATAAATCAACCAAAATCTAAGTGTTTAATAAGATGTTTATATTTACTTTATATTCTTAGTTTTTTTCTTTAAACTATGGAAATTTATAATACAGGGCTGTATAATATTGCATATTTTTTTGATTACACATTCAGATTGGAGGAAAAGATGGCTGTTAAATATGTATTTGTAACAGGTGGTGTTGTTTCCGGTTTAGGAAAAGGTATCACTGCCGCATCTTTAGGCAGACTGCTTAAAGCCCGTGGTTTTTCTGTAACCATGCAGAAGTTTGACCCTTATATTAATATTGATCCAGGTACTATGAACCCTATCCAGCACGGAGAAGTTTTCGTAACTGACGATGGTGCTGAGACAGACCTTGACCTTGGTCACTATGAAAGATTTATTGATGAAAGCCTTAATAAGAATTCTAATGTAACTACAGGTAAAGTATACTGGTCTGTATTACAGAAGGAACGACGTGGAGATTTCGGTGGAGGCACAGTCCAGGTAATCCCTCATATTACTAATGAAATAAAGAGCCGTTTTTTCAGAGATTATTCAACTGATGAAACTAAGATTGCAATTATAGAAGTAGGTGGTACTGTCGGAGATATCGAAAGTCAGCCTTTCCTTGAAGCAATCAGACAATTCCAGCATGAAGTCGGACATGAGAACGCAATTCTTATTCATGTAACACTTATTCCTTATCTTAAAGCATCTGGTGAGATGAAGACTAAGCCAACTCAGGCAAGTGTTAAGGAACTTCAGGGAATGGGAATCCGTCCTGATATTCTTGTATGCCGTACAGAGCATCCTCTCGAGGCAGGTATAAAGGACAAGATAGCACTTTTCTGTAATGTACCTAAGTCTCATGTACTTCAGAACTTAGATGTTGAGATTCTTTATGATGCACCTCTTGCGATGGAAGAAGAACATCTTGCACAGGTAGCATGTGAATGTTTACACCTTGACTGTCCAGAACCAGACCTTGATGAATGGAGAGCAATGTGCAAGGCCTGGAAGAATCCTACTAAGAAGGTAACTGTTGCATTAGTTGGTAAATATATCCAGCTTCATGACGCTTATATCAGTGTTGTAGAAGCATTAAAGCATGGGGGTGTATATAATTCATGTGATGTAACTATCAAATGGATTGATTCAGAAACTGTAACTCCTGAAACTGCTGATGAGCTTCTCTCTGACGTATCTGGCATATTAGTTCCAGGTGGATTCGGTGACAGAGGTACAGAAGGAAAGATTGAAGCTATCCGTTATGCCAGAGAACATAATATTCCATTCTTAGGATTGTGTCTGGGAATGCAGCTTTCAATTGTTGAATTTGCAAGAAATGTTATAGGCTATGACGACGCACACAGTGTTGAACTTAATCCTAACACAACTCACCCTGTTATACATCTTATGCCAGACCAGGAAGGCATTGATGATATCGGCGGTACATTAAGACTTGGTTCTTATCCTTGTGTACTTGATAAAACAAGCAAGGCTTATGAACTCTATGGCGAAGAGCTTATACATGAACGTCACAGACACAGATATGAAGTTAATAATGATTACAGAAAAGTTCTTACTGAGAATGGTATGATGCTTTCAGGAATATCTCCTGACGGAAGAATTGTTGAGATGATAGAATTAAAGAATCACCCATGGTTTATTGCCACACAGGCTCATCCAGAGTTAAAGTCAAGACCTAATCGTCCACATCCATTATTCAGAGGCTTCATAACAGCAGCACTTGAATATCAGAATAAAAACCATTAATTATATTATATATGCATAACAAAAAACATCACCTGACGAATCCGACTTTCGTATCAGGTGATGTTTTTTATTGCTTTTGCTTATAAAATTATTATTTATTAAGACCATTAAGAATCTTCTTAATTCTCTTAACTTCATCGTCTTCTAACTTCTGTGATTCACAAATAGAAGCAACCATATCAACAGCCTTTCCATTGAACCAGAAATCGGCTTCTTCCTTTAAAAGCTGTCTTCTATATTCTTCTTCTGAACGAAGTGGATGAATGAAAGCTGCCTTTCCTTTACGGTATGTATCAACAAATCTCTTGTCCTTCAACTTACCTACGAAAGTAACAACTGTTGTTCTTGCGTAATCCTTACCATAATCGTCTCTTAACTGATCAATAAGTTCCTGTACAGGAATATCCTGTGGTGCTTCCCATATAAGCTTCATAATTAATGCTTCACATGGACTTAATTCATTAAAATGATTTCTGCTCATAAACCCTCCTTAGGCTCTTCCATAGATATACATATTCTATATTATACTGCCATTATTAATATTTTTCAACTGTATAATGAATAGTCGGATATGGATTTCACAATTGTATTACCGATAAACTGAATCCATCAAATTCCTTTTCTACAATAGTGAAATTCTGGGGAAGTCCGCACATATATGCTTTCATTTTCCCTTTCTCTAATCTATAAACTATTTTGTCCAAAATGTCAAGCACACCTTGACCTGTAGCCTTGCCATAAGCCTCTTTTAATGTCCATATTCTGAAGAATCTTTGATCACTATCGCACTCTTTAATCCATTCTGCTTCAGATATGTCAAAGAAGCGTTTTGCCAGATTCTGTCTACCTTTGCGGGCTTTTTCAATATCAATTCCTACCGGTCTGTCGCCTATCACGCACGCTACATAATTAGACGAATGTGAAATATTGAAAAAAATTTCACGATTTGACAAAAAATAAGGTTTTCCTTGCGAATTATATGCTATTTCATAATTAAAGTACGGATTATTTGCTTCAATCACAGAAATAATATCCACCGTCTCATATAGAATTTCATCTGTATTATAATCCTTTTCTCCCGTTTTTATAGACCATTCTCCTACTGCATAATTAAGAAGTAGTCCTGCTGTCACAGTTTGCAGCTTATTTTCACGCATTTTCATCTTATCAGCCTTAACTCTCCTGTATTCTGGAATAAGCGAATAAGCCTTTTCATATAACTTTTCATCAGTTAATGAATCTGTCGTTGTCACAAATATCATCATAATCATTCACCATCTATACACTTATTGTCTGTGCATCTGCCATATAACGCTTTGAGAACACGAATACTATATCACCTGATTTAATAAGTGTCTCACCATTTCTTAAAACTTGTACGGCTTGCAACATCGCCCGCATATCCAATCTGGATAATGTCAAATATACGTTTTTTCTTATTATTCACCGTATCCCATCCTCCTACTTAAGCATATACCACGGAAGCAGCAATGCTCTTATATATTTTGCAAATGGCACATATGCCGTTATATTAATAAATACCGGACATAATATAAGACACGCTATAAGAAGCACCGGTATTATTGAAATCATTGCATTGGCTCTCCTTACAGGTATTGCCACAAGCCATGCAAATAAAGTAACTGCTATTACATACACAGCCATATGAAGTATATCTGCTGCCCCCTTAAGTTGTCCTGCCACCGCAAGTGTTAACATTGCTGATACTGCAAAAAGTACACATGATATGAATGCATACAACGGCTTTCCTGCCACACGGTACATACGAGGCAGTGTTATAAATGTTCCGGAATTCTTATCAAGATAATATTCCACGATTCCAAAAAGTCCGCCTATATATACAAGAATTATAAGTAATGCCCTTAACGGAAACTCTCCTGTCTTATCTTCAAGCTGTGTCCCATTATCCTGTACACCATCTAGCACCTTAAAATCAATTCTGAATGTGTCATCTCCGGATATGTATTCCTCGTACACTTTTCTTATCTCTTCCTCTGCCTTTTCTGCATGCTTTTTAAATATGTCTACAGAATTAACATAATTAACTGCAACCTCCGGCGAGTACGCCTTAAACATAGCAGAAAAGAATATCTCATCAGTCATTGAACTGACAAAATCTGACCTGCATATAATAAGCTCTATAATATCTCTGTAGCTGCCACTGTCAAGCTTATCCTTAAGCCCTGTACCAACTACGTAGCCACACTCTGTTCTTTTATTCATTATATCCTGTTCAAGCTTTTCCTGCGATTCTGCTTCATAGAATTGAACTGAATAATCGCCATTCATAAGATAATCTCTTGTCATTATGGCAATTTTATCGTCATCTTCAAGCACTATTCCAACCCTTACAGCCCCCGCCTCCTTAAGAGACGCTGTATGCGTAATTATTAACGCTGCAACAGGCATTGCAATAAGCACCACGACAATCACAGGATTCTTTAACTGCCTTTTAACGAGCAGATACAGCCAGTATAACAATCTCTTCATTATCTGTCTCTCCTTATCTTAACCGCCAATGCCCCTGCCGCCTGAAATATAATTATCCACAAAACATTTGTAATAATGGTACTGATATCCACAGTTCCCTTGATTATCTGACCTGCAAGTGTGAATAATCCGTTAGTCGGAAGATACATTCCTATAGTTCTCACACCCGACGCAAGAAATGCTGATGAAACAATACATCCGGATGCATACATGCACACCATTCCAATGACAGATACTGTGATTACAGAATACACTGTGTCGTCTACAACTGAGAATATGCAGTTTATAAATGATAGTGCTGCATACACAAGCACCACAATTCCCAGTGTGGAAGCAATGAATTCTCCAACTGTCGAAACCGCCAGAACACCTGATATTGCAGGAATCCCCAGCCTCATTACATTAATTATAATAAAAAGCACTTCAAATATCATTATATACACAATGCCAACTCCTGCGGTTCTTGCAATTCCGGTATCAAATGCTGATATTCCCGCACCTTTAAGGCTCTTTGCAAGCGACCTGCTCTCCCCCTTCATATTGCCGGCACATGTTATTGTGCTAAGTAAAAGCAGCATCACAATTGCTGTGCATACATAGAACTGTACTGTACTCAAGCCTTCTTTAACCGATATATCCCTTGTCTTAAAGTATATGCTTCTGTTAAGTGCATACGAAAGATATATGTCATTAAGCTTATTCTCGTGTGTTCCACGCAGCCCCCTGTAATTCTTAAGCACACCATTGAACAAATCGTCAAATGTATATATCCCCGCTTCTGCAGTTGCAAGGTCAGAACCTCCTGCCCTCACCATCTCTCGGAATATCATCGAAGTATTATTAACTCCCTCTGACTGACACACAACCTCAACAGGTGTATTCTCGCCCGACATAATATCACTTATCATATTCTCCGGCACAATAATAGCCATAACATAATAATTATTTCTTAAACCATCTATAGCCTTCTGTCTGTCAGTATATTCAAATGTACAGACATTCTTAATTGTGTCTATCTCACTGACATAATTGAATGCCATCTTAATATATCGAAACTCCTTATTATCTGCCGAATCAGAGTTTTCTGTATCATCATAATCAGGATACACAACAGCAACCTTCATCCTCATGTCACTGTCCTGTGCCGTTGCAATGCCTACGCATGTACTTATTGCAATAACAAGCACTGCCGTCACTATCGTACCCAGAATTATCTTCGGTATAGATAAAAATGCGGATTTAATCTGCAATTTTAATAATTCCAGTTTCCTTCTCATCTAATCCCCCAATTAAATCTATCTGTGAATAATCTCTAAAAGTTCATTGCCTGTAACCGGATGGTCAAGTTCATTAAGCTTACCATTCTTTAAAAGGTACATTCTGTCAGCAAGCCTTAATTCACCTTCTTCGTGGCTTGTTATAATGACCGTACCTCCGCTTTTCGTGTAAGCAGACAGATAATTCATAATATCCTGTTTACACACAATATCCAGTGAAGCGCCCGGCTCATCTAATATAAGTACAGGTGGATTCTTAGCCAGTGCACAGCATATGCTTAAACGCTTCTTCATGCCTCCTGACAGCTTATCAACACGTTTGTCAAGATATTCTGACACTCCTAACACTGCAGGAACACCGCCCTTTAAGTCTGCGTCCATGTTTCTTCCTGTATCACAGTACCAGAATTTAAGATTATCCCTTGCCGACAGCTTCTCCATAAGTGGATTCTCCTGCGGCACAAAACCAATATATTTCTGAAACACCAACGCATCTGCAAATGCATCTGTGCCATCTATCTTAAGACTTCCTCCATCTGCCTTAAGACTTCCTGCCAGTATCTCCAGAAGAGTAGATTTGCCACAGCCGTTGGCACCGACTATGGCAATATACTCTCCGCTGGCAGCATGAAACGAAGCGCCGTTAAGCACTGTCGTTTTCCTGCCATATGATTTTCTAATATTCTCCGCCTCTATAAACATACATATATCTCCACATTAATTCTGGGCTGCTGTATCAAACTGGCTGTAATACAGCTTGTGATAGAATCCGTTCTTAGCCAGTAATTCTTCATGATTACCCTGCTCTATAATATGTCCGTCTTTCATAACAAGAATAACATCCGCAGACTGGATAGTTGAAAGTCTGTGGGCTACGATAAAGCTTGTTCTTCCCTCCATCAGCTTTGCAAATGCATTCTGTATCTTTATCTCTGTTCTTGTATCAATAGAAGATGTAGCCTCATCAAGAATAAGCATTGGCGGCTTTGCAAGCATAATTCTTGTTATACATAAAAGCTGCTTCTGTCCCTGTGAAAGACTTCCGCCATCCTCGCCTATAACTGTGTCGAATCCATTAGACATTCTCTTGATGAATCCATATGAATGTGCTGCCTTTGCTGCGGCAATAATCTCTTCCTCTGTAGCATCCGGCTTACCCATAACAATATTCTCTCTTATAGTTCCTGACTTTAGCCATGTATCCTGAAGAACCATACCAAAGCCCTGTCTTAAAGACTTTCTGGTCATCTGTCTTATATCAGTTCCTGATACGTCAATGCTTCCGCTGTTAACATCATAAAATCTCATAAGAAGATTAATAACTGTTGTTTTTCCACAACCCGTAGGTCCGACAATCGCTATTCTCTGTCCCTTCTTGACATGAAGATTGAAGTTCTCAATAAGCTTCCTGTCAGGTACATAGGAAAAGCATACATCATTAAGATCAACTGTTCCGTCAACCTCTTCAACAATCCTGGCATCTTTAGCATCAGGAATCTCAGACTCTTCTTCAATAAGTTCAAATATTCTGGCTGCACATGCAAGAGCGTTCTGAAGCTCTGTGACAACGCCTGATATCTCGTTAAAAGGTTTAGTATACTGGTTGGCATAACTTAAGAAGCTTGATAACTGGCCAACTGTGATACCGCCATTGATAGCTGAAAATGCACCAACAATCGCAACGCTCGCATATACAAGGCTGTTTACGAATCTTGTTGACGGGTTAGTAATAGATGAGAAGAAGATTGCCTTTAAGGAATACTTCTGAAGTCTTTCATTAATCTCATCAAATTTTCTTACCGCCTCATCTTCATAGCCGTAAGCCTTAACTACCTTCTGTCCACCAATCATTTCATCAATAAGTGCTGTCTGCTCACCTCTTGTCTCAGACTGAAGTTTGAACATGCTGAAGGTCTTCCTGGCAATAAAGCTTGCAACTATAAATGAAAGTGGCGTGATAACAACAACTGCAAGTGTAATCTTAGCATTAATTGTAATCATGAATATAAGTGTTCCAAGTATAGTCATGACACCTGTAAAGAACTGTGTGAATCCCATAAGCAGACCATCTGCAAACTGGTCAACATCAGCAATTACACGACTCACAATCTCACCATATGAATGTCCGTCAATGTATTTTAGTGGAAGAACCTGAATTTTCTCTATAGCCTCATTTCTAATGTCTCTGGTTACTTCATATGTGATTCTGTTGTTACATATGTTCATAAGCCACTGTGAAAGTGCTGTAATTCCAACAAATATACCAATTCTTATAAGTATATTCACAATCTTTGCAAAATCCACATTATCCACACCGATAATGCAGTCAATTCCACGTCCGACAAGGATTGGCACATAAAGTGTTGTTGCAACTGTTACTGCCGCCATAATAAGCGATAATATTATGAAAAAGCTGTGCTTCTTAATTCTTTTAAGGAGTTTTACAAATGTTGATTTATTCTTCTTCATTATGCTACACCCCCTTCTGAATCTGCTTTCTTAAACTGTGATTCATATATCTCCTTATAAACCTCACAATTTGCAAGAAGCTCGTCATGTGTTCCCATTCCTGCAACCTGTCCGTCATCTAATACGATAATGAGATCAGCATACATAAGTGATGCCGCTCTCTGTGAAACTATGAACACTGTAGGAGAATTGTTCATTCCCCTTATAGCTTTTCTAAGTGCTGCATCAGTTGCAAAATCAAGGGCTGATGCACTGTCGTCGAGAATAAGCACATCCGGCTTTCTTACGATTGCTCTTGCAATTGTAAGTCTCTGTCTCTGTCCTCCTGAAAGGTTCTTTCCACCCTGTTCAATAGGATAGTCAAGACGGCCTTCCTTAGAATCTACGAATTCCTTAGACTGTGAAATCTCAAGTGCTTCATCTATCTGCTCATCAGTAGCACCCTTCTTTCCCATCCACATATTCTCTCTTATAGTACCTTTAAAAAGTACTGCTTTCTGCATAACGATACCGACTTTATTTCTTAAGGTTTCTATATCGTACTCTTTAACATTGACACCATCGACAATTACTTCACCCTGTGTAGCGTCATACAGTCTCGGGATAAGATTAACAAGACTTGATTTACCTGAACCTGTACCGCCGATAACACCGATTGTCTGGCCTTTCATAGCCTTGAAATTAATTCCTTCAACTGAAGGTGCACCTGAACCGCTGTAGGTAAGTGAAACATTTTTAAATTCAACGCTCGGTGTCTCTTCTTTAGCATCTACATTCTTAACATCACCATCTGACATTCCTGATTTTACCTCGAATACAGACTCGATTCTGCCTGCACATGCAAGTGCTTTAGTTATTGTAATGATAAGATTAGCAAGCTTGATAAGCTCAACTAATATCTGTGACATATAATTGTAAAGTGCAACAACCTGTCCCTGTGTAAGCGCACCAGCGTTAACTCTTACTCCGCCAATCCAGATAAGTGCAATTATTGATACATTTACAACAACATAAGTAAGCGGATTCATAAGTCCTGATATCTTACCAACGAATTTCTGCAATCTGTTAAGGCTTTCGTTATCGTTTTTGAAACGCTTAACCTCATCCTGTTCCTTATTGAATGCCCTGATAACTCTCACACCGGTAAGGTTCTCTCTTGTTATTCCAAGAATCTTATCAAGTCCTGACTGTACATTCTTGTACATAGGCCTTGTTGCAAGCATGATACCGAATACGATAAGTGCAAGTACCGGGATTGCCGCAACGAATACAAGTGCTGCCTTCACATCAATAGTGAATGCCATAATCATCGCACCAAATACGATAAATGGTGAACGAAGGAACAGTCGCAGTACCATGTTAATACCATTCTGTACCTGGTTAATATCACTTGTCATTCTTGTTACAAGTGTCGATGTACCAAGTGTATCCATCTCTGTGAATGAGAATGTCTGGATATGTGCAAATAAACTGTGTCTCATTCCGGTTGCTGCTCCAACTGCAGCCTTGGCACTGAAATACTGTGCTGTTATGGCACATACAAGTCCTATGATTGCAAGCAGTATAAGCATAAGACACATCTGCATAATGTATCCCTTATCCGCATTAACAATACCCTTATCGATAACTGATGATACTACCAGCGGCACAAACAGCTCAAATATTGCTTCGAGCATCTTAAAAAGCGGTGCCAGAACACATTCCTTCTTGTAATCCTTAAGGAATCTCATAATCATTTTCATAAGAAAACTTCCTCCGTTAATTCAGTGACACTAAAGCATCCATAAGAAACTCATACGAATAGCATCTCTTAGTGCCAAAATATTCTCTATAAACTTCATAATTGTAATATGAATGTTCAAACTGTCTTGAATACAAATGTGCTATATCCACGCGCATTGTAAAATCAGGCATACATCCGGACGCATGATTAGCTGCTGCCATAATGTCCACTGCAAGTATGCCAATAACTGCATTCTTGGCTTTAAGCAGCACATCATAATCATTGACTGCATCAAGCATATATCTATATACATAGTACATTGCAAGCTGCTCATATTCATGTGCAAATGCTTCGCTTCCCGCATGGTAATCTTTCATTGCCGCTACAAGCTCAGAATCATCCGCCAGCCCGTCAAGGAACTGTCTTACTCTTGCCACATGAATATTCCAGTCGGGATTGATTACCTCCATTCCTTTAAAATCGTCAAAGAAATGCCGCAGTCCCTTTATAAGCCTTGTGCCATATGATTTGTGCACCTCAGGCTTTGACTTAACTATATCTCCGTCCTGCAGCTTATCAGGTAACACTGTGTCCCTGCTTTTTAGCTTGTCAAGCAGTTTCTCTCTGTAATCAGGTCCACAAAACCTTTTTGCAACACCAGCTATAAGCTCGTCCCTTTCAGCGTCAAGATGCTTCTGGATACGCTTTGCATAATTAAGATAGAGCATCAGTCTCTCAAATATACTTATATCCCTGTCTGATATTATTCCAAATGCCACTATTCTTGCCTGCCGAAGATGCATATATGTATATGCATCTATATCATTAGGCTCCAGAGTAAGGCTGTTATCCTCAACCGTATCAAATGTAAGTTCATCTTTATATGAAAACATCAGCTCACCAGCCGTCTTACACGAGGGTGCTATGCCAATCTCTCTTATATTGCCATAATCATTAATAAATCTTGGAAACTCTGCACATGTTTCACACAGCTTATCCTCTCCAAGTTCTATATATAAATCGCACAGATTATCATCATTAAGAAAAGGACATCGTCCTCCTTCTTTCAGTGTAAATGTACATTCTCCGTCCTGGGATGGTACCATTACACTCTTCAGGCGCTTTCCAAAAGCGCCTTTAACTGTTTTATAATATTTGTAAGAATTCTTATCAACATCGACATCCCACCCGGCACAGCATGTATCTGTACAGGCTCCTGCAATGCATCGGAAATCTTTATAATAATGTGGTGTCATTACTTTCATTTTATTATCTCCCGCATATAAACCGGCATATTAAGCGCATCTGTTAACTGCGCAAAAATTGTCTGCCACACCTTATTAGTGCAGCAGACACATTTACATGTACATATTATTATAATTACTGTTCTTTTTCTTGTCCACAATATACTTATACACTGTGACACACGCAAGAATAATCATAAGTCCCTCTGCTACCATGTATGTATAGAACAGATATGGCTGTCTTAACGCTGACACAAGAAGTGGTGAACTCATTGCAAAATCATACATTCCAGCATCGCCTATATACTTAGACATAACAACTGTACTCATGATTGTTATATTAGGAAAAGACATATTGCCAAGCACAAGTGCCACAACCAGCACAGCATTGCGTATTAAGAAAAATGTCCTGCTCACCTTAGCTTTACTAAGACAGCTCATAACAATGCCTCCTATTATACATACAAGAAATAAAAGAAACATCATATACATCTCAGAAGCTGCAATTGCAGATACTTCCGTTGCCGCAGTCTCATATCCTGTAAGCAGTGCAAAGAACCCAAATATAGAGCGGCCTCCCATAATACATGCCGCCACAACAAATAATAATAGTAATAAATTCCTTCTGTTTAACTTCCTGTTATCCATAATTCCTCCATTTGTATTATTATCGCAATTCTGGAGGAAGATTTCAAGTAATTTATATGAACTTGCTGCGCCACTTAATTGCCTCATCCCTATACGCAATTGCTGTCTCCATAAGCTCATTGTATTGCGCCTTCGCACTTTCTATTGTTGCCTCAAGCTGCGCAATTACCTGCTTAGACTGCGCCTGTTGCTGCATATATGTATTAAGCTGTATCTCATATTCATGAATTTTTTCTTCATTTTGTTTCAGGCTGCCTGTGTCCTGACACGGTATGAATTTTCCATCTGCCGTAATCTCATAGAAATTATCTACATATAAAAATGCTCTTCCCTGCATTCCAAACACTTCATACATATCAACATTTTCACAATCCACAGGAATATTTAGACTGTCACCTTCTTCCAGTGGGCAGACAGCCCTCAGCGACAGTCTGTCCGTAAGCGGGTTTGTCACCATATAAAACAGCAATAACCTGTCTTTATTTACTACAAGCTGTGGACAGTGCATATCTGGGTTCTCGCTGCTTTTCACACGAAAAAGTGCTTCGTTGTTCATCACATTTTTAACAAGAATATCTCCGTTCTGGTTCTGATATGCATAATATATTGTGTCTCCCAGCACCACATCTGAAAGTCCGTCCAGAAAGTCTGACGCAAGCATTATCGGGCGCTCTATACCGTCTATGTACGCCGTTCTCAAAAATATATATCGTGATATGCTATAGATTATAAGCCGTCTGTCGCTGCCTGCTGTGTATACATTTGCCATAAAAGGACACTCCCGTTTTTACATTATTATATGGTCACGCGAATGTAGATAGAACATATAATGTAGTAAAGAAACGAAGAAGGAAAAGATAATGGCTAAATGTAAATGCAGCAAATGTGGTTCTACCCGCATTGTAAGCAATATTGTGCAGAACATGCCTAATGGCTGCTTTGATGTATGCACGAACCCGATATGCGGTTCACCCGATGAACTCAGTATTCTTGCCCCTCTTATCTATGACGAGATAGGTATTAATCTGTGTACCACATTCGCTGTCGGCACAGATATTTCAACGACTTATCCAACAGCTACCAACGCATCAGTCAGTGTTATAGATATAACCTACACTTATGGTGATGAAAATGTTGAAATCACCCAGATAGCCGGAAGGCCTAACTGCTACTCTGTGAAACTTACCAACCTTACTGTAACATTTGCAGTAACACTTTATGATGAGTCATGCAGGGCATTAGCAACTCTTACCCCAACGGCAGTCTACCTTCCTAACTCAACTACTGCTGCAACTTATGATGAAGACACCAATCCGACATCTGTGACCCTTGAAATATTCGCTCCTTACGGAGTTTCCTACAACTCAAATAACGCAACTCCACCTGTTTATACGCCTGCACTTAACAGTATAGGTTTCTTATCATCTGACAATGTTGTAACCCAGGGGCTCAACCTCTATGCAATACCTAAGCTTTTAGGTCTTGATACTACAGATGATGAGGTTACTGTAGGTCTTACTCTCATCTTACAGAGCCTTTACTTCTGTGGATACCGCGTAACAAGTGCCGGCAGAATCTCAACGCCTAAGGGCAGCATTGTTTCCAGTGAAGAATCAGACTGCATCAAGTTCGTTTGCGGCAACCTCTTAGACAGAGCCATCAAACCTCTCGATTTAAGCCCACCTTCATGTGAAGGTAACTTAAAAAAAGACTGCAAGAAGCCTTGCATGAATGACTGCACCGACACTCTTAACACTAACAGCACAGCCTGCCAGAACGCTTGTAACAATAGCAATAGCAGCCAGACTTCCTCTGGTGCTTGCGCCGGATCTTGCAATAACATATGCAGCAAGACTAACTGATAACTTCAATCTGTGGGAACAGACGCCTGCCTGGCGGCTGTTTCCATGTACATATTTTCTTCCATCGCAAATATTTTAATTGCTAATTTCCCTACTATGTGTGTATAATTAATGAAATATATTATATTGAACTGTTGTATACACAGTCGCAAAGTGAATATATTTAGCTTTGGATGCTCTTTGGAGCAGCCGGCACTTAGTAAACCGCAAGCGGCTTTTGAAGAAAGCCTAATTGCGGTGAACTTAGTGTCCGTTGCTAGCGACAAGAAGCGAAAGCGTGCTCCACAGCTAAATATATTCGCTTTGCAGCGTCCGTATACACCACAGTTCGCATGGAAAGGAGTTACTAATGAATTTTAAAAAGTACAGGTCGAGATTCCTTTTGGTTTTTGCGACCCTCACTCTCTTGTTCTCTTCTGTTCTTCTTACTTCATGTCAGGGCAAGAAGATTAAGAACACAGTATTTTCTGTAGATGATCTTGCAGGCAAGACTATTGGTGTTCAGTTAGGAACAACTGGTGATACTCTCGTAAGTGATTACGAAACTGACGGTTCAGGCACAACCGTATCAAGATACAACAAAGGTTCTGATGCTATACAGGCTTTAAAGCAGGGTAAAGCTGATGCTGTTGTTATTGATGAACAGCCTGCCTTAGCATTTGTTAAAGCTAATCCAGACCTTACAATTCTCGAAGAAGAATTTGCAAATGAGGATTATGCAATCTGTGTTGCAAAGGGCAGTTCCCTTACTGCAAAGCTCAATGAGGCTATTGAAGTACTTATGGCAGATGGAACTATCCAGAAGCTTATTGACGATTATGTTGGCGATAATGCTACATTTTCAGGTTACAAGTCTCCGGAAGGTGTAAGCCGTACTAATGGAACTCTTGTTATGGCTACAAATGCTTACTTCAAGCCATACGAGTACTATGAAGGTGGCTCTATTATCGGTATTGACGCTGATATTGCACAGGCTATTGCTGATTACCTCGGCATGAATTTAAAGATTGAGGATATGGAATTCGATTCAATTATTACTGCTGTATCTTCTGGTAAAGCCGATTTTGGTATGGCTGGTATAACAGTTACAGATGAGCGTAAGAAAAATATCGATTTCACAACTACTTATACAACTTCTAAGCAGGTTATTATTGTCCGTGACGACAATGCTTCTGCATCAGGCATGAGTTTTGCTGAGAAGTTCAAGACAGACTTCATTAAAGAAGCAAGATACACTTATCTTCTAAAGGGTCTGCTAAACACAGTAATTATTGCATTCTTTGCAGCACTTATGGGTGTTGTTATTGGTTTCCTTATTGCAGTTGTCCGTTCTAACCATGATAAGACAGGACACATGAAGATTCTTAACTTCATTTGCAACATTTATCTTACTGTAATCAGAGGAACACCAACTATGGTACAGCTGCTTATTATCTATTATGTAATATTCAGCTCTGTACATATTGACAAGCTTATTGTTGCAATACTTGCATTTGGTATCAACTCAGGTGCTTATGTTGCCGAAATATTCCGTTCAGGTATTATGTCTATTGATAACGGACAGTTTGAAGCAGCACGAAGCCTTGGTCTTTCTTATAAAACAACTATGATAAGTGTTATTCTTCCTCAGGCATTCAAGAATGTTCTCCCAGCACTTGCTAATGAGTTCATTGTTCTGTTAAAGGAAACATCTATCAGCGGTTATATCGGTCTTAACGACCTTACAAGAGGCGGCGATATTATCCGAAGCATAACTTATGATCCAATGCTTCCACTTATTGGTGTTGCCATCATCTACCTTGTAATGGTTATGGGACTTTCACAGCTTGTTAAGAAACTTGAGAGGAGGTTAAGAAACAATGAGCGATAATACTAACGAAATCATACTTGAAGTTAAGGATTTGAAGAAATCTTTTGGCGACCATGTTGTATTAGAATCTATCAATACAACAGTCCGCAAAGGAGAGGTTATTGCAATTATCGGACCATCCGGCTGCGGTAAATCAACATTTTTGCGTTCACTTAACCTTCTTGAAACTCCTACAGAAGGTCATGTATTATTCCATGAGCAGGATCTTACAGATAAGAGTGTAAATGTGGATGAATTAAGAGAGAAGATTGGAATGGTGTTCCAGCATTTTAACCTTTTCCCTAATATGACTATAAGAAGAAATATAACACTTGCTCCTACTAAGCTGGGACTTATGAGCAAGGAGGACGCTGATAAGAAAGCTGATGAGCTTCTTGCAAGAGTGGGACTTTCTGACAAAGCCGATGCTTATCCTAACCAGTTAAGTGGTGGTCAGAAGCAGAGAGTTGCTATCGCAAGGGCACTCGCAATGAATCCTGAGATAATGCTTTTCGACGAGCCGACATCCGCACTTGATCCTGAAATGGTTGGTGAGGTTCTCGCAATCATGAAGGAACTTGCTGCATCAGGAATGACAATGATTGTCGTAACTCATGAGATGGGATTTGCAAAAGAAGTTGCCAACAGATGCATGTTCTTCTACGATGGTGTCATCAATGAAGAGGGGGCTCCTGAAGAATTCTTTGGCAATCCTAAGAGTGAGCGATTGAAGGATTTCTTGTCGAAGGTGCTTTAATTAGTACAAAGGTGGGCATTGAAATAGGGAGATGTTATACAAGACCTCATGGATGCCTGCACCTAGTGTAAGTAAATGCCGTCATATACAATGTTTTTTAGCTGTGTAAAAATCAAACGCGCTTCGCTTGAACGAGATTTTTACACAGCACTTTTTGTATATAACGGCATTAACTTACACATGGTTCGGCATAAATCGGTCTTGCATAACATCTCCCAATCTCAAAGCCACCACCCCGCTACTAAGTAGCCAAAATAAGTACAGACATGCCGTACAGTATATATTACATCTCTATTGGTATTCCCATATGTTCATTCCATATTTCTTCTGCATTATCTGCAATAGATCCCTGCACTATATGCAAAAAGTTATGAAAAATTTTGTTCAAGTCCATCAAAACAAACATATCCACACCCAAAATGCAATGCCGCAGGCGAGCATTCGTCCGTAGGCTGACTACTTGGTGAAGAAGAAGTCAGCCGTACAGTATGCTGTGGGATAGGTGTGTGGTGTCCTTAGGTGTATGCCCGAATATTCTTATGTCGTGTGAAAGTTAATGCCGCAATCTGCTAAAGGTTGTGACTTGTAATCTCGTTCAAGCGAAGCGCGTTTGATTACAAGTCCCATTATAAACTTAGCAGATTGCGGCATTTAGTTTCACTAGACATAAGAATCCTGAGGGCAGATGCCTAAGGACATCTCACGCCCTCCCACAGCACACTGTACGGCGTCCGGACTATCAAGCCTCCTTCGAGTAGTCAACCTTCAGAAGACACAGTCCCTTCGCCGGCGCAGTTGCACCTGCAAGGCTTCTGTTTCTCTCCTCTAAAAGTTCATACATACTCTCTGGTGTTCTCTTTCCCTGTCCAACTTCAAGAAGTGTACCACTTAAGATTCTTACCATGTACTGCAAGAATCCGCTTCCATGATATGTAAGATTAAGGAATGAACCCTTTAAAGAAACATCTATCGAATAAATCTCACGGACTGTCGATTTCTTCATCTTGGGATTACCACAAAATGATGCAAAATCATGTTCTCCAGTAAGTATGTCTGCTGCCCTCTTCATGGCATCAACATCCAGCTTACCATCAATTATATTGACATATTTTCTGTTAAATACAGGCTTCTTATCCCCAACATAACATGTATAGCAATAAGTTTTCCCTTGTGCATTGTAACGGCTGTGAAATCTGTCAGATGCAACACGGACCTCCTGCACACAGATATCTTCTGGAAGATATCTGTTCATATAATCGCATATCTCTTCTTCCTTCATCTTAGTTTCCATATGCGCATTGGCTACCATTCCCTTTGCATGCACTCCGGCATCTGTTCTTCCTGCACCTATAACCTCAACCTCAGTTCCTGTCATGGCAGAAAGCACTGATTCTAACTTTCCCTGAATTGTCATATCAGTAGTCGGCTGATGTTCCCAGCCATAATACCTTGTACCATCATAAGTAATTATCATCTTATAATTCTTCATTCATATCTCCCATTCATTCTTCTGATTTGAAGCCATATAATTTCATACAATTAACATCTGTAATCTCATCTCGCAAAATAATGTCCATAAGCACATTTTCTCATCTTGCCAGATTCTGCTTCATACCATCGAGAAAATCATATATTTCATCCATAAACACCTTGCCATAGCGCTCATATTTATTCTCACCGACACCGCTTACTGACAGCATTTCTTCCTCATTAAACGGAACTTTAAGACACATATCTATAAGTGTCCTGTCTGAAAATATTACATATGGCGGAACACCTACTGAAACAGCTATCTGTTTTCTTAACTCACGCAGTCTGTTAAACAACATAACACCTCTGTCATTAAGTGCATCCTCCGGCTTCTTTGACTTGGGCGTTGCATATGCTGACTTTGCAGCAGCGGCAGAACGCTTCATTCTGTCTGCCACCATTGCAGCATTCCTTGATACAGGTGCACTGAAACGGTTTCCCGGATACATATAAGCCTCATCTGCTTCCCGTTCTGCCTCATCAATAACGCAGTTAGAACAGTTATGGCAGTTGTATCTTCCACCCTTTGGATTGTCTGGTCTTTCTCCAAAATATTTAAGTATATACTCTCTTAAACAGCCTGATGTCTTGCAGTAATCGACCATTGCATTAAGCCTTCTTTTATCAAGAATCATAAGCCGTGCCTGTTCTTCTGCATCCATATCAGGATTAGGCTCTCTGTGTTCTATGAAAAACTTATTTATCATAATATCCTGTGGAGAATACAACAGTACGCATTCTGAATCCTCTCCATCTCTTCCGGCACGTCCAGCCTCCTGATAATAATTCTCTATACACTGCGGCATATTATAATGAATTACAAATCTTACATTTGACTTGTCAATTCCCATTCCAAATGCATTAGTTGCAACAACAACTGGCTTGATATCATATATAAATGAATCCTGATTTTCTTTTCTTTCTTCTGCTGAGAGACCCGCATGATACTTAGTCACAGAAAGTCCGTTAGCATTAAGCATGTCATAGACTTTTTCAACATTTTTTCTTGTAGCACAGTATATAATCCCACTATCCTGTCTGTGGCTTACAAGGTAATCAAGTATATATGAATCCTTGTCCTTAATATGCTTGACCTTGAATGTAAGATTGCTTCTGTCAAAACCTGTCGTAAGTATTACAGGTCTTTCGAGTGAAAGAATCTGCAATATATCATCTCTTACTTTGCTTGTCGCTGTAGCTGTAAACGCGCTTATTATAGGACGCCTTGCCAGTTTCTTAACAAAAGACAATATATTCAGATAACTTGGTCTGAAATCCTGCCCCCACTGTGATATACAGTGAGCTTCATCTACAGTAATCATAGATATCTCTACATGCGTGGCAAAATCAAGAAAGCCCCAGGTTTCCAGCCTTTCAGGTGCAACATATATAATTTTATACCGTCCCTGCTTTGCAAATGCGAGTGCCTTAGCTATCTGATTATCTGTAAGAGAACTGTTAATATAAGCTGCATGTACACCTGCCTGATTAAGTGCTCCAACCTGATCCTTCATTAGCGATATAAGTGGAGATACAACAAGAGTAATGCCGGACATTAACAATGCCGGCACCTGATAACATAATGATTTTCCCGCACCTGTAGGCATAATTCCTAACACATCCTGCCCTGCAAGAATAGCATCAACTAACTTTTCCTGACCCGGACGAAATGAATCATACCCAAAATAATGCTTTAAAATCCCGTATTTATCCATATATCACTCTCTTTTCAATCTTCTCTTACTTTCATACATTCTCTTATCTGCTCTGCTTCTTGTATCTTCAAAGTTCTTATCTGTCTTTATATCATATTCAGCATAACCACATGCAATCTGCACATTAAGGTCTTTGATTCCAAGTTCTTCTTCAGTATACTTTTCAAGTTCCCTTAGCTGCTTTACATGTCTTCCAATATCAAAGCTTTTTTGCTTCTGATTAATTACAGTACAGAATTCATCCCCACCTATACGATAACATTTGCCATGTCTGCCAAATATCTCTTTAATAATTCTGGCTGATGCCTGTATATAGGCATCTCCTGCTGCATGCCCCAGATTATCATTACACCACTTAAGGTTATTAAGGTCAAATGTCACTATAGAATACCCTTCATAATCAGAAGTTTCCTGTTCCCACTCTTCAAATGCAAAGCGATTATAAACCCCTGTCATAGTATCAGTTACAGCCATCTCTTTGTAGAAATCTGCCTTCTGGCCTTCTTTAATCTTCTCAAATGCTTCTGATATGCTCTCATAACCAAGCACAATAATAAATATAAGAATACCCAGTTTTCCTATAAGATCTGTCTGCTGCATTCCCTTATAATATGCAATAAGATCAACAATCATAGAAATTCCAAGTGCAGCCGCACCTATAATATTAGACTTTACTTTCCTGTCAAAGCCTTTAACCCATACTCTTTTAATAAGAACTGTACAGAAATATACAAGTGACATAACAAGCATCATATGTATAATGTACACGCTGTTCTTAAACTCCCACACACCTGTCATATGACATACAAGCAGTATTACAGCTGTTGCAGCATATATGGCGCACAAGATATTATTCGCAGCACTTTTCCCTATCTGGAAAAAATTCTTCTCTGCCTGCATAAAAGGAATAGGTATCATCATTAGCAGTACATACCCTATCAGTGAACCTATCTTCCTATTCTCCACAAGAATTGTTGCAATATCAGTCTCATTAAGAGCCCATGCACCTATAATCATTGCAAATATACCAAAATAAAACAGTGCTTGTGTCTGTGCAATCTTCTTTCTGCAGAAAATCCATAATATAATCATGGCAAATCCAACTATTATTATAAACGAACTAAGTACTGCTGATGGCAGCGATTTCGCAATAAGCTCTTTTATAAGTTTTGTCTCATCGCCATATTCAAATGTTGTTCCTCTTATCTTATGACCAGCATATACATTAGTAAGCCTTACAATTATATCTGTTGTATATGGCGGAATGTTCACAATCGTATAATTAGTTCCGGTGGTTGTTCCATATACAGACCTATGTGCTTTTATATAATATATAAGTCTTCCACCTGCATATACTTCTACTTCCTGATGCCTGCTTACAAATGCCAGTGCATTATTATTTCCTGCACCTGCTCTAATCTTCACATGATATTCAATTGTGTCATCTCCAATATATCTTGTATCCTCTGGTTTAACTACGACACTCGTTCTTTTATCTGCCGGTGTCACCTTATCTACAGTGCTGAATATAAATCCTGAAGCCATAAAAAGCAGAAATCCTAATAAAAATATACAGTAAAAAATCCTGTTAACTAATTTAATTCTTTTCATAAAAAAAGCCTTTCAGCCGTACTATAGTGTTATCCGTAATAAATCTAACCCTATAATACAGTAGAATGGCTTTATTTTCAAATGATTTTTTGTTGTTCTGTATTTTGTACACTATTCGCAAAGTTTTAAAACTGCATAGCACTACAAGTTACTATTATATACTTTTAGCAAGTTCAGTTGGATTCTCTGAAAACTTCAAAGCTACATCCCTTGAAATAACTCTTGTCTTAACAAGATTAGCAAGCGAATAGTTCATTGTGTGCATACCTGTCTGCATATTTGACTGAAGAACGGTCTGAATCTGATTAGTCTTCTTCTCTTTAATAAGATTAGATACTGCTGTATTATTAAGCATAATCTCTGTTGCAGCAATTCGTCCTTCCTGCTCTGCACGAGGTACAAGTGTCTGTGTTACAACTCCAGTTAATACAGATGCAAGCTGTATTATAAGTGCAGACTGTGCCTCAATAGGGCATGCACTGATTATACGCTCAACTGTCTGTGTAGCGCTTCTTGTATGAAGTGTTGATAATACAAGATGTCCTGTTTCAGCAGCTGTAATTGCTGCATTGATAGTCTCATAATCTCTCATCTCTCCCACAAGAATAACATCCGGATCTTCACGAAGTGCTGAACGAAGTGCTGTCGCAAAATCAGGTACATCTCTTCCTACCTGTCTCTGATGTATCATAGATTTCTTAAACCCATATACATACTCTATAGGATCTTCTACTGTTATAATATGTCTTGACATATTGTTGTTAATATAATCAATCATAGCTGCAAGTGTTGTAGACTTACCACTTCCTGTAGGACCTGTTACAAGAATAAGACCAGACCTTTTCTCAACAAGCTTAGAAAAAAGTTTTCCTGAATGTCCCAATTCTTCAAACGACGGTATAACAGAATCAAGAAGACGGATACTTGCTGCAAGATTTCTTCTCTGATGATATATATTAATTCTTAATCGTCCACCAGACTCATCAGTAGATGCCACGTCAATATCTTTTCCTGCCTGAACATTCTGTATATCTTCATCACCAAGAATTGAGAATATCATCTCTTCTGTTTCTTCTATCGAAGGTGTTATATCAAGAAGCTCAAGTTCACCATATTTTCTTACTGCAACCGCTTCTCCTGCAGTAATATGCAGATCTGAACACCTGTTATCTCTTGCGTATTTAATTAATTCTTTTAATTCCATGTTCCCCTCCCATACATTTTGTTCATTAGTATGAACCACAATAAAATACTACCATAATAAAAATGCATATTCAATCACACTTTTATCCCATTTTTCTTACATATATCATTAAGGCAGCATCTTTCACAGTGTGGCGTAGTACGCGCCGTACATACCTCTCTTCCGTGGTCTACAAACCGGTGGCATAATCCACTTCCTTCTTCTGGCGGGACTATCTTCCACAATGCCATCTCAACCTTCTTAGGCTCTTTCTCGTCTTTTACAAGACCTATTCTGTTACAAAGCCTTATACAGTGTGTATCTGTAACAATTGCCGGCTTTCCGAACACATCACCCATAATAAGATTGGCACTCTTCCTTCCAACTCCAGGAAGCTTTAATAATTCTTCCATGCTGTCAGGAACTTTATCATTATACTGTTCATGAAGCATGCGCATACATGCACATATATCCCTTGCCTTGCTTTTTCCAAGACCGCAAGGTCTTATAATCTTTTCAATCTCTTCTGGAGATGCTGCAGCAAGTGATGCTATATCAGGATATTTTTCATACAGTCCCTTAACCACAACATTTACTCTTGCATCAGTGCATTGTGCCGCAAGTCTTACGCTTACAAGCAGTTTCCAGGCATCATCGTAATCAAGACTGCACTCCGAATCCGGATATTCTGCCTTTAATCTTCTTATAACCTCTAAAACAAGTTCTTTCTTAGTCATAGATTACGCATCTTTCTTCTTATAATTAGCAATTCCGAATATTGCAAGAAGCAATACACACGCAAATATCATCCAGCCAACAAGATAACCTGTTCCCCTTGGTTTAAATGTATCATAATAACCCTTAAGGTATACAACCACTATAATAGCCGGAAGTATATAACTCATATAGAATCTTAACCATTCAGGAAGCTTAGGACCTTTTCCTTCATTAGCTTCTTTTCTGAAGCCTTCCCAGCCCCAGCCGTTCTTCTTGGTACAGAATAATACAAATATCATGCTTCCAAGAGGAAGCAGATTATATGAAACAAGGAAATCCTCCAGATCCATAATTGAACTTCCCGGACCAATAGGCTGGAAAGCTGCAAGCTTGTTAAAGCCTAATACAGCAGGAAGTGAAAGCAGTATCATGAATATAACATTACCTGCAACAACCTTTTTCCTTGAAAATCCCTTAAGGTCAATATAAAAAGCAATAATGTTCTCAAATACAGCAATTACAGTTGATAATGCTGCAAATGACATGAATACAAAGAATGCTGTTCCCCATATTCTTCCTCCCGCCATATGATTAAATATGTTAGGCAGTGTTATAAATAAAAGTGATGGACCGGCACCCGGAGCAACACCATATGCAAAGCATGCAGGAATAATTATGAATCCTGCCATAAGAGCAACAAATGTATCAATCAGAATGATATTAACAGCCTCTCCACCTATTGTTCTGTCTTTCTTTAAGTAGCTTCCGAATATCTCCATTGCGCCAATGCCTACACTAAGTGTAAAGAATGCATGTGTCATGGCATCAAATATAACCGGCCCTAAACCTCTTGATTTAATAGCATCAAGATTAGGCACCATATAGAATTTAACACCTTCTGATGCATTAGGAAGTACAAGTGAATGAACTGCCAGTACCACAATAAGGATAAGAAGAAGTAACATCATAACCTTAGTAATCTTCTCAACGCCCTTCTGTAATCCTAATACACATACACCAAACGAAAGTAAAACTGCAACAATCATCCAGATTGTCATTGTACCAGGCTGTGAAAGCATAGTTCCAAATGCTCCTGAAACCTCATCTGGCTCTAAACCTGCTAACGAACCTCTTGCCTCACGCCATGCATAATAAAGCATCCATCCTGCAACCATAGTATAGAAAGCCATTAATACGTAGCTTCCTACTACCGATACCCATTTGAAATGATGCCATTTACTTCCCTTAGTCTCCAGTTCTTCAAATGCCCTTGCAGCACCTTTACCGCTTCCTCGTCCTACTGTGAACTCCGCACACATAATAGGAAATCCAAGAATTGCAAGAAATACAAGATAGATAAGCACGAATGCCGCACCACCATTTTCCCCGCATATGTATGGAAATTTCCACACATTACCAAGTCCCACCGCACAGCCAGCAGACACTAAGATAAAGCCGAGTCGCGAGCCGAATTTTTCTCTCTCTTTCAAAATAAAACCTCCATAGTTAATATATTTACATTAATTAAGATTGTATCATATATTACTATATTTTCACAGCCAATTATTTCATACTCTCACTGACTTCTGATGTAATAATCTGACCGCCCTGTTCATTCCATTCTTTTACAAATGTATCGAAGTAAGATATATCTTCTTCTCCGCTTATAATCTTTAAATATGCCTCTTTTTCTTTAGCCTTAAGTCTCCACCAATGGCTCTTCATTGTGTCTGTGGTCTTAAAATAAAGCGAGTCAACTACCTTTATATTATCCTGTGCAATAAGACTGCATGCCTTAATTCTTGACATATACGCTGCCCATTGCGTACTTGTTTTGTTAGCATTCTTAATATATTCACTGCATGCATCATAAAATGAACGCTCAAGAAGTTCCAGACTGTCAGGATTCTTTCTTCCTGAAATTGTGGCATCTATATTCCTGTAACATATTGAAAGTGCATTATTATAATCAACATTTATTGATAAAGGTCTTGCCGTAGGTTCAACATTAAGCTGATAGTAATTCTTGAATTCTTCTGAGTCTGTACAGTCAAATCTTACTTTATCAAACATAACGCTTATCATCTTTGCTGCAATCTCAGGATGTTCATAGCCTTTTCTTACAACAACATATTTGTAACACGGGTTCTGGCTGTGATAACTCGTTGTTCCATCCGAATCCGTTGCTATTAAATATGGCTGCCAGTTCGCATCCGGATTCCTGCTTACTGCATTAGCAAGCGGATTGTTCGGCGCCCACCATGGTCCGAAAAACGAGCCACACAGACCATTCTCTATAAGCTCACATATGTTGGTTGATGTTCTCAGAAGGAAATCATTATCTATAACACCCTGATTATACAGGCCGCTTATATACGAAAGTGCTTCTTTTGCCTCATCTGTAACCGAACCATATACAATCTCACCATCATCATTCATTATCCACTGCTTTGGATACGCCCCAAAGCAGGCAAATATTATATCCAGCAGAAATTCACTGCTGTAACCACATTCACCTGTCACATCTGTATCCACTGCAAGCCCCACTGTATTAGGTTTTCCGGACGCATCCTCGCCATTATTTCCAGGGTCTTCTGATATAAAATGCTTCACTATATTAACAACATCATCAATAGTGTGTGGCTCTGACAATCCAAGCTTATCCATCCAGTCTTTTCTTAACCACACAAGATTAGGTCCATCTGTTATATTAGTCTCCGGCAGTGCCATTATCTTTCCATCGTATGTAACCATATCCTTAAGTGAATCGCCATAGCTTTCATACATTTTTCTTATTCTGTCACTTATACAGTTATTGTAGCTTTCTGTAAGGTCCTCTATAAGTCCTGCTCCCACTAACTGTTCAACCTCATCCTGACTTGATACAACCATGATATCCGGCAGGCTTCCCATTGAGATTGCCATAGAAACGTTAGTGTCATACTGGCTGTCGTTTGCTTCAAATGCATCAACATTCTGCACATTAATCACAGACTTAATATAGCGTGTGTACGCATTATCTGTATACGTGTCATTCTCCGGCATATTGGAATTATTAACACTTGTCATCTTTCCAAGTGTATATTCTATAGTCTCGGGGTAAGCACCGAATGGCGTTGTCCTCGCTTCTTCCATTCTCGCATTGTATTCTTCATTATCATTAGACGCAAAACCAGCCGGGCTTTTACACCCGGCTAATATAAGCATTATTCCTGTGACACCAAATGCCACACTTTTTTTTAATGTTTGCTTTAATCTATTCATATATCTAACCCTTCACTGCACCTGTCATGCTTTCATTATAACACCTTTGCATTATCATAAACAAGGCTGCAATTGGAATTGATATAAGAACTGCTCCTGCTGCAAATCTTGTGTACCATACATCAACATACTCCTTTTCAAGCATCTGCCACAAGCCGATTGCTACGGTATAATACTTCGCATTTGCCCTGCAGATTACTCTTGCAAATATGAAATCTACCCAAGGTGCTATGAATGATGTAAGTATTGTATACACTATAATTGGTTTACTGAGAGGTATTGTTATCTTGGTAAATACCTGCCACTTCGTTGCTCCATCTATCATAGCAGCCTCATCTATTGTCTTAGGGATAGTATCAAAGAATCCCTTTGCAATGTAAAACTGTATTCCTGATGATGCTGAATATACAAGCACAAGTGCAACTCTTATCATTGCTCCTTCTGAAAGTCCTACTGCTTTAAGTATATAATATACAGCAACCATCGCCATAAATGCAGGGAAAAGTCCAAGTATCATTGCAATATTCATCATTGCTTTTCTCATCTTAAACTTAAGCCGTGACATACAGTAAGCAACTGACAGAACAAAAAATGTAGATATAATACACGAGAATACTGCTATTATCAGTGTATTGGTAAACATTCGTGGAAAATTAAGTATTCCTGTATCTGTAAAAAGCTTTACATAATTATCAAGTGAATACTGCTTTGGGAAGAAGGAGCTTGTATAAGCACCCTTCTGAGCCCTGAAGCTTGTGAGGAGTATCCAGAAAAGAGGACTTACCCACACTATCGCTAATATTGTAAGCACTGTATGTGCCAGTATATTTTTAATAGTCTTTTTCTTTTTCACTGGAATCCCTCCTCATCTTTATACGCTTTCGTTCTTCTGTATACAAGCAGTGAACCAATCGCTAAGAATATGAATGTCATAATACCGATAACAGCACCAAGATTATAATACTGATAATCTATTGTCATCTTGTACAGCCATGTTACCAGAAGGTCTGTCTTTCCTGCTGTTGCACCTGCCATAACAGGATCACCCTTAGTCAGCAGATAAACAATGTTAAAGTTGTTAATATTAGCAGTAAATGTAGTGATAAGATATGGTGCCGTTACAAATAACATATATGGCATTGTTATCTTAATAAACTTGACAAATCCATTAGCTCCATCTACATCTGCTGCCTCATACAGTTCCATAGGTATATTCTGTAATATACCTGTAACCTGCAGAATAGTATATGGAATACCTATCCACAGATTTACCACGATTACTGTGATTCTTGCCCAAGTCGCATTTGTAAAGAATGGCAGTGATTTTGTTATCCATCCTGCATTCTTTAAAACAACATTTATAATTCCATCCTGTGCCAGCATGCTTCTGACAATAAGAAGTGAAACAAACTGTGGAATTGCGATTGAAAGTATAAATATAAATCTCCAGAAAGCCTTGAATTTCGTACCCTTTCTGTTGATAAGCAGTGCAACAAGTATTCCGAATATGTAATTAAGAAATGTTGCAAATACTGCCCACACTATAGTCCAGCCAAATACTGACCAGAAGGACTGTCCTATCATGCTTCCTGAATCGAATATCTGCTTGAAATTCTCAAGTCCTACCCAGTCGAAAAGCACCAGATGATTGTTAACCTTACTATAATTAGTAAATGCCATGCTTATCATGAAAATAAGTGGAAGTATTGTAAATATAAGCACACCTGATACCGGAAGTGTAAGCAGCAGCTTATGAAGGTTCTCATTAAACAACGACTTCACGTCTTCTGCAAATGTGTTTATATGCCTTCCTTTTTCCTTTAACAGTTCCAGCTTATATGAGCTTTTCACAGCACTCGCTGCAACTATTATGTAAGCTATAATCATGAATATTGTTGCTATTCCATACAGAAGTATAAGAAGTGAATTATCACCTGCAACATACTCATATATTCCAAGCTTCTCATTCCAGACCTCCTGCTGCGGTCTGCTTCCAAGACCTGGAAGCATCGCAAGGCAGTTAATTCCCTTCATAATCATAAAGCATACAAAGGCCGCTTCTATAGCTATATACATAATTCCCTTTATAATCTGCTTTCCTACAAGATTACCAAGTCCTGGAATCAGAATGCTTAACTTCGTAAATATATTTCCTTTTCTAAATGATTCAGTGAACTTAACTGCCATTATGCGCCACTCCTTTCAGCATTTAATCGCCATCAATTATTTTGCAATTGATGTATTAATCTGCTTATAGAAATCCTGTGTCTTAGCTGCTGCATTATCTGCTGTTATTTCACCATTTACAATTGCCTTAGCAAAGTTCTGTGCAGGTGTCCAGTAATCATTCATGCCTGTTACTGTTGGCTGGATTACTGATGTCTTGTTAAATGTATCATTCTGTGCTGTTACAAGTGCATCCTTCTTTACTTCATCAGTTGCAAGAAGCTCTGTATTACAAGGAATAACACCTCTTAATTCATAGTGCTTCTTCTGTGCATCCTTGCTTCCAAGATACTTTGCAAGTGCAACTGCTACCTGCTGATACTTGCAGTTAGGATTAACTGCGATTGCCTTAGAACCTGCAAATGCTAACATCTGCTTGTCTTTTCCACCAATCTTTACTGTAGGAAGTGAAACTGCTCCAAATTTGTCTCCAAGAATCTCTTTAACACTCTTATAATCCCATGATCCTGAGAAGTAAGCTCCAACTGAACCATCTCTTAAACCAGCGATACCAACGCCCTGAAGGTCATTAACAAAGTTAGGATTATTTACAAGTGAAACCATTGCCTGTGTTGCCTGTGTTCCCTTATCTCCTGAGATATCAACACCTGCTGAATTATCTTTTCCGTCTTTTCCAAAATATGTACATCCATTAGCAAGGAAGAATGATGACATATACCAGCCCTCTGTAATATTGAAAGCTACCTTATCCTTCTGAAGCATTTTATCAAGGCTCTTTACATCACTGTCTGTGAATTTGCTCTTGTCATAGTACATAAACCATGTGTTAGTTGTGAATGGTACTCCGTATACAGCTCCATCTACTGATACTGAATCCACAATTGCATCTGAGTTAGTTTTCTTAACATAATCTGCTGTCTCTCCACCAAGCTTTGCAATAGCATTAGCATCAACAAGTGTCTGAAGCTGGTCGTTAGCAAAGAAGTATACATCTCCTGAATTCTCCGGATCCTGTGGAACTATCTTTCCTGCGTCCTGCTCTGAGCATACACCGTATTCAAATGTTAAATCCCAGTCAGGATGCTCTGAATTGAACTGGTCACACATTGTCTGCAGCCATTTGCCGTTCTCATCTGCCTGATCTTCTGCACAGCCCCATACCTTGATTGTAGCTGTGATTTTTTCCTCACCTGCTGCTGTGTCATCCTTTTTAGCATTGCCACAACCTACAAAAAGTGACCCACACATTGTTGCTGCCATCACTGCAGCTGCTAATCTCTTAAACTTCATAAAAAACCCTCCTTAATAATTATCCGAGACAGCTTTGATTACTGTCCTCTTTTGATAATCTAATTATATTAAGGAGGGATTAATATTAAAATATAAGATATTTTAGAAACATATCAGTTTTTTGTGTTGTATGGTTTTGCCGGGAATTTTATTGTTATTGTTGTTCCCTCATCAGGTATGCTCTGCACTTCCAGATGATAGCTTTCGCCGTAATAAAGTCTTATTCTGTCGTTAACATTTCTTGCGCCATACCCTTTTGACTGGACTGTTAAGAAGTTTTGGGCGGTTTCTTTGTCCATTCCTACACCGTTATCAGACACGGTTACACATACAAGCTTTTTACCTTCTTCATCCGTCTGCATCCTGGCCTCTACGGTTATTATGCCTTTCCTGTCTGTCAGCAGATCTATGCCATGGTCTATTGCATTTTCTACCAATGGCTGGAGTATAAGGTTTAAAGATTCGCATGGCATAACTTCCTCTGATACATTTATCACCACATCAAATGAGTTGTCATGCATTATCTGCTGAATCTTAAGATACGACTGCATGTTGCTTAATTCCTGCTCAAAGCTTAGTATATTCTTTCCCTTATTAAGCGATGTACGGTAGTAGTTAGACAATGCAAGTGTTATTTCGCTTATATCTTCCTGCTCATATTCTATCGCTTTCCAGTTGATAAGTGACAATGAATTATAGAGAAAATGTGGATTAATCTGTGCCCTTAATGCCCGCATCTCTGATTCTTTCTGGCTTATACGTCCTTCATATACCTGGGTAATAAGATTCTTAATCTGGGTTGTCATGCTGTTAAAGCTATGGATAAGGTCACCTATTTCATCTTTGTCCTGTGTATTAATTACCGCATCAAAATCTCCATTTTCAACCTTTGCCATACTGTTTTTTAATTTATTAATTCTTCTTGTAATGAAGCCTGTTGTAAATATACTCGCCGCAGCGGCACCTGCAACTGCTACCACAAATGCAACTACAATCATTGTAATCATTGAATTAGCTGACCTGAGCACAAGTTTTCTCGGCTCATAGACATATACTGTCCATCCGGTAACAGAACTTTCCTTCTTTACTACCGAGTAACCTTCTGTATTTCCACATGTATCATTATCCCATTCTGCCCCGTCGATTAATGAAAGCAGCTTCTTACTGTTTAATCTGTATCTGGTGTTATTTTTTTCAAATGTATCACTGCTGCATATAACTCTTCCATCAGCATCAAGCACCACCATTCCGCAGTTCTGCTCAAGCCCACCTGTAAATGAACTCATCATGCTGTCATAATCAACATCTATGTACATAATTCCAAGAATCCCAAGCTGGTCAAGTGTTGACATTTTTCGTGCTGAAACAAGTGTCCTGCTGTCTTCATCAACAAACCACTGTATCTTCGTGCTTTCTGTAGCAGAATTATAAAAAGGTCTGTCTTTTATCTCTTCTATTGGTGCTATAGTTGTGTCATGTTTAATAGCTTTATCCACATATATTGTTACCCTGTTAATATCATTGTGAAAATACTTTAATGATGAAAGCATAGGGTCAAATGTAGTGACAATCTGGTTATACATCTCATATGTGCTTTTGTAATCGTATGAAAGCACTCCCGACAGCGTATCATTAAATGTTATATAATTAGACAGATTATCATACACCTCTATCTGCCCATCCACTGTTGCAACAGACTGCTCCAATGCCCCTTTGATGCTCTTTAAGTCTCTGTCCATAAGAATATTTCTCATCTGACAGTAGGCAAAAACAAAAAGTACAATCAGGGGAATAAGTCCGGTTACTACATATATGATGACAAGCTTGTTCTGCAACCTTATATCATTGATTCTCTGCTTAATCTTTTTCAACTCAATTCTCCCTGATCTCTGAATTTCTGAGGACTTACACCAAAGTACTCCCTGAAGCTCTGTACAAAATATGAAACATTTGGATAACCCACCTGCTCACTTATATTCACAATCTTCATGTTCGTACCGGTAAGCAGTTCCTTAGCCTTCTCCATTCTGTACTGTTTAATATATTTGCTCAGATTCTGTCCTGTTTCTTTCTTAAAAAGTGAACTTAAATAGCTTGGTGCAAGATAAACCATATCCGCAAGCTGCTGTGCGCCAATCTCCTCACCATAATGGCTATGTATATAGTTCTTTACTGTCTCAATCTCCCGGTGTGACGTGGCCGGCTCTTTCCCAAAACTCTTCTCCAACAAATCAATATTGTTATTCACTATATCCATAATGCATGAGAAATCCTCTGACTTATACAGTCTGTCAATCTCCCTTCCAAATTCCGCCTCATCAGCACCCGGAATATTGTCATAGAAATCTTTTAACAGATTGGAAAATACGAACTTGATGTATATATGTGAGAAGTTCGACTGCCCCCTGTATTTCTTACACAGTGCATCAAAATGTATTCTTAAAAATGTGATATCCTTCATCTTGATATCCTGCTTCATCTGCTTCATAAGTGCATCGTCATCAATCTGTACAAGCACAGGTGTATCTTCACTGACATTATCAGAAAAAATGTATCTTCCTGTCTCATAAAACTTATTATTCATCAGTGTATCAACTGCATCCATTACCTGTGGAAGTTCATGATAATCATTGAATAAACCGGACACAGCAATATACATAAACTGTCCTGTCTTTCTATATATGTAGTCATGAATATTTGTAAACATTTCTTCAATGTTCTTATCAATATTACCATCTGCTGTGAATGATTTATCAGAAAATATGATAACTGACTGTAATGGGTTAAGATTAAGATACTGATAATCCAGTTCCCCGGTTACCTCTTTAAATATATCTTCACCTGTATCATATTTTCCAAAGAAATCAGTATTAAATTCTATAAGTGCAAGTCTGTTGTATCCTGCCAGAAAATCCCCATTATCAAGTATTCCTGATGCATCACCGGAGTTGAGCAGCGTATACATATAGTACTGTTTTATAAAGTTAGCCTGCCTGTTATAGTCCTCATCCTTCTTGTGTTCCTCGTCAAGTTCTGTTATAACTCCTGTAATTGTTGAACTGAATTCTGACGGATCAACCGGCTTTAATATATAATCTTTAACACCTAATTTAACTGCCAGCTTGGCATATTCAAACTCGTTATAGCCTGAGAATATAATTGTCTTTAAACTGATGTCGTTGTGCATCACATTCTTAATAAGCTCTATTCCGTCCATAAACGGCATCTTAACATCTGTAAGCAGTATATCTATATGTCCCATTCCTGTATTCTTGTCAGATGTCAGATATTCCAGTGCCTGCTTTCCGTTGCACGCCTCAAATACTCCAAGTTCAATTCCCATTCTCTTAAGAAGCATTCTTATTCCGCTTCTTTCAATCTTTTCATCATCCACTATAAGTATATTATACATAAATCTACCCCGAAACTTTCCTCATTCACGAACTTTCGCTCTTATAATGATTATAGCTTCCGGGGCAGTTATTATCAACTTATTTAGTTATATTAAAGATGCCATATATCTTCATTGTACTGTTGAATTGTTCTGTCTGATGAGAAAAATCCGGCATTTGCAATATTAACGAGCATTTTTTCAGCCCACGCATATCTGTCATCGTAATCTGTGAGAGCCTTTTCTTTGGTTTCTATATAGCTTCGTAAGTCAAGCAATGCCATAAACCAGTCTTTTCCTACAATCTCATTATACAGTCTGTTAAGACTATGTGAATCACCTGCCTGAAGCATAACATCCGATATTATAAAATCTACACATTTTTTTATAAGAGCATCTGTCTCATAAAGCTTCTTTGCGTTATAGTCACATTTTTCATAATGTGCAATAACTTCATCACTTGTTGCGCCAAATGTATATATATTATCTTTACCTACAAGCTCTGCAATCTCAACATTAGCACCATCCATTGTTCCTAATGTCACAGCACCATTGAGCATGAATTTCATGTTGCCTGTTCCTGACGCTTCTTTAGATGCAAGTGATATCTGCTCTGATATATCACATGCAGGAATCAGCTTCTCTGCCAGTGTTACATTATAATTCTGGACAAGAACTACCTTAAGATATGGACTTACATCTTTATCAGCTTCAATAACCTTACTCAATGTAAGTATCAGATGAATTATATCCTTCGCAATTGTATATGCAGGTGCAGCCTTTGCGCCAAATATTACTGTCACAGGAGTCTTTGGAATATTGCCTGCCTTGATGTCAAAATATTTATATATTATATACAGTGCGTTCATCTGCTGTCTTTTATATTCATGCAGACGCTTTATCTGTATATCGAATATTGACTGTGGATTAATCTCTATTCCCTGTGTCTGCTTAAGGTATTCTGCAAGATTTCTCTTGTTGTCTGTCTTAATCTCAAGAAGATTATCATAAACATTTTTATCACCGGCAAACTTTAAAAGGTCTTTTAACTTCTCTGCGTCATGCCTGTATTCACTTCCAATGAGTGTCTCAATGTATTTTGCAAGTCCGTTATTACAGTGGATAAGCCATCTTCTGAATGTAATTCCGTTAGTTTTGTTATTGAACTTCTCTGGATATATCCTATAGAAATTATTAAGCTCTGTATTCTCTAATATCTCAGTATGAAGCTTTGCTACTCCGTTGACGCTCATTCCATAATGAATATCGATGTGTGCCATGTGAACGAGATTATTATCGTCAATTATATACACTGATTTATCTGTGTACTTCTCACGCACTCTTCTGTCAAGCTCTTTTATAATCGGCATAAGCTGTGGCACAACCCTGTTAAGATAATCCACAGGCCATTTTTCAAGGGCTTCGGCAAGGATTGTGTGATTAGTATACGCACAGCTTTTTGATACAATATCAATTGCTTCATCCATTGTTATCGGACTTCCATCTATATCTCCATTTTCTGTAAGAAGTCTTATAAGCTCCGGGATTACCATTGTCGGATGCGTATCGTTAATCTGGATTACTGCAAGGTCTGGCAGATTCTTAAATGTTTTTCCAGTGTTAATACATTTTTCCCTGCACTCATCTAATATAAGCCTTGCTCCATTGCTTACCATGAAATACTGCTGATAGATTCTAAGAAGCCTTCCCTGCTCGTCACTGTCATCAGGATAAAGAAACAGTGTAAGGTTCTTGGCAATATCTGACTTATCAAAGTCTATGCTGTCACCTTTTACGATGCTCTCATCAACTGTCTCCACATCAAACAGATGAAGCTTATTCGTTCTCTTTTCTCCGTACACATTGATATCATACATTCTTGAAACTACACTGATTTTACCGAAATTGATAGTGTATGTCACATCTGTCGGAACAAGCCAGCTGTCCTTGCCAATCCATGGATTAGGCACTTCCTTCTGCTTTCCATTCTCAAACACCTGCTTAAAAAGTCCAAGATGATAATTAAGTCCGATTCCGTCACCATTAAGGCCAAGGTTAGCAATCGAATCAAGAAAGCATGCTGCAAGTCTTCCAAGTCCGCCATTACCAAGTGACGGCTCTACTTCCAGTTCTTCAATATCTGAAAGATTCTTTCCTGCCTGTGTAAGTTCTTCCTTAACTTCATCATAGATACCTAAATTAATAAGATTATTGGATAAAAGCTTTCCTATAAGGAACTCTGCAGAAATGTAGTATACCTTTCTGCCATTGTCTTTCACTATTCTATCACGTCCCTTTTGTGCAACCAGCTTCATAAGTGCATGAAAGCACTCCTCGTTGCTGCATAAGTGCAAGTCTTTTCCATATTCTTCCAAACATATAGTGTTAAGCATATCGTTGCCCTCCATTCTTGTATTTATATTTTATTATAGGGTTGCTGGAAAATTTCTCTTGCTTTATAATGGGATAAACTTGTACTATTCTATCATATTTAAGGAGAACCTTATGAATATAACAGATTACGGACCACTGAAAGAAACCAAGTCTCATTTCGATTCAGATTTTTTATATAATACTTACCCATGTTCCATCCCGCTTGATTTTACAGAAGTTCCGCTGCACTGGCATAATGAAATGGAGCTTATATACATCAAGAAGGGATGCATGATCGTAAGCGTTGACCTTGATTATTCTGTTGTAAATGCAGGGGATATTGTTGTTGTCATGCCCGGACATATCCATTCTATTATCCAGAACGAGAGTGATTCATGCGAATACGAAAATATTCTTTTTAATCTTGATATGCTTGTTAGCAGGCAGTGTGATTATGATACCGTGAGCTTTTTTAACGGAATTTCCGGCTTTAAGGGGTATTGCCCTCCTGTTATCAGTAAAACTGTGCCACACTATTCTGATTTAATTCATTATATTGATGAAGCTGATAATATATGCAAGTATTTCCCTGACGGGTACAGGCTGAAAATCCGTGCATGTCTTTTTAATTTCTTCTTTGAACTTAATGCACATTTTTACACCCATACAGATATGTCTGCACACTTGTCTGATGATAAGATGGATAAGCTGAAACTGGTACTTAATTATATTGAAAAGAACTTCGCTCATACAATATCGATTGAAGAGATTGCACAGTGGTGTCATTTCAGCCAGTCGCATTTTATGAAGTTTTTTAAGAACTGCACCGGAACATCTTTTATCACTTACTTAAACGACTACCGGCTTATTATTGCTGCAAGAATATTAAAAACCACAACCCAGCCGGTTATTATAGTGGCTTCGGATTGTGGTTTTGATAATATATCTTACTTTAATAGAAAATTCAAAGAAAAATATGGTGTTTCTCCGAGGGAATTCAGGAAATAAGGTGTTATTAATATAATCTGTTTTTTACATATTCTTCAAATCTTGGCAGTGCCATTGCTATTTTTCCATACTGTCTTGTATCTATAACACCCTTTCGCTTCAAACGGTCACGGTACACAGAGAATAATTCCGGCTTCATGTCAAGCTTTTCACGAATATCTTTTACTGACTGATAACCGCTCTCAGATATAACGCTAAGTATTTCCTTATCTTTAGGTGATAACTCTGCCCATATCTTACTGTATACATATTCATCTAAATACTGATCATACTCTGGCATAATATCTTCAAGTGTATGATCTTCTCTATTATCCCAGTAAAGATATCCAAGCACCTGAAACGCAAATGGATATCCTCTTGTAAGAAGTGTCATCTTGTCAGCCATTTCATCATTTATATCAAATATTCTCATGTAATGGCTTTTAATAGCTGTATAATTAAGCGGCTCTAATATAATCTTAGGTGCTCTGTATAAAAATGTAAGTGACTTTTCATTCTGTAAATCATATATATTCTCATACAATCCTGTCATCAAAAGATATATAGGATATTCTTCTCTTAAAAATATCTGAAATGAACTTGCAAATATTTTAATATTCTCTGAATTAATAACCTCATCAATTGTTATAAGAAGCCTTTTCCCCAGACGTTTTATGTGAGAAAGCATTATCTCAATAACATTTTCAATATCAGTAACAGGAACAGCATTCTCTACTGTTACCCCCAGTCCAAATACTGAAAAGTCAAGCTTTGCTTTAACAAATACTGCATGCATTTCTGGAATTGCATATATCTTTGCTGCCAGACTCTGTAAAAGATCACGGTTAGGATTAAGTTCAACTACTATCCATTCATCTGACCGTTTCCGTATCTCTGACGCAATGTTAGTCATCATTACAGTTTTTCCTGAACCTCTTACTCCTGTTATCATATATATCTGATTAGGTGATTCTTCCGCTGTAAAATCTCCAATTATTCTTTCTGTCTGTGCAATTCTCGAAATATACTGCACTGGTTTTTTCCCAAATGATAATGTAAACGGATTATTCATGCGCAGCCTCCTATATAAGTTTATATAACCTTTTATAACTTTTTGTTTGTTTTATAACTTTATATAAGTTTTTATAACTTTTTATTTATTATATAACCTTTTATAACTTTTATCAATTGCGAAATAAAAAATCCTGCTCTCAGGCAGCCCAAACCACCTGAAAGCAGGATTATCTTTTTAATTATTAACACATTACATTAAGCCTTGTGCTCTGTTATAAGCATTACATATCTTATTAGAATTCTTGATAAGAATATGCATTGCAACAAATGGTCCAATTCCACAGATAAAAGCACCAAATATCTGCCATAAAAGAACAGTTGTACCATTCTCCTGGATTGAAAGTCCATAACGAGGTCCGTTAGCTGCAAGTCTGTTACCAAGATTATAGTACCAGAACCATGCATATATACCACATGTTATGAGTGATAAAAGAACAAATGCAACAAGCCCTGATGTATTCTCTCCATCTCCATCACATGCAATATTAACATCATGTGCCATCTTGTAAATGAAATAATAGCTGTATATTCCACATGTGATAATTGAAAGAATTATGTATGAGGCAAGACCTCTGTCATCCTTTAATCTTGTACCTGAGTATGGTGGAATTGTGCCATTATTATAACCATTGCTGTAATTCTGATTAGCATTGTAACCCTGATTATTATTCTGATTATTGCTGCCTGTAAAGCTCTGCTTTACCTCATTAAAAGCACTTCCAAGTTCCTGCTCAGCCTTGTTGAATACCTGACTTGCCTGACTTGCAATATCCTGCTCTGGCGAACAATTTGCTCCACAATATGGGCAGAACTTTGTTGAATCTGGAATCTGTTTTCCACATTTTGTACAAAACATATTAATTCCCTCCCCTTCATAGATTTAGTTTCCGAATGATACGGAATAGGATATTGTTCTGAGGTTCAAAAACCACAATATCTCCAGTTCCAATAAACATTCTATACAAGTAAACTATAACAAATGCACCTGCCATTGTAAACATAAAAATTTTATAAAATTTAATATTTATTTTAGATTTAAGAAGCATAAATATCACAACAACTGGCGGCAGGAAAAACAGTGGATGATACATGAACGCTTCATGTATATTAAAATGCAGTAAAGCTATCCATGCTCTCGACATTCCGCAGCCTGCACACGATATTCCCGTTATGTATTTTATAGGGCATGTAACCCCGAAACTTTCAAGTATTACATACAGCACAACAACTGCTGTAACTGATGTTATCACTTCTATTCTATTTAATCTTCTTTTATCTGCATTGCCTCCGCTCATTATTCCCCCTGATAATGCTTTTTATTACATTATAATCTCTCCTGCAAGCAATGCAAGACAAGGAAGCGTAATTATGCTAATCAATGTAGACAAAGTAACTGCACCAACTGCGAGCTTCTGGTCGTGACCGAACTTAATTGCAAAAAGTGTTGTAATAGCTGCACACGGGCATGCCTCAAGTATAATTGTAATAACAGCAACCATTCCACGGGCATGTATCAGATACATAACCAAAGTACAGATTACCGGTATAATAAACATCCTGAGAATAACTGTAAAATACACTCTTTTATCCTTTAAGATACTCAATAATGGGAACTGTGAAATAGTAATTCCTGTTATTATCATAGACAATGGAGTATTCATGCCCCCGACAACGTTAAATGTATCCTTTAAAACATCCGCAACCGGAATTCTTGCGAGGAATATAACAAGACCGATAGCAACCGATATAATTGGTGGGCATGTAACAATCTTTTTTAACAATTCCTTGAAACTCATACTCTCTGAAACATACACAATTCCGACAGTCCATAAAAGAATATTAAACACTGTAACATATACGCTCGCATACAGTACACCTTCTGAACCGTACATCGCCTGAATAAGTGGAAATCCCATATAAGCCGCATTAGAAAATGTAGTTGCAAATCTTATAATACCGCGCACTTCATTTTTCATCAAAAATGTTATGCCAATCGATAAAGCCATTCCTATACATATAGTAAGTATGCTGTAAAAAAGCATTCTGCCCATATTCTTAAGAATCTCGGCATTATATCCTGACATGTAAGAATTAATAATCATGAATGGAACAACGAAATATATAAGAAGGTTAGAAAGCATACCCTTGCCCTCTTCATTAACCATCTTAATCTTTCCTATAACAACTCCACTCAATATAAGTATGAATAATTCAAATACCTGCTTCGCAGTAATAAGCGCTAAATCCACAGCTCTCTTATCCTCCTTTTCATACACGCAAAAACATGTTATATATTTCATCTTCTGAAATATATAACATGTTAATAGCAAAGTCAAGTAAAAATCTAATACTTTATCTCTGGCATAAGCTCTGCACTTATTACATTAAGCATACGTTCCATTGTCTCTAACTCTTCTTTAGAAAATCTGTCTTCAATCCTGCCCATCACAGTCTTAAGATATGTATTGCTGATATTATAATAATCTATATACTTCTGTGTTACCTCGAGATGATACTCTCTCTTGTCTTCCTCAGACTGTACTTTCTTTAAGTATCCCTTCTTAACAAGGTTATTAATCTTATACGCCGCGTTAGGAGATGATATATTTGCCATATCAGCAAACTGTGCCACAGTAGGTTTATCAAGTGCATATATTATCTCCATGCAGAAAGTTTCTACAGTTGTAAGAGATGTCTCCCTCTCCTGTAGCTTTTCAAACATTTTCTGATAAAAATGCATCTTAAACTTCGTATATACCTTACTAAAAGAATCCTGCAGCACCTTACTTTACCTCCAAAGCTTTTTTAATTGTTTATTATTATAACAATAGCTCTATTCTATTGCAAATGTAAGTTCAGCTGACACTGCAAGTTTTCCGTCAACATAAGCTTCTGCCTTTCCTACTCCCACAGGACCTTTTCTTGCTATAATCTCGCATGACATTTCAAGCACATCCCCAGGTGTGACCTGAGCCTTAAACTTAGCATTTTTAATTCCTGCAAAAAGTGCTATATGTCCCTTATTCTTTTCTTCCGACAATAAAGCAACTGCTCCAGTCTGCGCCAGTGCCTCAATAATAAGTACTCCCGGCATTACCTTCTTCTGTGGAAAATGTCCTACAAAATGCATTTCATTGGCAGATACGCATTTAATACCACAAGCCTTCTTTCCAGGCTCACACTCTGTTATCCTGTCTACTAATAGAAATGGATATCTGTGTGGCAGAATCTGCTGTATTTCATCTGAATTAAGCTGCATGATTACACCACCTTTCTAAGCACGATGGACGCATTATGTCCACCAAAGCCAAGTGAATTAGACATAGCATAATCAACTCTTGACTCTCTTGCCTTATTTGGAACGATATCAAGATCACAGTCATCATCCGGCACCTGATAATTAATGGTTGGTGGAATTATATCATTCTTTACAGCAAGTGCCGATATAATTGCCTCAACAGCACCACTTGCACCTAACATATGTCCTGTCATCGACTTTGTTGAGCTTACCGCAAGCTTGTACGCATGTTCTCCAAATGCCTTCTTTATCGCGTTAGTCTCGCCCTTATCATTAAGCTTTGTACTTGTTCCATGTGCATTAATATAATCAATATTCTCTGGTTTTATTCCTGCATCCTTAACAGCCTCAGTCATTGCCTGTGCCGCCATGCTTCCGTCTTCGAGAGGGGCTGTAACGTGGTTTGCATCACATGTTGAACCATATCCTGCAATTTCACAGTATATCTTAGCGCCTCTTTTCAGTGCATGTTCATACTCTTCAAGAATAAGCACACCTGCTCCTTCTCCCATAACAAATCCGCTTCTTTCTTTATCAAACGGAATAGAAGCCCTGTTTACATCTTCTGCTTTGCTTAATGCATGCATTGATGTAAAACCACCAATTCCAAAATCAGTTATACAGCTTTCTGCACCTCCGCACACAATCACATCCTGATATCCATCCCTGATCTGTCTTAATGCATCTCCAACAGCATTGGTTCCACTGGCACATGCAGTAACAACACATGTACACATTCCATGTAGTCCGAATCTGATTGCAACATGTCCTGCCGCCATATTAGTTATCGACATTGGCACAAAATGTGGCGAAACTCTGTCATATCCTTTACTTTCGCCTCTTAAGCATTCTCTCTGTATAGTTGTAAGTCCACCAATTCCACTTGATAATATAACACCACATCTTAATGTGTCTTCTTTGCCAAAATCTATAGCTGAATCCTTCACTGCTTCATCTGCAGCAGCAAGTGCATATATCGTGAAATCGTCCATTTTCCTTAATTCTGCTTTATCAACAATACTCTCTGCATCAAAGCCTTTTACTTCACCAGCAAGCTTGACTGCACTGTTTTCTGTATTAAAATGTGTTATCTTACCAATACCACATTTACCAGCCTTTACAGCTTCCCACATATCATTAACATTGTTTCCGACAGGAGTAACTGCTCCCATACCTGTTATTACAACTCTTCTCATATTGCCATTCCTCCGTCTACACAAAGTACCTGTCCGGTTATGTATCGTGCTCCGTCACCCGCAAGAAATGCTACTGTTTCTGCAATATCTTCCGGCTTTCCCATCTCTTTAAAAGGTATATTCTCCACCACTTTTTCTTTAACAGCATCTGACATTGCTCCAGTCATATCAGTTTCAATCATTCCCGGTGCAACCGCATTTACAGTTATATGTCTTGACGCAAGCTCTCTTGCAAGCGACTTCGTCATACCAATAACACCTGCTTTACTTGCAGAATAATTAACCTGCCCTGCATTGCCCATAACGCCAACTACAGAACTCATATTAATAATTCTTCCTGCTCTCTGTCTTAACATAAGTCTTGAGACCCCACGCATCATATAAAATGTACCCTTTAGATTCACATCTATAACTGCATCGAAATCCTCATCCTTCATACGTCCAATAAGATTGTCCTTAGTAATTCCTGCATTATTAACAAGAATATCAATTCTTCCGCCAAGTAAATCCACGGCTTCCTTAATTAAACGCTCACATTCCTCTGAATCACTCACATCTGCCTTAATTGCATGGATTTCAATTCCATACTCTCTGCATAAATTAACTGTTTCACTGGCAGCCTCATCACCTGAACGGTAGCTGAATACAATATCCGTTCCCTCACTTGCAAGCTTAACGCATATAGCCCTTCCTATTCCCCTGCTTGCACCTGTAATAAGTGCTTTTCTTCTCTCAGTCATTCCCTATCCTTTCCAAATCAATGTCAGATTTGCTCAACCAAAGCTTATATGTCCGATTTATTCAATCTATAATCTGTCATAATCTCATTAATAAGTTCCTGTACGCTCATTATCCGGTCAACTCTGTCTGCATTACTTCCTGCAAAAAACAGTCCATTATCCCAGTCGCCCTTAACTGCTGCTATAAGCGCCCTGCTTATGCAATATGGTATACTGTCATCCTTCTTACATGCTGTAAGACAACCATTACATTTTCTTGCGGCAAAGGTTTCTCCTGCATCAAGCCTTTCAAGCAGTGGGCTGTTAATTGCACGTGCCGGCATTCCAACAGGACTTTTAATAATACGGATGTCTTCTCTCTTTGCATTAACAATAGCCTGTTTAAATGTATCTGAAGCATCACATTCATTGGTAGCAATGAATCTTGTCGCAATCTGTACACCTGCAGCACCTTCATTTACATAATGTGCCATATCTTTGCCATCAAACACTCCACCAGCGACAAAAACCGGGATATCCGCCCCCGACTCTTCTATTACAGCAAGTACATCTGACAATATTTCATCGTTACTCTGCGTTTTTCCCTGTGTAATATCATCTGCATCAAAGCCTAAATGTCCTCCTGCCATGCTGCCTTCAATAATGAACATATCCGGATACACATCATAATGCTTCTTATAAGTTTTCATAATTATCCTGGCAGCCCTGCCACTTGAAACAATTGGTGCTGCCAGTGTGTGTGTTCCCTTAGTAAACTGTGGCAGATTAAGAGGAAGTCCGGCACCTGAGATAATAATATCTGCCCCTGCTGAAACTGCGGTCTTACAGCTTTCATCATAATGAGAAACCGCCGTCATAATATTTACAGCTACAAGTCCCTTCTTTGCACTTTTTGCTGCAATCTGCTTAGCCCTCTTAATATGGTAATCAAGTGCCCTTAGATTAGCCTTATATGGGCTGCTCTCAAAATCCTGTTCATCATAACCTGCATTAACAGAACTGATGACTCCACATGCCCCGCTTGCTGCAACTGCACCTGCAAGGGATGAAAGCGAAACTCCGACACCCATACCGCCCTGAATTACCGGAACATCAAGCACTTTGTCCTTAATCTGCATACAATTCCTTTCGCACAGCCTCATATTCTTCATATATTTGTTCAAATATTTTCTCAATTGGCTGTATCTTATCAATCTGGCCTGCAACCTGACCTGCCATCAGTGAGCCATTCATTGTGTCACCGTCAAACACTGCCTTACGAAGAGAACCTAATGTATATTTCTCAAGTTCCATCTTATCAGCACCTGCCTTCTCCTGCTTTACATACTCGCGTGACATCTCATTTTTAAGAACACGCACAGGAGTACCAGCAATTCTTCCTGTAACTATCGTGTCATTATCCTTTGCTTTAAGTATTGCCTGCTTATAATTATCATGTATAGGACACTCTGTACTTGCCAGAAGACAAGTTCCCATCTGTACACCTGCCGCACCAAGTGCAAATGCTGCTGCAAGCTGTCTGCCATCTGCAATTCCTCCAGCTGCAATAACCGGAATATTCACACTGTCAACTACCTTTGGGACAAGCGTCATAGTTGTCATCTCGCCGACATGACCACCACTTTCTGTTCCCTCTGCAACTACTGCATCAGCTCCGAAGCGCTCCATTCTTATTGCAAGTGCTGCACTTGAAACAACTGGTATAACCATCATTCCGTTAGCCTTCCATTTTTCCATATATTTAGCCGGACTTCCTGCTCCTGTTGTTACAATCTTTACATTTTCTTCCACAAGCAGTTCTGCCATTGCATCAGCTTCCGGATTCATAAGCATAAGATTCACACCAAATGGTTTATCCGTAAGTGTTCTGCATTTTCTTATGTTTTCACGAAGCATATCCGTGTTCATTCCACCAGCTCCAATAAGCCCCAGTCCGCCTGCATTACTAACTGCAGCTGCAAATTCTCCTGTTGCAATATTAGCCATTCCGCCCTGTATAAACGGATATTTTATTCCTAACATCTTATCTAATCTCATTATGCTGCTCCTTATTATGTCTCTATCAAAGCACTGCTCCAGCTAAGCCCCGCCCCAAAGCCCGCAAGAATCAGCTTTCTGCCCTTGTCAAAGCATCCGCTTTGTGCTAACTCATCTAGTGCTATTGGGATACTTGCCGCAGATGTATTACCATATTCCGCTATATTTATATAGAACTTATCTTCATGTCCCGGATATTTCTTCTTTACATGATTGATAATTCTTTCATTAGCCTGATGGCACACAATATAATCTATGTCATCAAGTGTCATGTCCGATTTTTTCAATATTTCATCAATTCCCTGTTTAAGAACATCAACTGCAAAACGGAACACCGCATTTCCATTCATCTTTACATATGCATCCTGTGCACCTATACCTCTGCATACAAGTACATCAGTATCGCCTCTTGTGTAATTAATCTGTCTATACATATTGTCAGCCGCTTTTATAAGAACTGCACCTGCACCATCTCCAAAAAGCACGCATGTTGAGCGGTCTGTATAATCTAATATCTTAGACATCTGCTCGCTGCCAATAAGCAGTATGTATTTATAATCAGTGCTGTTAAACAGTGCCTGTCCAACATTTAATGCATGCAGAAAACCTGTACATGCACTGCTTAAATCAAATGCAAGTACATTCTCTGCCAATCCGAGTTCCTTCTGTACAATTGCTGCAGTAGATGGGAATGCATTATCAGCCGTTGAAGTTGCAACTATAACTGCACCTATTTCTGCAATATCCACACCTGATGCTTCTAACGCTTCATATGCTGCTCTGACTGCAAGTGATGTAGTATTTTCCTGTGTACATCTGTATCTTTTCTTAATACCTGTTCTTGTTGTTATCCATTCATCATTTGTATCAACAATCCGGCTTAAGTCATCATTCGTAATTATCTCTTCTGGGAGTGCTTTCCCTGTGGACACTATCTGAATGCCTTTCACTTTATCTCTCCCCTGTCTATATTCCTGAATTTGTCATATCTTGAATTAACAAGCTCTTTTGATTTCATCCTGCCAAGAATTCCGAGTTCTTTTTCTAACATTCTTGCTATATCTGAAAAACACCTGTCTCCTTCTGCAATTACACCATCAACGAGTCCGGCAGTAAAAAGCTCCTGTGCAGTAAGCTTCATTATCTCACTTGCCTGTGGTGCTTTCTTAGCATCCTTATATATTATTGATGCAAAACCTTCCGGAGACAGAATCGAATATACTGCATTTTCAAGCATATACACCCTGTCGGCTGCTGCCAGTGCCAATGCACCGCCACTTCCGCCTTCACCTGTGATTACAGATATAACAGGTACTGTAAGCTTAAGCATTGCTGCTATACTTCCCGCAATCGCATTACTCTGTCCGTTGCTTTCTGCTTCCATGCCTGGATATGCACCTGGCGTGTCAACAAATGTTATGACAGGTCTCCTGAATTTTTCAGCCTGTTTCATAACACGGACTGCTTTTCTATACCCTTCAGGTGACGCCATTCCGAAGTTATATCTTATATTCTCTTCTATATTCTTTCCTTTACGGTTTCCAATAACAGTTACCGTTTTTCCATTAAATGAAGCAATTCCTGCAACAAGGCTTTTATCGTCTTTATAGTATCTGTCACCATGCATTTCTATAAAATCATCGAAAAGCACTTCTATGTATTTCATAATATCCGGACGGTCACTTTTTCTGGCTGCAAGGACTTTCTCATATGGTGTTAAAACATTTTCACTGCTCATGCTTCTCCTCCGGTATTCACATGCATTTTCAATATCTTTGATAAAGTCTGCTTCATATCTTTTCTGTCAACTATCATATCTATCATGCCATGTTCTAACAGAAACTCTGAGTGCTGGAAGCCTTCCGGCAGCTTCTGTCCGATAGTCTGTTCAATAACTCTTGGCCCGGCAAAGCATATAAGTGCTCCTGGTTCAGCAATTATAATGTCACCAAGACTTGCAAAGCTTGCGCTCACACCACCTGTTGTCGGATTAGTGAGATATGATATAAATAATCCACCAGCATCCTTGAACTTTTCAATTGCCGCTGTTGTCTTTGCCATCTGCATAAGCGAGAAAAGACCTTCCTGCATTCTCGCTCCACCGCTTGCAGCGAATATTATAAGTGGCAGTTTTCTTTTCATTGCATATTCTGTGAGTCTTGTAATCTTTTCACCTACCGCAATTCCCATGCTTCCCATAAGAAATCTTTTATCCATAACTGCAACAGCTGTTTTGACTCCGCCAATTCGGCATGTTCCAGTAACTACTGCATCCTGCTGGCCTGTCTTTAATCTGTTTGCTTCAACCTTTTTCTCATATCCCGGAAAACTGTTTGGATTGCCTGTCTTAACCTGTGCATACAATTCCCTGAAACTTTTGTCATCACTTATAAGTGCAATTCTTCTTGATGGTGTAAGGCTTCCGTCTGCCTGTTCCTCACTATCCCTTAATCTGTTGATAGTACCCCACCTTTTCTTACGCTTTAAGAAAATGTCATTGATATTCATTTAACTGTAATTCCTTCCTTAAGCCACTTTTCAATTTCGGTATGATTCTTCTCCCAGAAACCTGTATTGTAATTTCCTCTTATAAAATCCTTATGATATGTAAGAAGATGCATGAACTCTCTGTTAGTCTTAACTCCTTCAATTATCAGTTCCTCAAGAGCTCTTCTTAATCGTCTTACCGCCTCAAGTCTGCTGCTTCCAGTCACTATAATCTTGGCAATCATTGAATCATAATACGGACTCACTTCATAACCTTCAAAAAGATGGCTCTCAACTCTTACACCATAACCATCTGGAAAATGTAAGAATTTAATAACTCCCGGTGTAGCCGCATTTATTCTGCACTCAATTGCATGTCCATTGACACATGCTTCTTCCTGAGTGATATTAAGCTTCATTCCGGCAGCTATTCTTATCTGTTCTCTTATAAGGTCAATTCCTGTAACCTGCTCAGTTACCGGATGTTCAACCTGTATTCTCGTGTTCATCTCTATAAAATAGTAGTCACCCTGTTCATTCATAACGAATTCAACAGTTCCTGCACTATAATATCCTGCTGCTGTGGCAGCTCTTACTGCAGTCTCTCCCATGACTGTCCGCTTATCTTTACATAATCTTGCACTCGGAGCTTCCTCTAAAAGCTTCTGATTATTACGCTGGATTGAACAGTCACGTTCTCCAAGATATATTGTATTGCCATATTTATCTGCAAGAATCTGTATCTCAATATGCCGTGGATTGATTATCAGCTTCTCTATGTACATATCATCGTTGCCAAATGCAGCTTTAGCTTCACTCTTAGCGGTTTCAAATGCATTTTCTATATCTTCTCTGCTGAATGCCTTGCGCATTCCTTTTCCACCGCCTCCAGCTGACGCTTTAATAAGTACAGGATAACCAATTCTTTCTGCAATGTGTGCTGCTTCCTCTGCTGTTGCAACCAGCCCATCAGAGCCGGGTACAACCGGAACCCCGCATTCAATCATAAGCTGCCTTGCCGACTGTTTATCTCCCATGCTGCTTATTATGTCCGCCGATGGTCCTATAAATATAAGATTGTTCTCCTCACATTTTCTTGCAAAAGCAGCATTTTCGGACAGAAAACCATAACCAGGGTGGACTGCCTCACACCCTGTCAGTATTGCTGTTTCTATTATCGCATCCTGATTAAGATAACTTTCAGCCGCCTTTGCCGGTCCAATGCAAACCGCCTTGTCTGCTGCCATAACTGCAAGTGAATTCTTATCTTCCGTTGAATATACAATTACGGTTTCTACATCCATCTCACGGCAGCATCTTATTATCCTTAACGCTATTTCACCACGGTTTGCTATCAGTATTCTCTTAAACACTTCTGCTACCTCCGTTAATTAAGGATTACAAGCGGCTGTCCATACTCAACCATAGTGCCATTCTCTGCTGCCACTTCCTTAACCGTACCGTCACAATCTGCTGTAACTTCGTTCATCAGCTTCATTGCTTCAATTATTCCAATAACATCACCGGCATGAACGCTCTGCCCTGGTTTTACAAAAGGTTCCTCATCAGGACCTGCTGCTGTATAAAAAGTTCCAACCAATGGCGCCTTAATTTCTTTAATATGCTCATCTGACTGTGGCTGTACATCCTGAATAGCTGTAACGTTCTGTTCCTGTTCTGTACTAATGCGAACAATATCTTTCTTTACAGGCACATCACATATGGCTTCGTGCATTGTTTTCTTCAGTCCAAGGCATACGCCATTCATCTCCAGATTCAGTTCGCTGCATCCACTTGCATCAAACTTATCTATAATCCCATAAATATCATTAATATCCATAACAAACTATCTTCCTTAAAATCTTTATGTTAAGCTGCATTCTTGTCAACATACTCAACAATTGCTTTAACTGATGTAAGATTAGGAAGTTCTTCTTCTGGAACAGTAATTCCATAAGCATCTTCAACTGCCATCATAAGTTCCATAGAATCAAGTGAATCAATTCCAAGATCATCCTTTAAATTCGCTTCTAATGTAATCTTATCCTCTGAGCAGTTAATAGTATCCATAATAATTTCTTTTACCTTTTCAAATGTCATTGTTTTGTTCTCCTTAAATAATTTTATCTAAATATATTTAACTAATATATTTGAGCTAATTATAAGAGCACAAATCTGGTTTGTCAATACTATTTTGATATTCAAAGTATTTATTTTGTTTCACAGCTGAGTATTATTCCGCCTCGCTCAGCATAATAACTGCATAATCCTCCTGCTTTATATACACACACATCCGTAGCACCATATGCCTGCTTTATCATATCTGCTATCTTATCTGCAAGAACTTCATTCTCAACATGACATATTCTCAGTTTTCCGCCTTCATATCCTGCATCGTCAAGTAATGCCTGCAGTTTTACAAGAAGCTTTTTATCACCTCTGCATTTACCGATTGCTTCCAATGTTCCATGACTGCTTGCTGTTCCTATTACACTTATGCCAAGAACCTCCGCAGCCGATGCTACAACCTTGCTTACACGACCATTCTGTGCAAGATTATGCAATGATTTTAATGAACAGAACAGTCTTGTTTTCTGCATATATGCATCTATTGCTCCATCTATCTCTTCAAATTTCTTTCCTTCTTCAATCATTTGCTGCAATTGCTCCAGTATAATACGCATCTGTGGACCAGTGCTTTTAGAATCTATTACCCTGACTTTAGCCTGTGGATGTTCCTCCAGATATACTGCCCTCGCTGCCATTGCAGAATTATATGTTCCTGACATTCCTGCAGTTATTGTTACAACAAATATCTCATCATCATCACCAAAAGCTTCAAGCCATGCATCTATTCCAGGGCACGCAGTATATGAACGTCCCTTATGTTTTTCAAGAACATCAAGCATTCTATGAATATCAAGCTGTTCATCATCACAAAACTCCTCGTTATCTGTAGATATTGTAAGTGGAACTGCCTTAAAGACCATTCCCTCAAGTTCTTTTATATCACATGCTGAATCTGCTACTAATCTCATTATTAATCCTCCTGTTTGCCGGATATACACCGTTTTAATGTAGTTTTAAATACTATGTCATATTGTATTTTATAACTTATAGTGTTACAATATACAAAAATAGCGTTTTTGTATATTTCAGGAGTACATTATGAATATAGTTAACAAAGATTCTAAGAATACATTTACACGAATGTGCATAGGCGAAGCAGTAATCAGGCTTCTTAAAGACACTGATTTTGATAAGATACGCATTACCAGTGTAGCGAAATGTGCCGGTGTATCACGCATAACTTTTTACAAATATTATCAATCAATCCATGATGCACTATGCGACTATCTTAATATTATTATAATTGAATATCTGGAAGAATGTGCCAGCAACCCTGAAAGCGGGAGCTTTCTTGATTATTCACACATCCTTTTTGCACTTGAATTCTTTAACCGGTATAAGGATTATTTTCTTACTCTTTCGAGATGTGGACTTTATTCTATTCTGATTAACAGCATTAATAATTTTATGTCTGAACATTTTACAAATCCTAAGAATTACTCTGAGTACAGACTATACTGTTACTCTGGCGGATTGCTTAATGCATTTTTAAAATGGGAAGAAAACGGATGTGACTGTGATGCTGGCGAGATAGCCAGAACTCTTGAAGAACTTTATAGTTAATAAGCCACTCCTTACGGAATGGCTTAAATGTTTTATAATCATTTATTAATCTGTGAATGCACTTTTCGACGTACTATAAGGAAACATATAACCTGCATAATTATCGTTGCCGTCCATGATGCCGGATATGATATGAACAGGTCATAAAGTGTTCTGTGACTTGGGAATATCACGAATATCCAGAATATTCTCATTCCTACTGTACCAATAACTGATAATATCATTGGCACTAGCGAATATCCCATTCCACGAAGTGCGCCCGGAAACAGATCCATTATTCCACATAAGAAATATGGCACTGTTGTAATTGATAATATCTCAACACCACATTTGATAACATCTTCACTGTTAGTGTATATCATAAGCACTTTATCACCAAATATATATGCACCGCAGCCAAATACAAGTGACACTCCTACTGAAAGTATTGCACAATCTATAAGCACCTTGTCCATTCTCTTGAACTTTCTTACACCATAATTCTGACTTGTAAAACTCATGCAGGCCTGTGTTACTGAATTAATTGATGCATATAGAAAACCAAGAATATTGTTGGCTGCTGTATATCCTGCCATTGCTGTTGAACCGAATGAATTAACTGACGACTGCAGCAAAGCATTTGAGAAATTAATAACTGTACTCTGTATTCCTGCCGGAATTCCAACCTGAAATATCTGTTTAAGATAGTATCCCTTTATTCTTAATTTTGAGAATCTCAACTGGTAACTTGCATCTGTCTTATTCAGACATCTTAATACAAGCACGCACGATATGAACTGTGAAAATATTGTTGCGATTGCTACTCCTGCAACCCCTAAGTTAAACACAATAACAAGTACCATATTAAGGCATGCATTTATAATTCCCGCTGCTATAAGAAACATCAGCGGTCTCTTGGTATCACCAACTGCTCTAAGAACAGCCGCGCCATAGTTATAAAGCATAAAGAATGGCATACCAAGAAAATATATCCTCATATACAGTGTTGAGAGGTTAATTACATCATCTGGCGTTCCCATAAGCTCAAGTGCCGGCTTAGCCATCAGCAGGCCTATCAGCGCCATCACAACTCCGCTTATTGCCGCAAATGTTATCGCAGTATGCACTGTTTCTGACATCTCTTTATGTTTCCCTGACGCATAGAATCTGGCTGCCAGTACATTTGCTCCCAACGAAACTCCTATGAAAAGATTAACAAACATATTAATAAGCGCTGTCGTTGAACCTACTGCTGCTAACGACTGGCTTCCTGCAAATCTTCCAACAACAATTATGTCTACAGCATTAAACATTAACTGTAATATTCCCGAAAGCATCAATGGCACTGAGAACGATATTAACTTATCCATTATTGTGCCATTGCACATATCTATTTCATATTTATTCTTACTCATTGTAAATTTCCTTTATAAAGCATTGGGACAGACTATTCCCAGTATCCTAGCTCAATACCTTTTTTATAGATCCCTACTCCTTTAGAATAATAACCATACGCATTAAAATGTGTCCAGTCAGAACGAAGCTTCACAGATATATATCCAAACGCTCCATATAACTCGTCTATCTTTTCCTTTTTCAAACCACAATCATCCAGCCCATTCTGAATCATGTAGACTCTTGTATTAAAGAAATGTTCTCCAAATGCTTCTCTTAAGGCTGCTTCCCATGCAGTGTCATCAACACCTACATAGTCATCTCCATCCTCCAGATATGACTGGCTGTTGTCTGCAAGAGATGTACCCGGATCATCAGTGTCTCCAACTATGATATAATTCTCACAGCCTGTATAATCAATCACCGCCTGATACTGGGAAATAAGCTCATCATAGTCATCCCATCCACCGTTACTTCCCATCTCAATCACAAGAATATCATCCTTATGATCATATGCTGCTTTAGTTGTAACAGCAGTACCTTGTGGAATAAACATATAATCAGGCTGTTCAAGACCTGTATCATCACATATTCTGATGCTGACCATATAATCCTCTATATTATAGTCATCATCCTCCATATCTTCCCAGTAATCTTCTATATCTCGTTTCTTATCAATCTGACATAATACGCCATCTATATATACAGTATCAGGATAATCATTATATTCAATGCCATATCCGCTGAAATCATACATATAAACAGGATTCCCCTTATCATCCATAAGGCATACATCCTGATATGTATTCTTATTAAGATTAAGATTACGGTCAGTATGCATCTTAAGGCCACCAGCTCTTATCGCTATCTCCTCTGATGTCTCCCCTGATACACCAAAATTAAATGTATTAAGACCAGTAAGCTTTCCCAAAGTATATGGTGCAGTATAATAACTTATATCAACTCTTCCTGCTTTAGTAAGTATATAGGCCTCATCTGATCCAAAGCCTTCCATCATGCTGTCGCCCCAGCAGGCAATTGATACAGTATCATTTGAATAATCCTTATCATCTTCATAAGGTTCTGTATAATCTTCTGTACCGATATTCTGTGAGACCTTCACAATTACATGTGTTTTATCTCCCCGTGGTTTTATGATCTTAGCCATATTAATAAGATTATCTTTAGTTTCCGGTCTGCCATTCAATACCACAGCCCCTGCGGCAATACCTCCTGCAAGCAAAACCACTGCAATCCCCCATATCGCTGCTTTCTTTAATTTCATAAACTCACCTTTTCTGCCCCTTATATATCTGGCACTTCTGTTATAACACTTATTTACCCGACCTGCAAATATAATGAAGCAATCAAAGCAAAGATTCAGTAAGGGTTCGATTCTCATCACCTTAAAATGGTTCACTTAGGCCAAAAAATAGAGCGGGTGATGGGGTGCCAGGTGCCTGTGGCACCTGCTTGGCACCGACCGGAGCGAAGCAAAGACCGAACCCGTGGGTTCGATTCACATCACCCTGAAATAATTCACTTGAACAAAAAAATAGAGCGGGTGATGGGAATCGAACCCACGTATCTAGCTTGGAAGGCTAGTGTTCTACCATTGAACTACACCCGCATAACCACTGATATCTCAGTGCTTTGTTAAGATATCATAATTATATTATAAAGTCAAGTATTTTATGCCAATATGTTCTTTGTGACATGTTTTATAAACATATATACTTGACATTATCTGTTCTTAGGAATAAATTATGTTAGTTGCATTTTAGTTTGTAAAATATTATGGAGTAATTTCAATGACTAACAATTCAGACCACATTTTTTCTAATGTAGATATAAGGAAACTTCTTATTCCTATCATGCTGGAAAATCTCTTGGCTTCACTTATGGGAACTGTTGATACTATGATGGTAAGTAATGTCGGTGCATCTGCCGTCTCGGCTGTATCGCTTGTTGATTCCATCAATATTCTTGTAATACAGGCCTTGTCAGCACTTGCTGCCGGAGGTGCAATCCTGTGTTCCCAGTACATAGGAAGCAGCAACCCTAAAGGTGCCAACCGCGCTGCAAGGCAGGTATTTCTTGTCATGACAGTGCTGTCGGTTTTCATATCAGCAATATGTCTCGTTCTTCGTGTACCAATGCTTAAGTTCATCTTTGGTTCTGTAGAAGCTGAGGTTATGGCTGATTCACAGGCGTACTTCCTGTTTACCCTGTTGTCATTTCCATTCATTGGCCTGTATGACGCTGGTGCGTCCATTATGAGAGCCCAGAAGGACAGCAAAAGCCCTATGACAATATCAATAATATCCAACTTCCTTAATATAGGTGGTAATGCGATTCTTATATTCGGACTTGGCATGGGTGTTGCAGGGGCTGCACTATCAACACTTGCATCAAGAGTTTTCTGTGCAGTTGTTGTAATTATTAAATTAAGAAACCCTTCTCAGACTATCTGCGTAAACAGATATTACACAATCCGTCCCGACTGGGATTTAATTAAGAGAGTCTTATATATTGGTGTTCCTTCAGGTATTGAAAACAGCATGTTCCAGTTTGGAAAGCTGGCCATCCAGTCAACAGTTTCGACGCTCGGAACTGCTGCCATCGCTGCAAATGCTGTGACCAATATTCTGGAAAACCTTAACGGAGTTGCTGCACAGGGTGTAGGAATCGGACTTATGACTATAGTTGGCCAGTGTATTGGTGCTGGAAGAAAAGATGAGGCCATATATTATATAAAGAAGCTCAGTAAAATGGCTGAAGCTGCTATTATCATAAGCTGTCTTGTTGTATTTGCATTGTGCAGGCCGATTACCATACTCGGTGGAATGGAAGCAGAAAGTGCAAGAATGTGTTTTGAGATGACTCTTTTCATAACAATAACCAAGCCAATATCATGGGTACTGTCGTTCATTCCAGCTTATGGAATGCGTGCTGCCGGAGATGTGAAATTTTCAATGATAACATCATGTGCAAGCATGTGGTTATGTCGTGTAAGCTTTACTATATTCTTATGCCGTGTATATGGTTTTGGTCCTATTGCTGTATGGATTGGAATGTTTGCCGACTGGACTGTACGCGGTATAATATTCACAATTCGCTTTCATTCACGCAGATGGCTTAACCACCATATAATTGATTAATATTAACACATTGGATTAACGATAAAAAACGCATGCCAGATTGAAATAATCGGACATGCGTTTTATTATTTTATTATAAATTATAATACTGTATTGTAAACCATATTGTTACAATCATCCATTATCCTAGAATCCCTTACAATTACCCTTAAGAGTTGCTCCTGTAATATTAACTTTTCCATTAATATTAGTACAATCCTCAATAATAGCCTTGCCAAATGTTACTTTATAACCAAGTGCAGATGGTTTTCCTGTAAGTGGCCAGTGATAATTATTACCCTTATTAGAATCTGAAATACAATTCTTCATTGTTACAACACCACTCTGGTTGTTTCTATCGAAACCATTAGCATAGTTTCCCTTAGCTGTACATCCAATAAGCTTATGGTTAAGAGGATCAAGGTGAGCTGCCTTTCCTGGTGTTTTGTTATCTACTCCACCCATCTTAAATCCGTTACCATCACCATAAATTCCATCACAGTATCCATTGTAGTTAGCCTGGCAGTTTACAAGTGTTACTGCTCCATGAGCTGCATAACAATCCCAGCCATCATCACTATTGTATTCAGCTACACAGTTTTCAAAATAATTGCCTTCACCTGAATGAAGTTTCACTGCAAAACCATCAGCATTCTCACCCTTGGCATCTGCATTATGATGAGACTTGCAATTATAAAACTTGTTATTAGCTCCTCCGTTGCTTACCTGAAAACCTGCATCTTCATTATAGCAGCATGTTACATACTTTAATGTATTATTAGAACCTGAAATAAAGATTCCATTATCAGAAGCATTCTTAACTGTAATGTTAGAAAGTGTACTTCCATTACCTGATAATGTAATTCCTCTTCCTGAACTTCCGCTTGTCTGTGAGAAATCTATTGTCGCATTATTCTTTCCTGCAAGATTAACACCTGCTGGAAGTGAAACAGCTCCAGACTTAACTGTTCCATCAATAACTACTGTCTGTCCTGACTTAGCCTTCTTAAGTGCATCTGCTAAAGACATTCCACCAGCCTTAACCACATAATTACCTGATACAGATGAACCTGAAGATGAGCTGCTTCCTGATGAAGAGCTTCCTGAACCTGATGAACTTCCTGATGAAGAACCAGATGATGAGCTGCCATTAGAATCAACCTGTACTTTGTAAATGTTGATTCCGCTGTTCTCTGAATACAGATATATGTATCCCTTAGAACCTGAATATGAATATGTTCCTAAAGAAGCTGTCTTATTAGCTGCAATAGTTCCAAGCTTCTTTCCATTAGAATCAGCTACGATTAAATTACGGGTAGAGCTTCCACTGCTTCTTAACACTACCTTTATTGTATCAGAACCTGACACCGGTACTTTAACTGAACGACATGATGTAGTGCCTGTACCAGAAAGAGCCAGACAATATGTATATGCTGTGCCATCTACTGTTACAGATTCAGCCTTAACATTCATAGTCTTACTGCTTGTTGCCATAAGACCAAGTCCGTCTACTGTAGTACTTGCTTTAATAGTTCCTAACTTCTTAAAATTAGAATTCTTGAAATTCCATGAATTCTGTGTTGCCGCATTAGCTGACAACACCGGAGCTGCTGTAAAACATACTAATAATACTGCAACAACAGCTACAAAAACCCTTCTTGCCTTCTTAATCATGATTAACCTCCCAAACATTATAGATTAAATAGCAAAAGAGGCGTTATTTTGCTGGCAGTGTCCTATATCATGCAAAATAAATCGCCTCTGTTGCTAAAAATACCATAATAAGGATAAAAATGAAATGGCTTAAAATTACAAAGATTTACGCAGGTATTTGTGCATTTTGTATAGTTCATTCTGAAATATACCGTTTTCTTGATACATTTTTACTTAAAAACTGATTTATTGTCACTTACCTTGATGTGAAAGCGGTTATCCTATGTATAATATTTGATTCCTTTAAGAGGATATGTTCAACATTTTTATGGACGTAAAAATGTGTTTTACCACACTTTTATGTACGAATTTTTGTGTTGCATTACATTTTTCTGCACGAACTTTTCTCAATCCACTCATCTGGCATCTCAAAATGCTGGTAATCTTTTGCATGTTCCCAGTCGCCGCCCCACTCAAATCCATGTTCTGCAAACACCTTATAGCACAAATCGTCATGGTCGATTTTGTGTGGAAATTCAATGCTTCTGTCTGTATACTTTTCAGCATTGGCAGGCTCTACATTTCTTCTGCCATCAACATATTTCACATAAGGATTATAAAGCGTGTTGATGTCAACCGCCAGCCCTAACGCATGCTTTGACAGCTTCGTTGAATAGGAAATGTATCTAAAATTAAACGCTGAAGAATTATTATCACTCATCGACTTCTCGTCATCAGCATCATATTCATCAATAAGTCTGATTTTTTCAATCTCATAACCAGCCTCGTAAAGCTGCTTAAATATATCAAGCACATCATCAGCAATCAGATTGTTCACAACCAGCTCTCCTGTGTGCGTTTCCCCATCAAATCCAACATGCAAAACTTTAAGATACCGCAAATCTTCTCTTGGCACAGTGCAGTTGTCCTTAAATGATTTCCCCTGCATCTTTGCAAATATGTCGTCTGGAATTGGTGATATGGTAAATGGTTGGGTGTTCATATGTAACTCCTTTACTTTTTCTGGTTATAGCTTCATTATATGAGATATTTTATCATAAGATCTACCAACGTGTAACAAAATGAAGATTGAGTATTTCTATAAAACACGTTTGCGAAAGCAACCTGCAGGAAAAGCCTACTAGATTACATATAAAAGAAGTATTAGTGGGCTTTTTACACTGACAATAAATCTTGTCTATATTAACAGTCGATTTAATATAAAAAATAAACCTACTACAAACAGGTAATCTCCCGATATAGTAGGCATTTTCTTTTGAAAGCTTGAAATCTTTCTCAGATTTGACCCACTAAATTGACAATGCATCATCAATTCGTAGGTTTTTCTTATTAATACGCACAGAATCCAGCAGGTATTTAGTACTCAAATTCAACTATCCTGCAATTCTCACATATACAAGCTTCCACTTTCGTTCTGTGGCTCGCCTTAAGCGATGTGATTTCAACAAATCCTTTGGCTATTCTCGCATTTGTAAATACTCCAGGCACTTCATCGGCAAAGCTGAATGCACCGTCCTTACTGCTGAAAAGGTAACCTTTTCTCATCTCCTTATTACATTTTGGACAAATCATACATAACACCTCATTCCTTGATATCTTTGCTAAGAACTGCCATTGCCATGCTAAGTTTTTCTTCAAACTGCTCCGCTTTAACAAGGGCTATGCCTTCATTGTCATCGCCAAGCACAACCAGCCTGCTGCCATTCACCAGTCCAAATGTATCTCTTGCTTCTTTAGGTATAACTATCTGTCCGCGGTCATTCACTGTGACAACACCCCACATGTGTTTGCCTTTGGGTGCCGGCGCCATCTTCTGCCCTTCAAGCTGCACATCGTCCTTTATTAAGGAATCCATCGTCACGCCATAAAATTCTGCAAGTCTGCCGCATTTTTCAATGTCAGGAATTGTTTCACCACGCTCCCATTTGGCATACGCCTGCCTCGATATTCCAATAACCTCTGCGATATCCTCCTGCGTCTTACCCGCAAGCGACCTCAGCATAATAAGATTCTCCTGTAGCATAATGTCAGTCCTTTCTGTTGTTATGTATGTATTATAATCCTTGTAAAATGTGGATTCCACCAATTGTAGTTGTCAGAAAAGTGGGAATTGTGGTGGCGTTGGTTGCGTGGAGGGGATTGCTTATATTAATTACATATTCTAAACTAAATTTACAATCTACTACATATCTACGATTCATTATATTAATATTAACTCTGTTAAAAAAAGCTCTAAGATACATTTAAGACTTGATTGCTGCATAAATAGTATTAATTATCGAATTAATATTTCTTATTCTCGATAGATTTATAAACTAGCTTTGAAAATGAGAAATTAATATAACCTCATATTCAGTTTGATAGTTCATCTTTAAGAAAGAATAATCAAACCTTTTATCATGTGTCATTTTATATTCCACTATGTAACTATTAATTCATTGATAATCCGATACAAGCAGACATTACAATAAAATTTACATCCCACTATGTAACTATTAATTCATATGGTGGAGACATTGAGAAGCTGCGTTTGTTTAATTTACATCCCACTATGTAACTATTAATTCGCATTTGAGCTATATTTTATGCAGGGCTTAGACTATGATTTACATCCCACTATGTAACTATTAATTCCCAGAAAGAATCATGTCGAACCACTTTTTCTTGATATTTACATCCCACTATGTAACTATTAATTCTACGATTTTGGATATCAATCCCCAGTATATTCTTCATTTACATCCCACTATGTAACTATTAATTCCGCTTTGCAAGCTTTGCTAAGTTCATATGTGTTATTATTTACATCCCACTATGTAACTATTAATTCATTCATGCTTAAGCCTTTCTTGATAAAGACATATTAATTTACATCCCACTATGTAACTATTAATTCAACATATCTGTAATCCTGTATAATGTTCTTAATGAATTTACATCCCACTATGTAACTATTAATTCTGTCTACTGTATCATAGAAAATCATTAATTTCTCATTTACATCCCACTATGTAACTATTAATTCTGTGTTAAATCTGCCGTAACTCTCCATAATGTCATATTTACATCCCACTATGTAACTATTAATTCATTGTGATTTCTGTACCTATTCCATAATTGTCTAAATTTACATCCCACTATGTAACTATTAATTCGCTATAAAGAGCTGACCTATACTAAGCGTATTGAGCATTTACATCCCACTATGTAACTATTAATTCAGGTGACAAAAGGGTAAGCAAAGCGACAATCAGAAATTTACATCCCACTATGTAACTATTAATTCCTAAAATCCATATTATAGATATCCTTGGAATATAGATTTACATCCCACTATGTAACTATTAATTCATAGTTTCGTTATTACTCTGGGGTTGCTCCATGCGAATTTACATCCCACTATGTAACTATTAATTCATTCTAAATGCTTCTTCAGGTCATCCATACTTAATAATTTACATCCCACTATGTAACTATTAATTCAAAGGGCCGCGGCTGGCACTTGCTGACTTGGGCGGAAATTTACATCCCACTATGTAACTATTAATTCTGGTATTGCCGACACTGACCTCTCCTGCGTTCCGTATTTACATCCCACTATGTAACTATTAATTCCTTAATAAATTGTCTCGATATTGTGAGCCGTCCGACATTTACATCCCACTATGTAACTATTAATTCACATATTTTATCTATGATGTAGCCAAGTTTATAGTATTTACATCCCACTATGTAACTATTAATTCAATAGACGTCCTTAATCTTACAGACGTAAAAGACGATTTACATCCCACTATGTAACTATTAATTCGTATGTAACAGTATTATATAAAGGAGTATAATTATAATTTACATCCCACTATGTAACTATTAATTCCTACTGCTTTAAGATTTTTGTTAGTGTCTGTACCAGATTTACATCCCACTATGTAACTATTAATTCCAATGTTCGTACATTAACATATAAAAATCAAACTCATTTACATCCCACTATGTAACTATTAATTCTTTTTTTCCGTTTTCAATCAAACATATATATTGTTATTTACATCCCACTATGTAACTATTAATTCATATCCTTACACATGTATAACGCCATTTTGACGAAAATTTACATCCCACTATGTAACTATTAATTCCTTCGGTGATGTAGCATTCGGTTCTGACTTCCTTATATTTACATCCCACTATGTAACTATTAATTCTGAATATCTCCAGCAATCTCAGCCTTGTATACCATCATTTACATCCCACTATGTAACTATTAATTCCTCTCTCTCCGGAATAGGCACTTCCGGTTCATAGTCATTTACATCCCACTATGTAACTATTAATTCTTTTCTGGCTTTTTCAATCGCCTTTGCCCTGATCAGATTTACATCCCACTATGTAACTATTAATTCGGAAACCTTTTTCAAAGACAGAGGTCAAAAAGATAATTTACATCCCACTATGTAACTATTAATTCCGAGGAGTACACTATTAAGGGTATGCTCAAAGACAATTTACATCCCACTATGTAACTATTAATTCCCTGAAGAACAGGAAAAGTCATTAACTTCAAAGATATTTACATCCCACTATGTAACTATTAATTCTACACCTAAAGGGTGCTTAATTCCTTTTTTGTCCACATTTACATCCCACTATGTAACTATTAATTCTGATTTTCATTTGTTCCACGCTCACCGCTTCTATAATTTACATCCCACTATGTAACTATTAATTCCCATAAGCTGTCACCACTTTTAACAGTATATATTGCATTTACATCCCACTATGTAACTATTAATTCCAATCAAATCCGAACCACCACAAATCACTCTCGATATTTACATCCCACTATGTAACTATTAATTCTGTGTGACAAGAACTTCCGGCAGTGTGCTGTACAGATTTACATCCCACTATGTAACTATTAATTCAGTGTGTTTATTGAAATTATATTATCTTTTGTTGTAATTTACATCCCACTATGTAACTATTAATTCATAACTTGCTTTATGTTAATAGTTGTGTTCGTGTTATTTACATCCCACTATGTAACTATTAATTCGGTTCAATCCGTCAGGAACATACACGCCGACATTGTAATTTACATCCCACTATGTAACTATTAATTCTGTCTTCGCCACTCCAATCCTGTGACATTGTATTGAAATTTACATCCCACTATGTAACTATTAATTCCAGCACCCCTGAATATAACTACCATTGAAGGGAAATTTACATCCCACTATGTAACTATTAATTCCTTCTCTGGAACTTTACAAGTGCTGTTTCAGGTCTTAATTTACATCCCACTATGTAACTATTAATTCTCTCTACAAATAATAGTTTAATATCTTTATCGCTATTTACATCCCACTATGTAACTATTAATTCACACAGATTCCGGGGCTTGCTTCTTGCTTTATCCATTTACATCCCACTATGTAACTATTAATTCGAGCTACGACGCGCTTAAGATGTCTTTAGCGCTTTCATTTACATCCCACTATGTAACTATTAATTCAGCGGGAGACGTTAGAAAAGCGCGCGGCTATGTTAATTTACATCCCACTATGTAACTATTAATTCGCAGACGCTGACAGATTTATTGATTTATTAGACGAATTTACATCCCACTATGTAACTATTAATTAATATATTAACGTAATCATATTTACTTGTTACTATATTTACATCCCACTATGTAACTATTAATTTCTGTTCAGCTTAATAATTCTTTTTATGTTACTCATATTTACATCCCACTATGTAACTATTAATTTGCTTTCATGTTTTGTAATGCCCTGTATTTCATCAAATTTACATCCCACTATGTAACTATTAATTTCAGATTAACAGTATATCTTGTCTTAGTTTTCTGATTTACATCCCACTATGTAACTATTAATTGTAAACCCATTCGGAAATTCCTTACACCCTATAAGATTTACATCTCAAGCAGGACCAGAAACAGCAATATGCAGGCAGAAAAATTCCTTACACCCTATAAGATTTACATCCCACTATGTAACTATTAATTGGATAAGATTTCCACAGATAGTTACAAAATAAATAAATTTACATCCCACTATGTAACTATTAATTCATACCAATTATAAGATACTTCGCAATCAACTTTCATATTTACATCCCACTATGTAACTATTAATTCCGTAAGTTTTTATACAGCTTTAAATCTCAAAACCAAAATAGTTATTTGTCGACCTAATAAATTCATACATAAATTTCTAATGCTATTTTGAATAAATTCAACTTAAACATATTAATAGAGCCATTGTCGACCCCGCTTATATTTTACACTATAATGAGTCGACAATCAATTTATAAAATCAATATTTTCATAACATAGTATAATTCCAAAATAATTAATGTACTAATTTAAGCCAAACATCATCTATTGACATTCCCCAAATTTAATATATTTTTCATTCGGATGGTTCCTTACAAAAAACACTTAATCATAATGTTGTCTTGCCTCAATTCTATTTATAATTTACAAACTTTTTAGTAAGGTGCAAGCACTTAGCCCATTGTGCATATATTTAAAACTTTCTTGCTCTTGTAGCCTTTATCTACTCCTAATTATTTTCTCATATGTGTTTGTTCATTCTATTCAACTGATCATCTGTATAAAGCATTACTGATATACCATGAATAAAATCCCAGAAATTATGATAACAGTTAATGCCACACAGCCCCAGATGATCTACTCCATCCCCTGTTGTCTGCACAAAATCTGGATATTCTTCTGCTGCCATACCCCCCTTCCTGTTGCACCGGTGCAACTTGGGTATAAAAATACCACCAATCTTGTGACTGGTGGCTGCTACTTTAATACTTTTTCAATCTGTTCTACTCTTAAATCCTCTGTTATTGTTCCATCTTCTGTGTCTATATCTGCAATAAAATATTCATCCGTTTTATAAATTTCTACTATTGAGGCTTTCCTACCATCTTTTAGAAGTACTCGATCATATAATTCTATTTTCATCATTATCCCTCCTTACTTATCAACATATACAGATACAAGCCTCTTATCACTGCCATCCTGGATCCAAGCAGTTAAAACCTTTGCTTTTTTACCATTAGGACCTGCTAATTCTAATATTTGCTCATATCTCATTCCGTAACCATTATCACCTTTTTCAATAAAATTATCCTCTACAAGATTATCTAAGATATTTTGCCGTAAATCTTCAAAATTATCTACTGTATACCCTAACGCTTCTTTAAATGCCTTTGCCTTATCGGGTGCTTTTAAAGGATTCAGTGCATACTGTGTGAATTTTTGTTCTGGCATTTTATTGGCAAATAACTGTAAGTTTTGTTTTATTGTACCACTTCTATCTACTTTTGCAACATTTTTAACTCCTGCCTTAACCTTAGCCTCTTTAATAACCTTTTCTATGCTCTCTGGTATCTCCTGTCCTTTTTCCTTAGCAAGAAAACCTTCCGCGAATGCTTCATATGGACTCTCTGTTGCATATTTACTTATTTTTGCAGTTTCTATCTTAGCATTTGCAGAATAATATGAGTTGATATCGTACTTCCAGTCACCGTTAATGAGCTTACCACCTAAATCCTTTGCACCAAACACGCTTGACTTCTGAACATAGTCCGCGTTAGCATGCCTATGTATGAAATGACCATATTCATGGGTTAATGTATCCATGAGGTTCTCCCTGACTGCCATACGCTGTGTATTCAGCTCAATTTCTGCCTCAGCCTTATTGATAACTGCCTTTTCTCTATACTCTATAAGAGAATCTTCGGATTTATTAACAATATCAGCATAGTTGTTAATATCATTGAATCTGTTAGATATATATATCTTGTCGTCAACCCAATTATATGTAACTGTGGCATCTGGCACTTTTGACGGATTATATACAACACCTTTTGGCATAATGCCATATTTGTCCTTAAGCTTAGTTAATGTATCTTCCAATACGTCAACTGTATCAGGTGTCATTTTCTTAGATAGCTTTATTTCCTCAATTGTACCGGCTTTAATAAGCCTATTCTGTGCTTCATTCTTGTAAACCTCCTGCTTATCAAGCATATCACCATTAAGAACTTCTACCTGCTCCTGCATCTACTTTCTTTCAGTAGCAGACTGCCTTAATATTCTCATATCTTCATCAGTGCCAGTTCCATCAATATATACTTTCTTTTCAAGAGGCTTTTCTTTTTCAAGACTCTCATTTATCTGTTTCTGCATATCCGCAATCTGGCTCTTGATATTATTAATCTCTGTCTTAGCAGTAGCTTTATCAAATTCTGAATGTCGTTTCTTCCATTCTTCTTTCCTCTGCCTGATTGTATCTTGATATTTAGAATCATTTCTTAAGCTTTGTGCCTGTTTCCTCCTTGCTACAGATATACTCTGTTTTTCCATATTCTGAATTTTATTATCCGCATCATTATTTCTATTCCATTTAAACACTCATCCCTGCCATACCTGATGCGTAGGTCTTGCTGTCTCATGCCAACTTACTTCTACATAATCCGTATGCAGCTTTTCCATTTTCTGCTCTGTTACCTTTGTCGTGACTTGTGTAACTGCAGTCATTATGGCTCGTCTTGCTGCTACCTCTATACGGCTCGTCCTTCCACTTGCATAATCTATTGTCCTTAACCCAGAATTCGTCATTTCATTTATGGTTTTTTAATAACCTTACCATATGAAAATGCACCGCTGGTTATCTCCATACTGCCCCGTTTAATGTATCTTTGTAATACTTAGTTAATTTACATCCCACTATGTATCTATTAATCCTCTTTCCTGCATATCCATTCCATAGAATTTTCTTGTATTTACATCCTACTATGTATCTATTAATTCACCATCTCCGCCCTCTGCGAAGAGCTGTAATTTCATATTTACATCCCACTATGTATCTATTAATTCGACATCCAATGTCAGATGAAAAGAGAGCATCATTTATATTTACATCCCACTATGTATCTATTAATTCTCCATATACTACCTCCCGAACATGTTCCATAAACCTAATTTACATCCCACTATGTATCTATTAATTCGTCATCCAGCAGGTAGTCATCTGGTCTTATAAGCCCATTTACATCCCACTATGTATCTATTAATTCATTGTTGCGTTTGCTGTTCCTGTTACAGTGATTGTCATTTACATCCCACTATGTATCTATTAATTCTAATATTGTTACGGTCAACAAGTGTTTCCTTATCAAATTTACATCCCACTATGTATCTATTAATTCTACCACAAAAACGCAACTAATTTTTACCGCTATTCGATTTACATCCCACTATGTATCTATTAATTCTACCATTTCCATGATTGACTGCAGTGTTTCAGAATCATTTACATCCCACTATGTATCTATTAATTCTTCAGGGCGTTAAGCGGTGCAAGCGCCAGCGACGAACATTTACATCCCACTATGTATCTATTAATTCCTAATCTGTACAATAATATGACTTGTATCAATTGTATTTACATCCCACTATGTATCTATTAATTCTAATATTCTCTATTCACCTTGGATTCATTTATGTAATTTACATCCCACTATGTATCTATTAATTCTACATGGCTTTCCAGAATCCCGATTATGATAACAAGATTTACATCCCACTATGTATCTATTAATTCAATATTCCAGCCGTTATTGTATCCAGGGAGTGGTTTAATTTACATCCCACTATGTATCTATTAATTCAATATTTAAGATGTGTTTATTGAACCACAAAAATAGATTTACATCCCACTATGTATCTATTAATTCATGTAGGCTCATATTGTGAAAACGCGTTTTTATCATTTACATCCCACTATGTATCTATTAATTCATAAAAGGGCGAAAATGGAAAAAATACGCAAATTAATTTACATCCCACTATGTATCTATTAATTCTGAAATGGCTCCAACAAAAAAGGAGTGCCTCTCAAATTTACATCCCACTATGTATCTATTAATTCCCTCTATAGATCCACCTGATTCTTCTGATGCTTCCATTTACATCCCACTATGTATCTATTAATTCGGGATATGTACTACTATTGTTATTCTTCCTAGTGATTTACATCCCACTATGTATCTATTAATTCTCATGGGTATTGGAAATTATCTAATTGATAATATTTATTTACATCCCACTATGTATCTATTAATTCTCATTCTTAATTTCTTTTAAACTCCAATATACTTTATTTACATCCCACTATGTATCTATTAATTCCGTGAACACTTCACCCTTTAATTCTGTTATGCATGTGCATTTACATCCCACTATGTATCTATTAATTCTTGGCATTCCCCCCTCCCTGATATTTTTTGCAGAGTATTTACATCCCACTATGTATCTATTAATTCATGTATCGCATATATTATATAGATGGTAGACTTGCTATTTACATCCCACTATGTATCTATTAATTCCAGGAAGCAGGAAATTGACAGCTACAAAGGAATAAAATTTACATCCCACTATGTATCTATTAATTCTTTAGCAGTCCCTTTTTTACAGCTTCGCTGTCTGCATTTACATCCCACTATGTATCTATTAATTCAGAATGAAAACTTTGTTCTAATGTCAATCCAGCAATATTTACATCCCACTATGTATCTATTAATTCAGCGAAGCGCATATATACAACCGGCAAGGCTTAGATTATTTACATCCCACTATGTATCTATTAATTCCAGAAACAGCAGAGAGACAATCCTTGCTACCGTTTACAATTTACATCCCACTATGTATCTATTAATTCCTTTCTATACATCATATAATTTTTGGGTTAAATTTATTTACATCCCACTATGTATCTATTAATTCGAGTAAGTCATGGAGCATTACTTAAAATTAAAAGATATTTACATCCCACTATGTATCTATTAATTCCTGTCCTTTTCTACGAGCATATTCATTAACCACTATATTTACATCCCACTATGTATCTATTAATTCCTCAATGTTATGCTCTCTTGAATAATCCCTGTGCAAATTTACATCCCACTATGTATCTATTAATTCAGTGTGTTTATTGAAATTATATTATCTTTTGTTGTAATTTACATTCCACTATGTATCTATTAATTCAGATTCCACCTACAGACTGCCAACAGTCCAAAAGGTATTTACATTCCACTATGTATCTATTAATTCTTACTATGCCAATATTAAATTCTTCTAATTTAGTAAATTTACATTCCACTATGTATCTATTAATTCGATGAAGAACACAGAGAGGAAAATAAGTAATATGATTTACATTCCACTATGTATCTATTAATTCTGCTATAGCCCCACCAATTGCCGCTGTTGTATTAAATTTACATTCCACTATGTATCTATTAATTCTTTTGATGAAAGCAATAAATTATCTGTAACTATTGCATTTACATTCCACTATGTATCTATTAATTCTTCGAACGACTTCACCTTTCCTTTTGTTGTTACGACCATTTACATTCCACTATGTATCTATTAATTCCAAGACAGCTTCTTGCAGGCTGGATCGTGAAAATGTCATTTACATTCCACTATGTATCTATTAATTCAAGTGCTAATTTACCACTTATTTCTTCTTCTGCAAGATTTACATTCCACTATGTATCTATTAATTCTTAAAATCGTTAATTCCTTTTTTACGTTCTTCAAATATTTACATTCCACTATGTATCTATTAATTCTGCCTTTAACTCCTCAAAAATCTTTGCGTATGTTTTATTTACATTCCACTATGTATCTATTAATTCGGAATCTCTTTCCAACTATGGCTTCCATCCTCATTAATTTACATTCCACTATGTATCTATTAATTCTCTTTCTCTCCTTACTTTAATATGTAACTTCCTATATTTACATTCCACTATGTATCTATTAATTCGGTATTTCATAATCAATTTTATCACCGCCTTCAGCAATTTACATTCCACTATGTATCTATTAATTCTCATCAGACGCAAGGTTGCCGCCCTTGCGTGACACATTTACATTCCACTATGTATCTATTAATTCTGCCAAACTGCCTGTGTGTTCTGTTCAACATCATATTTACATTCCACTATGTATCTATTAATTCGCCCATGTCAGTTTCAAGGCTGGTTGTTCGCGTTTTAATTTACATTCCACTATGTATCTATTAATTCTTAACTTTGCTAAATCTCCAATAAGGATTGATGTAATTTACATTCCACTATGTATCTATTAATTCAATGTTTTGAACTCGCCATCACTGTTGATTACATAATTTACATTCCACTATGTATCTATTAATTCTTACTGTGCTACCCTCTTCAATGTCTTCACTGAAATTTACATTCCACTATGTATCTATTAATTCTGGATACTGTCATAGCATTGTGCGTATCAGCGGTATTTACATTCCACTATGTATCTATTAATTCTAGAACTTTATATTTATTGATACAATAGAGAAGTGAATTTACATTCCACTATGTATCTATTAATTCCTGTGTCTATTTTTTGTTACACAATTAAACAACAATTATTTACATTCCACTATGTATCTATTAATTCTATATTGTCATTTCCTTTTGCGTGCCACCTAAGAATATTTACATTCCACTATGTATCTATTAATTCCTATCCCACCAATCTACAATATCATCCCACTTTCCTATTTACATTCCACTATGTATCTATTAATTCCTGCTATCAGCCTTTTTAGAAAGTGTTTTGGACATTTATTTACATTCCACTATGTATCTATTAATTCTTTACTTTTAACCCACGATTACTATGAAATAATTAAATTTACATTCCACTATGTATCTATTAATTCTAATTGCCATATATACATGTATGACCTATCTGCGTATTTACATTCCACTATGTATCTATTAATTCAATGTACACTTATCTATTGCACATGGTGTTTCATAATTTACATTCCACTATGTATCTATTAATTCAAAAACTCCGGCTTTTCATAATTACTAATATCAATATTTACATTCCACTATGTATCTATTAATTCCCGTAATTATTAAAGCCTCTCTGTTTCTCAACTCTGAAGCATTATTCTGTCTACCCTTTAAATCCGCCAACAGATTACTAATACTTTATGCCCTGAATATGCCAGAAGCATAGCAATATCACCATTGTCGACTCTGTGCATATTTTACACTATTTTTGGTCGACAATCAAATTATGAAACTCGTCAAATCATCTTCCTTACCCCAAAATTCTTTATCCAGCCATTTTTCACTCCTGCTTTTGAATAAAATGACTGAATCCAGATTAGTATTAACATGTGGTTTCAACTCACCCCGTAATTTTTCTAATTGAACTGTTGATATTTCTCCTTCAAAGACAGAATTCTGAATATGCGTCAGATACTTTTTGCAGATTTTGAAAATATGTGACCATCTTTTTTGCCCATTTTCATCTTTACTAACATCATATACAAGTACAATATACATATACTACCACCATATTCTAAACCCTTCATATTCTTTCTCACCTATTAAATGCTTTATAAGCTTATATGCTTCTAACCTCATCAGATACTGGTAAGACACCTGTCTTCCCAATTCTTTATGCATTATCGTTTTCTTCATACGATTCTCAAATTCTGAAACAATAAGTTTAGAAGCTTCTTTCTTAAGATGAAGATAGTTAAGTTCTTTTGTAAAGCTGTCTTCTGTTATCTGTCTTCTGTTTAACAACGAAAATATCAATCTGTCTCCAATCAATGGTTTAAATACTTCCGATATATCCAGACATAATGAATATCTTCTTACTCCCGGTTCATGCAGATAACTTATCGTTGGATTCAGTTGTGTATGATATATCTCGCTTAATAAACGCGTATACACTAAGGAATTAACAAATGAAATCAATGAATTAATCATATTGTCTGGCGGATGCATAACACGCTTATCAAACTGTATATCCTGATTAACAATCACATTCCACGCTGCATAATATCTCTTTCTTATATTTCCTTCAATTCCCATCAATTCTTCTATTGTCCTTGCTTTACAAAGAGTTCCACGAAGTGAATCTATATCCCTCATATATTCCGAGACATCTTTTTCGCGGCCATTATAATATCTGAGATTTCTATATATATTATCTGCTGCCGCCTGTATAAATTTTATGGCAATATCCAATCTCTTATCATAATCCACATAATGTTCAACCTGCTTAACCAGCAACTGACCTGCTGGATTTCCATCCTTTGGATAAAAACTTCCTGAATAATAATTATAATAATTAAAGAAATGTATAGGTATTCCATACTGCGATATATAATTAAGAAATGTTGTATTAAACGACATTTCAGACATTACATATATATCTGAAATTCTTTCAATTGGAATATCTCTTTTTTCTCCGTCATAAGCAGTGAACTGTAATGTATTATCCTTGCGTTTTAAATCCCCATTATTATACACATAAAAACTCTGTTTCAATTATCATCACCTTCTTCTGTCTATATAAAACACAAATCATAATATGCACATTTTTTGCATATCTTTTTCTCTTCCAGCTTCGGCGGATACTCCTGATTCTTCACACTAATGATTTCTTTTATAATATCATCTAGTTTTTTACAGTCCTCATCCGACAATTCTACATCAACATTTTTCTTCAGCAGCGGATAGTCTATCACGCCATGAAGTCCATCCACATTTCTTTTTTTCAGGTAATATAAATAATACTTAACCTGCCATATTCCAGCCTCTTCTATACTCTTGCTCTTCTTTATCTCATGAAGTTCATTTTTTTCATGAATAAAATCAATATTAATAATGCCATCTATTTCAATATGCTTATCATCCCGTTTGTAACTGTTCTCATCCAGTAATTTTCCAAGCTGCACATTTTCATTCTCATCTTCCATATTAATCTGATGACAAAAATACCATAACTTTCTTGAGCACACGAAATAATAATAAATCATCACTCCTGTTATTCTTTCTTCCATAAAATGCTCCTATCGTATGAATATTCAGACAAATATATCTCTTTCATATTCGCCTAAAACTAACCCTGCTCCTGTTAAATCCACAACATTGAAATCGTACATAATACATGATCTATGAATATCACTACCATATATTACATCACGATCTATCCCATCCGGATATTTCTTATAAGCATATAACTGTATAGAAATCACATATGAATCCAGCTTTGTTCTTGCGTCATTCTTCTCTCTTCTATCAGCATCAGAGCTATGCATTATATCAATACACTCGCTTATAACTTCACGATTATCTTCATATACGTCATCAGGAATAATTTTAATACTGTTAATATCCCTGAATTTTTCATCAGCTTCACTTTTACTGTATTCTGCTGGTGTCAGTTCTTTAAACATTGCAAGAAACTTCTCTATATCCCTGTAATAATCCGTATCCTTTATCTCATCTGTACAGTATACTTTATTGATATATTCAGATTTGTCTGATTCTGTCATAACTCTGCCAATATATTTTTCTAAACACTCAACAGAACGAGTGTATATCTCACGATTATATATAGCCCGGCTGACTCCTACTCCATTTGCATTAATGTATATATGTATATTGGCCTTATCCGGAATATACCGACCTTTCCTGTTGCATCTTCCCATTCTCTGCAACAAACTATCAGCCGTACTCATCTCTGTATACAACACATCAAAATCAATATCCAGACTTGCCTCAACTAACTGTGTTGTTACCCATATTCCCGTTTCATTTTCACTATCTGAGAACTTTATAATCTCATTTTCCAGCATTCTCTTATGTTCTTTGGTAAATCGTGCATGCAGAAGATGAACATTATCTGTTTTTTCGGTCAGGCTTTTATATATCTGCTGTGCCTTTTTTACCGTATTGCATATTACAAGAACCTTTTTACCATAGCTATCTTCTACAACCCTATCTATTTCTATATCGCCATCTTTTATATCTATCCAATGTCTTTTAAGATCCGATAATGCAGAAAAATCCCTGTATTCATACTGATTATCAGCCATCAATCCATATTTATGCATAAGACTTCCCAATACCGGTGGAAATGTTGCTGTTATTATGGCAAATTTCCCACCCATATCAGTCACTATCTTTAATCCATATATTATTGCTGCTATTACTGATGGACTATATGCCTGTATCTCATCAATAATTATCTTAGAATATTTCAATATAGCTGCAAATATTTCTGTTCCCAACGCCTTATACACAAACTTAAACAACTGATCTACTGTACATATAGTAAGCGGCTGAGATAATAATTTTGCTTTCTGATATTTTTCATATCCATCAGAATCTGTTTCGTTTACCTGGTCTTCAAAATAATAATGCATACTGTCTGAATGAAGTATTGCCACGTCCTTATATTCATACCTGTCTCTTATTCTTTCATATATTGCATTCGATGATACTACATATGGCAATGTATAAAATCCCTTTTCACCATTAAGCCATAATAATGATGCCTCTGTTTTTCCCATTCCAGTTGGTGCAACCACAACAAGATTCTTATCACATTTATCTCTCATATACTCCTGAACTGGTCTTAATCCATGCTGTTGAAAAATGTTTTCTATAGATGTTTTAAGATATTTTGTTGTGAAATCAGAACAATCCTCTGCTTCTGTATAACCAGCACTCACTGTATAATCAAATTTATTCAGCAGACCTTTGATTAGCACGAATTCCTGCCATTCATGCAAATATTCATTCTTATCATAACAGCTCATGATGTATTTGTTTCCCGATATGCTGCCTGTATTTCTGAACAGAAGATATTTATTTATACCCGAAACCTTAGCTTTGATACTTTCATCATTTAAAAAATCCCTTATATATGGGTTATAGTATTTCTTACAGAAATTTAATATTATATCATCACCGTTTTTATCTTCTCTGACATGATGATGATATACTGCTGTATAGAAAGCTTTATAATCATCATTATCTGCTTCTGGTATATGATTCTTAAATTCTTCAGGCGATGTAGTCATTGCACTTAAAAATCCGTGTGGTATCTCCTGAGTCTTTATTACATCCAGCTCTTTATTTATCTTAGATTGAAAAACAATGTTTGCCTTTCCCAGGTCATGCACTCTGCATGCTTCTATTATTATTGCTTTTTCTTTTTCTGTAAAATAATGTCCGAATTTTTCAAAAAAATCCTGTGCACATTTAACTGTATCATCCAGATGCTGTTTTAATGTCACCTGTTCTTCTTTAGAACCCCCATTCGGAACTGACTTTGCAAAATATTCCATCTACCCCTCCATACATTTAAATCCACAATGTAACTATTAATAAAATCTCATCACGCAAATATTACAACATCTTCATCATCCGTATCATCTACATACGCTCTTTCCAGGCATTTATGAGGCGGGCAGTAATATGCCTTAACTCTTCCACCTTCTTTTTCAGACTTCCATCTCCTTAACCCCTGTTTAGTTATCTCATATTCTTTATTCAATGTATAAACAGTTGCTTCAACAGGTTCTTCCCCCATGTAAGACACAGGAATATACATATCGTGATTAGTCAGTACTTCTTCATCTTCTTTTAATGAAACAATTCTGACATCTCTTATATCTATAATATCCTCATATCTTCCAAGAGACAGATACGTTGGCGGATTCTTAAGTGCCTGATATATTATTTCAAAATCAGCCTCATCCTCTGGCACAATATGTATTATGAGCCTGCATTCACATAACAGTTCAACATTGGCTATTCCCTTAAATATTCCATAATTACCGCCATCTTTTACGCATATCTGATGCCTGCCTTCTTCATATCTGGCACCTGCTGAAAATGAATAGCGTGTATACAGATCAGATATAGTCCCTTTGTTATCGCCCTGAATACTCAGCTTCATTTTGTGATACTCTTTAAATCCACATGCGGCATGTATCATTCCACTTACTGTTGAATATGGTGGAAGAGGATAGGTCTCTTTAATTATAAAACTGCTCGGTTTTCTATAATTAACAAGATTCTGAAAACAATCCAGTCTTATTGCTCTATGCATAGTACTCATCCACTTTCCTCTTAAACTCTCCAAATGCTTCTGCTATTGTTACAGCCCCAAGTTTTTCCTTAATCTGACTGTCATTATTAAAGATTCCTGATGTCACTCCTACTATTGTAGAATTTTCAAGATCTTCACTGCTTTCTTTCATTTCTACCAATGTATCAACATTTATCATATTATTATCAATCTTAACTATATTTTCAAAAAACGGATTCTTTCTTTCATAGTTACCACCTATGATAAATAATGGAGATAAATTTTCTCTCCTGCCGCGTATATCTCTATAAAGATACTGAACGGTTTCAAGAAGTGTTTTAACCCTTTTAGCTTTTTCCTCCTTTGATACATTAATCTCTCCATCAATTCCAACCCTGTCAAGATCCACTGAAATTGTATATGCATAATAAGAACGGTGAATTTCACTCTGTGCAATACCATTGTCAAGATTCTGGCGCTTAGCTAATCCCATATTAGTAAGAAACTCCAGCTCCCCCTGATATGGTTCAAGTGATATGGCGTTGCTAAGTCTAGCCACTGCACTTCTTGTTGATGCACCTCCCCTTGCATTATCGTCCTTTGCCATTGTCTTCATATAACCAAATAAATCTATTTCTGGGTAATCCTCAATAGTAGCTGATGGAGCAAACTGTACGACTCCGCTCTTATCCTCGACAGGTGTGTTATCCCACTCAGCCTGCTGTACAATATTATATCTTATTGCCTGCCTTGATATATATGAATACTGGCTTGCATTACCTCTTGTCATTTTCTTAATATTAGAAATATTACCTAATCCTTCTCCATAATTCGCACTCTCTGCAACAAATACTATTGTCATTGTCAATCCGTTCTTACTCATCTAAATAACCTCCTCATTCTTCTTATTCTGTCTGCATCCTTTTAATCCCAAAACAAATGCATATCCATATTCTTCAAATAACTCCTGATTTTTCTGGATATATACAAACTCTCTTGGAATAACTAATTTATCAGCCTGTCCCACTTCAGCTGGCACCTTACAGGTACAATATAATCTCATTACAATATCCAGAAATTTTCCTGTATTTCTCGTAGATAATGCATTAAGAAGCTGATATATTGTTCCTTTAATACATTCATCATCCTTTGCCCCTTTTGAAGACAATATGGCAGTTCTTAAAGCAAAACCACTATCCATTACTGTTATACTTCCCATTTCTATAACCTTACCTCCATTTCCTTGCAAATCCTTATCTTTCTTAACAAATGCACTATACAACATTACAACATATATCCAATAAGCAGTTACTATCTGTCCCGCATTATCAGAATCAAGATTATTCTTTAGCACTTTCTTTAGAAGCAATTCCTGACTTCTATGTTTCAGAATATTCATAACTACATTTTCGTATATATTAAGATAATCTGCTCCAATTCTTGTGTAAGGATATTCTCCTAAATACTCTAAAGCTTTTCTTACCTTTTCATCATTAAATGTCTGAAGTGCTTCATTACTTATTACAGAAAAGATATATTTATCCTTCTCATCTGTTCCCTTTAAAATAACCTGAATATTGTTAAGCTGTTCAACTTTACAATCCATCAACTGCTTCAACATTCTGGCAAACCATTGTGTATATCGCTCAGCTTCTTTTTTCTCTGCCTCTGTCACAATCTTTCCACTCCTGCTATTAGAAGCCAGTAACTGATTAATTGATGAATTAGTATTCATAAATGCAAAGCGCTGTCCTAAAAGTGTGAATCCCAGCGGACTGGCAGCATATACAAATGCGCATGCAGGACACAAAAAGGCATCTACTTTACAATTCCAGAATGCAGACTTTTTTCTCGCAAGATCATCTGCCATATCCTTCATAAAAGCAATAGAAACACGTTCCTTATTTCCCATTGGTCTTCCACAGTCTATACACATATCCTTATCTTTATCATGATTTGTCCTGATATATTCTTTAAATGGTTTTGTAAAATCCTGTTCAAACAATATACGCATGTCCTTCTTTGCATTAGCTCTTAGCAGAAAACATTTACCATCCCAGAAACGGTTAATATAGTTATATATGACGCTCTTCATTACAAATGTTTCTTTACACTTTGGCTGCATTATAAAGTTCTTGATACCTTCAAGCCTCTGTTTTAGTTCTTGTGATGTTGATTTCGCATTTAATTTATTTTGCTGAAGATTCACATATATCTCAGACCCATCAACTTCGTTTCTTATATTTTCAAATCCAGCCTTATAACTATTGGACAAAAGCTTATCATTTATAAACTTGATATCTTCCTTATCTTCTTTAACCAGCTTGTCCGGATTCCATTGGTCATTATCAATTTTGCATATAATCTTGTTAATTCTGTCTAATATTCCTTTATATACTGTAAAATCTCCATAATAGTTAACACAGGCATCAAAATACATTCCAGTCCAGTCACACTGCTGCACGAAATCCTCGTCAAGCCATAATCCCTGCTCATACAGTTCAAGCCCATCTACCGGTCTGTTCTGCATTTTTATGCCATAATCCTTTCCGCTCTCTGCATCTGACATATCCAGCATATAGTTAAGACCTACTATCCCCGCATTTTTCAGGAAATCTCCCATAGTTACCAGATATTTACCCACATTCTGTCCCTCCTTTCCTAAAATTATAGTAATATTTCGAATTTACCGTGACCTTCTGATCTTCTGGCACCCAGCCCTGCCTGATAAAGAATATTAAGCAGCTCGCAATTACCGCTAAGCTTATATATTCCAAGGTTAGCATCAACCTTTCTTCCAAAGCAGTTAACTACTACTTTTCTTGCTTTGACAGGTTCTATTGATAATCCTTCTGTATCAACCCCGATTTCCATTTTCTGAATGAAAATCTCTACATTTTCACATAATGCCTTTGAAAATCCTTCATCTGCATATGTATAATAAATGTCTTTGTTAGTCACACTGTCGTGCCGTCTTACAATCAATGGACTCTGCATCTTTACAATAATTTCATCATCAACAATATCTTTACGATTCTTTGACCTTATTGAAATCAATTTCATAGAATTGCCACTGACAGGATACTGCTTGTATCTCATAAGTTGAAAAGCGTTAAACCATTCTATAGTCTGTCCCATATCAGCATCTGTAAAAAACACTTTAAATCTGTTGTCCCTAAGAAATATAGTGTCACCTTTAAATACCGCACCTGGCAGATATGTACTGAATGTAAATGATTTAATAATTGAATGCTCCTTATTATATAATCGCTCAAACATATCTTCCGAATAATTCCTGCTTGCTGCTTTTAAGAAACTAACCATCAATCTCTCATATTCCAGCGGTAACTGTGGCTTTTCAAGTTGAAATTCTAAAGATAGCTGTATCATTGTATCACCTCCTTTTGCTTAATTATGTAGTTCATATCTGGATATTACTACTTTAGATTTAAGATGTCAATATGAATTATCAATTTGGATTAAAAAACTTTGTTTGATTTTTAATGTCACTTATTATAATATACATATATAATTTCTACATTTTGGGATGTAAATAATTGATAATTAATATAATCAACTTTTAATAGCTACATTTTGGAATTCTCCCATCCCCCAAACCTTTCCATTGTTATTTCCAATCCCATATATTATAATTTTTCTTAACCAAACAAATGAAGGAGATTTATTTAATGAAGAAAACTAATTTTTGGAACAGCCTGCCGTTCAAGCTGATGGTAGGTGTTCTGGCTGGCGTTGTTATCGGGCTGGTGCTCAGTTCGACGGATGGCAATGCATTTTCAAAGGCCATATTAAATATTGTGGTGACGCTGAAATATATTCTTAACCAGATTATTAATTTCTGCATTCCGCTGATTATTATCGCATTTATCGCACCTTCGATTACACAGATGGGTAAAAATGCGTCTAAGCTGCTTCTTATTGCAGTAACTATCGCATATTCTTCATCTGTCGGAGCAGCTTTGTTCTCGACTGCTGCCGGATATGCGCTGATACCACATTTGTCAATTTCATCTACAGCGGATGGATTGAAGGAACTGCCTGCGGCAGTGTTTGAATTGTCGATTCCGCAGATTATGCCTGTTATGAGTGCTCTCGTGTTCTCTATCATGATCGGACTCGCAGCGGCATGGACAAAGGCTGAGTTAATCTCTGACCTGCTTGAAGAATTCCAGAAAATCGTGCTTGCGATAGTTTCAAGAATCATGATACCGATTCTTCCATTTTTCATTGGACTTACTTTCTGCGGACTCTCATACGAAGGTTCAATAACAAAGCAAGTTCCAGTGTTCCTGAAAATTATAATTATTGTATTAATCGGACATTACATTTGGATGACTCTGCTTTACACAATCGCAGGATTGTATTCTAAGAAGAACCCGATTGAAGTAATCAGACATTACGGTCCTGCATACCTGACATCAATTGGAACAATGTCATCTGCTGCCACACTCGCAGTTGCACTCCAGTGTGCCGGCAAATCAAAGGTTTTGAGAAAGGACATGGTCTCTTTTGGAATTCCTTTGTTTGCAAATATACATTTGTGCGGCTCTGTGCTGACAGAGGTATTTTTCTGCATGACTGTATCAAAGATTTTGTATGGCACTATTCCATCAGCCGGAACTATGATTCTGTTCTGCGTGCTTCTCGGAATATTTGCAATCGGCGCACCTGGCGTACCTGGCGGAACAGTTATGGCTTCGCTCGGACTTATTACCGGTGTGCTCGGATTTAACGACACTGGAACTGCTCTGATGCTCACTATATTCGCACTTCAGGACAGCTTCGGTACTGCCTGCAATGTAACTGGCGATGGCGCACTCACACTTATACTGACTGGATATGCAGAGCGCCACGGCATCAGGGAAGGCACTGACAATTAATATGTTTCTTTGACATATGTAAAGTGCTATAATCATCACATGAATACACGCGCCTGTGGCGCAGAAATGAGGTAACATATGCCATTTATCAATTCTAAGATAAGCACTTCTCTTACAGAAGCACAGGAATCTGAAATCAAAACTCGTTTAGGCCAGGCTATCCAGACAATTCCCGGCAAGTCAGAAAGCTGGCTCATGGTCGGCTTCGAACCTGACTACAAGCTCTACTTCAGAGGAAGCAATGCCGAGCCTGTGGCAATGGTTGAAGTAAGTGTCTATGGCAGCGAGAATCCGGCTGCATTCTCAAAACTTACTGGACAGATATGTGACATTTTCAATGATGTTCTTGGCATCTCACCAGATCATGTCTATGTAAAATATCAGGCTGTTTCTAACTGGGGATGGAATGGGGATAATTTCTGATATGTTAATAAGCGGGACACTCTTTTATGAATGTCCCGCTTATATATTTAATCTTCTTCAACCATATCAAATAAACTAAGCTGTTCTGTCTTAAAATCAGACAACACCATCTTCTTTACTTCTTCTCCCTTAATATGCTCACCTTCAACCCTTTGAATACCATTTCGAATATTAGAATCGACCAGCTTCAATACATATATATTGTCAAATCTGTTATATATTGAATCTCCTCCTAATCCTGATAAGCATATGAGCTGCGTGTTTGTTTTCTTTGCCATCTCCATAAGAGGCTTTAACAAATGTGCTGAATAAGTCTGAGCAAATGGATTGTCCATTATAAGAACTTTTCCTTCCTCTGCTGTTGAGAACAAGTCACTTTCATCCCTTCTCATATAGCTAAGCAGGCATGTAAGAATAACGAATGCTGACAGGAATCCTTCGCCGCCTGAATTAGATGAAACTTCTGCCCACGATATTGGCACCTCTTTTTCAGCCTCTATTTTATACAGTTTTATTTTAATATTGCGAATACCAATTACATCATCATACAGATTTTTTGTTGATATTGTATTACCTAAATATTCTGTAAGATTCTTATTACTCTCTATTGTTTCAATACCATGTTTTACAACTCTTTCAAAGAAATCGTGAAGCTGTATCCTGTAATGCTCCTTCTCGCTATCCCAGTCAGGAACCTGTATTCTTAACATTTTTATATTTCTTCCCCTGACATTTATAGTAGAATTCTTATCTATCATTGCAATATTGGCATTAACACTTTTTATGTATTCAAGAAACATTTCTTCAACATTTTTCTGTTCACTGTCAATATTTGCCAGATCAATTGTAAGCTTCTCTAACTGACTTTCATAAGTAGCTTTATTAACATCATACTGCAGTGAAAGATTATGTGGATTACTAATCTGTGTCAAAAGACTTTCAAATGTTTTCTTAAAATAAACATCCTGATATTCATTCTTTCCTTCAATATTTCTTATTTTCTCTGAAATATTGCTCTGTTCATTAGAAAGTGACTCTTTCGAATCAGCAAGTTTTCTTCGTATATCCGCCTGATATCTGTCTAAATCTGACTTTGCTATTGTAAGCAAATCAGGAATATCATTGAATAATTCGGACATTTTATCCTGTGTAATCTCAGGCTTGATATCAGAATATTCTGACACGCCACTTAATTTAGCAGATAAATCATTTTTTCTTGATGTCAGATTATCAATTTCTTTTCTTATAACACCAATATCATGCTTCTTAAGATTTATTCTTTTATCAAATTCGACATCTGCAATCAAATCTTTTGGCAGCAGTTCTTTATATCCTGTTTTTTCTTCAAGCTGCTTATATCCATAATCAATATCCTTGTTTATTCCCGCAATAACACCCGCAAGCTTATCATTATTCTCAATTGCTGCATTAAGTGCAGTTCCTGTCTTATTTATCTGCTCCTCCAGGTGTTCATACTGCTCATCAGAAAAATATACATTTTCATATTCTTCTTCTGTAATATTATTATTGGTCTTTTTAGAAAGGTCATTCTCTTTATTGGTAACTCTATGTGTAAGCCTTTTTAATCTGCTATTAAGTTCGTCTAAAGAGTCTGATACTTCCTTAGTAAGTGCATTATACTTAGCTTCGAGCTCCTCTGGTACAATATTATTGTAAGCTTCTGCATTTACGCACAATTTATATGAATTAAACCGTTCCATTTGAATTTTATTTTCATTGATACTTTTTTTTAATGCAGTTCTTTTTGATTTCAGATTCATTAAGACATTTCTTAAATCACTTATCTCGTTATCAACAGCCTTATTCTTCTTTTCCAGTTCCTGAAGCTCATTTTTAACACGAATAAGCGAATTGAGATTAACATTATAACTCTTATATTTATCGCATAATTTATCAAATTCCTCAGACCTGATATTATATTTTACTATCAGATTCTCACTTTGCTTAATTAATCTGTTATTTCCTTCATTTTCATCGGATAATGTATCTTTTTCACTTCTTATCTGTATCTGTCTCTTCTTTAACTGTACCTCCTGCTCCTTATAATCTTCAATTTTTTTCTCAGTGGCCTCATACAATCCTATAGAAAATGTCTGATTTTCAATTTCAATTTTATATTTACTGAATATTTCTACATCATCATTCTTTGACTGTATCTGAACAGACAAATTATTAATTCTGCTCTGAATATCAGCAAGCATTTTATCTAACTCCGCCTTATCAAGCAGATGATTATTGAACATAATAAAGAAATGTATATTTCCATATGTTGTAAAGTTGCTTTTAGCTTTATCAAATGGCTTCTCCAGCTCTTCTCTGATTATTATAGGTATTGGAAAACTTGTATATATTTTTTCATCAATAAGCTTTATTCTTTCAAACGCATTTTTGTCCATTATTATAGAATATGGAATAAATGGATTATTTTCTACAAGCTTACCATTACTCTCCTGTGTTCTTCCATTCTTATTAAGCCATTCCATACCATATACATATCTGATATCGTTCTGCTCGCAATAGTTTCTTACATTATCCGGAAGTTCTATTGTCTTTCCTTCTTTTAATTGTGCATACTGTTTTTCCAGTTCACTCTGTGACATAACAAGCTTCTTCTTGTCAATTTCCAATTGATTAATATTGTTCACAAGGCTGCTTATAATAACATCTGGTCTGTCCAGAGCCAGCTCTTCCAGTCCTGCATATTTAAGGATTTTTATTCTGCTATTCTTCTGATGTTCAAGGTCTGTCAGAATATTTTCCTGTTCAGACATTTTATGCATCACATCACTTATATCAGCTACAATATCCACTTCTTCCTGTAAAAGTTTTCTTGCTTTTATGTCAAGTTCGTTCTTTTTCTTATATAATCTTGAAAGTCTGTTATTCTCTTCCTGCTTTTCTTCATCCAATTCTTTTTGCTTTACTTCAAGTGTTCCTTCTTCATATAATCCAAGAATGTTTCTCTTTATGTCACACGAAAACTTTCTGTTAAATGCTTCCTCAATATCATTATATGATTCAACTGAATTCTTCAAACTTCCGGTTTCAATGCTTTTCTCCCGTATAATTCTTTCATTATTCTTTTTATCTGTGTCAAGATTATCCAGCATATGCTCTTTATCAGATATGTCTTTATCATTATTATCCTGTCCTTTAATACTGCTTTGCATTTTCAAGGAATAATGCTCATACAATGCATGTCCGATTTGTTCAATTTTATCCTTATTAGACTCCGAATTTTTTAAAAGTATTTCTATTTTTCCTTCTACTTCCACCTTTTCTGCTTTTATATCTTTTAATTCCTGATAGAGTTTATTGCAGTCATATATAGATAACTGTCTTGTTAATTTATCCTGTGCATTTTTTAATCTTGTAATTTCAACTTCCTGTACACTTCTCTCTGACACAGCTTCATCTTTACAATCAATATACCTGTATATTTCATATGATATTTTTTCATACAATATCTGATTAATATATTTTTCAATTTCTAAAAGCAGATTACTTTTATCGTCAAGATTAGCCGTAAGAATCTCTATTGCCTCATTTAATTTCTTTACATACAGAGCCATTCTCGCCGTATGTTCGCATCTATCCTCATCTAATCTGACATATCTGTCTATGTCTTCTTTAAATGATTTAGTATCTTCAAAATATTTTTCTATCAGTGCCTTTTTTTCTATCTTTGACTGGTTGCTCCTATACTGTTCTATAAATTGAAATGTCAGTTTTCTAAACTCGTCTATCCTGTTCTTTTCCTGATTAAGCTTGTCCTCTATCGGCTTTAAAAACCAGTTTTCAACAAGATCTTTTTCATCTTTAGAATTACTAAATAATTCTGATAAACCTGATTCTTTCTGATTAACTTTTCTTATAATACTTTCCCATTCCTTATTGTTAATCTGATATTGGCGCAATGTCCCAAAATACTGTCTTCTTCCATAACTGCTGCCCATATCGTAAATTCTGAAATCGCCTTTTTTATCTTTACTTATATCTTCAAACAGCTTTTTACATTCCATAAACCCTTTTAATATTTTTCTGTTTCCATCCTGTTTTGCAACTGGTATATTATCAATATCATAATGGCATCCTTCTGAATAACTTCCTGTAAATGTATACATTTCCAATTCTTCTGCATCATTGTCTTCTTTCTGGTTCTTCCTTACCATCATGCCTGATAAAAATCTTGTAACATTATTATCAAGCTGCCACTCTGTCATAATAAAAGTAGGTCTGTTTGTTGTAAAATAACTTTTGAACTGTCTGTCGCCAAGATCTCTGTAAGACTTATTAACAAACTGACTCATAATCATCTGTACAAGTACACTTTTTCCACCACCATTGCGCAATGATATTAATGTACTCTCTCCACCAAAATCAAATGTCTCATCATCAATTTTTATTGTGTCATGATTGTATGAAAGATTTAGTATTCTGATTCTTGAAATCTTACTCATTTTTTACCCCCAGTGCTTCCATTATTCTTTCATAATTATCTTTATTTAATATCTTGTATTCCATAATATTATCCAGCTTTGATGTAGTCTTTATCATTTCATCTTCTTCAACAAAAATAATCAACTCTTGTTTTTCAAGGAATTTGCATATTCCACTTACAAATCCTTCTTTGGTTGTCTTCATTTTAGTATTGATTTCTACACTTTTTAATGCCTCATATGCTTCACTCATACTTTTATAATCCAACACATTTTCATATAATTCTGTATATATATTTCCATCTTCTGCCTCTCGTTCATTCTCAAACCCGACGCCTGCTTTAAGTCTCTCAGATATAATATTCTGCAATTCTCCCAATTTAAGAAATTCTCTTGATTTACATGAACTCCCCTGGCCATCATAGAACTCTGCCATCAATGTAAGAATCACAAACTGTGACAAATAATAATCTTTATCTGTAGCTTTAGATTTGCATAATTCTCTCTTCAAATCTGCTTTAGTAAACCCAAGATACTTATTGTCTATATCAGGCATCAGATATATTGTACTTCCGTATCTTTCTATCTTACTGTCAGCAATCTGTGCCTGATTCTTTACAAGATTCATTACTTCTTCTCTTTCAACATATGCCCTATATAAATCACTTGCATTACTATCATTATCACTTAGTGCCCCATGACACAACAGATAATAAAATATTTTCTGACTGTATGTTATATTCTCCGCTTCGTATGCCATCTTTTACCTCTCTTCGTATCTAAATCCTACATTAGAACATTTAAAATTCTTTAAATTACCTGCCTCATCTTTTACATGTTTAAAATGTATATACTGTCCATCTTCTATCTGATAAACATATATTTTCTTTATATTTCTGTATTTAGGATTATCCATTATTCCCAGCAGCATTTCATTTAAAATAAATCCATCTGAGGTATCCATAAGATATTCGGTCTGTTCTTTCCTGAGTTCGCCTATATCTATATTTCCCTCCGTCAGAAGCTCAATTATCACCTCACGGAATATTTCTGCAGTAGGAATAAGAATTTTTCTTTCTTCTTTCGTAAATCTTTCATTGAGAAATTGAAGGGTGATTTCTTGATTTTCCAGCAACATATCAAGAATTACCGTGATACATTGTTCATATTTTTTCATTCTTTCCTGCTTTTTTCTCTCTTTCTCTCTGTTAAATTCTTCCTCGTCAAAATCCAATTCAAGGTCTTCTTCATCAATGTCCGATTTTTTCAATTTCTTCTGATATTCAAGCATTTTCTCTGGATTAAATATTTTATCAGGCATACTCATAAATAAAGGATTAAAAATTTTATCTGCGTTCTTAAGCAGGCTTGCATCTTTTAGTATTTCATCATAAACATCACTTCTAAACGGAAAACGCTGAACAAGCGTCATGTTAGAATAATTTTCAAGTTCATAATCATACAGCTTCTTTAAATCAAAATGCTGACCAAGAATTTTCTGATGTTCATCTAGAGTTCCTGTAAGATAATGACCTATAATTTTCAGATTATTTAGATTTTCTTTCTCTTTTTCTGAAAACTCATCAGTATTCATCTCTTTTTCTTCAAATTCTTTAATTTTCTCATCTATAAATTCCCTGTGCATATTAAATTTCGCACGTGTGTCTGCAACAGTACTTATATTTTCTTCCATAATCTGTCTGTAATCCTCTACAGAATATGACAAAGCATTTCTTTTTATAGACAAAGCAGTCTCCTGTATTTTCTGGCTCTGTTTTCTTAACTGGTTAAAAATGTTCTTAATATCATCAACAGCTTTATTATAATCTGCCTTTTCAAGATGCAGTTTAAAAAGCATTTCATTTATTGTAAGTTTAAGATTATTCTCTACTTCCATTGTCGAAAGAATCATATTATAACCTTCATCTGTAAGATAATATGATGTTCTCTTGACTCCTCCGTCCTGATAAACGACCTTATTATCTATATATCTGATATTAATATCCTTATATTTTCTATTATCATAATCATATGCTTTGAAATACATCGAGACACCTGTATTTCCCAACACATCTTCTACTATAAATCTTGCCAGATTCATACTGTTTTCATATCCTAATGAATGCTCATAATATTCATAATTAATCTCATCAACAAATGCAGCTATGTCATCTATTGTACAGTCTTCTTCTTTTAACGAATACTCCATAATATATAAAAGAACACTAAAAAGCATATTTATCTGTTCATCTCTTGTGTTAATTCCAAAACTTCTCCACTTTACCACTCTGTCTATACTATTCCCACACAACACAGAATATCTTGCCACAAACTGCATTCGTTTTCTAAAACCTTTAAGAAAATCCTTTTCCATCATCCTTGCTCCAATCATGCTCATTTAATATTTCCTGTGGTATATATTTTCCTTCTTTCAGCAAATTTAATATCTGTGCTTTCCTGTTTTCACTAAAATAATCAAGAAAAATATTCTCTATATTGGAATTCTGTTTTTCCTTTGTATATGGCATATTACTAAAGCCCATCTTCTCAGCCTTATCAAGCATACTTTCGTAGGCTCTTACAAAAGGCTTTATATCTATACTTTCCCCTGTATCACATTTCCACTGTTTCTTTACAAGATGCTCATATATTATAATCCCCTCATAATCAATGTCACCAAAATACAACAATTCATTGCCAGCTTTAAAATACGACTCCGCACCAGAAGCATAATCCGCAAATGAATTCCATATTCCTTTACCAGCACCGTATATTAATGTATTAAATCTTATGCCAAGCACATCCGCTTCATTTATTCTTAGATACCTTCTTATATCATAAAATGTATCCTTATTCTCTATTATTAAAATATTTTGTGGAAAATCCTTAGAATGTGAATAATAAGATAAAGGCTCTGACGTTTCATAATAATTAAGCTTGTTTCTGTCTATTCCAAGCTTCTCACAGAACTTTATTCCGCCTTCTTTTTGAAAAAACTTTTCTTTTTTGAAAATCTCGAAACTACGCTCATTCATAGTTTCCTCGACAGACAATAATGACGAATTGTCTTTAAGATAATTACTGAGAAGACGCACCTTACCTGCATCTTCTTCGTATTTTCCCGGGTGCTTTCTGTAGTACTCCGTATTAACTAATGGATGAATACCAAAATCCAGTTCTTTATATATATCTGTATAATCTTTCTCGTCCTCATATTTCCAAAACATCACTGGTAGTGCCGGCTTTCTTCCATTAGTTAAAGCACTCTTTACAGGAGCCAGCTTTCCATCACTTATTAATTCAAAGATATAATCATATAATTCTTCATAAGACAGATCTGGATGTTCCTTTTCAATATTGGAAAGATATAGCTTTGATTTCTTCATGTAGAGCTCCTTGCAGACTAAAAATGTAGAGTTAACTTTTAATTTTAGAATAGCATTTATGAGTTATATTTACAATAATTATTGTTGATAGTTTTTCAGACGTAGGAAGTAAAATATGTAACGATAAACGTCTACCCATTTTTCATTACCTCAGCTGTAACATTTTTATCATCATACCAGTATGTGCATTTTTTGCACATGCTGCTTTTATATCCAGATTATACATATCATTCAGAATAACCTAAGCAAATAACTTCTGTTATTGTATATATATCAATTATCATCATCATGTGCAAAATTTGCACATGTTAAATCATTTCCTGCCTCTTCATACATATCCTTATATGTATATATTTCAGATGTAACCATTTCCGGATATAAATATATATACTTTCTACATACACGCTTGAATAGTTCTAACATCCTGTCACTGTTACACATTCCAACCATATAATCCAGCAAATGTTCTACTTCTGATTCAGATGCTTTTCTTGCACATATTTCTTCGACTATCGGTTTATATGTAGCATATGCTAAGTCATCAAGTTCTTTTATCATGCATACTATTTTCTTAATTTCGTCATCCATAGCTTATACCATATTATCCACCTTTCCTGATATTACGCACATTTGTTTATATATAAACGTTTCCAGTACTCAGATAATCTTTTATAACTTGATGTACATACACACATTTCCACCTCTCTGATACTTTCACATTGGGGCACAAGCAAATCTTCCATATGTATCTTCAGCAACCTGCTCAATACATAAAGATGATCAACAGATGGCAGAATCATTCCCTTAAACCAGCGATATATCGGCTGTGGACATGATAACTGCAATATTTTCTGTATATCCTTTACTGTATAACCTGCTTTTTCAATCCTATATTTTAATAAGATGCCTGTTTTCTTCATATCAATATGTTCATACATATGTTGTCAACTCCTTTAGCAAAATTCACCCTCTGTCCAATCGAATGGATAATCTGGATCTTCCCAACTCTTCTCATCACTCCATATTCTTTCATGCACATGAAAACGTTCCTTCGCCAATTTTTCCTTCTCGTAGTATTCTCTATGACAGAATGGCATATATATTTCCGCTTCCTGCTCTGTACATGATGCCATATGTAATCTAGGATCATTATCTGGAAAAATAGGATCAATATCATATATCCATTTCCTTGGCTCTGCCTTACGCTGACTATGATTGTACACTCTTTCGAAATATTGTTTCCATGTGTATCTCCTGCCATATTCATCATAGATACTTACCATGCTCTTATTTTTCAGGCAAAATTCTTCCAATTCCTTAAATGTACTGATTGCCTTATGTCTCTGGAATAGTGGTCGCCAACCTGCACTCAGTTTACAAAGATGTACCTCATACCCTAAATATGGCTCATCTACAATTTCATATTCGATATCCTTGATTATATATTCTGTTTCAACGGCAAAATACTCTCGCATTAGCTTTTTATTTCTACTCATCAAATAAAAATTAGTTCCCATAAGATATACACCAATCCTCTTCTTTTGATTATATGATATCCTATAGGAACTATAATTGCATTGGACTGTTAGTCCAAAATGTTTTTTCAACTACTATTAAAATTGATTATATTTTACGGCACTCCCCTTTGCTTTTTCCACCGGATATTTTGCCTCGTTTTGATTCATCTTCATATTAATGATTTCATCCGCATCCAGATTAAGTTTGTCAAGAAGATTCTGGCTATATACCATAACATCCGCAAGTTCTTCCTTAACATGTTGCAAATCATATTCTTCGTCTGACCACTGAAAACATTCTAATAGTTCAGCTGACTCAATTACAATTGATTTTGCCAGATTGGCAGGAGAATGGAATTGGTCCCATTCTCTGTCATCTGTAAATTTTCTAATTCTATCTATTGTTTCCTGTTTCATAATTTCTCCTTTATTCGAGACGTTCTCTTAAATAATGTGCCAAGTTACTATCAGTGCAATAAACATAACATCCCTTCATACCTCTGGTCATTAATGTGCGATAAGTATTCTTGATTATTTCATCCGCCTCTTTCAATGCATATTGAGGGTTTTCTTTATAAAGCTTTTTAATTCCTTTTAATGATTGATCTGTCTTTGCTCTTTTTGTAAAATCAGTAACAATATGACCATTTTCAAACCGCATATCATCCCCAATAATCACTCCTGCATAATCAAACTCAAGTCCCTGCGATGTATGAATACATCCAACTTCATTTACTGAATCTTCATCTATTGCAAATGTCGTTGTATTCCCAAGATTCCAGCTCATTTCAAAATCATCAATCTTAATATCATGAACACTCGAATCATTCTTACCAGATTTAATCCATTCCCAGCAATATCCAGCAAGTATCCTGGAATGATTATGTGCCCGATTAGTTTCTATAATCAAATCACGCACTTCTGTTGGTGAATCAACTATTCTAATATCATAATCAATATCTTTTATATCAAAATTTGCAGTTTCACGAATTTCCAGAACATCATCCAGCCACGCCAGATAACCATCTGATCCGTTACATCTAAATTGTGATAATAATTCTAGTTCAGTTACATCTGACTCTAATTCATCAGCCCATTTTCTAATCTCAGCTACTGTTCCAATATCATTTAATGTAACTCTCTGACTCTCATCAATAAAGAAAACACTGCATAAACCGGCATTAATTATTTCTTTTATTTGATTTTCTCCAGCAATTTTTGGTCCAAGCTGAGTTTTGGCTGTTAGTCTGTGTCCTTCGTCACATATAATCGTATCCACAATATTTTTTTCTGCGTCAATGTATGAACCCGCACCCTTAAACATATTGTTAATGCTACTCTTTTTATGACCAACTAATTTTTTTGCATACACATTTCGTGGAGCACTATTCTTAGAAGTATATTGAGCAAATAAACCTTCATTCGTAAGCTTTGCCAAAAGATTAATTGCCACAACTGTCTTTCCTGTACCCGGACCTCCCTTTACAATAATGGTACGCTTTTTCTGATCATTCATACATAATAGTGCTGTTTTCAATATTTCCTCATAAACAACTTTCTGCTCATCAAGCATGATAAATTCCTGATTTCCCTCCATCATACTTTTTATAGCATTCTGAAGACTTTTTGATGGTTTAATCTTCCCACTGTCAATGTCATATAACAACTGTTTATTATCCCCGACTTTAACGGATTTCTTAATAAATTCGCGAAGTTTTAATGCTTCACCTCTTGCAAAAACTGGTGCATCTTTCACGTATTCCTTATATTGTTTCTGCTCCAATTTCTCAGGATTACTTTTCCTATAATTATGTAGATATGCACATGGATGGAGGATAATATTCCCCATCTGCACATTCTGATTATAATCATATATCATAGCCGCATATGACCAAGCCTGATATGATGGATGAACTACTTTTCGCACAGCCCCACCTGTATACGTTTCAACTAACGCATCCTGTCCATCAACAGCTTCAACTTTATCCCATTGCTTCAATTCGATAATTACTACATTAGGATTTTGCTTTTCTCCATACCCTGAAATTATAAAATCGACACGTTTTGAAGTCTGTGGAATATTATATTCTATAGCCACTCCAGAATCAGATGGAATCGCTTTGTCATTAAGCACTTTATACATATATTCTAGTGAATTTTCCCAAGAGCGGAATTCATTTTGTGCTGTTCTCCGATGCATTTTTTTGTATATTGTTTCTTCAATTTCCGTCGCAATAGAATCCTGTTCTACCGCTGTTAAGAAATCACTTTTTAATCCCGAATATACAATCATCTGATTTCCCCTTTCTTTACATTAATCAATAAACGACAGCTTATTACAGTTATTATATTCTCCTTGCTGAATGGTTTCAAGAAGTTTACAAGATAACAAAATCAGATAAAACTAACAATAATCATTTGAAATAATTAGAGATACAAATAAATGTGATAATAGAAAACACCTCAGATATATCTGTTTAGTATCCACTAATATCTGTGGTACTATCAAAACAGGTATCATATAGGTATCACGATAAAAGAAAAAGCCCCATAAATGGCTTGTTTACGCCATTTATGAAGCTCTGTTTACTATTCAAACTCGATTTCGGCAACTATATATTGTATCTAATCAAATTACAAGCATCTATATTCGGTATAATTATTCTTAAAATTCTACATATTCTTTGTCGTTTTGGAACTTTTTGCAAGCATTTTGCAACCATGTATACTATTTTTCAATTTATTGTATATACATTCATTCTAGCTTATTTAATTCGTCTAATATCTTTTGTTTTTTCTTGTTGTTTGGAAATTCTACTGCTTCAACAAGAGCTCTTCCATATCTAGACATTTCTGGAGTCCACTTTTTTGAAAATTCTTCTAAACACAATCCTATATCTCTTCCTTGAAGTGAACTCTTAATTAGTGCTATTGTTTCTAGAACTGCAGTTTCTGAATAAAAATGTCCATAATTTGCTAACATAACATTTGTTGGTGATGATACGCATCGTACAGAATAGCGATTGACATCTGGTTCAATTAGTCTAAAACGAAAGTCATCTTGTAAAGTAGTAATCATTTCTTTTTTATGTTCATCAGATATACCAGACTCCCACAAAACAAGCAATATAACAGCGTTCGCTATACGCATACTAACTACTTGTCCTGCTCCCCTTAATATAAAACATTTTATTTTTTCACCTCTTTTAACTCTTATATAACTATTTTGAAAAAATTTAGGTGAATACGTTATTTGCAACGGAGTAAAAGCAAAATATTCTTCTGGAACAGGATTTAAATTTATATGTACGCCTAAAAGTAATGAAATATTTTTAGGATAACTAGTGTTTTTCCCTATAATATAGGGAACACATTCATTAATATAAAAACTGTCATGTTTATCACATCTAATGCTGTTATATGCTATTTTTAAAATCCATCTTGTAAACAATTCATAATCTAATGTAATATCAAATGGAATATAATAATCATTAAATTTATATGGTATATAAAAGTTACTTTCTATAAGCTGCTTTCCATACGAATCAAGCTCTGATAAAATGCCATTATTACATGAAGAGCAAACATCTGAAATTGTCATTCCTCTATTATCAACAAAACGAGATTTATTATGAATACTAATATCTTGCTCAGGATAAAGTTTCAGTAACGAATCTGGAATAATATGTTCATCTGTCTTAAAATGAAAAGGGCTTCCAAGTATTTCTCCACAATAAGCACATTTTTTCATGATTCGTTCCTCCCTATTTTGTATCTTTTATAATTGTAAGAGTATAGAAAATGCAGTCTCTATATATTTATTATCTTACATCACTTTCAATAATTGAACCAATTTATGAATCTCATCCTTATCCCTGCATTTCATTTCTCGAATATCAAACTGCTTAAATCCATTTTCCTCTTGATAAAAATGCATTAATTTTTCTTTGTCTTCCGCTTCAAGGAAAATTACCATTCCTCCAGCCATATATTGAAGTTCCTTTATAGTATCTACAGCCGCATGAAGTAGCTGTTCTCCGGTAATCTTCTCATTAGCTCCATCCTTAAAGTTTTTTCCCAATTGTGCAATAAGATATGCTGAAAGTGTATATGTACCATTTTCTTCATCCAATTCACTTACTCGGGCTATTTTACGTTTCATAGTATTACTGAAATTTTCTGCATTTACAGTAATTGGTTTAATCGTAATTGTAAAATATCCAACTAATGAAGCATCTTCATTAGAAAATACCAGATATGTAACGGATTGATTTTTCTTTGTAAATTCTATTGATTGTTCTTTCAAAAATCTCTCTACATCCGGATTCTTATCACAAAAAAACTCGGAAAGGAGTTGTCGTAACTCATCCTCTCCGAGATCTTTATCGCCTTTGGCAGACAAGTATTCACGAATGTTAAAGACTGTTACATCATTAAGCATTTGTTTTCTTCCTTTTTGCCATAAATTTTCTAACTTCTTCTGCGCCATGCAAATGTGTAATCCTTAAGTCAGGTGTTTGTGCTCTATGAAGAGACTCCTGATAGGATTCCTCGATAGCATTAGCAAACTTTTCTACTTGTCTTTGACCGGAAACGACAAAGTTCTTAGTAATACTTGAAGTTGCCATATCTAACACCTCCTTCTATAGTATGGCTCATACTCAATTATTGTATTCCTCACTTATATTATATGGTCGAAAAAAAACTTTTTCAACTATTATTTTTTATTCAGCTTATCAAATTAGTTAATCGATTGATTTCTGGAAATTTTCCTTCTTCAATGTTTCTTGATGCCAAAATTCTCCCTTTCAAACTATTCAGCTTCCTGACTTCAATATCTGACAGTTCTTTTCCACCAAGATATTTCAATTCTTGAAAGTCATCATACACTCTCTTTTGCAATCTATTTGGAACTTTCAATTCATGCTGTCCCGTAACAATCGTACCTGTTATCGGAACACTCTTGCCTTTTGAATAATACTTTACTTTTTTATATTTAGGTTTATGTCCATATTTTCTCAAAATACAATCCACTTCATTTTTCATTCGATTTATATCAAATGGCTCTTTTGCTGAAAAAGTCATATCATCAACATATACTGTATATTCGCATCCATACTTACATGCTACACTATATATCTCGTTAAACATACTTTCATATGCATAATATGCAATGATCTGACTGGTAGGACATCCCGTCGGAATTCCTCCATCATAAGTAACTATATCAGTACATAATCCTGCCAAATCACCTGCCATCATCAATCGGTTCTTAAAGAAAAGAAAAACATATTCTCTGGAACAATTATCATAAAACTTCTTGATATCCATCGTCAAAAAATAATTTGAATTTAAATGACTTTTTCCATTATCTATATAGCATTTCCCTTTTTCTCCGGAAATTAGCCATATAGGTCTCTCCACATTCTGTAATAGCTTTAATATTCTGGTTTGTATTTCCTTAATTCTTTTATCTGGAGCTGTAATATTTCTCTTCTCTGTACTATCCTTTTTGTCAATTTGAAAACTATGATAATGTACAATAGATAATATGTCTTTATATTCTTTTTCAGTTATACAAAGAATTTCTCTCAATTGTTTGGAACTTTTTTTCTTATATAATGCACACTGTGTAATATCATACTTATGGCTTTCTTTCCGCATTACTCCTCCATATCAGGTGTCATTTTTTCAATAAGCTTAATCATCATATTTCTAATAAATTTATCACCTTTATTGCTTTTGCTTGCCTCTTCATAATTTTCCGACAACAATATTAAAGATGATAATTTCATATCATATATCTTTGAATACTTCTCAAGTAATTCCAAAGAAGGTTGTTTCTTATTATTTTCTATTTCGGAAAGGTAGCTTTTTGAAATACCAAGCAATTCACTTAATTCAGATGCTTTATAACCATATATTGTTCTTGTGCGCTTTAAAATATCTCCTATCAAGCCGATTCCTCCTTCCGAAAATAATTTATATAATATAAAGTCTTACGACGAATAATCAAAATTAGATAGGTTTTCCATAGCCACCTCTTTACTTAAAAATCTGAAGAACATACTGTATTATCTGTACCAGCATCCATATTGCTTCGATTCCTTGAAACAGAAATTTAAAAATTTTGCTTCTTAGTTTCTTACGCTTTTTCTCAGATTTTTTGTTAGGTTTCTGAGGTGCCATTCGGACATTCTGCACGAGCAGCATTTTTTTCATATAATTCACTCCTTTAGAAGTTGCTAATATAGTGTACAACTTCCACCCCGAAAGAAGTGTGGTGCATACAGAACAACCTATCTAACCCTTTGAGCTCTGCCGAGCTCCCCGAGCGAGGCAGAGCGTGCGGTGCTTGCAGCGTGCTACGGGTCTTTGCGTAACATGCCGGCCCCTAACAGTAGAACATCCACATTTAAGAATGTTCCTCAAGCGCTAAGCGCTCCAATTTATGGGATTTGACCTCGATACAAATAGTATCGTTATGCTGTACTTATATAATAGCGAATGATAATTTAATTGTCAATATCTTTTTTCGCTAATAGCGAATTATTTTTACCAATCATACATACACCAACTCTCTCACCACAATCTCCTCCGCACATGTCATAATATTATTCATCTTTCCCACCCATAGCATCTGATTTTCCGCCTTCACCTTCTCCGCCACACCTTGTTTCTCCTTCATCTGCTCCACAAGCTGATCCAACATCTCATGGCATTCCTCGTCAATATCATGCAGATATTCATTTAGTCTTCCATCAAGTAACAGCTCCATATAATATCCATGTTTGAACTCTTTCAGATACTCACATCTCATATGTCCAAACTTTCCGATATTATAATTTGTTCCCTCCGGTAACTGTAAATCCGGATAATAAATATCATCATCACATAATACATAAGTAATACCATTCTCTACAATAACTTTTTCCAATTTTCCCATAACTTTTATCCACCTTTCTACGATTTTTCTCAAACCTCAACATCAATAATAGCCTCTGGCTCTTTTACAACCTTTCACATATACTCTGATTCCGACATATACTGCCTGAACTAATAACAATAAAGCAACAAGATTCAACTTTACTAAAGCCTTTATCCAATCTCCAAAATACACAGCCACAGCTAAACCTATCACTGCCATTCCAACACTAATCACATCCCAGCAATTCTCTCTATATGCCTTCGTAACTTTCTTTTCTACAATTACTATAAGTACACCTATAACTCCCGCAACTCCAGCAATTACTATAATAAACAATAACCAATGCACTATAATCGCTATCATCTCATTCGGTATCCTATCTCCCACCTGTGCCAACGCCTTTGCAACACCGACAATCCATTTGCAAGACTGACGAATACCATTCCATAGTACCTCGAAAAATGCTGTAAAATCGCCTAAAAATATCCCAGATCTTATTGCAGCAAATACTGTCGTCACGATTGCATACCACAATAAAACTATAAGCATTGCATCAAATCCAACAGTCTTTGACCTATACTTCTTTTCCAGTCCATTTCTTTGATGCTCATACCGCTCTTTCGCCTGCTGATATGCCTTTCGGTCACAGTTTCGGCACCTTTCGTAGAGTACCGGCTTTTCAACCGGTATCTCCACTTTCTTTTGATGTGTTAATGCATATTCCTTTTCCTGCTCAGCTTGTCGTAGTTTATCTTGACATTCCTCTATTATGCTGTCGGCTCTTTTCTTTTTCCCTTTCTCGTTCTGCAACAATTCTTTTGTTTGCTTCAATTCGTTCTTTAAGACTTGTACGTTCTCGGCTTTGTTCTCGCTGTTCAGCTTCTCGCATAAGTTCAGCGATTCGTTCAGTTATCCTTGCAGTGTTCGTATTTCGCTGTCCTTCTTCCGGATAATGGAATCTTTCTGTGTCAGTTCCTTTTCCATGCTCTCCAACATTTCCAGCATTTCCTCCATCCGCTCGTCTTGCTTTGAGCTTCTTAAATCGTTCATCTACATTCCCCGCTTTCTCTAGTCGGTCCTGCAGTTCAGCAATCCCTCGTTCTGTCTCTGCAATAACCGGTTCTCGTCGTTCAACTTCTCCGCTAATTCTTTCCATTGCTGATTTTCGTCTTTCAGCATCCGATTTTCCTCTTTCAATGTCTGAACTTTTCCATCCTTCTTCTCCAATAGTTCCAACAGTTCCTCTATACTTGGCAAGATTTGAAGCTGCTTTTGCAACTCGTTGTTTAATTCCTGCAATCTTTGATTCTGCTCCTGAAACAAATTGAGTTGTCCGTCCCGCTGCTCCATCTCCTGGTACATCTCTGCCATAAGTTCCTGTTGGTCCTCGATCTGGTTTATCATATTCTCCATCAGAGGAATAACTTCTCTGCTTTCTTCTAATGTCATTCAATCGCTCCTTCCATTGCTTTAATAAAATTCCAACCTGTCCAAACACTTCCTGCAACTTTTTCAATATTGTATTCTGCTTCTTTATAATCCGATTTTCCTCTACTTTCCAAGAAGCAGATACAGCCTGTCCCGACTGATATTTTTCTTCAATCTTTCTTGCATCTGCTCCCTCATGAATCGTCGGTATTTCAATCTTTCCTTGCCGCTCATAAGATCGATGGTCAATCTGCTGTTCCTTCTTTAAATGCAGATCACATTCCTTTGCCCACTCACTTCGCCACAACTCACAGTTTTTCGGATTATTCCATCCTGTTGCATCGGTAACCCCACGTTTCCATTGTTTACGGTTACGAGAATCTAATTTCTGATTTCCATCTGCATCCAATACCGGAATGCGGATACCATGTCTCTCAGGAGTCTTTTTATCCTGCCACCAATTCGGATGAGTTTCATCTATAACAATATTTCCAGCCTCATCCCTGACAAATGCCCAGTCTTTGATCTCTTTATTTCCCCAAGTATGATTTTTCTTAAACGGACGCATGGTAACCAATAAATGAACATGAGGATTACCATCCCCTTTATCGTGAATGCTCCAATCAGCACACATTCCTTTTGCTACAAAGTTTCTCTGTATAAAATCTGTTGCATATTCAATCTGTTCCATTCTGCTCCACTCCTTCGGAAGCGAAAATTCAAACGACCTGCCAAACTGTGCGTTTGCACCTTTTTCTACTTTCAAAACTTCATTCCATAATCGCTGTTTTCGGAACACAATTTTGAACTTTTCCAGAGCCGCTTCTTTATCCTCAGCTCTTTGATAACGGATGGATTTTTGAAATCGCTTGATATTTTCATCTGGCACATTTGTCCATTCCGGTGGTGCATTTTCACACATCATAAGCGAAGTATACACAACTTCCTTTTTCGAAGTGTAATAACTTACCTTACCAGTTTCCTCATTCTTCATCACATCACCATTCAGATATGCAGATGCAGCTATGATAGATTTCCCTTTGCTCCGTCCGACAATCTTTACTGTAAAATGAAATATCGCCAACTCACCTTCCCCCTTTCTGCCGTATCCGGCATTAATTTCCTGCAAATACAAATTTCAATATGAAAAACATTCATTGCAGCGATTGCTTTCATGAACCACTATAATACAATAAATACACGGTGCTGCGATTGATGTACTAATACAACATTTGCAGGAACGCCCTCTGCGTAAGAGTGCCTCCTGCGGCATGAGCAGGTCTGTACGAAGTGCCCCTCGGAGAGTGCGTCCAGCCTCACAGGCTGGTCTCCATGAAGTGGTCCGGCTGAAAGCCCCGCCGACGGAACGAGCCCGGCAAGCGAAGCGCAGACCGGTTGCCGCTTACGGCAAACTTATTAGACAATCTCTGGTTGTCTATAAGTGCGCCCTTCATAAAGAGCAATGAAGTGATTAAAAAATCTACCCCCTCTACCATTACACTTCCTCCGTTTCCGGTATCTGCTCCTTCTGCATTGCCTTAGAAAAATATCTTCCATTTGCTTCCTGTCGTTTTAGAAAACCTATCAGCTTCGGAATATCTTCTTCCTCAATCGGATAGCCCAGCACCGATTCCACCGCACCACCAATCACGCAAAGTCTGTGTGTACGCTTTCTACTCTCTTCGGCTTTCTGTCGTTTCTGTAATTCCCGTTTTTGTGCTGCATACTTCTTTGCTTTTTCAAGACTTTTCTGCTCTCGTCGTTCCATTTCAAGCAAACGCTCTTCATAACCTTTTGTTGATCTACTCATTAACTTCATCCTTTCTTTCTAATCCTGCAAACATTTCCAATATCATCCGAAGGGATTCTAATATTTTCAAATCCAACTCCGCCGATTTTTCTACTGCCTGCAAATGTTCATCAATCACTAACAGTTTCTTTTTTATCCCATCAAAAGTTTTCACATTTCCAAATGTTATTACTTTCTGATACATACAACTCTGGATGAAAAATTCTGCCCTCGGAAGTCCAGATAAGGCAATTCTTTCATCAATAAGTTGCTTTTCCTCTGGTGTCACCCGGAAATTCACAATCACGCTCCTTTTCCGGTTCTTTTCATTCTTTTTCTTTGGTGTCACACCCGATACAAGGTTATCCCGTCTGTATATCTTCGCCATAATATTTACTACGCCTCCTTTTTCTCCGTTGCATCTACATCTCCCCTGTCCTCATTCAGCTTATCTGCAAGTGCTTTCTGTTTGGACGGATAAAGATGAGCATAATTAAATGTGATATTGATTCCCTCATGTCCCATCCTCTCTGCAATAGCTACCGGAGAAAATCCAAGCTCAATACAATGTGCTACATGCGAATGTCTTAAATCATGAATTCTGATTCTCTTCACACCTGCCGCCTTTGCTCCTCTGTCCATCTCGTGGTGCAGATAGCTTTTGGAAAATGTGAATAACCTTGTATGCTCATCACATTTATAGAGCATTCCGAAATAATCTTCCATCTCCCGGCAGAGAAACTCCGGCAACTCGATTACACGATTGCTCTTTTCCGTTTTGGGACTGGTAATATAATCCTTACCCTGCAAATGCTGGTAAGATTTATTAATGGTCAATTTCCTGTCCGGGATGTTGAAATCGCCTCTTTCCAAAGCAAGAAGTTCACCTTCACGAATTCCTGTCCAGTAAAGAACTTCAAACGCATAATAGGAAACTGGCTTATCTTTCATCACCTCTGAAAATTGCAAATATTCCTCTTTCGTCCAGAAAAGCATTTCCTTTCCTTTTGCCTTTCCCATCTTTCCCGCCTGCTTCGATGGATTAACGGTCAATCCATAAAAACGGCAAGCGTGGTTGAAAATCGCACTAAGCTGGTTCTGAATGGTGCGAAGATAAGTCTGTGCATATGGCATTCCATTTTCATCTCTCATGCTAAGCAACTGATTCTGCCACTGAATAACATCCGTTGCCGTAATCTCCGCAAGACTTTTCTTCTCAAAATAGGGAATAATCTTCGTTTCCATAATGTGCTTCTTGGTTAAAAATGTGTTCAATTTCAACCTCGGCTTCATATCCTCCATATAGACCTCCACGAACTGTGGAAATCCCATATTGACATCTTTTGATTTCTTTAGCAGGAATTCACGTTCATACTCAAGTGCCTCTCTCTTAGTGGCAAAGCCTCGTTTCGTATGAACCTGACCGACGCCCTGCCAGTCTTTATATCTGATATAAACTTTCCAAGTACCTCTTTTCGTATCTTTACTTGTTGACATAACTAGCATCTCCTTATTGTATATTCTGATATGGATTCCCACGCAGGTACCGCAGATAATCATCATGCAAATCTGCCTGCTCCTTTAATGTGCCTGACAAACTTTCCGCATATAGCGTCGATATCAGGTAAGATTCCATATTTTTGATTTCCAAACTGTTATCCACCAATCGCTCCAACAGATTCGCAATATGAACCGGTTTCAACTTCAGTAACTGGCTTTTTACAACCTGCCATGGATAACTTGTCCCCTTAATCGTTATCTGCTTTCTTGGAAAGCACACAACATCGCAGATGGTATCGTATATCTCCCGGATCATCTCCTGTTCGCTGGCATTTCCTTCTGCCACCTCATAAAACTGTTTCAACTTGATATTCTCAGCTACAAACTTTCTAAGTTGTTCTGTGTCCTTCTCTCCTTCGCTCTCATCTGAATGATTGATAGATGAATGATTCTTCACTTGGTTATTATTTAATTGATTATTAATATATTGTGTGCGCTTTTCGGATGCCGGCTTTCCCGCCACCGGATTATCGGCTTTCGGTTTCTCCGTTTGCCGAAAATCAGACAACGGTGCAATTGGAGTTTCATGAATCTCTATCGCTATCTTTCCAAATTTGCCACACTCGGCTCTCTCCTGCGTTCTTGAAATATATCCAAGCTCCTCTAAGTGTGTCAGACTGGCTCGTATTGAACTTTTTCCATCAGGAATAATCTTACTCAATCCCGATATGGTAAATTCCCAATTATCCGGCAGGGAAAGCAGTGTAACAACCATTCCCCTGTCACGCAGGCTCAATGAATGATTTTTCAATATATCCTTGTAAACATTCACATACTGACCCTGCGTCTTGTTCTTAAATACTGGCATAATCAATCGCCTCCTCTCTTTTGTTGTGTACGTCAGGAAGCTGTGCTATAGTAAATGTGTAAGCGATACATCACAGCTTCTGATGTGTTGTTGACCTTTCTCTTGCCGGAGAAAGGTCTTTTTTTATGCTTCTTTTGCCATGCCATAACAATTCTCCTCGTAAAACTTTCTATTTGCCTTGCCGGACAAAACAATAAGATTCGGATTGATGGCAAGCATGCGATCATTGAGTTGCTTAATGATCTTATAGCCTTGTGCTCGGCTGACTCCCCAATCCTCACAAACTTCTGTCACGTCTACATACATCTTTTTATTCATAGGCTGATTCCCCCTTTCTTCACTTCAATGTCTTATGAAAACATTTGCGATTATTCAACGCGTACATTTTTGTACTTGTGCAATTATAGTATAATATCTTTTTTGTTTCATCAAGTACTTTTTTGTACTTTAATTCTATTTGATATTAACTTTTCTGTTCACTTTTTTATTTGTTCGTGGTACAATAATGCTATTAAGCAAGAAAATACTTATCGTAAAGGAGATTTTTATATGACTCTTGGAGATAAAATTAGAAAATATCGAACACTAAAAGGTCTGACACAGGCACAGCTTGGCTCAATGGTCAAACTGACCGGTGACCGCATACGCCAGTATGAAAATGATGTACGAAAACCAAAGGATGGAAAACTGTTTGAGATTGCAGACGCACTGGACATAAATCCTTCTACACTCGCTGAACCGGACTTTGATGATCCCACCAGTGTAATGCATGTACTTTTTGAATTGGAGGATATCTATGGATTGCACTTTGAAAAAGTCGGTGATAATTATCAATTAGCCTTTTCAAAGGGAGAATATTCGAGTGCTAACTGGATTATTGAGGGACTTGCAGCATGGGTTAAAAAAAGAGACGAATTACAACCGGATATCAATGACTCAAATAGTACCATTGCGGATAAGAAAAACGATTATATCCGTTGGAAGGCAAGATATCCATATAATTTTGCCGAAGAGATTACCAGCAATTTTGCATTGGTTCAGAAATTTAATGAAGATGCCTCTTCTCTGCTACCTTCTGGCAGGCAACCGATTACTCGCTTCTCAGAGTTCTATCGCAGCTTGCTTGCGTTAGAAGATGCCGGAGTCAAATTCACTATGTCCGTAGATGAAATTGTGAGCAGACGAAGTGCCGTATTTTATATTGATTTAGATTACATTTTGAACAGTTCAAATGAAATCAAGAAACTCTATATGGATTTCAGACAGTGCTGGTATGATATGAAAGAAATCGGAATTGAAATACACGAATCGCCAGTTCCTGTAAATGGAGATATGAGTATAGCGCTATATTCCGATAACATGCAGCTTATAACATTGTTCCATACACATATGCGCCACTTAGAAGAAAAGAATTCACCTATGTATGACGAGGAAATGTACAAGGCTGAAATTGAGGATACGCTTCGGATATTTAATGTTCCAATAGAAGAATATGTTTAAAACCGGAGGCATCTATGTGGAAAACAATATATTCTATTGATTTTAATCTACTAATTGGTATCATTGGCGGAATTGTTTCTGGTATTTTTGTTTCTTATGTATTCCTGATTGAAGCAGAATTCAGAAATCAGTTTAACCATGTAAAAGTAATGTTCACTTCCATATATGGAATTACTGCTACATACTCCGCCTATGAACACTTCAAAAAAACAAAAGGCAAAAAACGTGCTAACAAAGTTAAAGCGAGTGATAATGCCGGTAACATTGCTGGAGAAAGCAGCATAGTCGATATTCTCAATAATTATTGGAATGAGCTTTCTTCCTTTTTCAATACCTACGAACCTTGGCAATATAAATTCAAACTTAACAAAATTCTAACAGAAATAAATGATATTGTTACCGATGGCAAATACATGATCAGAAATTCTCCTAAAGACTTCGCAGAAATATCCCAAAGGCTAGAAGCATGTATTGCCCTGTTTGAAGAATGCGAACAACATTACAAAAAAGAAATTCTTCTGCGTGTTGTAACAAACAAAGCAGTCCAAATCTTTCTACTGTTGTTTGTAGCATTGATAATAGTGTTAATAATCGCAGCATAGGAGATACCTTCCCTTTTCACATGTTTGTTTCATTCAGGGCATTCCTGCTATCAATACATCTTTTTAAAAATTTTTACCACTTACACTCACATCAGTTGCGTTTCTAAGACGCCTAATCTTCTGGTGTCTTAGAAACGCATATATAGCGCGACCAAATGGAAAATCTCTTTAAAGCTTAAACATTTCAAATATTAAACATAAATTGCTATTGGAATAATCATAATTACAGGAGCTTCTATTGTTGTTGTAATTCCCCCATTTCCAATAAAATCAGCTAAAGCCGGATCATTAAATACATCTTGAAATTCTTTCATCTTATCTAACTGTAGCTTAGAAAAAACCGTATTTCTCAGTAAACTTATCTCTCCTGAATCCTTGTATATCTGCACTACTTTACCAAGGATTTTATAATTTCCATCAGTTATCTCACTCATATTATTGTTCAAGAAATAGTTCTCATCAGTAGGAAGAACCACCTTTAATCCAGATGCCTCACAAATAATATCTTTCTTTCCTCCAGCTTGTAGTCCATTGATAAGGCCCTCTATCTGAGCATTGAACTTAGCATCCGACATTAATTTATCCTTTTTGCTCTGATTATTTTTAGGCTTATCTGAAAACAAATTCGCTAAAGCCATCAATTCCTTTAATGCAGACAGCATTTCAATTAACGGATTTGTTTTTAAATTTCCTTGTATTTCAACAAAATCCCCTATTTTATATGTATCAATATTCCTGTTTATCAGTTGGTCAGTCTCCAAGTCGGCCTTCAATTTCTGAAATAACGATACTGTTGTATGTGTTCTCTCTTCCATTATCGTTTGATTGCTGCTATTTCCTGATTTTAAATTTCCTTTTAATCCAACACTAAACAATGCAAATAAATTGCTCATTCCAATATTGGCTTCAGCATCTTCCTCTCTGTTTTTACTTTTTGAAGTCTGTATGTTTTTTACCTCTGAAAAGCCATCTTCTATTGTAGCCAGCATATCAAACACAATTTTAGTATTAAGATATATAGGTATCGTTAATTTGTTTTTGTCAATCTTTTCTCTCAATCTTATCCCTCCTCAATCGTTTTCTTAAGTAATTCTATCGAGCTTTCTTCAAGCGAAACATTTGTTCCCAATTCACCACGAAACGCTTTTGCAAGAATTGATTTTTTCAATTCAGCAATATTTTCAATCATATTGCTCGTAATATCCTTTACATCGAGTTCTTTTTTTATCAATGGATCAATTATTTTTAAAATCTCTGTTTGTTCTTCTATCGTCGGAACATCAATTCTGATGCTACCTAATTCTTTAGAATTTATGTTATGAATTCCTGATGATGATTTAGCTTTTGCAAATAACTGTCCTCTTGCCATCAATGAATTAATATACCTAACAAGATAGTTAGGTAACACTTTGTCAGATGTTTTTATTCTGATTAAAAAAGAAGCATATGCAAACCTTCGCTCAAGTGCTGGAACAATTGCACATTTTCCAACTAAGTCTCTGCTTCCATTAGAACGTATTATCAAAATATCGTTTTCAAATACCTCATGAGAACTATTTTCCAATTCACCTTGCATATATTTCAAATCTGAAAAGTCAATAACACCTTCGCCTATATTAGGAATTCTTAATACAGGAGTTCCATTATTATTATAATCGCTTTTTTCAGATGAACCATACTTTAATCCTGATACAATTTTAGATAATGTGGAATTTTCCCAATTATAATCAACGCCGTTTTCTTTTCTCCAATATTGTGTTAGTTTTCCGCTAAACGCATTATATAAAATAGCTTCAATATTAGTTTCAATTCTATCAATTACCTCTTGTGCTTTCTCATTTGCTTCATCCAGTTTTGAAAACAAGCTCTCAATTTGCTCAACAATTCTTTTCTGCTCTGCTAATGGTGGTAACGGAATAGCAAAATCCTTAAACGCTTGAACAGTTACTTGGGGTTGAGCTGACCCAGATACTAACTTCTTTGTATTCAGCGCACTATACATGTAGTATATAAATTTCGATGATGTAAAAACTCCATCTATATCCTTCATAATAAGTGAATTACTTGTAACATATGAATATGGCAAGGAACAATTCATAGTTCCACTATAAGCACCTCTACAACTCATAAGTGCCATTTCTTCTTTAAACATGTACTCAGAATAATAGCCAATTTGACCATTAGCACCAAAAACAGGATAGCCATCACCCGCTAATTCTTTCATTGACAAACCTTTACCATATTCTATTTCTAATACAGATAAGGGTCTTACCCAGCACCAATTCTCCGGAATCACATATGGCTGCTCTTCGATGGGAACTAACACTTCTTCCAACGTAATCTTCTTACTCTTTTCTTTTGCCATATTACTCAGCTCCTTCCAGAGACTTAAGCTCATTAACAACGCTCATAAGCAAATCAACCGCTTCCTCAAGCTGAGCAATACATTCTTCTCCAGATTCAATAGGGTCTGGCAACTCATCATAATCAAGCATTGAATCGTCCTTAATCAATCCAAGATCAAGACTATGATTCTTGCCCTCTTCTGATATCTGCTCATATGTGTAACAACTCCATCTTTCATCTGATACACTTTTCCTGTCCTCTGCGGTATATGCAGCCTTAAATCCATCGAAATGCTCTGCCTTTAATGGATTGGTTTTGCCAAATGAAGGCATATTTGTTCTTAAATCATAGAACCACACTTCCTTAGTGTTATCCTTATCGCTTGTTCCTCTCGTAAAGAAAAGTACATTTGTCTTCACACCCTGTGCATAAAATATTCCAGTTGGAAGTCTAAGTACAGTATGGAGATTACACTTATTCATAAGGTCTTCGCGGATTCTCTCACCTTCTCCATCAGCAAATAACACATTATCCGGCAATACGACAGCAGCTCTTGCCTTACCATCTGCTTTAATAGAACGATAAATATGCTGTAAGAAGTTAAGCTGCTTATTGCTTGTCTGGAATGTAAAATCATCTCTGTTTGCACGCTCTCCACCCTTCTTTGTTCCAAATGGTGGATTCGTAAGAACAACATCAAATCCTTTCATTTGTTTCCCCTGATTTGATAAGGTATCACACAAATATATCTTACCATCAATATCGTGAAGCATTGCATTCATCAGAGCCAGCCTATGAGTCTCATGTACAAGTTCTGCCCCTGTAAATGCCTCATTCTTCTGAAATGCCTGCTGTTCTGAAGTTAAAGAAAATAGGTCATCTGTATGTGCCTTTACATACGCATCCGCTGCTATCATAAATCCAAATGTACCACATGCAGGATCATTACATCTTTCTCCGGGCTGAGGTGCTATTAATTCTGTCATTACATCAATAAGTACTCTCGGAGTAAAATACTGACCTGCTCCTGACTTTTTCTCATTTGCATTTTTCTCTAATAATCCCTCGTACAGATTTCCAAGTCCTTCTTCTTTTGCAGAATACCAGTCAAGGTCATTGATGTTTGTAATGATTTTCTTTAAATTTGCTGGCTCTTCAATATTACTTCTTGCCCCTGAATAAATTTCCTGAATACGACCTGTACCTTTTTCGCCCAGCTCACGAAGCAAGTCCTCGTAGAATTTTTTCAACGCAAGTCCATCTTTTTCTGCTAATCTATCCCATCGGTATTTCTCTGGAATCTTATCCTCGGTTCCTGTTTCCTTTGCCATCTTCAAAAACAAGATGTAAGTAAGTTCTGTAACATACTGATGATATGTAATACCATCATCTCTAAGAACATTACAGAGATTCCACAACTTTGCTACTATTTCCTGATTTGTCATCTATCATTCTCTCCTTGTAATTTATGCTGAATACATATATCCATTGATTTCATCAATAAACTCATCTAATTTCTGCCCAAATGCCTTGTTTACCGCATTATAACCACCTTTGTTCTTAAATGCATCCGAATCAAAAGTCTCTCTGTTGAGCACTACCTCCTTAAGAAGCTGGGCTTCAATCCTATCCAACCATCCTAACTGAATTTTGCTAAGCTCCGGATGATTAGCCTTTGTCTTTACAATGGCGTTATGTATACGGTCATCTTTACTAATCAAAGCATCTCCAATGCTTCGCTGACGAATAAAGCTTATGATATCCGCTGCAATATCTTCATTTGTCATTTCTTTCCATGCTGTCTGCAGCATAGTCTCGTTGAAATGCTTTCCATCAAGGATAATCTTCAAATCCTTTAGTGACTGTCTTGTTAATTCCTTTGGACGTGTAGCAACTATATTCAAAGCTGCTATCTCATTGATATTATTATCTATAAAATCTCTAAATTCTTTTAGATAGTCCTCTGGCCTTGTAGCATCACCATATCCTCTGGTATGACTACGAAGCTCGTCTGGCTCATCACTTATGAACTTTTCTCTTTCCTTTGGCATCCTCTTGACATATTCAAACGCCTGCCTGTTATTCTTTACAGTTTCAATTGCCTCATCAACCGGCATACTATGAATTTTCTCTATAAATTCCTCAGGTGTCATTCCACCGCTTAACTGCTCAAATTGTGTTCTGTATTCATCACTCATCTGTGATTTATTCCTACGCATTTTTGCAACGATAAGGTCAATCTGATTCGCTCTTGCTCTGTCGGTATCTAATGAATCAATACCATCAATTAAATCATCAAATGTAGTTGCTGGATTGGCTACTACTGGTTTCATTGTGGAAACAGGTTCTAACGCATTATAGACACCTACTGCATCATATATCTCAAAATGTGTCTTTCCTATTTCAGGACATAATCTGGTGGCTCTTCCAAGCATCTGTTCAAATAATATTCTTGAACGGATTCTTCTCATGAATACAAGATTCTCTATCTCCTCTACATCAATACCAGTTGTCAACAAATCTACTGTAACAACGATATTAGGATAGGTTTCATTCTTAAATCTCCGAATAGCTTCCTTTATCTTTACTGGATTACCATTCTCGATTGATCCGGTAATCTTCATAACCGCTTCCTCAGAGATTCCAAGATTCGTGTAATAATCTTTTAATATCTGAGTAATCATATCTGCATGAGCATCATCAACAGCAAAAATAAGTGTTTTCCCCTTTTCGTTAGGGTCAATATCCTTTGCAATCTCTTGTAAAACCGTCTCATTAAAGCTTTTGTCAACCACACGTCTATTGAAATCTTCTACCTCAAATTTCAGGTCATCTTCTAGTTCTGAACTGTTTGTAATTTCATTTGTAACAGGATCATATATCGGTACTGTTGAACCTTTCTCAAAGCTGATTCCCTCTTCTGATAACTTTGTCTTTATAATATGCGGTGCATCATGATCAACCAGAAATCCATCGATGACTGCTGTACGATAATCATATGAATATACAGGCTTTCCAAATATCTCTGTTGTATGAAGAGCTGGCGTTGCTGTAAGTGCAATTTTTACTGCATCAAAATAATCAATTACCGCCCTGTACTTACTTCGGAAGTCATTCTGGTCACGATACAGTACCTCATCATCTCCCATTTCTTTGTCCAGAATATAGCCCCTGTGCGCTTCATCTACGATGACCAGGTCATAATCTGATACTCCAAGACTCTTATCTGACTCATTGTACATAATACGTTTCACAAGGCTCTGAACAGTAGCAATATGCACTCTGGTGTCCTTCTCAAATTCTTTATCTTCTAAAGACTTCACATCATACATCTGATTCAAAGTAAGTAATTCTTTAAGCTTAACCTCTTTGAATGTATCCATAGTCTGATCACCGAGTGATGTTCTATCGACAAGATACAGGATTCTCTTAAATCTCCCAGCATCAAGGAATCTATAAATCATTCCAAGCACAGTCCTTGTCTTACCTGTTCCCGTAGCCATTGCAAGAAGTGCTGTCTGCTTATGTTCTGCTATTGCTTTTTCGGCAGCCTGAATCGCCTCAATCTGGTAATAACGAAGATTCAGACCATCAGGGTCCTGCAATACCTCATATCCTGTAGCAGCTAACTTCTTATCAGCCTCTACAATATCTTTTTCGAGTGCCTGCTCAATACCTTCTGGTGTTGACCATCCAGATAACGCTTTTGGTGCGTTAAATGGTTCTCTGACATCCAAGCACCATATTCCTGACATCTGTTCATACTGCTTAATATATGGTCTGCCATTGGTGGCATAAAGAAACGGAACCATATATGCACCAAATCTATTGATTACATACTTCTGATGTTCTGACTTAATCATCTTTGCATAATCCTTGCACTGACCATCTAACACTGATGAAATATTTGTATGCTTCTTCTTTGCTTCCACTATACCTACAAGCTTTTCCCCTATAAATAAAGCATAGTCTGCATAGCCATTATTTCCTGTATTGGAATCGGTAGGCCATTCTGCAATAGCAAGATTCTTTCCCTTAGTTGGTCTTGTACCCTTAGAATATCGAAGTTCCGTTGTATTAGCTTCCCATCCGACCTTTCGGAGCTGCTCATCAATAAGTTCTCTTGTCTGTGCTTCTGACAAATGCACATTAAGTGCCTTCTGGTACGCTACAGTTCTACGTTTACTGTCCGCCCCACCATTTTTCTGTATTTGCTCAATTTCAATCAATAATTGTTGGTTGCGTTCTTCCAGTTCTGCATTTTCTTTTTCAAGGTCAGCTAAACATACAGTCATATCAACTGGCTGTACATACCCTGTCGGCTCATAATTATAATCACCATATGTCTGCATATACCATACGCATAATTCATACATTAACTGCAAATTATTAAGAGCTTTTTCACCTTCAGCCGCAGCATTATGAGCGGCATCATTTCTGGCTTTTCTAAGAATATACAAAGTGTTATCAATCTCTCTTGGTAACAAATCATTATTCTTAAGTATTCTGATTCTGTTGGCATGTGTATTATCATATGCCGGCTCTGCTATGCCGTCATATGCAAGCATATACTTTACCATTACTTCTGATAACATTCCCTGCTTGATAATGGATGTATTAGGATCAGAATATACATACTTTTCTGATAAATCGCCAAGTTTGGCAAGGTCTGTCCAATGTGATTCCAAGAATTGAAAATTACTCATAATCAAGCCTCCTTTACAAATCGACTACGTACTTCATCAAGCTCCTTATCAATATTTCTCAGTTTCTGTAGTAGTTCCTCATAGTTTTCAATAAACTTTCTGTTATCTTCTACAACAATTCCTTCACTTGCTTTAAGTGTAACATACTGCGTTGTACATAAGTTATATCCATTTTCTGCTGCGATTTCTTTCGTGATAGTATTTGATACTCCCTCAATAACTTCACGATTTCGATATATTTCAGTAATGCGTTGAACATTTTCGTCTGTTATGGTAAAACCCTTTATTATCTTCATAAAAAAATCTTTGGAATTTATCATTATAATATCGTCATTCACTTTATTTTTCTTCAATATAACCAAAGCTGTTGCAACAGATGCGTATGGGAACAGCATATTTTTAGGAAATTCAATAATAGCTTCAATATAATTATCATCTACCAGTTTTTGTCTGATACTACCTGTACTGCCTGAACTAAATAATGCTCCCATTGGAACAAGTATAGCAGCAATTCCATCATCCTTTAATGAAGCTAATGCATGTCTGATAAAAAGGTATCGTGAATCGCTAGTATGTTCATACATGCAATTATCAGATGGTATATTCATTATATACTCTTTACTATATCTTCCACCAAAAGGGGGCTCAAGTATAATTCTATCATACTTTTCATTATGCTCTATCGGATTATATAAGGAATCCGCACATTTAACGGTTCCAATTTTATTACCACTTAGAATTGTCATAATAGCAGCAATTCCTATAATTGAAACATTAATATCTTGAGCAAAAACCCTTCCTTTACCATTTGCTACAGAATTTACTAAAATACCCGTTCCGCAGCATGCATCATATACTGACATATCATCTTCTACTTCAATAAGTGTTTCTGCAATCTTGGGTAATGATTCAGCTCTACAATACTCTCCGCTTCCTCGTCCTCCACCACTTGCAATCATTCTATCCAATATTATTTTTGCAATATTATAGATTTCTGTCTCATCTTCAAAATTCAAATTATTAACTTCTTCAAAAATAATTCTCACATTTTCAGCATCCGCCTTCTCAATAGCTGAATCAAAAGATTCTCTCAACACACCTTCTTCTATTCTAAACTCTTTTTCAACCGCACTTACATATTCTAATAAGCCTTTAGAGTCTATAAGTTTTCCATAAGTCAGTGATAAATATCCAAGAGAAAACTTTTCATCATAAGAACTGAATTTTTCCTTCTTCAACTCAAGATATTTAAATAATAATCCATAAAGCATCACTTTATGTAATTCTGTTATCTCAAATGCTCCACGTAATTTATTTGCAGCAACCCATAGATTTTCTATCTTTTTAATCTTCATTGCCAATACCCTCCTTTATGCTTGCTAATACAACATTTTCCATCAATTTTGTTTCATTATCTATCATTTCCTGAAGAGTAGCTTTCTTTAATCCACTAAGTACAAATGCTTTTCCTATATCCTGCATATCCTTCATATTAGGTTCAGGTACTTCCAATGCCCTAATATCAGTAATCTTAATCATTGGTCTTGCTGAGCCTACAACCTTTGCTGTAAGCTCATCTCTTACATAAGATGAGTTAAGAAAAGCTGTTAAATACCTAGCATCCATCTTATCTGTATCCGTAATCCTAATTGCTGCACAAAATGATGGAATGACAATCCCTGCATTTTCTTTATTAACATATGCTGCATCGTATGGTGTTGAAAGCTTTATTACCACATCCCCTTCATGCGTATATTTTTCTTCATCAATCTGCTTACCAAGTTCTGCATTGCCTAAATCCTCTTTTACAATTACACCCGATACAATCGCTTTAGGAACTAATACTTTCACATTTTCTACAACCTGATTGCCAGCATCTTTATCAGCTGTCACCCTTGTCATAATCTGTCCTGCTGTTACACTTGCTATATTTTCTAATGTCATACCTGTTTCCTCCAAGTCATACTAAATATCTATCCTTTAATAGTTTCAAATCACACAAATTAATCTTTTATCATTATACCTCCTTTACATCATCTTGTACAGTTCATTTCATCATTAGTATTGAAATATATATGACGTTCTGTCTTTGTGGTTATAAAATATCACGTCATACCTATTATGTCAAGTATTAATTTGAAATATTTTTTACGTTCACTTATTTCTAATAATAAAAAAGTCTCGAAAATGATTTTTCATTCACCTTCAAGACCTTATTTCTATAGATATATTCCTTATTCTACTATTTAATTATATCAAGAAACTGCAAGCATTTTGCAAGCACAGAAAACGGGAAGCCGCATAAATACTGGCTTCCCGCTGTTTTCACATCACTCAAACTCTTCCCAAAGGAAGTATCATCAAATCAAAAATGCTGATTTTATGCGGCATTCCACCGCATCTGTTTCATCTAATGTTACTCTTTTCATATCGTTTTCAAAAACTTTAGTAGCAAATTAGTTGCAATAATTCAATATTGCTTCTACGAAATCAATGGCAGATATAATCTACTTTTACTACTAAAAACGAATAATCAAATGTGGCTTGCGGGTGCTTAACTGTGCCTGCTGCCGCACCCACTATGAAAGGAGCTTTTCTATGAGCAATCAACACAAACATCCAACTATAAGTTTTAGAATCAGCGATGCTGAACGCAAGCAAATCGAAGCCCGTATCCTTGCCAGCGGCATGATGAAGAAAGATTACTTTGTCCGTTCATGCATCTATAACCACATCTGCGTTGTCGGCAAGAAAGAAACCATATATCCTCTGGTACAGACTGTGAATGCATTGTATCTACAGATACTTGATATGCAAAAAGCATTTACATCATCAGACCGAAATATTGATACACTTCCTTCTTCCGATGATATTAAGGAATTACATACCGAATACACCAATATGCTTACAGCTATCATTGACCTGCTGGATGGTGCAAAGTATCTGTGGGAAGGAGACCGCAATGAACAACAATCTTAATTTCCTGTTCGGTATGTATGATTCTGCTACCGACTCCATCATTGTCAATATTAGTGAGAATTCCGTTCTTGTTATCTGTTGTAAGGAATGTAATTCTTCCGTTATCTTTGAAGAACCGAATGATATTGTATATCTGTACTGGTTGGCAAAAGACTCACCTCTTACATATGCCAAGCTCGCACTGAAAGCAAATGGTCTGCAGGATTATGTGGATGGGATGAGTGAGTTGAATTAAACAATCTCATATGGCTGTACAAATAATTAAATTGTGCAGCCACATATACACTAATTTACCATGCCCAAAGAATCTTTTTATCATCTATATTTAACATATCATCATGCTCAAATCTAAATATCTCTCTATCTTCATTGACATAAGCTACTTTTAAAGATTTTTCAAAATCTTGTTCTTCAATTCTACTATACGAAAATCCTATTCTGCAAAAACCATACTCAGTTCCCCTAGATAAATTAACTTTTACATCTACACTGCAATCTCTATCCCACCTTATCCAATTTTCACCATTCTTAGGATAATACACTCTGATTGTGTCCTTTGCCATTTGATCATTATACAATAAAAAATATTCCCGATACAATCGTTCTCTATCATTTACAATTCTTACAATTTTATCACCTACTATTTGATTCCTTATATCATGATAATCCTCATTGTTTAATTCAAACCAATTATCTAAGATTGCCATTCCCAATGATATTGCAAGTTTTTTTTCGTCATTAAATGCACATCGTTCAACAGCTATCGTAAGAATAAAACTTCTATACAAGTCGTTTAATGATTTATTTCCCATAATCCATACAAAATGTCTTTGTATCGCAGGAGATTTTATAATATAATCAGCAAACGAATCATCCACTCCTTCCGTTGCTTCACAAGCTTTCTTTATAGCCTTTTTCCATAACTCATTATTCTTTAAGACTTCAAACGAGCTACATATGTACTCCGTCACCAAACTTGTAACTTTTTCACTTATCTTGTCATCTATTTTCTTCACATGAATCACCTCTTTTTTACAATCCCATAAATGAAATCATGTCCTCAAAACCTTTTTCAATATGCTCCGATAATGTAAGTCCCTTATTATCTCTTATAAATTCCAAGAACTCTGGCATATCTAACAATATTTTTTGTACAATTTGTTTTTCTTTAATCTGTAAAATTGCATGCATCGGATCTCCTATTTCCTCTATCTCAATTTCCAATTCTTTATCAACAGAACTCCAATATTTACTATATTTTGCCTGTCCTAACGCAGAGTAGACATCCGCACTAATACCTTCTTGGGGAATATTTTTATAATATTTTGCATCATCGTCTCCCAATACAATAAAAAGTAGCTTTTTTGAAAAGTAACTATCTTTTACAACTTCCAACATTTCAAACATACAATTCCTAGATTTCAAATAATTATCACTTATTATTGTTATTACATAATCGTGTTTCTCGATTGACTGCATAAATCGCTTAAAACTTTCATGATACTCAACATCTCTAATATCCCTTGAAATCTTTGCCTTATCACAAATATAAGGTGCAATGTTCTCTTCTAAACAATCCGCAATATCCATATCTTTTTGGCAATATGACAAAAAAATAGTTACCACTTTATTTTCTTGATTTTCAGCTACATCTTCACAATCTATAAAACAAAGCTCTATATAGGTTCTGATTGCTACTACAAATGGCTCTATTGATTTTCTCACAAATGCTTCAATATTATCTGAGAATTTATTACTTCCTGTATATCCCATACACAATCCTATAAGACTTTTAGGTCCATCAAGTATATATTGCAACAGTTGATATCCATAACTAACCAATTCTTCTTGTTTCGCTGGAAGCATAAGCACATTTCTCCATCCTTTATCTGCAAAAATTTGTTCAAAATCATACTCTTGTGTTTTGCATTCATTTATATAATTCCTAATAATTTCTGTTTCAGATATAAAATCAAAAAATTGTTGAATACAATACATTTCTTCTTGTGAATTCATTTTTAACATTTGAGAAGACAAAGTTCTATATTGTAAAGATATTTTCTGTATTTCTTTTCTGTTCATTATTCCATCCTCCCGCATACAGGACAATATGTTCCCGTTTCTTTATCCATGTTCGTAACTTTTATATCAATGTTACAACATTTCTTTGCACACTTTGTATAATCATCAGATGGTGTGTACAACTCCTTCTCATGTTCTCTTTTAGGACTTTTCATAGACATTTTAACAAATCCACTTTTATTGATCTTTTTAATACACTTACCCACTGTCCGTTCTAACTCATCAAGCATATAATTCATCGCCATCTGCTGTGCTTTTTCCAAAACTTCTGGCACAAAAAATGTATTTATTTTATTAGGTAAACCACATATCGGACAAAAGAAATTTATATTATCATCACTCTCATATACATCTTGATGTAACATGAATCTATTTTTACAGAAATCACATTCCAGCTCTATAAAATTTTCTTTGTCTAGTGGAACTGATATCTCCATCAGGGTGTTTCCCATATTTGCCTCCATTTCTGTCGATAGAATCTATCATAATACCTCTTTCATAAGTCTCAAGTCAGTCTCAAAATTTCATCCACAAAATGAGACTGAGTGAGACTATCTTGAGACTGAGTTTTTCTTACAAATTGAAAAATCATTGATTTTACTGCATTTCTTCGATTTATCCTAGTCTCATCCAGTATCAAATCTCATGAGACTTTGGTGAGACTATCTTGAGACTTGGTGAGACTAAGTGGGTTACAAAGTCCATGTTGATGTCTTTTTATCATACATCGCACCCGTAACTTTTTTAATTTTTGCATAATCCCTGAATACCGTTGCTCTTGATATGTCAAGTTCTGCCATTACCTGCTCAACAGACAAATGAAGATTTTCGCATATCATATTGTAAATCTTTTGTTCTCTTTCAGATAATATTTTCTGCTCCCGTGCTTCATCTGCTGCCATTTTATCCAGCGGAATGGTTATTCTAAATACATCATCCTCAATTAATTCAGGTTTTCCACCATCTGAATAAATCGGTGTATACTTGTACAAGTTTCTCACGCCTGAGCCAATCGTATCTGTTCTACCAATGTTAGCAAAAAACTGCTGAATTAACGGATTTTTCGGATATGGTGTGAATTCATCACTCATAATATTTCCGTGTCGTCTTGGAATACACCAGTTTTCTGTTTTTAGCCAATCTTTTTCAATAATTACCTTTGCCGGAAATGCACTAGAATAATCTCTATGAACAAGTATATTGCCTATAACTTCTCTGGCAATAATTCCTCTGATACTTGTATTTACATTATCAATCAGGCAGAACTTATCTGATGTGTGTTTTGCCACAAATTCCATCAAAAGGTCATATGCTTCTATCAGATTTGTTGTTACCTGTAATCTGTCATCATATCTATCCACATTTTCAACTCTGTAAATTGCATCCGTAATATATCCCGGACAGCAGGAACGAATCACTTCATCTTTTCCAAACAATAGTACGCCTGCCAGATTATATCCCTGAATACCTGATGAAAAATCTTTTTCCCACAAACCTGCACTTGTAAGTATCTCTTCATCAGACATTGTAAGCCACTGATGATCCGGATTTTTACTTTTTGCAAGATTACGCACCTTGTCCATTAAGTCAAGACGCAGATCATCCTTGGTTACATATGGGAAAATCTTATGTTCCGCATATGTAGTGCTCTTTCTGTTGTACATATTCTGTAACTGAATCGGTGAATCAGTAATATCCATATCACCATCTTCATTTCGGTCATATATTCTGTTTCCACACTTTTCCACAGTCGCTGTCGGCGGCACATATACCCATAATAATATCTTTCCTTCATATTCAAAATCCTCAATTGAAAGATATAATGTTGGCGACATTTTATCCGGATTATTTAGCTGATTCACAAAATTTCTCTTCATATCCTTAACCATATTTTGCTTAACACCTATTGGAGTACCATCATCCTCTGCCCCCATAATAATATATCCACCATATCGATTGGAAAAGGAACACACCGTTTCATATACATCCTCCTGGATGCCATACTGACAGGATTTGTATTCTACTGTTATCTTTTCATCTTTTGAAAGCAAATTTCTCATAAATTCACTTGTCATTATATCACCTTCCAAATTAACATTTTAGCTTGCACTTTCGATCTCAAATATCATTTTCCATAAGACTTATAAAAAGACCTTTATAATTATCATAATCCTTCTGATTTAGTAATTGATATTTATCATTTGTAATTTCTATTATCTGTTCAATATTAGCTTCTTTAAATTGATTTCTGTCAAATCCCAAATTCGATATTATCAACTGCGTATCGGTATCAACACTCTCAAACAAATATTTTAACAACTCTATTCTTTTCTCATTGTCTGTTTCCACATTATTCGGACTATCAAATACTATAGGAAATAAAATCGCATTTGGATTAAACTCCTTCTTTATCCTCAGCAAGTTCATGTACCAAATAATTGTCGCAATCGGCTTATTGCTTCCACCTGCTGAAATATTTGATTTTATATCCATTAATTTTTTATCAGAGATCTCCTTCAGTCCAAATCTTTGTTTATCTCTGGTCATCAACTCATAGTATCTCTGGTTAACTTGTTTCTTTGAGTCATCAAATTTTTTTCTTCTCCTTTTTTCTTTTTTCAGTTCATCTTCATATGCATTTTCTGTTGAAACCAGTTCTCCTATTTCTTTAATCAAAGAATCTCTCATTTCCATATATCCTTTATATTTTAAAACATCACTGATTTCTTCATTATAAGCTGTAAGTTTTTTTTCGTAATCATTTATCTGTTCCAATTGCTTCTGGTATTTCTTTTCTTCCAATTCGATTTTATGCTCTATGTCCGTTAATTCTTCTTCAAGACCCGCCTTTAAAAACAGAGCATCCTCTATTGAATTATAGTTATATATACGCATATCAAGATTATCCTCAATCTCTGATTGACAATATGGACATTTATGTTTAATTATTGACTTAACATCATCCTCTATCTCTTTGCTATAAGTTAATATTTCATCTATACTACTTAAAACATCTTCTTTTGCATTTCGATATTTTATGAGTCTTTTCTTACATTCACTTAATCCTGATACATAACGGGTATACTCCGCTTTATTAAGCTTTAACTCCTGCTCCAATGCCTGAAGACTAGTAGAATAGTCGGCATTTTTTACATCTATATTTATTCTTTGAACCATATTCTGATTCAATTCAATTTTCTTGCGAACTTCTTTCATATTACTTTCAATTATTTCAATTGACTTTACAAGCAAATAATATTCTTCATTATATACACCAAAATGATAATATAATACCTTATCTTTGTAGTCAGAATATTGTTGTAATGATGCAAATGATAAAAACTTACTTCCATCCATACCATCTTGATCAATGAAGTTCAATAAGTAATTGTATGCTGGTGGTGTAACTTCTATTTCCCCGGAAAATTTATTTGGTAACATTACTTTAAAATCAAAAAAAACACCCAAAAACTCAGCCAATTCTGCTCTGCTATTTGTTCTAAACAACAGATGTAAATTATCTTTACGATATATCTTAAACAATCGCTGATATCTTAATATATAATATTCTTTTGTATCAACAGAAAAATCCAAAATACTTACCTTGTCATTGATATTCCATTTGTCCTCAAATATACAATCAGCACCAAGCGTATGGTATATGCTTTTCATAATTACAGATTTTCCACGTTTTGTTCCATTATCTTTACTTGACGTAATTACATTTATTCCGTCAGCAAAAGAAACATACTTCGCCTTTTTTTCTTTTATTGAAAATAGGTACAGTCCATTAACCACTAACTTATGCATAATACCCCTCCCTTACTCGTACAATTACCATTATGTATAATGAATGCCTTTCTTGAAATGTATATTCGACAGGAAATTCCTTTTTATAAACATTATCCAAAAGCAATATACTATCAACAATTTCTCCATCAAACAATTCTAAATTACCAAGTATATATTTCACTATACTCTGTTCTATTTTTATTAATACTTTATTGGTTCTCAATTCCTTTGTAACAGCAACCAACGCTGCATTCATTTTTGTACAAACAGAAAATTCAGGATAGATTTCTTTAATTTCTTGCTTTACAATCTGAATTGATTCATCAGAAATATCTATATGCTTTTCCAGTATCTTTTGAAGTTCATTCCTCGATATTCCCTTTTTCAAAATAACTTCATCATAATTTATACATCTTTGTTCATAACAAGCTTTCATTTCAATAGTGTCGGTCATAGTTTGAAACAAAACTTTTGCTCTTTTAGGTTCTTCCCCATACACATCAACAAAAAAATTTATTGTTTTTCCTAATAAACTATCATGAGGATTAAATAAATCCATTGAAGTATATAAATAGTAACAATCTGACAAGTCTACTGTTTGGACATTACATTCTTTAATCAGATATTCAGCAATTTTTCTTTTTGACACCTCGTCTATTTTATCAAAAGAAATTTCTCTATCTGTAGAATGCGTAACATTGTCAGATGTCTTTAATGGTACATTTACAACAATAGCCAATTTACTTACAATTCCATCCTCACTATCATCTGCTGTTTTTATTGCATATAATTTACCCAATATGGATTTGCCGCTCTTATCTGGTTTTGCAATTTTAGTTATAGAATATGGTTTTGCCGCATTGTTTGTTTTTATTTGAAAAAATTCTATTTTTCCATCCAGGTGAGCCTCAATATCGCACACATAGTCAAATACCATAAAAAAATCCTGATTCGTTTTATATAATTCAAACATCTTTTCAAGTCCCCACAACATTTCGTTGCGAAAACGATTTTTTGACATAGAGCCTGATAAATCATACGGTAATTTTAAATAACTATCCTCTAGCATCGGTACCTCCCTGAATTAATCCTTCAACACAATTTTTCCTTTTAAAATGTTGCTTGCATTTGTGACAAAAAATCCCTCTCAAACTTCATTTTGTGAGCAAGAGTAATTTTCTATATTGTCCAAACATAAGATTCACCATATAAAACCAACTAGCCTACAACATCTCCTCCAACGGTCTCCACCGCTCATCAGACATATCATCTACAAATTCCGTATTATTGATATACAGCTCATCATCAATATCCCGCACAAATCCCCAGTGCATGTTATATTTTTTTGCATACTCTTTAAATGCATTAAATTTGTTACCTATCTGTAAATCTATATTTTTACTGTGACCGGAAGCTTCTCCTCCCTTTGTTTCGATAATCCAATCTGTACCATCTTTCAAGTGAATAATGTAATCCGGATAAAATAGCCATTGCTTTAAAAAAGCATCCGTATACACGATAGAAAGATATTGCTGACCAGTATCACCGTTTTTATAAACCCATTCTACTGAATCATTTTTCTCACAGTAACGCTCGAATAATCTTTCCGGATGACTTCTTGTCTTATCCGTAATAAATTCATTCGTGTACTCTTTGTATGCATTCATACGCAGTAATTGACGATTCTTTACTTCACTAAACTTATATATTTCCATTTCCGGAATGTGGAACTCGGAAGTTTTTGGATGAAGTGTAAAAGACATCTGTTTACCACCCATTTGAGCTGTTACATTCTTAAAGTCCATCTTAAGCTGCTTTACATTATTAATGACAAATGCATAAAAATCCGAGTTTTCTAATTCGATGAACTTATACTTTCTCTTTTTCCCTTTACAAAACATTCTTCTTAGAATATTCTTTACCTTCTGAGATTGCATACCAGTAACCTTTTTAATCTCATCAACAGAGTGTAACAGGTAAATACCATGTGTATGTGTATTCACGGTTGTCTTAATTTTGATTTTGTCATCAGAATCACTTCGTGCAAGATCTTCTGTTGTTCTAAATATTCCCTGAAGAATTTTATTATCAATTTCATGGCTAAAGTTGTAACCACCCGCTTCAAGATTTTCCTGATTTACCTTCTTATCAGAACCCAAATGATACTTTTCCTTGAAATAAGCATATACCTTTTCTAACGTTTCACGTTCTCCAAGACCATCGAAATCCAAATCTCGCATTTCCTTGGTGAGAGTAAAGTCTTTTGCTTCATCCCGAAGGAACAACCTACGTACCTGATATGCTTTATCAAGTGCAGACAACAATCCCATCTTGTATTGCGTATCTAATGTATAGATATAACAATAATCCAGAATATTAAGCCCATAATGTTTGCCTTCCGGCATTCGACGGATTCTACCTATCGTTTGAATCTGAAAGTCCTCACTACCTCCTTCTCGTAATTTCACGAGAATCTTTGCTCTTGGACAATCCCATCCAGTAGATATTGCCTGCTTCATTAACAGAAATGCAGGTGAACCATCCAACTTAGTCAAATCATCACTGACAATCTTTTCATCACTCATCCAGATATTGACCATACCATTATCGTAGGTATATCCCATGCTAGCCAGCTTTTCTTCCACTGCTTTAATTGTTTCCGGCTGTCCCATAGGAAACTGTATCAATACAAGCGGTCTTACATTGACTTCTAATCGATTATATGCCTCCGCAATCTCTTTTCGTTTATCGTCCGCCAAATCTAGTAAATACTCATAATCATTCAAGATTTCTTTTCGCTCATCCACACCCTCATTGACATAAATTGCTCTGGTTATCAAACCTGCAGCAATAACATCTTCTTCACTAATTTCATAGTATTCCTGATGCGGGACTTTATTTGCGGTAGCAGAAACACGAATAATGTTCTTAGCAGCAAATGCACTGATTACATCATCTGCCTTTTTCGTATTATTCAGGTGTTCTTCATCGATAATCACTACAAATTCCGTTCCATCTTTGTGGGCTTCTGCAATCTTTTCAAAAAGATTAGACCTTTCGCTATCCTTTAATGCAGTATTTCCTTTTTTCGTAACAAGCTCCCAGTTGATAAAAGTAACACTTCCCGGTTCAAATCCTACCATCATAGAATACATAAGATTTCTTGTATCTATATGTGGTGCCAACTGTTCCATTCTCTCTTTGCTCTGTTCCTCAAGATTTCCTTTTCCCGGACACAACCATACAAAGGCTGTATTTTTGCTTGTGTTTTTAAGGAACTCATCTACATATTTGATAAGAATGATTGTTTTTCCCGCACCGGTTGGTGCCTTCACGGTAATAACCTGTTTACTGCTGGTTTCAACAGTTTTATCTATCAGGTATTCCACGCATTGCGTCTGAAACTCATAATCTTTTATTTTTCCTACCATAATTCTCCTACCTCTCTTAACTCAAAGTCAAAGTAGCAATCCGGAATAATCTTTGTATTTATATTCTGCAATAACTTCTCTTGGGATGTCGACAATAATACATCCTGATTGATAAATACCACTTCGATATCCTTGAATTCATCAAAATGTTTTTCAAATTCATCCATCTCATCGTCATCCATAATCATAATATACTTTTGATTATCAACTTTGACTCCATACTGTAACTGAATCATTTCCTTCGTATGTTCCAAAAGGTCATCATATATTTCTTCGCTCTCCTTATCTACGAAATCTGTTTTGTAATATTTCAGATTGGCTGGTAATCCTTCTGAATATTGACTACCGTCTGCACATTTTCCTGTTATGACTGTCTTCAAACGCTGGTAGGTAACTCCTTCACAAATATTATTTTCATTATTTGTACATAAAATGAAGTGTCGATTTCCACCATCTTCCATATTTTTTTCTAAAACAGCCTGTCCAGTCGTACCACTACCTGCAAAAAAATCAAGTATTAATGCCTTTTTATTTTTTTCACATGACAACAAAAATCCCATCAAACCTACTGGCTTGGAATATTGAAAAACTGTTTTACCATTAAACATTTTTTTAATATCTGCGGCAGCATTGGCATTCAAAATTGTAGTTATTAAATTTTTGTAGGGTGCTGATTTTTCGATAGGTCTATTTTCGTTATCCACATTTAAATATATCTTATATCTTACAGCCCAACCATTTTCTTTCTTACTTGATGGAGTTATGTCAATAAATCCATTCCTTATACCCCATTCTACTTTTTCTTTACTCCATTTCCATGTCCAGCCATCATTTTCAAAGTTCTTTCGTCCATTTGGATATATATCATCACCATTAGGCGACTTTATACTATAATTAAGTGTATCGCTATATCTAACACTTCCTCTATCTAACGAATCATAATAAAATGGTCCTCTCTCATTAAAGTATTCATCCTTGTACCTATATCTTTTAGCATCAAATGCTTCATAATTTTTATCAAAAACAGAATCCATTACGGCATAATCTTTTACATATACTAAAATGTATTCCGTTATTGTTGCAATTCCTTTAGCATCAGATGCTCCAGTCTTTTTTTGCCATATCAAATTAGTAACAAAGCATTGCTCTCCAAATATTTCATCGCAAATCATTTTTAGCGGATAAAGTTCATTATCATCAATACTTATAAATATAATTCCCTCTGATGATAATAACTTATGAGCCACCTTTAATCTGGACCACATAAATGATAACCACTTACTATTCTTGTATGAATCTAATTTATCAACAAATGTATCATCATACTTAAAGTCTTTGTTTCCCGTATTATATGGTGGATCAATATATATTACATCTATCTTTCCCTTATGCGTCTTCTCTAGTAATTTCAAAGAATGCAGATTATCTCCCTCCAAAAGGAAATTGTACTGTTCACTTTCCGAAGCACCTACAATTTCTTTTGCCTCCACTTCTGTAAACACTGGAATATGTGTACGCATTTTTACATCCACTTCTTCTTCATGTTCTTCCCACACAAGTCCATATTTTTTTGATGTCAATTCATTCTCTATCTGATTAATCGCAATTAGTGATTCATCATCACTATGCTGCTCCTTCAATGTTTCCAAAAATTTCAACATTTTCTCTCTTTTTATCTGTGATAAATTTGCCATATTTTCCTCCTAAAGTGCGTATTGCTTTTTTTCTGTTTTGCTTAAACACAAATGGTTCAAATGACATTTTGAACAGTTTTCTTTATTACATTTTCGCGGCAAATTGTTGTTTCTTATGTTTGCTGCCGCATTGGTAATTTCTTTCCGAACATCATGAATTACTGTTTCTGTCACCTCTTCTTTTATTCTTTTCTCTGAGTCCAACTGATAGACCTCCATGTAATCTGCCTGTTCCCCAGTTAGCTCCTGATATCCTAACGCATATATTTTTAATTGTTCTTTATTAATTGATTCCACTACTTCCTTGTTCGCAGTTTTGAAATCAACAATCGCTATTTTACCATCCGAATTGAGTTTCTTTACTAAATCAATTCGACCATTTACCCTGACACCATCCCCCATATCTACTTCAACATCAGATTCTGCCATATAAACATTTTCCATATCATTACGGTTATGTTCCACATAGTTATTAATTGCTCTTGTAACACTCTTATACATATTTTCTTCCAGTTTCGGAGTCGCATATGGAAAGTAAAATGACTCATCTATCATTCTTTTTACATCGTCTTTGGTCAAATCTTCTCCGTTCATCGCCGCAATATGTATATTTTTCACAATTTCATGCAAAACATTTCCGTATCCAAGTGCCGGTACAATCGGCTGTTCAAATCCATAAAACATAGATAACTTGAATCGATAAGGACATTCAAAATAATCCTCTAGCAAAGAAAAGTTTAAGGAAATCGGCATGCTTTCCTGTTTCATATTTGGTAAATGCTCCGGATCATATTGTATGTTTCCATCATATTTTACTAAATAGGATGATTCCTTTGCTTCTTCCAAAAATGGAGAAATATATTTATCATGACCATTCACCGAACGTGTCAAATATAAATATTTCTTTGCCCTGGTTACCGCTACATAAAAAAGTTTTCTCTCCTCTTCGATATCCCCTTCAAATCTATCTGCATTTGTTATCCATGATTTATCAATCACATGCCAGATTCCTTTCCCTCCAACCCGCTGTGCTGGGAAGAAATTTCTATTGAGCTGTGGAATAAATACTGCTGCAAACTCCAATCCTTTGGACTGGTGTACGGTCATAATACTAACCGCATCCGGTTTTGCGTAGGAATTGGTCATATATCCTTCTGGATAATATTGTGATGCCGTATATTTTAGAAAAGAACAAAAGTTATTGAGTTTTGTTCTTGGTTTAAGCGTATAATTAATAATCTCATAATCTGCAATAACCTGACTAAATTTTCCCAAGTTATACATAATCACTTCTGTTTCATTTCTACCATCCTCTGTTAAAGAAATACGCCGAAGGAATTCATGATAAATAGCCTGTATATTAAATTCAGAATATAGCTTTATTTCTTTTACATCAATAGTTGCCAAATACTGCATTGCATCTGCTACCTCTTTTTTATCAAGAGGATAGTCTATCTGCAACCATCTTTCAAAAAGCTCCGTTGCAGGAATATCGCCATTTAAATAATCAAAAATTCCCTTTGCTGCGTTACATTCTTTTGTCTCAAATAAATCATTCACACCTTCTACAACAAATGGAATATCATATGCCTCCAATACTTCGGCAATTTTCCCGCTGACTTTTCTTTTTCGCAGCAATATTGCGATTTCTGAATAAGGAATACCTATTTCATGAAGTTTCATAATTCTCCGGGCTATAAATGTAAATTCATCTTCCATGTCCGAATATTCCTCATATGCTATGTCTCCTATGTCATATTTCGTCTTGCAACCTGAAGTCATTGTTTTGAGCAACCGCCTGTCATTATTTACTATTATTCTTCTTGCCACGTCAACGATGCCTTCCGTACTTCGATAATCCTTATCCAATACGATGTATTTTTTTATATTGTACCTTTCCTTAAATGTAAGGATGTTTTGAGGATCACTTCCTCTAAATTGATAAATTGTCTGGTCATCATCACCAACAACACAGATATTCGCACCAAATCCCTTTAATATTTCTATCAACTTTTCTTGTATAGGATTTGTGTCCTGATATTCATCAACCGTTAAATACTTCACTTTATTTTTTATAGCTTCAGCAAATTCACAGTTTGTTTCAAGTTGATTTATCATCTCTCGAAGAATCAAGGAATAATCAAATTTCTTTTCTTCATACATTTTATTGCGATATTTCTCAAAAGCAATACGAGTCTTCTCATCCCACTTATCCTGCTCAAACCAGTTTTCATTCAATACACTCATAACTGAGATAAATAAAGAAGTTTCTACATACTTCTTCAACTCCAAATCCTGCATACCACATTCTTCATAGTATCTCTCTACAAATAACTTAGTTTGTATCTCATCTAATACAGTAAACTTCTGAAACTCAGGTATGTAATCTTGCAACATTCTTATGCAAAAACCATGAATTGTTCCAACATACATATGTGCGAATCCTTTTGTATGCCCTAATACAGATTTTCCATAAGCATTAATACGACCTTTTAATTCTTCCGCCGCTTTCTTTGTAAACGTAAATGCTACTATATTCTCAGGCAATACACCCGGATTTAACTTAAGAATATTCACAATTCTTCTTGTTACAACACCGGTTTTTCCAGCTCCAGCACAGGCGATAATTTCTAAATCATCGTCTATTGTTTCAACCGCTTCTCTCTGTCTTTCTGAAAGACCTTCAAATATATCCATACAAAGTGCCCCTTTCTCAAAAAACGGATTTAAACCAAACTACATAACATATCTTATTAAACTGCTTGTCCCATAATCCGTACTCGCTACCTGTCACCCGTTGATTCTTCTTTATCCGGAACATACTCCATAATCTCGCCATAATCCGTCCCTAATGTTTTACATATTTTATCTAAAATAGGCATAGCAACATATTCATTTTTTCCAAGCTTTGTCATGGTATTAGGTGCTATTTCTGCTTTTTTTCTCAAATCCGCTCTGCTCATTTCTTTTTCGGCTAATTTTATCCACAATCGCTTATATGATACTGCCATTGCTAATCCTCCATATAAAATTTCATTCAAACAATTCTATATCACATCATACCATATATCTAATGTTTTCTCAATATTTTTTCGCACGTTCTCGCGACTTTCTATACTTCCTTCAATAGCCAATATTTCGATTTGTGAATCAATATTTTTCTATCTAATACATAACTGGAAGGGGCAGAGGAATTACCTTCCTCTGCCCCTATTCCACATCTTATCTTCTGCTTTATCTTTACCAGCATCTCTACCAACACTCTCATCATAAATTCTCTGGAATTCCTCATACATTTCGTTTCCATCCAGCTTTATCCCCAGCCTTTTCATTACATCCGAGAACAACCATATGCTTCCACTAACATCAGCAATATCAAATCCGAATATATCAGCCTTAACAGAATCACTAATATTCTCATAACCACCAAGCTCTGATATCCTCCTGACAATCCAGCCAGCTTTGTCCACAGACACTTTTTCTTCAGATTCCATAAATTCACTTTTACCTGTTACATCAGTAATATCTTCATCCATTCTTGCCGTATTTACATCAGACACATTACGAATATCTGGCATTACAGACGTATCGTTCTGATTATTGTCTGGATTCATTGCCTCAACATTCGTCTCCGGCTCAACAGCCACATCTTTCTCTGACACAGCCTCCTTTTCCATCCCCGGTATCTCAATATCCCTGTCTGCAACGATTTCTTCTTTCCCAGACACCGCATAATAAGCCGTATACAAATCTTCTTTTATAATGCCATCAGCAAGCTGTATCTGTCTCTTAATATCCTTTTTCTCCTGCTTCAGTTCATCCAGTTCTTCCTGCACTTCCACATGCCATATCTCATATTCCCGATACTGCTCTTCATTCTTAATACTGCGTTTCCGGCTTGAGCTTTCTCTGTATATCTCCTTCTGTCTGTCCTCAATCTGCTGAATCTTTTCTTTCTGCTCACCTATGAAATCCACAAGCTCCACAACACTTTTGATGTCATTATTTACAAGTAGCAGATATTCGTCCTGTAACTGATGAAACCTTTTCAAATCCTCTGTATACTTTGCTCCACCAACCTCAAAACGCTTCTGCTCTACAATCCTTAATCTGTATAGCTTTGCATAAAATTTCTTCTGATATGGTGACAGCTTCGCTCTGTGCAATCCCATGATATCCGACGAATAAAAGTAAGGCTTTGCCATCCAAGGCATATCCACATGATGCCTTAACGTCTCCTCTGAAAACATCTCGTCCAGCTTTGCCAGTTTATGATAATACTGAAATCCCGGTGCCTGCACTTCCATCCACGCATCTTTCTTGAATACATATCCCAACCGTTTCATCAGATATTTAAAATGATCCACATTCCCTGCTGCATATGCACACATCTTGGCATCACGAAGAATATTTTCTTTCATGGACATTTCTCTTTCCCACTTGTCCCTGCTGATATTCTTCGGGTTCCTACTGTACTCTGCTGGCATTATGGAAAGTCCAAGTTCATCACAATATTTATTTGTAATAGGCTGGAGATGATTCTTCCAGTTGCCTTTCGGTGAATTGTATTTCTTGCCCGTCGTCATGCTGACGCTATTCCAGATCAGATGTCCATGCATATGCTCCCTGTCAGTATGAACCGCATACACAGCCTCATAATCATCACCAAGCACATCCTTCGCAAAGTGCTCCAGCACATACATTGCCTGCTCTGCCGTCACTTCTTCTTCCGGTGAAAACGATATGATCACATGATAGCCCTGCCTTTTACCTGTTTTATGAAATATATTTTTCGTCTCTTCCATCTGCTCAAATGCTGTATCCGGCAGGCAGTTAATACCGCCCACCAATACACATTCTTCTGTCTTATCTGGATTCTGAATATATTCCAAAGCATTCTTCAGGTGTGATGCCGGATTTCTGCCTTCCGATTCCATGATATTTAGGATCTTTGTAATCGCCATACTTCCAGCACCTCCCCGAATGTTTTCTTTACATCATCCAGACTGCTCTGCAGTTTATCAATATCGCTGTAATATAACTTTCCCTGTGAATTACCAAGCTTTACTGCCTGATTAATATTATTTGCAATACCGGCAATAACACGGATTACTCTTGCCCTGTCCTCTGGATAACTTGTATCAATGTTGCCGCCTGTCCGGATCAATTCTCTTATATAGGCACTTGCTGTCATTCCGGTTCGTTTAAGTGCCGCTTTCAGAATATCCATATCTTTCTCTGACAGCTTTACCGATATCTTATAATCTTTCCTGTCAGACTTGTATCTTCTCTTTCCATCTGCCATGCGTTTCTCCCCTTTCGTAATTTTTCAATGCTGTATCAAACCACTCTCTTTTTATCTGTACCATTGCTTTTTCATCCTTTCTTAAAATAGTGTCCACTGGTTTTGCAAGATGCGGAAAAGGTCGGACCTTTTCCCGAAAAAATATAAACGCATCAGCGTTTACATAATTTTCCGTCTTGGCAGGAGCACCTGCACCCTGTATATGATATGTGGTGGTTAATGTACCACCACAATTACTGATATAGTGGCGCTTTTTGCCGTCACTTTACTGTTTTGGTTGCATTTTCCGCCACCATTTTTCCATTTTGATGGCACTTTCCGCCACCATGTCTTTTTTCTCTCTGATTTGAGTGGTGGCACTTTTTGCCGTCACTTTGCTGTTTTGGCGGCGCTTTTCGCCCCCACTTTTGCATTTTGACGGCACTTTTTGCCCCCACATTGGTTTCGCCTATTCAGTTATCTCTTTTGCCATTGCATCCGCATCCGATATTACATTTTCTGCTATCTCAGCACCATCTTCCGGCATCTCATTTGTTTCAGGCGGTATATCCACTTCATCCTGTTCACTTATCACAGAAGCCCCAACTGCCACTTCATAATCCATTTCTTCTGCAACCTTGCTCCGGTTACGCTGCGGTTCATAATCCGGATTGTAATAATCTTCGTAACCATAGATTTTCTGTTCAAAGTACTTCCTTGGACATTTGCCCCGCATGGTGAAATAACCTTTTGCCTCAAGCTCTGCATTATATTCCTTTATAATTGCATATGCCTTTGTCATCCCGATACCAAGCATCTGGCTTATCTCACCTGCATCTATGAATGCTTCCTTTATACCCTTCATGCAGCTCCTCCTTTCATAAATTGTTATTTTAAATACGTGTTTTCACAAAGCAGCTATCCTGTTCTTTACTAAATCCGTATTTATAGTTCGTGTTTATCTTAATATCCTTTTCAGAGTTTGTCAATAGAACTTTTTATAATTACGCACTTGCAATTCGTTTTTGTTTATGATAAAGTAATCGTACAATCATAAATAAGTCACTTACTGATACGTATTTCATTTAATATCAATCTGATACGCATCTTTACAACGGACTATTTCATATAAAGGAGGGTGAACAGAATGGCTTTCTCTGATTCCATTAAACTTACTATGTCTTCTTCTGAGGAAATCGGAAAGGCAATACAGAAGCAGCGCAAGGCACAGAAAATCACGCAAAAGGAGTTTGCACAGCGGCTTGGTAAATCAGAACGTACTATCCAGAAATATGAATCTGGTGAAATACTATTAAAGATAGATGTTTTAAAACAGATTGCAAATCAATTAAATGTTCCATGGCAGGAGCTTTTATTTGCAAAAGTTACTAATACTCCAAAAGATAATACGACCGCTGAATATCCGGCATATGAATTCCACACTATGTCAGATGTAATCAACGTTCTCTTTGCCATAACTGAACTTACTGATTTTTCATTTGAGCTTACCAATACCAAACCTCCTGAAAATCCTGAATGGACTGCCGGGATCAAGGTTAACGGCAAAGGTGATGGAAAATATGATGCAGACTTCTGTCTCTTTATGGAAAACTGGATAACAAAGAAGAATATGCTTCAGACAGGAAAGCTTTCAAAAGAAAAGTTTGATTCATG
>ERZ791631.27-NODE-27-length-176201-cov-6.488413_pt1 | contig 176201 bp, 161 predicted proteins | sample MGYA00509961_ERZ791631 | MGnify/ENA primary metagenome ERZ791631 (study PRJEB30046, sample SAMN00715248) | human gut metagenome | study: EMG produced TPA metagenomics assembly of the A metagenome-wide association study of gut microbiota in type 2... | reverse complement strand
TTTTAAATGAGTGTGGAATTTACTTCTGCACTGGAATTTACTTTTTCAAGTTAGCTCAATTATTATCGAATAGGAATCGTGACGGAATCCTTTGCCTTTTTCCATACGATCACTGAATGGTAACTGTTCGAAGCTTTGTTTTTTCACAGATTTGTAGTATAATACCTACCATGAAATTACAAAAATTATACAGCAAGGTCCGTCAGGCCCTTGACGACTACAATATGATAACTGAAAATGACAAAATCGCCATCGGTGTCTCAGGCGGAAAGGATTCTCTCACTCTGCTTTATGCGCTTTCCGGCATCAGAAGCTTCTATCCTGTGCCTTTTGAGCTAGTAGCGATAGCGGTTGACCTGGGATATGAGGATTTTGATTTGTCTCCGGTGAAGGCGCTGTGCGATGAGCTCTCTGTGGAGTTTTATGTGGTGAAAACTGATATTGGAAGAATATCTCTTGAGAAATCTAAGAATCAGGCTAGTCCCTGCTCATGGTGTGCAAAGCTTAGAAAGGGAGCTTTGAATGATTTTGCGCTGTCTGTCGGCTGCAATAAAATCGCATATGCACACCATATGGATGATATTATAGAGACTATGTTTCTTTCCCTGCTATATGAGGGACAGTTTTATTCTTTCGCGCCTGTTACACAGCTGGACGGCAGTGGGCTTGCCATCATCCGTCCGCTTATGTATGTCGGCGAGTCTGATGTGAAGGGCTTTAAGAATAAATACAATCTGCCGGTGTGCAAGAATCCATGCCCTTACGACGGCCACACTAGACGCGAATATGTAAAGCAGCTTGTCAGACAGCTCAATATGGAAAATCCGGGTGTCAAGAAGAGACTGTTTTCTGCTATTCAAAACAGCAATATTGATGATTGGGTAAAATTCTCTAAGCCTTCCGATGCTTCATAGAGCGCTTTTTCTCATACATCCGAGATTCTCCATCATTGTTTTACTTGCGTTCATAAATATGGTCTCAATATCCGGTTTCATCGAGATAATAATGATTTTTCCATAAACAATCCTTTCATAGTTATAGCTTTTACAGCTTGTCCGAATCCAGTACAATCGTAAATGGCCCGTCATTCTCAAGCTCTATCTTCATATCGGCTCCAAACACCCCTCTTTGTACTCCGGGAACTGCCTTATCACACTCGCTGATGCAGTATTCATAAAGCTCGTTTGCCATATCAGGACTTCCTGCCTCCACAAATGAAGGACGATTGCCTTTCTTACAATTTGCATAAAGCGTAAACTGCGATATGAGCAAAAGCTTTCCGTCTACATCATTTATCGAAAGATTTGTCTTGTCATTCTCATCGGCAAAAATTCTCATGTTTATAAGCTTTTTGATCATTTTATCAGCAATCTCTTTAGTGTCTGTCTCTGCTATGCCTATCAAAACGCACAGTCCCTTTTCTATGCTGCCGGTTATATTTCCATCTATAGTGCACTTTGCATGGTTTACACGCTGTATTACAAATCTCATTATTATGTTGTCCTCCTTAAATTCGTTATTTACCAGTTATAAATCTGACATAATTATATGATTACAATTTATATTGGCATGTGATTTTACTAGCATTTTTTCCAACAATAACCATAACATTCTAAACCATATTTATCAAATAAACAAGTCTGGCCACGACATTTCTGCTTGACATTCTTGCTAAACCATTTTATCAGATCGTTTTTACCGGATTTTTTGTATGATCATACCCCAAAGACTTAATACCGCCCATAAAAACTTAGTGCCACTCTATAATTATATTGTCAAGAAAGATACTATTGTGTTAGAATTATAAATATAAATTTTTTATAAATCAATTATCTTATTAAACCATAAGGAGGATATTTATGAACTACAATATTGAGGGAGAGCCATTACCGGTTGTAATCTGCAACCTTGAGGCAAACGAGACTATGATTACCGAAAAAGGTGCCATGTCATGGATGACTCCAAACATGAAGATGGAGACTACATCAAATGGAGGCATCGGCAAAATGTTTGGCCGCGCTTTTTCAGGTGAGAGCATGTTCCAAAATCGCTACACATCTATGGGTGGTCCTGGAATGATTGCATTTGCATCATGTTTTCCAGGATGCATCAGACCATTCCAGATTGCTCCGGGACAGGAAATAATTGCTCAGAAATCAGCATTTCTTGCTTCAACCTCCGGTGTTGAGCTGTCCGTGTTTTTCCAGAAAAGAATAGGAGCCGGTTTCTTCGGCGGTGAGGGCTTTATCATGCAGCGCCTGTCCGGAAACGGATTAGTATTTTTAGAGTTTGACGGCTATATAAAGGAATATGAGCTTGCACCAGGTCAGCAGCTGGTGATTGATACCGGTTATTTAGCAGCCATGACAGGAAGCTGCCAGCTCGAGATTCAGACTGTCCCTGGTATCAAAAATGCCGTATTCGGTGGTGAGGGATTATTCAACACCGTTGTCACAGGACCTGGCCGTGTATGGCTTCAGAGTATGCCGGTTTCACAGCTTGCCGGTGCCATCAGACCTTTTATTCCAACAGGCAACTAAATCTATACCCTGTGCTATGTAAAAAACAGGACTGTCGATATTCAGGCAGTCCTGTTTTACACTTTGTACTAAATTTTATGGTTTTATATTTTATCTATGCCATACCATTTGCCGTCTTGTACTTCCATAGCATCTCAGCGTGATTCTGCTCTTCTATCTGTATATCAGCCAATAGCTTTCTGATATCCGAATTTCCAAATACAAATACATCGGAATTGTACTCGCCGGATACCAGCTTTTCTGTTCCTATACAGTCTGTAGCCAGGTAACAGTCAGCTTTCTTGTCCTCAGAATTGCCAAGCGAATCGTATGTTGCAACAGGGTTATAATTCTTTCCCTTAGAATCATTGCAGTCAACTGACGGAACCTTTCCCTTAATCACCTGATCTAAAGAGTCAAAATGCTTTTGCTCATCCCTTGCTATTTCTTCAAAAAGCTCCTTAAGCACCGGATCCTTTGCCTGATTGCTGTATTTGGTATACTTCTCTATGCACGCCTGTTCCTGTGTTTTTAAGTCCTCAATAGCGGTTGTTTCTTTTTCTGTTAGAATCATTTAATAGACACCTCCTGTCAGCATTATTATGTACAAAGGTGAAAATTATATTTATGATTACAGTATTTTTTGTTTAATAATGATTCTGTCTGAAATTAGACTTAAAATACATAAAACAACTTTCCATAGCACATCCTAACCTCATACTTAGAATTTAAATAAAAATAACAGTAACAATTCAGTAATAAGGAGGACTATTCATGAATAATACAAGGATATATAATACCAATCCGCTCAACATCAGTGGCATATCAGACGATAAAACCGACTGCAGCCGTCAAAGCGCCTTCTGCGGTGGCACAAACTATGCGGATTTACCACTCGGATGCGTATGCGAAGGAACTGAAGTTAGAAACAGTGCTGACGAAAATGTCAAAATTTACAATATAAAGCACTCTCATCAGCCTATTTAGCCAGCTCCCAAAATGCCACTGCACTGGCAGCAGCCACATTTAGTGAATCCACGCCATGTGACATTGGTATCTTTACAGTGTAGTCACAGGAGTCTATAGTCTGCTCATGAAGACCATCTCCCTCAGTACCAAGCACTATTGCAAGTCTTTCCTCTGAGTGAAGCACAGGGTCATCTATACTCACGGAATCATCAGTCAGCGCCATAGCACAGGTCTTAAATCCAAGCTTATGGAGCACATCAATATTGTATTTATAAACACTGCTATTTCGGTCGCTGCAATTTTTGTCACTGCTATCACACTTATCATGCAATGAAGCATCTGAAAAAGTATTGTCACTGCCGACATTGTACTTGGGAAAATATGCCCATGGCACCTGAAACACAGTTCCCATGCTAACCCTGATTGCACGCCTGTACAAAGGATTGCTGCAGGCAGGAGTGAGCAGCACCGCATCCATATGCAGTGCTGCCGCTGACCTGAATATAGCTCCGACATTGGTTGGATTTACCACATCCTCAAGCACCGCAACTCTTCTTGCGTCCCTGCACACCTCTTCGACGGACCTTGGCTTCGGCCTGTACATAGCACAGAGTGTGCCTCTGGTCAAAGCAAAGCCTGTCAGCTTTGTGAGCAAATCAAACTCCGCAGTATATACAGGTATATTCTGACATCTTTCAATAATGCCTCTTGCCTCACCATTTACATGCCTTGTCTCCATCAGAAGAGAAACCGGTTCACATCCTGCATCAAGCGCCCTCTCTATCACCTTGGGACTTTCAGCAATAAACATCCCCTCTTTGGGATTGGCTCTGTTTAAAAGCTGATTCTCCGTCAATCTGGCATACACATCCAGATTGGAGTCCATAAAATCTGTAATTGTGATTATATTGTCAGACATATAATCAATCCTCCCTCAGATGTACTACCCTGGCTGCCGCACGACGCCTGCTGTCCTCCTGGGCAGCATAATGCTTACGTGTGGTATTTACATCCTTGTGTCCCAGAACATCTGCCACAAGATAGATATCACCTGTTTCCTGATAAAGTGTGGTGCCATACGTACTACGAAGCTTATGAGGAGTAATATTCTTAATGGTTGTTACGAGTCTCGAATACTTTTTTACCAGATTCTCAACTGAACGTACAGATATACGCTTTCTTTGTAAAGAAAGAAAAAGTGCATTAGCATGCCCCTCAGCAGGTGTAATGATGCTTCTTTCCTCCCAGTACGAAAGAAGTGCATCACGTACCTCATCACCAAAATAAACAATCACATCGGCACCACCCTTTCGGTGCACCTTGATTCCGTTGTTCTTAAAATCCACATCATCCATATCGAGTCCCACACACTCTGATACACGGATGCCGGTTCCAAGAAGCAATGTCATAAGTGCCAGGTCACGTACCTTTGTTTTCTCATGGAAACGCTGCTGATTCTTGGACAGACTATCTCCGGACTCAACCTCATCTAGAAGCTGTGCGACCTCATCAGCATCAAGACGAATGATATTTTTCTCATGTATTTTTGGAAGAGTCACCTTGCTCGCAGGATTAGTGTCTATATACTCTTTCCTGAAATAAAAATTATAAAATGTACGCAGTGAAGCAAGCTTTCGCTTAATTCCTTTCTCATCATTGGTATGTGTGACACCATCCTTCTCATAATACTTGAGATAAAACAGGTATTCCTCAATATCGGAAGGGCTGATTTTATCCAGTAAAGATATAGGATAGTCCCTTATATCATATTTCTTAAGGGATGGATTAGCACTCTTCATGTACTCGAAAAAAGTCTGTAGATCATATGCATACGCAATCTTGGTTCTTGAGGATTTATCCGCATCTATTCCGATAAAAAAATCCATACAGAACTTCGGAAGCTTCTGTATCATATCTCTAAGCTTTAATTCATTTTTTATATTTACGTCTTCGTAATAAGCTTTGTCTTTCATAATAATACTCTATATAATAATCAAAGTTAACTCTAACCAAGTATTTCTTTAATTTTCTCCTCTATACGCTCCTTGACCAGGGCAGCTATATCCTTCGTCTTCATGTCCTTGTACTCTTCATACTCAATAGGCTTTAAATAGTGAACCTGAGTTGTAACAGGGCCAAAATGAAAGCTGTTGAACACCTTATATGAATCTATGAGAGCTATTGGAATAATAGGTACATGTGATTTCAATGCAATCTTAAAGCTTCCTGCTTTAAAATCCTGCACTTTATTCTTATTATTGAACTTATAGCCACCCTCCGGAAACAGAACATATCTCTTACCGTTTTTCACATCCTTGGCTACCTCATTGATTATAGTAAGCCCCTGCCTTGGATTGTCTTTTTCTAAACGCTTTGCCTGAACCAGATCCACAAATTCCCTGACAAGCATTGTATGAGACTTCTGCTTATCCATAACAAACGACAGTACTCTGTCATGTGTAGTAATAATTCCTAATAAATCATACTTCCCCTGATGGTTGGGATACATGATATAGCCACCTGCTTCAGGAAGATTCTCAAGACCATATGCCTCTGTCGTAATCTTTCCCGATTTGTTCATCAAATCAATGCAGTGCCGCATCATATCATATCTCTCAGTTTCCGAATACTTCTGCGGATGGTCAGCCATGTATCTCATTTTAGGAACAATATATGGTGCTCTGTGAAAATTTGCAAATATAACAAAAAAAAGTTTTAACATGAATATCTAATCTCCTGTTCAACAAAAGCGAATGCCATAATGATATAGTCTGATTCGCTGCATCTGACCTATATTATATAAGAAACAGGAAATTTTAGCAAGATTGCATCACTTTATGTCCTGAGAATAATATGCAACAACTATATAATCACCACTACGTACATTGCCATCGGTAAGGCTATTGAGCCTGCAGACCTCATCTACATAATCTCTTTTGCTCACCTGACTATCAGCAATATATCTATCGGCAATGCTCCAGACAGTGTCGCCCTCCTCAACCCTGACGCTGGTATAATACTTGTTATAAGGCCTGCTGTCACCGGAACTGGCAAAAATATGAATAGTGCCACACAATATAATGACAGCTGCTATAAATGCAACAGCAGTCCATCCAAGCATTTTTCTTCTACCTGATAAAAATTTTTCTCTCATAAAACCACCTCTTGTATTTCCGAACATGTGTTTGTTGTTATCGTGATTACATAATACATCTCGAACAATCGTTTGTCAATAGAAAAAGCGAACAAAATTTCGGAATATATGTTTGCGTTTGCATAGGTTTTATGATATACTTTTTTAAAATACATTTTTTATTTTATAATCATACATGAGAGGCAAAACACCTTTTACCCCTCATATCATTATATTATTTAATTAATCAGACGGAGGATTTACCTATGGCATTAGAAAAGATTTCAGACAAGCAGAAAGAGATACTGGAGTTTATCAAGAGTGAGATTTTAAACAGGGGCTATCCGCCATCAGTGCGCGATATCTGCGAAGGTGTACATTTAAAGTCCACATCCAGCGTCCATGCTCATCTCGAGACACTGGAGCGAAAGGGCTACATAAGAAGAGATCCTGCCAAAAACAGGGCTATAGAAATTATAGATGACAGCTTTGGTTTACAGCGCCGCGAGATGGTTAATGTTCCTCTGGTCGGCCGTGTAGCCGCAGGTGAGCCGATACTTGCAGTTGAAAATATCGAAACCTACTTCCCTGTACCTGCAGAGTATATGCCAAATAAGCAGTCATTTATGCTTAAAGTCAAGGGCGAAAGTATGATTAATGCCGGTATCTTCGATGGTGATAATATCCTCGTTGAGCAGCAGAGTGATGCTTCAAACGGAGACATGGTTGTAGCGCTTATAGATGATTCCGCTACCGTAAAGACCTTTTATAAAGAGAATGGTCACATCCGCCTCCAGCCGGAGAACGACACAATGGATCCAATCATAGTTCCTGAATGCGAAATACTTGGCAAGGTATTTGGAGTATTTCGTTTCTTCTAATATTGCAAAATATCGCATCCATATGCTAAGCTGAAAAGCACAGCATATGGGTGCGATATTTTAAATTACCTGTTTCTATTTATAATTCTTTAATCATAGAATTATTGCTACAGCGAGTGTACATCCACCACTTTTCCATCTCTCCAGATTCTGTCGAGATCATAAAACTGCCTGTCTTCCTTTGAAAACAGATGCACAATAATATCCTGGTAGTCCATGAGAATCCATGTAGAGTTGCTTGTTCCCTCTACCTGCTTCTGATGCACTCCGTTTGTATACATAGCCTCATCCACGGCATCTTCCATTGCTGTGAGCTGATTTGCATTGTTTCCGTTTGCGATGATAAAGTAGTCTGCTATAGAAGAAACCCCTCCTATGTCAAGAACTGTGATATCCTCCGCCTTTTTGTCTTCAAGTGCTTCCACTATCTTTTTAACTAAATCAATTGTCTGCATAGCAGTTATTCCTCCCTGTTGTCTCTATATTTAGCATAATAATTGTAAGTAATCTGGGTAGCCGGATCTATTGCCCCACTCTTTGTATTAAGGAAATTGATTGTATCATACAGTATCTCTGCAACAGTCCTATCAAGGTCTGAAAAAGCAAGCTTTCTTATCTCTTCAAGCCTCGGTGCTTCACATCTGTTTGGCTCAATATAATCTGCCACAAAGAGTATTTTATCAAGAAGCCCCATGTCTGCTTCACCTGTAGTATGCACTCTTATGGCATGCAATATATCTGTATCCTTAACACCATACTCTTCCTCAGCCAGCACCATGCCTGCCTTTGCGTGTAACAGTCCCGGATTTGACATCTCCACCTCTGTTATGTCTATATTTTTCTTTACACAGAGTCCGATTTTCTTGTCAGTCGAAAGACACTTGGCGCAGTCATGAAGCAGGCCTGCAAGCATTGCCTTTTCTATCGAATAGCCGTTTGCCATGGCAAGACAGCCGGCAGTATACATCACTCCGAGTGTATGCTGATACCTTTGTTTATCAAGGCTCTTCTTTAGCTTTTTCTTTATTTCTTTTACTTCCATACTCTATCACCTGTATAAATTATTAGCCTGTATATATGACATAACTGCAGCATCCAGAAACATTTCCGCTTCTTTAGGACTCCTATCCCCGTCTGCCTGCGACTTGGCACGTAGCAGTCTCCTGACCTGCGTAGACGACACATCCATCCTGTCACAGCTCAAAAGTCTTATATCAGCAGGAAACAGATTTTTGATATGAGCAATCTTTTCCTCCATCTGCAGCCTTGGAAAATTTTCTCTCACCATAACAAGAATAATTGCTGTTTGAGCTATGACATCCGGTCTCATCCATGTTTCAAAATAGTCCAGCGAATCACCACCCATGATAAAATACAATTCATCCTCCGGATAAAGTGCCTTTAGCTTTTGAAGTGTCATATACGTATAACTGGTGGACTCATCCTTTATCTCAATATCAGACACCTCAATACCGGGCACTGCTTCTGCTGCCAGCTTACACATATTATAACGGTGGTTAAATGCTGTCATTGCATTCTCAGTTTTGTTCGGCGAGTGACCTGACGGGACAATCAGAATCCTGTCAAGAGCATACTCTTCCATCGCCTTTTGTGCCATGTATATATGACCTTTGTGTATCGGGTCAAATGCCCCGCCAAAAATCCCTGTTTTCATGGCTTATTCCGGAAGCTTAATCTTTGGATTTTTCTTTGCCGGACGGTAAAAAATCATTTTCTTGCCTATTACCTTAACCACTGCAGAGTGTGTCCTCTCACCGATTACACTTGCAATCTCTCTTGGATCATCTATACAGTTTTTAAGAACTGCAACCTTGATCAGCTCCCTCTTTTCAAGTGCTGCATCAAGAGCCTCGATGATTTCCGGAGTAAGCGATGCCTTTCCAATATTGAAAATAGGGTTAATTGTGCTTGCAAGGCTGCTTAAATATGCACGCTGTTTACTTGATAAATTCATATATACTCTTCTCCTTACTTGTAATAATCAAACTCGAAATCATACATGCGGACAGTATCTCCATCCTCGATGCCCATATTTTCAAGCTCCTTGATGATACCCTGCTCACGTAAAAATCTCTGGAAGAAGGCAAAGCCCTTCTCTGAGTCCATATTTGTGTATCCGAGCATTTTCTCAATCTTTGGACCTGATATCTCATATGCACCATCGGCTGCCACCTCAACCGCGTACGGCTCATCCTTAAAGAATGAAAGTGCGGGATCAATTTCCGGCTCATATACAGTAACCTCTTTAGGACAATTTGCAAGCAGGTTCTTCACCTCGTACAAAAGCTCCTTGAGACCCTTACCGCTTACTGCGGATATCGGGAATACCTTTATGCCCTGTGGCTCAAATTCGGCTCTTAAGGCCGAAATCACCTCGTTCTCGTCTCCTGCTATGGCATCTATTTTGTTGGCTGCAATGACCTGTGGCTTTTTGAGAAGCTGTGGATTGTATGCTTCAAGCTCCTTGTTTATCGCCTTGATGTCAGCAACCGGATCACGGCCTTCAGTACCGGCCGCATCAACCATGTGTATCATGACCTTGGTACGCTCTATATGACGCAAAAACTCATGACCGAGTCCTATGCCCTCTGATGCTCCCTCGATAAGTCCCGGGATATCAGCGATTACGAAACCAAAGCCCTCATCCATATCAACCACACCAAGATTTGGCTGTAATGTGGTGAAATGATAATTGGCAATCTTTGGCTGTGCATTGGTAACTCGTGACAGAAGTGTTGATTTTCCTACGTTTGGAAAGCCTACAAGCCCTACATCCGCTATTACCTTAAGCTCAAGCTGTACCTCGATTTCTATTGCATCCTGTCCCGGCTGTGCATATTTAGGAGCCTGCATGGTCGATGTGGCATAGTGCTGGTTGCCCTGACCACCCTTTCCTCCGCGCAGGATCACCTGCCTTGTATTGTCACCGGACATATCTGCTATGACCTTTCCGCTTGCTGCATCCTTTATGAGTGTACCCTCCGGCACCTTAAGTATAAGATCCTCACCATTCTTTCCGTGGCAGTTCTTTTTGCCGCCCTCCTGTCCGGGCTCTGCTGCAAACTTTCTTCTGTGACGATAATCTGTCAGAGTGTTGATTCCCTTATCCACAAGAAATATAACGTCTCCGCCCTTTCCTCCGTCACCGCCGTCCGGACCACCGTTCGGCACGTATTTTTCACGGCGGAACGATACATGACCATCTCCGCCTTTTCCTGATTTTATGATAATTTTTGCACGATCTGCAAACATAATTTTCCACCTCATGCTGAATGTCTGCATAAAACACTCAGTATACTTTATAACAAATTGATAACATAAAAACCCCGGCTAATAAAAGTCGGGGTTTAAATCTTATTCGTTCACTACTGGATATACGGAAGCCTGTTTCTTATCTCTTCCAACTCTCTCAAATCTTAATACGCCATCAACCTTAGCATATAATGTATCATCTCCACCGATACCAACGTTTGTACCAGGGTGAATCTTTGTACCACGCTGTCTGTAAAGAATATTACCAGCTTTTACGAATTGTCCGTCTGCTCTCTTAGCGCCTAATCTCTTAGACTCAGAGTCACGTCCGTTCTTTGTAGAACCAACTCCCTTTTTATGAGCAAAAAACTGAAGGTTCATATTCAACATGTCTTACACCTCCTTGAAGTCTAGAATGATGTACTCATTCCCATAGTCTCTTTGTATTCCTTTTAGTCCCAGAATCATGGAATCCATAAGCAGTGCAACATCACCTGTCGCCGGCTTGTCAAGTCTGTAGTCAATCATACCTGTCTCTTCGTCTGTATCAAGACTGTACTCAGCATGACACAGCTCTTCAGCGGAATTGATGAAGTTAATCACCAGCGCTGAAACCCCGGCACAGATTATATCATAACCGGAATCTGCAAAACCTGCATGTCCCTTTGACTTAAAGCCCATCTTATGTCCTTTTGAATTCTGATAAACGGTTATAGCTATCATTATCCGTTAATTTTTTCAATCTTAACCTGTGTGAAAGCCTGTCTGTGTCCGTTCTTTTTGTGATATCCGGTTTTTCTCTTGTACTTGTAAACGATAACCTTTTTAGCTCTGCCTTCTTTAACTACAGAAGCCTCAACTGTTGCACCTGCAACTGTTGGATCTCCAACCTTGAGATCATCTCCGCCTACAACTAAAACCTGATCAAAAGTAACCTTCTCACCAGCTTCAACGCCAAGCTTTTCAATGGTAATGATATCGCCTTCAGATACTTTGTACTGCTTACCACCTGTTGCTATAATTGCGTACATATGGCACCTCCTATTTATCATTACTCGCCAGTTACGGTGCTGCGAAAGTCGCAAACTTATACCTCACTGTGCGGCATACTCCAGTATATTAGCATAGAGCCATCTATTCGTCAAGTGTTTTTTCTAAAATTTGTTTAAGAGATTTGTGGACTTTTTTTCTTGTCAGCTCCACCAGTCCAAGCTTCGTGATATCCACAAAGGTACAGACTGTATTATCGTCCTTTATATACCGTTTGAGCGCTTCAATGAGTGTATCCTTTGATGCCTCAGACTTCATATTGATAAAATCAATTATTATCATGCCGGAGATATTTCTGAGCCTAAGCTGCCTTGCTATCTCCTTTGCGGCCTCCATATTGGTCTTTAATATGCTGTTGCTCCCTGACGATATGTTCTTTGCACTGTTTACATCTATAAAGGTAAGTGTCTCAAGCTGCTCTATTATGATGTTGCCGCCGCAGTCCAGCCATACCCTGCGCGAGGTCAGATTATCAATCAGCCCTCTTATGCCATAAAGCGTTGACAGACTGATGGCAGAATCATCATATCTCATTATCTTTTCAGAGGCGTGGTCATATATGCCGTACTCCGTAAGAAGGCTGTCATATATGTCATCACAGTCCGTCTTTATCCACTCCACCGTGGCAAAATCAATCGTCTTCATTAAAAGCAGATAATCACTCATCCCCTGATATATGCATGAATAGAGTGCCTGATGCGGTGCCTTTTTTATTATCTGATTATATTTTTGTGCTACAGAATATGCATCTTGCGAAACTGCTTTATCCTCCACATTTTTGGCATTGGTTCTGACTATGATGCCATAGCCCTCTTTTTCGTGGTCTGCACACTTTGAAAGCACAGCCTTACGTAAAAGAGCCGCCCTTTCCTTATCCAGCTTCGATGAAACACCTATCTGTGTATCAAAATTAGTGAGAATCACATTGCTTCCAAATATAGAAAGCTTTGTTGTGACCACAGGATCCTTTGTCTTTAGCGCATCCTTTATGACCTGCACAAGTATCTCATCGCCCTCACACAATCCTTCTTTTTTTGATTTTTTGTTTGTGTATACAGGATATTTTGCATCATTTAGCGACAGATAACAGCTTTTATTCTGCGCAATGGCCACAAATGCCGCATTTATGCCCGGCAGTATCTTATTTACCCTTGCCGCGTATATATTGTTTATTATCGTATTCTTCTCGGGAAGGAGCTGGAAATCCTTATAATTTCCGTTTTCATCCATCAGTGCATACACTGTGTATGTATTATTATTTTTTACTGTTTTAGTCAGAATAATCCTGTTCATTATGAGATTTCTTCTCCCATGTCAAGCAGACAAATGAGTGTTCCATCGTCTTTTCTTGCATACACTTCCTGCCTGTGGATTTGTATGGCAAGCGGATTATAATCAAGGCCACACTTTTCGTATATGGCCTGAAGCACAAACTCAGGCTTTATATTGTCAATGCTTCCTGTTGATACCTGCATGAAAAACTCAGGCTTTTTGTTATTTTCCATGACTGTAAGCTTGTATACAAGAGGCTTTATATCTACCTCTCTCTCACTCTTTTTAGTCTTTTTCATCACAACAAAGGATGGCTCGTCAAAAAAGTGCTTATCTATCGCTTCCTTCCACTCCTCTATGGTGTATGGGCTCTCATAGCCCTCCTTGAAGCAAAGCACATAGTCTGCAGCCGCAACAAGTGACATAGCCTTCTTTGCATCATCAGGCAAAAGCACATATCCTGTCACCTCAACTCCGTCCACCATCTGGGCATTTAAAGCCGCTATGCTTTTTTCTGTAGACTCTGTTGTATTTACATCTATGTCAAAGTACTCACCATCACTTGTGATGCCCACTCCAAGCGGTGCCGCAAATGACATAATCTGGTGAGCCGAATAGCCCTCTGAATAGCGTATATCAATATCTGCTCTTCTGACCGCCTTCTGGAAGTACCTCATCATATCGAGATGTCCTATGAACTTCATGCAGCCCCATTTCCTAAACTTCACTCTAATTTTCATAGCAGACACCTCCTCCATAGCTCTTTGCACCGCAGGCAGAGCACCTCATGCGGCAGTTAGGAGTGACGGTCTCCTTGTGGGCTGTCTCCCACTCTCTTATCATAAACTGCTTTGTCACACCTATATCGATAAAATCCCACGGGAATACTTCATCCAAAGCTCTCTCTCTCATCGTGTAGAAATCCGGATCCAGTCCGCATTCCTTTATCGAATCAATCCATCTGTCATAGTCAAAATACTCTGTCCAGGCATCATAATATCCGCCCTTTTCGTATACCTTTACTATCGCATCGCAAAGCCTTCTGTCGCCTCTTGCAAGTATGCCCTCTATCACAGTGACATAGGCCTCATGCCAGTTGTATCTGATGCTCTTTCTGTTGAGCTGCTCCTTTACATGGTCATTTACTATTTTGGCTCTGCCCAGGTACTCAGAAGGCTCATACATTCTCGCCCACTGAAACGGTGTAAAAGGCTTTGGCACGAAAAATGATGTGCTTATAGTTATCTGACACTTTCCGGCTCTCTTTTCCTTTGGAACAGTATCATAGTACAATGCCGCCACATCGTTTGCAAGCTCAGGAATGCCCCTCATATCTTCCTCTGTCTCTGTAGGCAGACCGAGCATGAAATAAAACTTCACCTTGTTCCAGCCGCCCTCAAATGCCTGTTTTGAGCCGTTCATGATATCATCCACGGTAAGGCCCTTATTAATGACATTTCTAAGGCGCTGTGTACCGGCCTCAGGTGCAAAGGTCAGACTGCTTTTTTTCACATCCTGCACCTTCTGCATGATATCGAGCGAAAACGCATCAATTCTGAGTGAAGGCAGTGAGATATTTATCTTCTTTTCCTTACAGATATCAAGCAAAAACGTGATGAGCTCGTCAAGCTCCTTGTAATCGGAGGAGCTTAAGGAGCTTAAAGAAATCTCCTCGTGTCCTGTATTTTTGATGAGAGCTGCTGCAACCTCCTTCAGGTGCTCAACCTTTTTCTCACGGTTTGGGCGGTAAATCATACCGGCCTGACAGAAACGGCAGCCTCTTATACAGCCACGCTGTATTTCAAGCACCATTCTATCCTGCGTAGCCTTGATAAAAGGCACAACCGGTGCCTCCGGGTAGGTTGAGTTCGTCAAATCTACCTGTACCTGTTTTTTAATCTTTACAGGAATATCATCATACTTTGGCTTCATACAGCGGATTGTTCCATCCTTATTGTACTCCACCTCATACAAAGCAGGTACATAAAGGCCCTCAATCTTTGCAGCCTCATGTAAAAACTCTTCCCTTGAAAGACCATCAACCTTTGCCTTCTTATAAAGCTCAAAGAGATTGCCATACTGTGTCTCTCCCTCTCCGATATAAAATATATCAAAGAAATCAGCAATAGGCTCCGGATTGTAGGTACAAGGACCACCTGCAATCACAATAGGGCAGCCTTCCGCTCTATCCCTTGAACGAAGCGGTATCTGTGCGAGGTCAAGTATCTGCAAAATATTTGTGTAGCACATCTCGTACTGCAGAGTCATGGCTACAAAATCAAAGTCCTTTATAGGCTCCTGCGACTCAAGTCCGAAAAGCGGTATATTCTCCTGCTTCATGATTTCATGCAGATCAGGCCACGGAGAATAAACTCTCTCGCACCACACGTCATCCATGCGGTTGAACATATCATATAATATCTGGATTCCCAGATGTGACATACCAATCTCATAAACATCAGGAAAACACATCGCAAAACGTATATTTACCTGCGATGTGTCTTTCATTACTGAGTTGAACTCATTCCCGATATATCTAGCCGGTTTGTCTACCTTCATAAGTATCTCATCACTTAAAGCTAGTTTTCTCATATAATTTCCTCTAAATAATTATTGTGTATTAAGGCTATCGCTGTGCCAGCTCCCCTGCTATCTCTGCCCATGTGATATTTTTCTGAGCCATAAGAATCATGCAGTGGTACATAAAGTCCGATATCTCAAACTTCAAATCATCACTGTCCGGATTTTTGGCTGCCAGAATAATCTCAGTGCACTCGTGTCCGAGCTTTTTTAATATCTCATCTATGCCCTTTTCCATGACGGCATTGGTGTATGAGTCCTCCTTTGGGTTCTTCATACGGTCAACTATCACCGCATAGACTGATTCAAGAACTGTAAGTGGATTCTTCTCTACATACTCCTTTTTCACGATATTATTGAAAAAGCATGTTCTGTTACCTGTGTGACATGCAGCTCCCACCTGCGAAACCTTCGCAAGAATAGTATCATAATCACAGTCTGCTGTCAAAGACTTTACGTACTGTAAATGTCCTGATGTAAGTCCCTTGGTCCAAAGCTCATTGCGGCTTCTGCTCCAGTAGGTCATGCGGCCGCTGTTTATCGTGACATTGAAGGCCTCCTCATTCATATAGGCAAGCATAAGCACCTGCTCATTGCGGTAATCCTGCACTATGACAGGCACCATGCCGTCAGAATTAAGCTTTAAATCAGACCACTTTAAGTCGGGAGTAAAATTGTCAACAAGTATTCCTCCGTCAGAAAGCTTTGTCTTTAACGCCATGATATCATTTTCAGGATCGTTGATAAACTCTCCTGCAATTCCTCTTAGAGTTTCACGCTTCATGACATCAATTATTTTATCCATGTCAAACTGCGGCATATAGACCACATATGGTGTGGATGTGAGATTCTCAAGGGCATCTATTATATCTATGTTCAAGACCAAAAGCTCATGAAATGTATCCTCTATCTCCTCCTGATGCTTGAAAATATAGTCTACATTGCTGATTGACAAAAGAATTTTATCCTTGCCAAACTTTTCGCTTGCCACATTTGCAAGCCCAAGGCTTGAGTCCTTTGTGGCATTGAAGATGACCTGTAAACAGCCTGCATACAGCAGCTTTTTCACGTCCTCTATGCGGTTGATATTGCCTCCGGCGCACACCTTTATGTCGATATTTCTGTTTATATTTTCTATCGTATGTATGTTTTTCTCATGTTCATCATCATCAGTTGAAAGATCAAAAATAATAATCTTGTCTATGCCACTGTCATTGTAGAGCTGACACAGATTGTAGACGTCGCCCATCACTGTCATATCTGACGCTGATTTCACAGCCTGACCGTTCTTTAAATACAGTGTAGCAACGATGTTCTTAAAACCAGTCAAATTACAAACTTCCTTTCGTGGACATCACGTCCTTTATTCTGCTATCATAGGTGCAGGCATCGTCAAGTGCCTTGGCAAATGCCTTAAACATAGCTTCTATCATATGATGATTATTTCCCGGTGTCAAAACCTTTATATGCAGGTTCATCGCAGCAGAGTAAGAAACGGCATAGAAAAACTCCTTTACCATCTCTGTATCCATATCTCCGACTCTCTCGCAGGTAAACTCACCGTCAAACTGCAGGTAAGGTCTGCCTGATAAATCGATGGCACAAAGCACCAGCACCTCATCCATCGGTAAAATAAAGCTTCCAAATCTCTTTATGCCCTTTTTGTCTCCAACAGCCTGTGCTATGGCATTACCAAGCACTATGCCGCAGTCCTCTATAGTATGATGACAGTCCACATTTAAGTCTCCGTCGCACACCATATCGAGGTCAAAAAAACCATGCTTTGAAAATCCCTCCAGCATATGGTTAAAGAAGCCTATGCCTGTGTCTATATTTGATTTTCCGGCTCCGTCTATATTTAAACTGACCGAAATATCAGTCTCTTTTGTTTTTCTGCTAAGCTTAGCGCATCGATCTGCCATTTTCTACTCCTTTATTCTAAGACTAATCCTCAAATCTCACCTTGATTGAATTTGCATGTGCTGTAAGCTTCTCACACTCTGCAAACTGCTCAATATCAGTATGTATCCTCTCAAGTGCTTCTCTTGAATATGAGATAATGCTTGACTTTTTGATAAAGTCGTCTACAGATAAGGCTGAGAAGAATTTTGCTGTTCCGTTTGTAGGCAGAACATGGTTTGGTCCTGCAAAATAGTCTCCCAAAGGCTCTGATGAGTACTCTCCGATAAAGATTGCTCCTGCATTTTTGATCTTTGTCATGACTGAGAAAGGATCTCTTGTGACAATCTCCATATGCTCTGAAGCGATATCGTTTACTGCATCAATTGCCTCATCCATATCCTCTGCAACAAGTATATATCCGTAGTTTTCAAGAGATTTCTCGATGATTTCTTTTCTTGAGAGAACTTCAACAAACTTATCAACTTCCTTTGATACTTTCTTTGCTAGCTCCTCACTTGTTGTGATCAAGATAGCTGATGCCATCTCATCATGCTCAGCCTGCGAGAGTAAATCCGCTGCCACATAGCGTGGATTTGCAGTCTCATCTGCAAGCACCAAAATCTCGCTAGGACCTGCGATTGAATCAATGCTGACATATCCAAACACAGCCTTTTTGGCAAGGGCAACAAAGATATTTCCCGGTCCAACAATCTTGTCTACCTTTGGCACACTCTCTGTACCAAATGCCATTGCAGCGATAGCCTGTGCACCGCCTACCTTGTAGATTTCATCTACTCCGGCCTCGTTTGCGGCTACAAGTGTGGAAGGATATACCTTGCCGTCAGCTCCACATGGTGTACACATAACTATCTTTTCAACGCCTGCTACCTTTGCAGGAAGCACGTTCATCAGTACAGATGAAGGATAGACAGCCTTGCCGCCCGGCACATATACTCCTGCCTTTGCTATAGGTGTGACCTTCTGTCCTAAAATGATGCCGTCCTCTGTTGTAAACCATGAGTTCTGCAGCTGCTTCTCGTGATATTTTCTGATATTTACAAGAGCCTTTTTTATAACGGCAAGAAGCTTCTCATCAACCAGCTCATATGCTTCCTTTATTTCTTCCTCTGTGACACGGATATTTGATGCATCCACATCCGCTTTATCAAATTTCTTTGTGTATTCAAAAACAGCCTTGTCACGGTTTTCCTTTACATTGTTTATAATCTCATTTACCGTGCTCTCATACTCTGTATAGTTGTTAGGGCTTCTCTTAAGCAGGCTCTCCAATATGTTTTTCTGTGAATCCTTTGTAAGTTTTAAAGTTCTCATTACAGCCTCCGTCTAAAATCATGTATTGATATAAATTATACGCTATTTGATAACAGTCTTCAAATCACTTATGAGCTTTGTGATACGCTCATTGTCCATCTTCATGCTGACCTGGTTTACCACAACCCTCGCAGACAGCGGGCAGACCTCCTCAAGCACGGTAAGTCCGTTCTCCTTAAGTGTAGTTCCGGTCTCTACTATATCACAAATCACCTCTGAAAGTCCAACAATCGGAGCAAGCTCTATTGAGCCGTTCAGCTTTATAATCTCTACCGTCTGATGCTTTTTATTGTAGAAATAGTCCTTTGCAATATGAGGATACTTGGTCGCAACTCTTATCTGCTCATGATGCTGCAAAAGCTCCCTTGCGCTTTCCGGTCCGCATATGCACATGCGGCATTTTCCAAAGCCTAAATCAAGCACCTCGTATATATTTCTTCCCTCCTCGAGGATGGTATCCTTTCCTACCACACCGATATCGGCAGCGCCATACTCCACGTAAGTAGGCACATCAGGTCCCTTTGCCAGGAAAAATCTAAGCTTAAGCTCCTCATTTACGAAAATCAGCTTTCTGGTATCCGGATCCTTCATCTCCTCACAGGTGATGCCTATCTGCTCAAAAAGCTGCAGGGTCTTCTTTGCAAGTCTGCCCTTTCCCAGGGCAAAGGTTAAATATCTGTCATCACTCATCTTTTATTCCTCTATAAACTCAACTCTGTTTATACGGTTGTCTACCGCATATGAAGCATAGTCCTCTTTCGTTTTATTTTTGTCCTTAAGCACCATCTGTGTATTTACTCCATCTCTTCGAAGCTCCATAGAGCGCTTGATTGCCGCATGGTATGCAGCCTCCTCAAATACTATAAGTGAGGAATTCTCAATGACAGGCACATCAATATCCTGACGGCTTAATGCTGCCATGAGCTGATCCACAACAATTGCAAAGCCGATTGCAGCAGCGTCCTTTCCAAAGTGTGAAAGCAGCTTGTCATAACGGCCTCCCTTTACAATAGGCTCTCCTGTACCATATGTGTAGCCCTGGAAAATAATACCTGTGTAATATGTGTAGTCACTGATAAGTCCAAGCTCATACGAAATATATTTCTCGATGCCGTATGCCTTTAAATATTCTCTAAGCTTAAGCAGAGTATCAATAGATGATAATATCTCATCATATCCCTTCGCAAGCTTTAAAGCCTCCATAAGCTGCTCATCCTGTAAATCGAAATTATCTAATAGTCCAAACAGCTTCCTTAGCTTGTCGTTCATTGAAAGACTGTCAACAAACTCCTCCACACCGAAGAAATTCTTATTTGCTATGAGCTCTCTTAGATTTTCCTCCTGCTCGCCTGACAGCCCCGCTGCCTTTGTGAGACCGTAAAAGAACTGCGAATGGCCGACTGAAATCTGGAAATTCTTAAGTCCGCTCTCAAGCATCGACTCAACTGTCATCGAAAGTATCTCGGCATCTGCAGAGATAGAGCCGTCACCTATCAGCTCTGCACCGCACTGTGTGCTTTCCTTGAGCCTGCCCTGATAATCCGATGAATTGATAAAAGTATTGCCAAGATAACACAGCTTGACAGGCATATCGTCCTCTATATAGTACTTAGCCGCACTTCTTGCAATAGAAGGTGTGAAATCAGGACGAAGGACAAGCGTATTGCCCTCCTTGTCAAAAAACTTGTATAAATCCTTTGAAGGGGTTGTTCCGACATCGCTTCCAAAAATATTAAAAAACTCAAACGTAGGTGTCATGATATCATGATATCCGTATTTTAACAGTGTACGATGCAGCTTATCCTGCAAATACAGCTTCTTTTTGCATTCTCCGTTATATATGTCTCTTACTCCGTCCGGAGTGTGTAATAATTGATTTTCCATAATCTGTAAAATCTCGCTTTCATGTAGTAAAGTGTTATCGTGGTAATATGCTACCATACGATAGTAATACTGTCAAGCCCTGCAATTTAAGTCAAGCTGAAGTGCGTTCAGATACGGCACAAGTATTCCGGGCACCTCCGGGAGGAAAAATGCCGGCTCAAGCTCCTCATAGCGGAAGCTCTTTCTGCCGCCTTCTGCAGCTCTATCCCAGAATTCTGTCAGCTTTTTAAACGTGAGATAATAGTATTCGTTCCTGTGTGTGTACGATATAAGGATAAATGCAACACCATCCTGTTTTTCAAAGCATCTCATAAACTCTACCTGATGCTCATGTATATTGGCAAGGGGAAACGTGTCGGTATTACATTCTTTTGCATCAAAACATACCGGGATTCCCTGTACAGCGCCAATATAGTCAACCGTACTCTTCTGCTCAAAATAAGCCAGTGTAATGTGTCTGGTTTCCGGCTCCATCTTTATAGGTGTAATCGGAGTGGGAATCTTTTGTATGAGTGCCAGGCCGTTCTCCCTGTATTTTTCATTTGTCTTGTTTATCATGTCCTCTAAGGTCGAGCCTCTTAAGCCTCTTGAATTCCAGGTTGCCATATCGTTTCTATCTTCCTTAATACTGTAAGCTATGCGATGTAAAGTAAATAATGACGAAATTAAAGCCCCACTCTGCTCCATATGTCGGGCAAAGCCGCCTCTATATATCTGCCATCAGGCAAAATCACATGGTGCGCATGCAAAAGCTGGCTGGTCACATGATAATTTTCTTTGTAAAAAGCATTAATCCTTTTATCCCCATACTTCATATCACCTATGATTGGGTGTCCGATAGATGAAAGATGTGCTCTGATCTGATGGCTTCTTCCTGTAATGAGATGCACCTCAAGAAGAGTTGCTTTATGGCACGAAGCACTCATCTCAATCGTCTTAAGAGGCCTGTAGGCAGTCTTTATTGGCAGTGATTCATCACTTATAGGCTCCTTGGTTATCTGCACCTTATTTACAGCCTCATCCTTTGTCAGAAAGCCCTCTATGGTCATAGGCTCATCAACCTCTCCTGCAACAAGCGCCATATAATACTTTTCTGCGGTTCTGTCCTTAAGCACCTGTGACAGGTACTGCAGTCCATGAAGCGATTTACCCATCAGAATAAGCCCCGAGGTATTTCTGTCCAGGCGGTTGCACACCGATGGCTTGAAACTCTTATATGTGTCAAAATCAAGCTTTCCCTCTTTTATCAGGTATCCGATAAGTCTTTCGTTTGCAGAAATATCAGTCTCCTTTGATTTCTGCGACAACATATTGACTGGCTTGTTTGCAGCCAGTATATCATCATCCTCGTATACCACACCAAGTCCGTCAGGCTTTAGTGCACCAAGTGCCTTAAAATCCTTCATCAGACTGTCCTCATTGACGGAAAACTTAGCAAATGTATCATCTGACAGAAAAATCTTGATTTTATCGTCAACTGATACAATTTCTGTTCCTGACGCTTTCTTATCATTCAGTTTTATGTTCTTCTTCCTGAGCATCTTGTAAATAAATCCCATGGATGCGTTTGGAAGTATCTTTTTAAGGTATTTGTCAAGCCTCTGGCCTGCCTCATTTTTACCCGCTTTAAATTCTTTCATAGCCTTTATCTTATATATCTATTATATCTATCTTTTCTTCTTGTGGACGTTTCTGATTGTTTTCTTTTTGTGCGCTGTGCCTGCGGTGTTATTTCCGCTTCCGTTTTTTCCTCGCTCTGTTGCATTTTTCAAGTTTTTCCTTACACCTGTATTCTTGCCGCCATAGCTGCTGTTTGAATTTTTACCGGACCCGGTACGATTTTTGTCCCAGCCGCCATCAGCATGCATTTTTCTAGGCTTTATCAGGCACTTTTTGTCAAATCCAATTAAGTCCTCCCTGCCGGCCTTCACAAGTGCCTCGTGCACGAGATCATAGTTCTTTGGATTGCGGTACTGGATGAGTGCCCTCTGCATAGCCTTCTCATGCGGGTTAGTTGTGACATACACCGGCTTAAGTGTTGCCGGGTCAAGACCTGTATAGTACATGCATGTAGAGATGGTAGACGGTGTCGGATAGAAATCCTGCACCTGCTCAGGCATATATCCCAGATCGCGCAGATACTCTGCAAGCTCTATCGCCTCCTTAAGCGTTGAGCCCGGGTGCGATGACATTAGATACGGCACAAGATACTGCTCCTTGCCTATCTTTTTGTTCATATCCTTGTATGCCTTCACAAAGCTGTTGTACACCTCTACACTCGGCTTTCCAAGCCTGCTCAAAACAGCATTGGATATGTGCTCCGGAGCCACCTTGAGCTGTCCGCTGACATGATACTCACACAGCTCACGAAGAAACGTCTTGTCCTTGTCATACATCAGATAATCAAACCTGATACCTGAGCGGATAAACACTTTTTTCACCTTTGGCAGTGCACGAAGCTCTCTAAGAAGCTGTATATAGTCACTATGGTCAACTATCAGGTTGCTGCACGGCTTAGGAAACAGGCACTGCTTTGTAGGACATGCACCCCTTGTGAGCTGCTTTTTGCATGCCGGCTGTCTGAAATTAGCTGTAGGACCTCCAACATCATGGATATAGCCCTTAAAGTCCTTATCCTGTGTGATAAGCTTTGCCTCTTCTATGATTGACTCATGACTTCTTGTCTGGATTATCCTGCCCTGATGGAAGGTCAGTGCACAGAAGTTACATCCTCCAAAGCAGCCTCTGTTGCTGATAAGAGAAAACTTCACCTCGCTTATAGCAGGCACTCCGCCTGCCTCCTCGTAGCTCGGATGATAAGTCCTCATATAAGGGAGTGCATAGACCTCATCCATCTCCTCCTGCGACAGTGGCTTTTGCGGTGGATTCTGCACTACAAGCGTAGAGTTGTCATATGGCTCTACGAGCCTCTTTGCGCAGAAAGGATCAGTATTGCAGTACTGTATGTAAAAGCTTCTTGCAAACTCCCTCTTGTCCTCTTTTATAACGTCATAGTCAGGAAGCTCAATCGCATCATATATGATATCCCTGTCCTTTGTCTTGAACACGGTACCATCTATAAACGTGATATCCTTTACATCCATACCACTGGCAAGCGCATCCGCTATCTCGATGATGCTTCTTTCTCCCATGCCATATGAGATGATATCCGCACCGGAATCTAAAAGAATTGAGCGCTTGACTTTATTTGACCAGTAATCATAATGTGCCATGCGCCTAAGGCTCGCCTCGATGCCGCCTATTATGATAGGGATTTTTTTATAAGTATGGCGTATCAGGTTACAGTACACAACGGTCGCATAATCAGGTCTCTTTCCCATCACGCCACCCGGTGTAAATGAATCCTTTGCTCTTCTTTTCTTTGAAACCGAATAATGGTTTACCATGGAGTCCATATTACCTGCCGAAACCAAAAAACCAAGACGCGGCACTCCGAGTATGGATATAGACTCATCATCCTTCCAGTCGGGCTGTGAAATGATGCCGACCGTATAGCCATGTGCCTGCAGCAGCCTTGCAATTATTGCATGTCCAAATGACGGATGATCCACATATGCATCACCGCAGACATACACAAAATCAAGCTGCTCAATGCCCTCATCTATCATATCCTGTTTTGAAATTGGTAAAAAACCATTACTCATATCATACCTCATAATTAAAAATTATTTTATTTGCCGGATTTTATCTGCATAAGCATATCCGTTTCAGCCTGTGTCAAAGCTCTGTAAGTCCCTGTTTTAAGGTCAGCAGGCAGCTTAAGCGGTCCCATGGATATTCTCTTTAAATAGATTACCCTCTTTCCAAGCGCCTCAAACATCCTCTTGACCTGATGGAACTTTCCTTCTGTTATCGTAAGCTCAATCTCGGATACGCTGCCGCTTTTTTTAATAACAAGCTCCGCAGGCTTTGTAGGTCTTTCCTCGCCTATATCAATGCCCTCTTTAAACCTGATGATATCAGCCTGAGTCACCTCACCATCAATACGTGCGTAGTAAGTCTTTGCCACGTGCTTTGAAGGACTTAAGAGCTCATGCGAAAGCGCTCCATCATTTGTGATAATTAAAAGCCCCTCCGTGTCTATATCAAGCCTTCCGACAGGAAACAAATCATCATGCACAGCATCCGTGATATAGTCCATGACAGTCTTATGTACATTGTCATTTGTCGCAGAAACACAGCCTGAGGGCTTATTGAACAGGTAATACTCATACCTTTGATACTTAACTATTCTGCCGTCAACTGATACCTCGTCGGCATCAGTATCTACCTTTGTCTCAGGCTTTGCGGCCACCGTGCCATTAATGGCTATCTGTCCGGCCTTTATAAGCTTTTTTACCTCAGAGCGTGTGCCAAGCCCCATCTCTGATAAAAATTTATCTAATCGAATCATATTGATATTTCTCTCCACATATACTGTCACATGAGTAAAAACAAACTTAAAAAATTACTGTTTATCGCTTTTATACTGCTATTTTGTATTTATTACATATTGTTTCCGGCACAGGTAAGTACGTGCGCTAAAGCAGGCATAATGCTATGGTTCAACCAGATATTTCCGCTTCTATTTATATTTACGATTTTATCTAACCTGATTATCTCAACAAATGTGCTGCAAAACATTCCCCAAAAGCATATCATGCTTTTTACATACATAATAGGCATAATATTTGGATTCCCGATAGGAGCAAAGCTCACAGCAGATTTTTGTTCGAAAGGATACATAGATAAAAATCACAGGGAAATACTGAGTGCACTGGCAAACCATTTCAGCCTTCCCTTTATCATTACCTATGCACTGTCCGAGCAACTTAACATATGCAGCCACTACAGCATTTATCTTGTGTCACTGTATCTGCCATCTGCTATAGGAATGATAGCTATGCTTTCGATTAACAAAAACAGAAGCTTAACACAAAAAATCCCGGCTCAAGGATTTAAGCTTAACATGCAAATCGTTGATGCCGGAATAATGAAAGGGTTTGAAACCCTTATAAAACTCTGTGGATATATTGTATTGTTCTCTATAGTCTCACGTATCCCACAGACCATTGCCCAAAAGGCTGACTGCAGCATGCCACTGTCAGCAGACATAATAGGTGCCTTTTTTGAAACCACAAACGGTATCGGCATAGTCTGCGGTCTATGCATTCCACGCACCCTGTCAATTGTGCTGTGCATTGCACTTCTGTCATTTGGCGGTGTATCATGCATGGTCCAGACCAAATCAATATTCCGGGATACAGGCTTTAGGCTTTACAGATACATACTGCTTAAGGCAGCCATGAGCATACTCTCATGCCTGTTATGTATTATCCTATTTCGCATCCTCATCTGAATCGGAAATATTGGTGATTTCTATGTCATCATCAGATGTATCTGAAGCTGCCTCATTGTCAGACGACTCTGCTCCTGCAGCTTCATCGCCATTCTCTTCCGGTGGGAAAAGCTCTGCTCTGTTTGCTGCAACAACATCCTCAAACTGCTGCAGTGAACTTATAAGGCTGTCATATCTGGCCTTTGAAGTCTCAATAGAGCCTGTTAAGATGTCCTCAATGCTCTTGAGCTGGCTGTCTGTATATGCCATGGCACTCATTCTGAGATTATTTGCTTCGTTTGTGGCACTGTCAAGTATCTCCTGTGCCTGCTTTGTTGCAATCTGCACTACCTCATTCGCCTGAGCATATGCCTGCTGCATAATCTGATGCTCGCTGACAAGCTCATTTGTCTGAATCTGAGCCTGCGCGATTATCTGATCAGCCTTCGCCTGTGCATCAGCAAGGATAGCCTCCTTATTACTGATAATCTTCTGATATCTCTTGACCTCCTCAGGGGTCTTTGTACGAAGCTCTGAAAGAAGCTCCTCTAACTGTTCACGATTGACAAGAATCTTGTTTCTTGAAATAGGTGACGGCTTGCAGCCATCAATATAGTCTTCGATTTCTTCAATAATCTGTTCCATTTTACTGCTCATAAATACTGTCTCCTTACCTGGTAATATTGTATTTGGCATAAATTCTATCAATGAACTGTTCAGGTACGAACTTTGATATATCTCCTCCGTATGATGCAAATTCCTTGACAATTGTAGAGCTTAAATATGAATAATTGAGGCTCGAAGTGAGAAAAACCGTCTCTATTTCCGGATTCTGCACTCCGTTAGCCTGTGCAATCTGCAGCTCATACTCAAAATCTGTCACTGCACGCAATCCTCTTATTATGATTGTTGCATTGATTTTCTTCATGTAGTCAACTAAAAGTCCTTCGAAGCACCCTACCCTGACGTTTGGTATGTGTGCTGTCATTTCCTTTATCATACTAACACGTTCTTCCAAAGAAAACAACGAGTTTTTTGCACTATTATTGAGTACTCCGACAACCAGCTCATCCACTATTTTGGCTGAACGCTCTATTATATCCAGGTGTCCAAATGTCACCGGATCAAAGCTTCCCGGATAAATTCCTACCTTCATATTGTATCTCCTATGCACGCTTTATGAAAACATGCTTGTTTGTCTTATAGATTTTTTCTTTGACTATCTCATAGCCAAGCTCTGTGAGATAATCAAAATCCGTATCGTTTGAAGCCTCAACCACGATAAGTGTATCATCCTTTAATATATCGCTGTCCGAAAGTGTAATAAGCACTTCCTTTTCAAGCTCCTTATTGTATGGCGGGTCCATAAACACGATATCAAATTTGTATTTGCCCTCAAGCGTACGTACTGCCGTGACAGCATCCGTCATCATAAGCCTTGAGACCTTATCAAACTTTGTAAAATGGATATTGTCCTCGATGCATGAAGCGGCTTTTCTTGAATTCTCCACAAATACAGCATAGGCTGCACCGCGGCTTAACGCTTCAAGTCCTATCTGTCCGCTTCCGGCAAACAGATCTAAAAAATATGCTCCGGGAACATCAAACTGCATGACATTAAAAAGAGTCTCCTTCGTCTTGTCAGTAGTCGGTCTTGTATCTTTTCCCTCAATAGTCTTTAGAGGGAGGCTTCTCGCCGTTCCTGCTATTATTCTCATACTTTTCTCCCTGTTATAGTCTATTTCTGGTCCTTTAAGACGTCCTTATTCTTTGCAATATAGTCAATAAGCGAAACAACTGTGAGCACAAGTGCCACATAAATGAGGATTGTTCCAAGGATATTTAACCAGCTAAGCTTTAGATTGATATTAAAAATAATAACAATAACCATAAGCATCTGGAAGGTTGTCTTAAACTTGCCCCAGTAGCTTGCTGCAATGACAATTCCATTGTCTGATGCAACGAGTCTGAAGCCGCTTATGATAAACTCTCTTGCAATGATAATAAGCACAACCCATACAGGGATAAGCTTTAAATCAACAAGGCATATCATTGCAGAGCACACAAGCAGCTTGTCTGCAAGCGGATCCATAAACTTGCCGAAATTGGTAACAAGATTGTATTTTCTTGCAATTTTTCCGTCAGCCATATCAGTCAGACTTGCAATGATAAATATCGCAAGTGCTATATAATTTCCGTACCCGTCAAAAAACGGTGAAATAAGGAAAAATACAAAAAACGGAATAAGTATCACTCTTAAGATCGTAAGTTTGTTTGGTAAATTCATTTTACAAGTTCTCCTATCAAATCATATTCATACGCACCGGTCACCATAACCTTGCATATATCGCCGGTCATAAGTGTCTCATCAGTGTTGATGAATATATATCCGTCAACATTCGGTGCATCTCTGTATGTACGGCCGATATAAGCATTTTCATCAGCCACCTTGCCCTCTATGAAAACATATAATTCTTTACCCTTTAGTGTCTCATTTTTATCAAAAATGACCTCTTCCTCAAGCTCCATGACATCAGCCTGCCATTCAGCCTTTATATCCTCATCTATCTGATCAGGCATTGCAGCTGCCTTTGTGCCCTCCTCTGGGGAATACGTAAAGGCTCCCAGACGGTCAAACTCCATATCATTTACAAACTGCATAAGCTCCTCATGATTATCCTGTGTCTCACCCGGGAAGCCACATATAAGTGTGGTCCTTAGTGTGATATCAGGTATTCTCTCACGCAGCATTCTGATACGCTCCATAAGCTCAGCCTTTGTTGTTTTTCTGCCCATGCGCCTTAAAATATCGTCATTGCAGTGCTGGATTGGCATATCCAGATAATGGCATACCTTCTCATCCTTTATCATGGACTCTATAAGCTCACCGTATATCTCCTCTGGATAGCAGTACATAATCCTTATCCAGAACAGCCCGCTTATCTTGTTGAGCTCATCTAAAAGCTTATGAAGTGACTTCTCACCATACAAATCCACTCCGTAAAGTGTGGTCTCCTGGGCAACAAGTATAAGCTCCTTTGCGCCCTGCTCCACAAGGCTCTTCGCCTGCTCAATCAAATCCTCCATCGGCACACTTCTGTAACGGCCTCTGACAGATGGAATGACACAGTAGGTACAGTTTTTATTGCACCCCTCTGCTATCTTAAGGTAAGCGAAATGCCCTCCTGTGGTGACAATACGCTTTGTCTTTATGCTGGGAAGTCCCTCTAAGGTGTGCAGATTACTGTATCTGTGTTTTTCAAGTGTCTCATGGACAGCTTCAACTATAGTATCATATGAATTGGTGCCAAGTATGGCATCAACCTCCGGGATTTCCTTAAAAATCTCATCCTTGTATCTTTGTGCCAGACAGCCTGTCACAATAAGTGATTTGCATTTGCCTGTCTCCTTATACTGAGCCATCTCGAGAATTGTATTGATACTCTCCTCCTTTGCATCACCTATGAAGCAGCAGCTGTTTACGATAATGATATCAGCCTGTGTCTCATCATCGGTCATCTCAATGCCGTCATTTGCAAGCATGCCTATCATATACTCTGAATCCACAAGGTTTTTATCGCATCCAAGCGAAATAAATAATAATTTCATAGTACCTCTCAAATGTAAGTATTTACAATTAAAGGGAAAGACAAAACAGCCTTTCCCCTCCTAGATTAAGCCTCTTCGCCTTCGTTTAAATCCTCATCATCTGAGACGATTCTGACAGCTCCCGTGTACAGCTCCTCTACAGCAATAGATAATGGCTTATTGCACTTAGGGCGTGCGATAAGTGGTTCTGCACCATCAATAATCTGGCGTGCACGCTTTGCTGCAGCAATAACGATAGAATAACGGCTGTTTACTACCGGCTCTTCACCTATCTCTACATTGTTGTTTACTACCTTCATTAACTCTACATACGATGGATGTATCATATTATTTATCTCCTTTCGAAAAGCTTAAAAGCTCTTTTCTCATTTTATTTATAAAATCTATATTTGATGATACCAGATAATCCTGATTCTTTTTTGTGTCGTCAGAGCTGTGGATGATATCATTCACAAGCTCTACACAATCGTCAAGCTTATCATTTACCACTAAATAATCATATTTCTCTATGCCTAAAGACTCCTCATATGCTCTTGAAAGTCTCTGTGCACAGACCTCTTTTGTCTCTGTGCCTCTTCCTACAAGCCGGTCCCTAAGCTCATCTGCACTCGGCGCTGACACAAACATAAGCACCGTATCAGGAAACTGCTTCTTTATCTTTAAAGCTCCCTGGATTTCTATCTCAAGAATCACATTCTTTCCGGCGTTAAGCTGCTCATTGACATATGACTTTGGTGTGCCGTAGTAATGATCTACATACTTGGCATACTCAAGCAGTCCATCTGCCTTTATCATCTGTTCAAACTCTTCCTCTGAGATAAAAAAATACTCTCTGCCATGCTCCTCACCCGGCCTTGGACCTCTGGTCGTGGCTGATACGCTCAGTGCATAATCATCACCATGCTTTGCCATAAGCTCCTTCATGATAGTACCCTTTCCGGAACCCGAAAAGCCTGAAAAAACAACTAATTTTCCTGTGTTACTCATCACAATCTCCTAAAATTACTCAATATTTTGAATCTGTTCCCTGACCTTCTCTATATCAGTTTTAAGACTGATGCCTGTGTCAGAAATCTTAAGATCATTGGACTTTGAAAGGATGGTATTCGCCTCACGGTTCATCTCCTGTGCGAGGAAATCAAGCTTTCTTCCCACACTGCCACCGGCATTTAGCGAATCCTTCATGGAAAGGATATGGCTTTTGAGCCTGACTGTCTCCTCATCCACGCAGATCTTGTCCGCAAAAATAGTGACCTCCTGGGCTATTCTTGAATCATCAAGCTGATTGTCTGCAAGCAGCTCTCTTAGCTTTTCCTCAAGACGCGCACGGTATTCGACAATAATCTGTGGCGAACGCTCCTCAATGAAATCAACATATGATACCATATTATCGAGCTTTTCGCAAAGGTCTTTTTTAAGATTTTCTCCCTCGCGCACGCGGCTTTCAACAAATGGCTCAAATGCACCGCGAAGAGCCTTCTCAAGACTGCTCCATAGCTCATCCTCATCTACAGGCTGCTCCTCCATCGCAAACACCTCCGGATATCTCGACAGCGTGCTCACTCTTATATCATTCTCCAGTCCGAATTCCTCTGCCATCTGATTCAGATACTTAAGATATTCTCCCGCGAGAGCCTTATTATACTGCAATGAGAGATTATTTTCTGTAAAATCCTCATATGTGATATAAATATCGACCTTGCCACGCTCTATGTACTCCTTAAGCAGAGTCCTTATTGCACTCTCGAAGAAATTGAGCTTTTTAGGCATCTTGATATTGACATCCAGATATCTGTGATTTACAGATTTTACCTCAACTGTAATCTTACGGCTTGCATCTGCGTACTCGTATCTGCCAAAGCCGGTCATACTTTTAATCATAATTTTTCCTTTCGCATATGCATAGATGAGTTTATTATATAACTCCTTGAGATTTTCGTCAAATATATTATAATATAAATATTCATGATTATAAATATTCAGCAACTTAGAATATTTATAGGAAATAAGGAGGAACATCATGGCTTTAGACGGAATAGTCATTTCAAATATAGTTGCAGAGCTAAACAGCACGATACTAAACTCAAAAATCAGTAAAATCGCAGAACCTGAGGCAGATGAGCTGCTTCTTACCCTAAAGGGACCAAACGGCTCGTTCAGGCTTTCGATGTCTGCAAGTGCATCGCTTCCATTCATATACCTGACACCCACCAATAAGGTAAGCCCTCTCACTGCCCCTACATTTTGCATGGTTTTAAGAAAGCATATAGCAAACGGACGCATCACAAAGATTTACCAGCCGGGCATGGAGCGTATCATAAACTTTGAAATCGAGCACTTAAACGAGATGGGCGATCTATGCCACAAGGTGCTTATTATCGAGCTGATGGGCAAATATTCAAACATCATCTTTACCGACTCCGATGGTACGATAATAGACAGTGCCAAGCGTATTCCCGCATCCGTAAGTTCTGTGCGTGAAGTGCTTCCGGGCAGAGCCTACACCATCCCTGCGACACAGGAAGATAAATATAATCCTCTTACTGTAGATTCGAAGCAGTTTGTGGATATTATATCAGCAAAGCCGCTTACTGTTTCAAAGGCTATCTACTCATCCTTTTCCGGCATCAGCCCTCTTGTGGCAAATGAGCTGGCTCACCGGGCAGGCCTTGACGCGGACTCCCCTGTAGCTGCCTACTCACACGATGAGCTTTTGCACCTGGGAAGCAACTTCACATGGATGATGGAGGACATAAAAAATAATCGTTTTACGCCGAATATCGTGCGTGACGGCAATGAACCAAAGGAATTTTCTTCAATAGAGCTGACTCAGTATAGCGATTTAACGGTCACAAAATATGAATCTATATCAGAGGTTTTAGAGCTTTACTACTCTGAGAGAAACACCTATACACGTATACGCCAGAAGTCAGCCGATTTGAGAAAACACGTAAATACCCTCCTGGAGCGAAACCAGAAGAAATATTCCCTGCAGATGAAGCAGCTTAAGGACTCCGAAAAACGCGAAAAGTACAAGGTGTACGGTGAGCTTATCAACGCATTCGGCTACGGACTTACACCGGACGACAAATTTCTTGAAGCAGCAAACTATTATGATGACAACAAAATCATCAAAATCCCTATCGACAACACAAAAACTCCTGCCGAGAACGCGCAGAAATACTTTGACAAATACGGAAAGATGAAACGTACTGCCGAAGCATTGAACGAACTGATTCTTGAAACAAAAGGTCAGATAGACCATCTCGAATCAATTCAGAATTCACTGGATATCGCTTTAAGCGCTGACGACCTCGTCCAGATAAAGGATGAGCTGATAGAATACGGTTTTATCAAAAAAGGAAAGGGTTCAAAGAAACAGAAGGTAAAGAGCAAACCCTTCCACTATATCTCATCAGACGGCTTTGATATGTACGTTGGCAAAAACAACTACCAGAACGATGAGCTCACCTTCAAGCTGGCAACCGGAAACGACTGGTGGTTCCACGCCAAGGGCATGCCCGGCTCACATGTCATTGTAAAAGCTGAAAACAAAGAGCTGCCGGACAGCACCTTTGAGGAGGCCGGCAAGCTCGCAGGCTACTACTCAAAGGGCAAAAATGCCGACAAGGTAGAGATAGACTATCTGCAAAAGAAAAATGTCAAAAAGCCAAACGGTGCCGCAGCCGGCTTTGTCGTGTATTACACAAACTATTCTCTCACGATTCACCCGGATATATCCGATATCAGGCAGATTGAGTAAGCAGATTATACTTATTTCATAACCATTCCAAAACGCTTAAAGTAAAAAGCTGATATACACATGCATAGTCCTGCATGCTATATCAGCTTTTATTTTAGCCATTTCAGCTCATCACAGATTCATCCTCTTTAATTGTTCTTTTGCAAATTCATCCATTTTCTTTTTCAGTATTCTGTTTTCCGCTGTACAAAGCGCCGGGTCTGCTTCAAGCACCTCATCCACCATCTCAGATGCTTCCTTTAGCACATCGCTGTCCTGATACACATCCGCAAGTGCAAATGCAAGATCTCCACTCTGCCTGATTCCAAAGAAATCCCCGGGACCTCTGAGCTTTAAATCCTCACTTGCTATATAAAAGCCATCATTTGATTTATTTAGTATCTCCAGACGTTTTTTAGATTTCTTTGAATTTGACGAATTGATGAAAATGCAATACGATTGTGCATCCCCCCTGCCTACACGGCCTCTTAGCTGATGAAGCTGTGCAAGTCCAAACCTGTCTGCATTCTCTATCATCATGACGGTTGCATTGGGCACATTTACACCAACCTCCACGACTGTTGTGGACACAAGCACCTGCGACTCATTATTTGCAAAGCGCTGCATCACCTCATCCTTTGCCTTGCCCTTCATCCTGCCGTTAAGCACATCTACCGTGATATCCTTTGGCAGTGCCGCTTTAAGCACATTTGCATAGTCTGTGACATTTTCCCCTTCCGAGTTTTCGGTTTCTTCCACAAGAGGGCATATAACATACGCCTGATGGCCGGCTCTCACCTGCTCAGCAATAAAGCTGTAGGCCTTTGGCCTGAATGCCGTGCCAACCACACAGTTCTTGATTGGAAGCCTCTTTGCCGGCACCTCATTTATGACAGAGATATCCATATCACCGTATATGATTATTGCTAACGTACGCGGTATCGGAGTGGCACTCATCACAAGTATATGTGGCTTTCTTCCCTTATCCGAGAAGCTCTCTCTCTGCTTCACGCCAAATCTGTGCTGCTCATCTGTGATAACAAGCGACAGATTGGAAAAATCCGCTTTCTCCTGTATGAGCGCATGAGTGCCTATAATAAGCGCATTTTTCTCGTTTTCAAGGCGCGCATAGGCCTCTCTTTTCTGCTTTGCCGTCATGGAGCCGGTAAGAAGCACAACAGGACTGTCAAGTCCAAACTGACCAACCAGTGAGCAAAACGTCTCATAATGCTGGTTTGCAAGCACCTCCGTCGGAGCCATTATGGCAGACTGATAGCCACATTTTGACGCCCACGCCATAAGAAGAAAAGCAACAATCGTCTTTCCTGAGCCCACATCACCCTGAATAAGCCTCTGCATCACATAAGGGCTTTTAATATCCTGCTTTATCTCATCTATCGTCTTCTTCTGCGCGCCTGTCAGCTCATACGGAAGCTTCTCAATCAATCCGTCTATAAAAGCATCATCCTTAAACTCAAACTCATTTTTGTCCTTCTGTTGCTTTTTATTCTGATACCGCATGCCCATGATAAAGAGAAAAAACTCATCAAAAACAAGCCGTCTTCTTGCCTCCACAAGAGCGTCAAAGTCATCAGGGAAATGTATCTGCTTCATGGCATAATTATACTCGCAAAAGCCGTATCTGTGCCTTATATCCTTAGGCAGATAATCTGACAACAGTGTATCATGTGACAGAGTCTCCTTTATCGTCTTCACTATCAGATTGTTTGTCACACCGCTTGTCACGGAATACACAGGCTGCAGTGTATCGCGTATAGCCTCGTACTTTTGCACCTCATACACCACAGGCTGCTCCATGACATATCTGCCACCCTTTGGCTTAATATGCCCGTAAAATATAAGATGTCTCCCCTGCACAAGCTGTGCCTTAAGGTACGGCATACGATACCATACCAGCTGTATCATATGCCCGGGCGAGCCGATATCCTGCAATGTAATCTGCATTCTCGCTGTATTTTTCACTACAGGTGCCTTTTTTATCACAGCATGGATGGCATAGGTGCTGCTTACGTTTACATTATTCAGTTCATCAATATCCGTTATTTCCGGAAACTTTACATAATCCCGGGGAAAATGAAGGAGTATATCACCAACGGTGTATACTCCCATTTTAGCAAATGCTTTTTGTGTTTTTTCCCCGATTCCCTTAACCGCGGTAATCGGTGAAGCTATATCCATATCTGCTCCTAAATATAATAAATGTCATTTATATTCTTTAAATGGCTTTACTCTACAGAAATAACATAATAGTAGATTGGCTGTCCGCCATCGTTGACCTCAACCTCTACATCAGGATATTTCTCTTCGATTGCTGCCGCAAGCTCATTAGCTGAGTCCTCATCAGAATCGCTTCCGAAATAGATGCTGACAATCGCTGAATCCTCATCTACCATGGCATCTACCATCTCAAGTGTGGTAGCCCTTAAGTCTGTTCCAACAGAAAGGATGCTCTTGTCTCCGATTCCCATGAAGTCGTTCTGCTTGATGGTTTTTCCGTCAATCTCAGTATCGCGGACTGCATATGTCACCTGTCCTGTCTTGACATTTTCTATCTCAGCCATCATCTGCTCTTTATTCTCCTCGGCGCTGTGGTCAGGGATATAATTTACAAGCGCTGTGATACCCTGTGGGATAGTCTTTGTAGGGATAACAATAATCTGTTTATCCTCAACAAGGTCTACTGCCTGGTTTGCAGCCATGATGATATTCTTGTTGTTTGGCAGGATAAATACTGTCTTCGCATTTACATGCTCGATAGCGTTGAGCATATCCTCTGTGCTAGGGTTCATGGTCTGACCACCCTCTATGAGATAGTCCACTCCAAGGCCTCTAAACACTTCATTCATGCCTTCTCCGATTGAAACAGATACAAAGCCCATTTCCTTTGCAGGCATGTTACTTATCTTTTCATCAGCCTGAGCAGCTTCATAAGCCTCTTCCTCAGCCTTCTGCTGTGCTGCAAGCTTCTGTGAATCCTTGATGAGCTTTTCCTGATGCTCCTCACGCATATTGTCGATCTTTATCTTGCTAAGTGAGCCGAAGGTAAGTGCCTTCTGCAGTGCAAGTCCAGGGTCGTTTGTATGTACGTGAGTCTTTACGATCTCATCGTCAGCTACAACGACTATAGAGTCACCGATTGACTCGAGGAATGCCTTGTATGCGTGCTCCTCATTGTCTGACATTGGCGCATTGAGTACAATAATAAACTCTGTGCAGTAACCAAACTTAATCTCTGCCTCTGTCTCAGCCGAAATCTTTGCAGGAGCTGCTCCTGTTGGTGCGCCCTCGATTGTATAGTCAATCTCCTTGCCGATAAGGGCATCATATGCTCCCTTTAATACCTGAACAAGTCCCTGTCCGCCCGAATCCACAACACCTGCCTGCTTTAATACAGGAAGCATCTCCGGTGTCTGGTCAAGCACATACTCAGCCTGCTTTATAACCTCTTCAACAAATGTGACAACATCCTCTGTTTCGTCTGACAGCTCCAGAGCCTTTTCTGCTGCGCCCTTTGCCACTGTAAGGATAGTTCCCTCCTTTGGCTTCATAACTGCCTTGTAAGCTGTCTCAACCGCCTTCTGGCATGCCTCACAAAGAATAGTGACATCTATCTCATCGTATTCCTTTATAACCTTGCAGAAGCCTCTGAAAAGCTGTGATAAGATAACACCCGAGTTTCCTCTGGCGCCTCTTAAAGAGCCTGATGAAATAGCCTTTGCAAGCTCTGCCATGGTAGGCTCTGTGAGTGAGCTGACCTCCTTGGCCGCAGACATGATTGTCATTGTCATATTTGTTCCGGTATCACCATCCGGTACCGGGAATACATTCAGCTCATTTATCCAGTCTTTCTTTGAATCAAGATTCTTGGCTCCCGCAAGAAACATCCTTGCAAGGAGCTTTGAATTAATGCTTGTGATCTCCACTTTTTGTAGTCCTCCTTAATCAATTACCCTTACGCCCTCAACGTAAATATTGATCTTTGCAATTTTCATTCCTGTAAATGACTCAACCTTGTACTTAACCGTCTCGATAAGATTGTCCGAAACAGTGCCGATTGAAATACCATACGCTACTATTACATGAAAATCAATGGTAATTTCGTTGTTCTCATCTACCTTTACATTTATTCCATGGTTCAGGTAATCTCTCTTTAAAAGCTTTACAAGACCATCCTTCATGTTGACCGCTGCCATGCCTACTATTCCAAAGCACTCTACAGCTACAGAGCCTGCATAGGTTGCAATAACATCTGTATCAATTAAAATTTGTCCATATTGGGTATCCATCTGTCCCTTCATAATATATACCTCCATCATATTGTGACGTAGCTAATGTTATTATACCTTTTTTTTCACAAAAAGCAAATATTTTTATATTTTATCCTTGCATTCTTTATTTTAATCTGATAGAATACATTTGTTGTGAGCTTAAGAGTATGGTAAGCTTAGTGAAATGCAAGGAGGTGCAATATCATGGCAAAATGTGCAATTTGTGAAAAAGGTGTTCATTATGGAAATAATGTCAGCCATTCTCATAGAAGATCAAATCATGTTTGGAAGTCAAACATTAAGAAGGTTTCTTGCAAGGTCAATGGAGTTCCACAGAAGTTATATGTATGTACTTCATGTTTAAGATCTGGCAAAGTTGAGAGAGCTTAGTCTTTATTTTTGAATCTTTTGAATTTTAAAGGACATCCGTTTGGATGTCCTTTTTATTTGCTCTCATATATGATATTAATCCTGCTTATCGACCTCTGCCTCGTCTACCTTTACATCGTCGAGATTAAGGTCATCATTTTTCCCCTTTGAGAAACGGCTTACAATATCCGGCACCATATCAAGTATTTTGGTCATGCCGTCCTGATTCTTTACATTGACAAGCTTTGTCTGTCCATTCTGGATAACGAGCACTGCACTTGGCTGAATCTTTCCGCCCATACCGCCGGCTCCGTTATTTTTCTTTTCTGCCGAAAATGCTCCTGCTGCCACTCCAAACGACACATCCACAAGCGGAAGTATGATTGTATCCCCTATATGAATCGCATCACCAACCACTGTCTTTGTAGTGATAAAACTGTCCATCCCCTTGAAAAGTGACTCTACTGTGTTATTAAAACTATTATCTGCCATAATATCTTCCTCCTATCTGCTTATCCTATTATATAATCTGCGGCAGTTTTTATCAAATAAAATTCTAAGTGTTGCCGCTAAAATACTTATTACTATCACATGCCCCTTTATATCAAAGCTGCCCTTTGCATATGGATTTTCACTCTCGAAATCAGGTGTAATCTGCCATTTGTTTTTATAGCCGACAGGAAAGCATGCTAAAATACCTAATGAAATGCCTGTTGTATCCGGCGAGCCGGTTGAATAAACCATTGTAAGCTTAAGCCTCCTTGGGCATATTCTTTTAAGAATGATAAAAAGCTCTTTTTTCAGATGTGAAAAAGCAGCTTTATTTCTCTCATCACTGTATTCTCTTTTTAGCTTATAGATACAGTTTTTTATTTTTTCTGACTTATCTTTAAATTGCTTTTTATGTGACTTTTTATGTGGCTTTTTATATGTTTTTTTATGAGTGAGCTTTGTTTGTTGTTTTATATGCTGATTCTCATCTGCCGATATTTTAGGCTCATCTCCGGTGTTTTCACTGACTTTATCTTCTGTTTCAGTTTTAGCTGCCTCATCCATTACATCATCATCAGAAGCCTCAGCGGCCTTTTCATCATTTTCATAATCAGAGTCAGCATCATCAAACAGCTTCCGCTTCACAAAAGCAAGCCTTATATATCCGTCAGTTTCATCCGCATACTCTATATGCAGTGCAAACAAATGAAAAAGCCATGACGCATGTGCTTTTGCTCTTATGTCTGTATTGTCAAAGCTTCCGACAGCCCTGTACTTGACCGGCACAAACAGTACGCAAAGCAGCGCTGTAAGTATAAGAGCAAGCACTACAAGGAGTATGATGCCTATGACCTTTAAAATCGTAAATATCATCTATCTATTTCCTCCGTTTGCTCTTTAAATAGCTCTTCACATCTGTTTTACCTGTATTTTCGTATGTCTCCTTAACAATATCACAGGCCAGCAAAAGTGCCTCATCATAATTACCCGCTACTGCGATTATGTGCAGATTCTTCTTAGGATATCCCTTTTGCAGCAATTCTCTTGTCGGAATGATATCCAAAAGATTTTCCTCATTTGACGGAAACGTGATGATGTATGTGTGAAGCATGCCGGCATTATGCTCTATCTTCCACTTGATTTTCTTTATCTTTCCGGTAACAGACTCTCCTACAAATAAATCCTCATACCATTTCATTCCAAAACCTCAAAAAGCAGTTTTTAAAACTGCTTTTTAATAATACTAATAATACTTGTGTGTCCCCCATAAATTGCTTTTCTTTAAATCCAGGTACTCATTGTAAGCCTTCTCAAGTATCTGCTTCTCATTTGCAAACTTGAGCAGATGATATGCCTCGTGATACTTGTAAAACCCTGAATCCATGAAATACTCTTCTCTTTGCGGTTTACTATAATAACTTTCGCCCATCATAAGATACCAGTGTACATCCTTTTCCACTGTATCATGTGGCACGGTAAAAGAATAGTGGCTCTTACCCACGTATTGGATTATCGTTGCACTGGCACCGGTCTCCTCTTTCACTTCACGGATTGCAGTGTCCTTGTACTCTTCATCAGACTCCACAGTTCCCTTGGGCAGTACCCACCCCTCGTACCTGTTCCTGTAGTTCTTGTATAAGAGTAATATTTTGCCACGAAAGATTACCACACCGCCACAGCTCGTTGCTTCTATCATTGCCATTCCTCCAAGTGTGGTTTAAACGCTATTTGTCAGTTCCAACGAAATTTGAACAATAACGTCTGTCATTACACTTAAGTATAACCTACTTCTAAAAAAAGTGCAACAAGCCTATTCATTGAAATATTTATCAAATACCTTTTTTGCCACCGGCACCGCATAGGTGCTACCGGCACCCGAATCCTCCACAACTACTGCGATAGCCAGATCATTGTAGCCATCCTTTTTTCCATAGCCCACAAACCAGGCATTGGTCTGGTCTGTAGAATCTGATACCTGGGCAGTTCCGGTCTTTCCAAAGGCCTCATAGCTCTGGTCTCTGAGCTTTGTGCCTGTTCCATCAGACACCACTGCTGCCATAAGATTCTGAAGAAAAGCTGCCTGATCCTTTGACATAATCTGCTTGTATGAAGCCGGTTTATTCTGCTCCACAAGCGCCCCTGCTGCATTCTCCGTATGGTCTACCAGATATGGCCTCATCAGATTTCCATCATTGCAGATTGCACCGGCAATCATGCACATGTGAAGCGGTGAAACAAGCGTGTTTCCCTGACCTATCGCAGTCTGCATTGTTAGAGCTGACGAAGCATTGTTATCCAATGCAAACTTACTCTTTTTTGAATCAAAGGCTATAGGCAGATCCTTGTTGAAAAGCATGTCGTCACACAAGGTATTAAGCTTATTGTTGTCCACCAAAAGACCTATATTGGAAAAGGACGAGTTGCATGACTTTGCAAACGACTTTGTTAAGTCCTCCTGTCCGTGTGATTTATTGCCGGCACAGTGGATTGTAAAGCCGTCCTCAGTAATGCTTCCGTCACAATCAAAGCTGTAGTCGTTGTATGTAGACGGATTTTCGTTATAATACTCGAGTGCTGTAAAAATCTTAAACACTGAACCCGGGGCATACTGTCCCTGTGTTGCCCTGTTGTAAAGAGCAGTGCTGCCCTCACCGTTTACACTCTCCCAGTCACTTGCGATGGTATTGGGGTCATAATCAGGCTTTGACACCATAACTGCAATCTTTCCTGTCTTCGGCTCAATTGCAATGACAGCACCTTCATAGTCGCCAAGAGCATTGTATGCAGCCGCCTGTGCTTCGTAATCCAGTGTGGTTACGACATTATCACCGGTATTTTTCTTACCGCTTATATCATTTACTATCTGGTCAAGGAAAAACTCATGTGAGCGAAGCAATGAGAAATTTTCCTGCTTTTCAAGCCCGGCCTTACCATTTACGGCAAAGCCTGCTACATGCGCAAACATCCTGCCGTCAGGGTATTCCCTTGTCTCAGATGCATCCGAGCTGACCTTTGTCCGTGCTATGACATGTCCATCCTTAGTCTGTATCTCACCCCTCACTACATTCTTAGAGAAAAGATCCTGCAGCGAATTATATGGACTGTTGATGAATTCGTCGCTTTTTACAAACTGGAAATACAAGAAATAACCTATCAATCCAACAAAAACTATAAGGAAAAAATATGTGACGACCGCATACTCTCTATTTCTGTGTCTTCGTGCTGTTTTTGCCGCCTGCTGCCGGTTTTTTTGTGTTTTTTGTCTCATGGTCCTTTCGTCTCTTGTCATCTATATTTCTCCTTTTTTCAGGGGCTGCCTGCATAATATACATGCCCTGTATCATTCCAAAAATAATCATCGTAGATAAAAGCGAGCTGCCACCATAGCTCACAAGCGGTAGCGTCACACCGGTCATCGGTATAAACTTGGTTGAGCCGCCGACAGTTAAAAGCACCTGAAGCGCATACACGCTGCCAAGTCCAAGCGCCACATACTTGTAAAATGCATCCTTCATCTGCATGGAAAGATTAAATATCATAAGAAAGCAGCTGACACAAACCATAATGAGGCAGACAGCAAATATACCGCCCATCTCCTCTGAGATAGCCGCTATGATAAAGTCTTTAGACACAATAGGTATCTTATTCGGCAGTCCCTGTCCCAGTCCAAAGCCAAACAGTCCGCCTGTACCTATGGCAAAAAGCGACTGACACACCTGATATCCGGCCTTGTCTATGACAGAAAGAGGATCAAGCCATGCAACAATTCTGTTCTTCACATGTGAAAACAGATGATAGCCTGCGTACATTCCAAGCCCCACAAACGCGAGTCCTCCGGCAAAAATATAAAACTTTTTTGTCGCAACATATATCATGACCAGATATGTAAAGAAATACAAAAGTGCTCCACCGAGGTCGTTTGATGCAACAAGTATCAGTACAAACACTGCCGATACGCCGCTTGTTATGGCAAGCTGCTTTAAATCAGTTGACTTATACAGCATGGATGCTATAAAAAACACAAAAAGTATCTTTACAAACTCAGACGGCTGAATTGAAACAGGACCAAATGTCAAAGAAAGCTTTGCTCCTCTGCTCGCCACTCCTACCACAAGCACCGACAAGAGTCCAACTATTCCTACTCCTGCATATGTCCATGTCAGTTTTCGAAACATCGTGCCTTTTTGCATGATAAGAGGTATTAAAAACGCAAATATCGTTCCGGCAAGTACAAAAACAAACTGCCTTAATGCCTTGTCAAACGAAATTCTCGTTAAAATAATCATGCTAATACAAAGCATCATCACCATGTTGTTTAGCACAAGCTCTGAGGCATTCTTATAAAACTTATGATAAATCAAATAAATTGATTCAAAAAGCACAAGCTGTGCTATATAAAATCCTATTATCTTTGTATCCATTGTCGTGACAAAGAGCACCAAAAAACCATCTAAATGAATCAGAAACATATAAAATCTCTGCAGATTATATATATGCTTCTGCTTTTTCGGCTTGTCGGGATACTTGAATAAATGAAAGCATAAAAAAGTATATATGAGAAAAAATATTATCATAATATACTTGGAAAGCTGTACTATCAGATGTACCATGTTATTCTACTCCTCTTTTGTAATGTCCGTTTGTATATTCAGCTACCTTATCATCCATAACCGCCTTAATCTGCTTTGGAGTCTCGATTGTAAAGCTGTATCTAAAACTTCTGATACCTGCCTCCTTAAGCTTACTTATGTTCTTTATGAGCATGGTAGGCAGTGAATTATATATTGTATTATAGCACTCCTTACAGTTGTTACAAACTGCAAAGGATTTATTGTATCTGTCCTTTAAATATATAAGCTTTTGCTTTTTATCACAGCCCTTTGTGTTTTTGTGCACACAATTGGCGGTGGTCATAAGCGGATAATATCCGTAGACTATCATCTGCGAGCCTATATTGTTTCTATGCATAATCTCCTTTGAATTGAGCTCAAGCGGCACTGTGTCACCACTTACTCCGTGCTCAAAAAATGCGCTCTTTGAAACATCATTAAAGGTATACATATTGTGGTCTAAAATAACTTTTTTCCCTGTAAACAGATTTTCTGTCAGATAAAGCTCCTCATAGTTTTTCACCACAAAGCCCTCAAAGCTTACCTTGTCAAGCTCTTTTGCGATAGATACAAAATAATCAGATGAATCCGCCCTGAATATCGTAGGCAGCATGAGATACACTTTTTTATTTCGCTTGGTAAGGCTTTGCACATCATCTGAAAACTGCTGTATAAAAATCTTCCTGTCATACATGTCAAAATCCAGATAAAATACATCAAAACATTCATAGCTAATAAGTGTATCAAGCTGCGCGCGTGTCATACACGAGCATATGGTGGTGTAATCATTTATAGTTTCATGTGCTGCGTCACTTTTTATGGCATGCTCCGGAAGCTTAGAAAGACTTGATATATCAACATATCGCGCGTCATCCCTGTAATACTTTTTCAACAGCTTATCACAAAGCCCTGAAATTGCATCGCGGCGCAGCTTATTTAGTGCTCCGTTCGGCACAAATACGTTTTCTCCGATTTGAGCTTTAATATGTGAAAACTCAAAGTCTGTATCACCGGTTTTGTTTATCCTGTCGATAGCGGCTTTTTTATCAAGCGGTGCCTTAAGTGCGGCGCTGACAGGTTCTATTGAGGCTTTGTATGTCACATCACCTCTTTTTACAGTGAGGCTTCCGGGCTCGCCCTCTCTTAAAACAAGCTCTCCCTCTATCGAAAGCTTTCTTTTTTCAGGCGAAGGCTCTTCGGCATTTGAAACGAAATTAGGCTTCACATAAGTCTCCATATCAGAGCCATTGTGGTCGAAATAATACCTGTCTGTGAAACCACAGCGGTTTCCAAGTGCCTTTATCCTGTCATAATCAGCATCACTAACAGGCTTTTTGCTGTCAATATAGCTTCTGTAGTATTTTACCACTCCGCATGCATACTCAAGCTGCTTCATACGTCCCTCAATCTTGAGCGAATAAACACCTGCATCATGCAGCTTGTCAAGAGCCTTTATACCACACATATCCTTAAGGCTTAAAATGTATTCATCCTTTTTGCCCTCCACGGTATACGGCAGTCTGCACGGCTGTGCACAGCGGCCTCTATTTCCGCTTCTACCACCTAAAATACTGCTGAAAAGGCACTGTCCGGAATACGAATAGCACAATGCTCCGTGCACAAAGGCTTCAAGCTCCATGCCGGTTTCCTCATGTATGCGCTTCATCTCGGCAAGAGAAACCTCCCTTGCCATGACCACACGCGTCACTCCAAACTGCGAAAGAAAGCGCACTCCGTCTGCTCCCGTTACCGTCATCTGTGTACTCGTATGTATCTCCATTGACGGAAAATACTCATGGATAGCCTTCACCACTCCAATATCCTGCACTATCACTGCATCAAGCCCTCTTTTGTAGTACACAAGCAGGTAGTCGTAGAGCTTTGAAAACTCACTGTTTTTAATCAGCGTATTGACCGTCAGATACACCTTTACTCCTCGTAAATGCGCAAAATCAATTGCCTCTAAAAGCTCCTCTTCTGTGAAATTATTGGCATATGCCCTGGCTCCAAACATGCTTCCGCCCACATACACAGCATCGGCGCCGCTTTCTATCACACCCTTAAGTATCTCAAGGTTTCCTGCCGGTGCAAGCAGTTCAAAATCTTTATTTCTCATATATTTCCTCATATAGATGCTCATTTGATATCATATAAACCTGCAATAAAATAGGGAACAGTGTACGATAACTGTTCCCCTTTTATTGCTATTTATCGCTACTGTCATTTGCCCCTTTAGAAGCATGTGCAGATTTTTTAACAGGCTTTTTTCCATCAAGAAGTGACTCCTCAAGAGTTGCCTCAAGTCTCGCCTTGTTGAGTAAAAGCTCCTTGTTTTGTGCCTCAAGCTCCTTCATGCTCGCCTCGGCATTCTCTGTCTTCACCTGATTGGAAATTAAATCATGCTTTAAATCGTATATTTCCTTATCCTTATTCTCTATATCACCCTCGAGCTTTTCAACAAGTGCCTTTGCCTTGAAATAATCATCCGCTATATTGAGCTCGATAAGTGCTCTTCATATTGCCCGGAAGATGCTTATACTCATCCATATCATCAAACTCTGCAATCTTGTTGTTGATGTATGCCGCAACCTTCTGTAAGTATTCCTCATTCTCATATCCTGACAGTGTGTAAACCTTTCCGTCTATTACCACCTCAGCATTTGTTTTTGCAGACATTTAATCATCCTCCGTTTTCACATTTATTCAAACCAGCTATATTAATATCAATTTCAATATCAAATACTTAATTATTATATGCCTTATAGATATAAATTGCAACTTTAAGCCCTTTTTCTCTCAAAATGCTCAAAGGCTAGTTCTGTAGCCACACGTCCTTTTGGCGTGCGGTTTATAAAGCCGTTCTTCACCAGATACGGTTCGTAAACATCCTCAATGGTTCCGGCATCCTCACCTATTGCCGCCGCAAGCGTATCAAGGCCCACCGGTCCTCCCGCAAACTTGTCAATGATGGTGAGAAGTATATTTCTGTCGTTTAAATCCAGTCCGTACTTGTCCACTTCCAAAAGGTCAAGCGCAAAGCTTGCCACATCATAGGTGATTTTGCCGTCATACTTGACCTGCGCAAAATCCCTGACACGCTTTAGCAGTCTGTTTGCAAGTCTTGGTGTGCCTCTTGAGCGTCTTGCCATCTCGTAGGCTCCCTTGTCATCTATCTCTACTCCAAGCACTTTTGCGGAATTGACGATAATATGCTTTAGCTCATCGACAGTATAAAACTCCATGTGATTTACCACACCAAACCTGTCGCGTAAAGGTGCCGAAAGCATGCCCGCCCTCGTTGTTGCACCCACAAGGGTGAATTTGGGCAGGTTGAATCTGATTGACTTTGCAGACTCGCCCTTTCCAATCATGATATCTATGGCATAGTCCTCCATGGCAGGATAGAGCACCTCCTCCACCTGACGGTTTAATCTGTGAATCTCATCGACAAACAGTATATCTCCCTCAGAAAGTCCGTTGAGTATGGCTGCCATCTCTCCCGGCTTACCTATTGCAGGACCGGAGGTCACCTTTATCTTTGTACCCATCTCATTTGCAATGATTCCTGCAAGTGTTGTCTTTCCAAGCCCCGGAGGTCCGTAAAACAGCACATGATCGAGCGCCTCGCCTCTTGATTTTGCAGCTTCAATATATATTTTTAAATTGTCCTTTATCTTCTGCTGACCGATATAGTCATCAAAATACATAGGACGCAGGGATTTCTCTATCTTTATGTCCTCTTCCTGCAATTGTGTGGAAATTACTCTTTTCACGTTTTGTTCCCCGTTTCTGTTTTAAGCTTACAGCTTTTATCAATCAGCCCATATTTTTGAGCGCAAGCTTCAGCACATCCTCTACATCCATATCCTCTGTGATATCAACCTTGGACACTGCCTTAAGACTCTCAGTAGATGAGTATCCAAGCGCATTGAGCGCCATGACAGCATCATTTTTCACAGTGCTGTTCATGGATACAGCAGCACCGGAGGTCTGATTCTCAAGCTTCTTTTCAAATGCATCCTCAAGCGACAGCTTGTCCTTTAAATCAAGTATCACTCTCTGGGCCGTCTTTGCACCTATTCCCGGTGCCTTTGATATAGCCTTTGAGTCGCCCGATAAAATTGCAAAACGCAAATCATCGGCAGGCAGAGTTGACAAAATGGCAAGGCCGCCCTTTGGTCCGATTCCGCTGACTGTAATCAGCAGCTTAAAGATTTCAAGATCATCCTTGCTCAAAAAACCGTAAAGTATCATGGCATCCTCCCTGACACACAGGTAGGTGTAAATTTTTACATCCTCTCCCTCGTCAGGCAGCATATCAAAATACTGCGTCGGTATGTAAATGAGATAGCCTACACCTGCTGCCTCCACTACAATGCTGTCTATATTTTTTTCTGCAAGCTCTCCTTTTATATATGCATACATTGAATCCATTTGTTACTGTTTCGTCTGTATCCTGACACACAGGCATAAAACAGCAGCATCTCCTTTATTATTAAATTTACGTAGATTACAGCCCATTAAAACTATACATGAAAGCTGTCAGAAATCCTTAAAAGCACCTGTGAAGCTACTATTCCAATCACAAGTCCCGTGATGCATCCTGCCACAAGAAGCACCGGAATATAATACACTACGCTGTAGGTTGACAAAACTATAGCCGCAACTATTATCTGTCCTATATTGTGACACACTCCACCGACCAGACTTATTGAAACCGAACTGAATTTATCTGATTTCTTAAGCAGGTACATAACGATAAAGCTTAGTATACAGCCTGCCAGTGAATATATGATGCTGAACGCATTTCCAAACATAAAGCCCGAAAGCACCGCACGAAATACACATAGCAGAAATGTCTCCATGGGTGCTGCTATATAAAGCATTATTACAGTCACTATATTTGTAAGCCCCAGCTTTACTCCCGGTATGCCTACCGCAAACGGTATAAGTGACTCAACATAGCTTAGCACCAGTGCCAGTGCCATAAGCATACCAAGATATGCAATCTTTCTGGTTTTCATTTATCTCATTCTTTCTATAAAAATGTTCGGGTATCACTTGGATATCGAATCTATATCGGATTTCGTGTCGCTTTTTACCGTCACAACAACCTTATTCGGCAGACAGATAATCGACTCTTTCTCCTTGGATATCGCCTTCTGCTTCACACACAGATGATCCGGACAGTCGGCAGAGGTCATATCCGCCACACCACCCATTATGACAAGGGTGTTAGTAACATCGCCATCGCCGTTTTTTATCTCAATTGTATCATCCTTTGAAAGCGGATATGTGCCATAGGCCCTTCCATCGATAGTCACCTCGACACATGCATCGCTATCCGTATCCTGCCCCTTTAGCCCCTTTAAATATACAAGCTTCCATATAAGAAGCAGAGCGACAGAGATAATTACAATAACCGATATCAGGATTATATCATTTCTGCCAAAACGCTTACGCATCCTCTTTTATCTCTCCCATATAGTAAAAGCCTCTGCACTCATCAAGCTTCACATTGTAGATATTTCCAATCATATCCTCGGTACCCGGAAAATGTACGATTGAATTATTATCCATACGTCCGGTCACATAGCCCTCCTTCTGGTCATCCATCTCCTCTGCAAGTACCGGCACCACTTTGCCCTCATAACATTTTGCCTTTTCTGATGAGATAGTCTGAACCTCCTTTAAGAGCCTGTCAAATCTGTCCTTGACCACATCATCCGGCACCTGATTCTCCATGGTAGCTGCGCGTGTGCCTGTTCTCTTTGAGTAAATAAATGTAAAAGCACTGTCATATCTGACCTGCTTAACAACATCCATTGTCTCAAGGAAATCCTCCTCAGTCTCTCCCGGGAAGCCGACAATAATATCAGTTGTGATTGCAATATCAGGAATCTGCTCACGAAGTCTCTTTACCTCGTCGAGATATTTTTCCTTGTCATAGTGCCTGTTCATCTCCTTAAGCACCCTTGAGCTTCCTGACTGAAGCGGCAGATGCATATGCTTGCACACCTTGTCGCACTCCTTTATCGCCATAATCAGGTCATCGGATAAATCCTTTGGATGAGATGTCATAAAACGAATCCTCTTAAGTCCCTCAATCTTATTGACCTCGCGAAGAAGCTCTGCAAAGGTTATAGGATTGTCAAGAGTTTTACCGTATGAGTTGACATTCTGTCCGAGAAGCATTATCTCGCACACTCCGTCTGCAACAAGCTTTTCTATCTCTCTTATGATGTCCTTAGGCTCTCTGCTTCTCTCACGTCCTCTTACATATGGCACGATACAGTAGCTGCAGAAATTGTTGCAGCCAAACATGATATTGACACCTGATTTGAAAGAGAACTTTCTCTTCACCGGCAGATCCTCGACAATCTGGTTGGTATCCTTCCATATGTCAATCACCTGTGAGCCTGACTCAATATTGTTGCATAAAATCTCTGCAAACTTGAATATATTGTGGGTTCCGAATACGATATCTACAAACTTATAGTGCTTTTTGATATTTTCAACAACCTCCGGCTCCTGCATCATGCATCCACAGAGAGCAATCTTCATCAGAGGATTCTTTTTCTTGTAATTCTGCAGATATCCAAGTCTGCCGTACACCTTGTTGTTAGCATTCTCACGTACGGTACAGGTGTTGTATACAATGAAATCAGAGTGCTCATCAGTTCCTTCCACGTAGCCAATCTGCTCAAGTATTCCGACAAGCTTTTCTGAGTCGCGCGCATTCATCTGACAGCCGAAGGTCTTGACGAAATAAGTCATAGGACGGCCGATTTCTTTAGATTTCTTTTCAACAAAATCCTTTGCCTTTGCCATGTAGTAATACTGCCTCTCAGGCTCATGTGCCGGTGGTGTCTTTGTTATATCTATATCGTAGCTCATGTTATATTATGTTTCCTCTCAAATTAATTCTATGATACTTTACCTGACTATTCCCTGATCTGACCACTGCCGTAAATAATATACTTATAGCTTGTCAGTGCTTCAAGCCCCATAGGTCCCCTTGCGTGAAGCTTCTGTGTGCTGATGCCTATCTCAGCTCCAAAGCCGAATTCATTTCCATCGGAAAATCTGGTTGAGGCATTTACATAAACGCATGCGGCATCTATCTCATTTAAGAACTTCTGCGCATTGTCGTAATCATTTGTGACGATTGCCTCAGAATGTGATGTGTTGTATCTGTTGATATGCTCGATTGCCTCATCAATACTGTCAACAATCTTTACCGACATGATATAATCAAGATACTCCATACCCCAGTCATCGGCAGTGGCCTCTGTCACATCGTCTCTTCCGGCAAGAATTGCCTGTGCTCTTTCATCACAACGCAACTGTACATGATGCTCTCTTAGCTTATCGTACAGCTTTGGCAGAAACTCCTCTGCTATGGCACTGTGTACTACAATCGACTCACATGCATTGCAGACACTGATTCTTTGTGTCTTTGCATTGTTAATAATATTAACAGCCATGTCAAAGTCTGCATCCTTGTCCACATATACATGGCAGTTGCCTGTACCGGTCTGGATGACAGGAATTGTGGCATTTTTGACAACATTCTGTATGAGTCCTGCACCACCTCTTGGTATGAGCACATCCACATACTGATCCATCTTCATAAACGCATTTGTTGTCTCTCTGTCTGTTGACTCAATAAGTGCAAGTGCAGCAGCAGAAACCAAATTGTCCGTTAAAGCCTTTTTTAAAGCCTTTACTATTGCGATATTGGTATTTATCGCATCACTTCCACCCTTCAATATGACACAGTTGCCTGTCTTAAAACACAGACCAAAGGCATCTGATGTGACATTTGGGCGAGCCTCAAAAATGATTCCCACAACACCGATTGCAACTCTTCTTTTTCCGATAATAAGGCCATTAGGGCGCTTTGACATAGACATCACTTCCCCAATTGGGTCTGCAAGCTTTGCTATCTGTCTGAGTCCGTCAGCCATGCCAAGGAGCCTGTCATGGTCAAGCGAAAGCCTGTCAATCATGCTCTTTGCCTTCATATTTTCCTCTGCTGTGGCCACATCCCTTTTGTTTGCCTCAAGGATTTCTTTTTCTGCCTTAAGCAGATTGTCCGCTGCATCATTTAATACTTTATTCTTGATATCCGTATCCAGTGTTCCTATCTTTACTCTGGCCTCGTATGCATCCGCACAAATTTTTTCTAAATCATTCATCAATAAACACCTCTCTCTTATCTGTTATCACCCCATCTAAGGGTACGTCATATTCATCTTCAAACGTCATGCTGCTAAGTAACTGGAAATCGTAGCCAACTCCAACTGCCATGACAGTGTCTCTTTTTGTAAAAGACGATAAATATCTGTCATAAAAGCCCTTTCCATAGCCGATTCTGTAACCGGTATCCGAAAATGCAAGCCCCGGCACTATCATAAGCGCCCTGCCATCCGCCTGCGTATACTCCCTCGTCATATCAGGCTCTTTAATATTAAATGAACCACAATTAAGCTCATCAAGGCTTCTTACCCTGTAAAAGGACATTTTATCGCCCGAAACCCTCGGATAATATATCCTTTTTGCTTTGTTGATTAAATAGACAAAATACTCATCCATATTCACTTCATTTCTGATAGCAGAATATAAAAGTATGTTGTCATAGTCTCTATCGTATTCTAAAGCCATGAGTCTTTTATATATTTCATGACTCATATTGCGGCACTCATCAGTCCCCAGAAGGCTTCTTTGCTTTTTTAGCCTGCTACGAATTTCTTTTTTTGTTTCCATATTTCTCGCCAAGGTTCTCAACCGAACCGTCATCATTTACCATATCTATATTGTTGAGCTGGTTTCTTAAATTCTTCTTCACGTTTGCTATATACTCCTTGCGCAAAAGATCCTGCTCCTTTTTCTCTGCCTCAGAAAGTCCCTCTGCCTGTGACTTTCTGTAAAGCTCATTGATTCGCTGTATTTTTTCCTGTGTCATAGCACTCTCCTGATTTCAAATTATAAGCTTATTACTGGCCGCCTGTAGATGTAGGTGCCATCTCTCTTTGTATATAATCCGCAAGCACAAACTCTGCATCCTTTGCCCTGTGGAAAAGTGTTCCTGTATATCTGCCATTCATAATGTCATATAAAATCCCCATATTGCCGCCGTTTGCGATAATCATATCGGCACCGGAATATGTGGCAATCTTTGCCGCTGTAAGCTTTGTCGCCATGCCGCCGGTTCCGACATCGCTGCCGGTTGATGACTTTGCCATGCCAAGTATTTTCCTGTCAAGCGTATCAACCTCTCTGATAAGCTTTGCATCCGGATTGTCATGAGGATCATCGGAATACAGACCATCTATATCAGAAAGCAGTATGAGCAGATCAGCCTTCGTGATTGATGTAACAATAGCAGACAGCGTATCATTGTCACCAAACTGCATCTCGTATGTGCTTACCGTATCATTTTCATTGACAATAGGCACCACATTCAGATCAAAAAGCTCCTCAAATGTATTCATAACATTGCGTCTGGAAACAGGATTGACTATGGTATTCTTTGTCATGAGCACCTGTCCGGAATTCTGATTATACTCAGAAAAAAGCTTCTGATATGTCATCATCAGCCTGCCCTGTCCCACTGCGGCGCATGCCTGCTTTATTGAAATATCGCTCGGGCGCTCCTTTATGCCTATCACATCACGTCCAACCGCGATAGCGCCGGAGCTTACGAGACACACATCCATTCCGCTGTTTCTGTAATCACATATCGAGCGCACCAGACGCTCCATCTTTGAAAAATTAAGGCTTCCCGTCTCTGCATGTGTCAGCGTCGATGAGCCTATCTTTATTACCACTCTTTTATAATTGTCTAAAAAACTCATTTCTATCATCTTTCCTATTGTAAGTCTAAATGCATACATAATTACATTACGCATACATTTACTACTTTACCATATATTCATGCAAAATACAAAATCATTTTTACTACTGTCTCATTTTTTTATTTTGTGTTATTATATTTATGCTTTTACTTAAGCTTTAACTATAAATAATTTACAACCAGGAAATTAATAAAGGATGCACTATGAAAAATAAACTAAAACACCTTGTCCCTGTCCTTTTGGCGCTTGCCACAATAACAGGAAGTCTGTCTGCATGTGAATTAAAGCCCAAGGCTCAGCAGAAGGTTTCCAAACAAGGCTTCTACTTTGACACGATAATACAGATTACGCTTTATGGCACTACCGACGAGAAATACATAGACGACTGCTTTGATATGGCAAAGAAATATGAGGATATGCTGTCAAACACAGTTAGTTACTCAGAGGTGAGCAAAATAAATGACGCTGCCGGCAAAGAATATATCACAGTAAGCGATGATACGCTTGAGCTCATCAAAAAAGGCATCGAATACGGCGACACAAGTGACGGCAGGTTTGATATCACTATAGGAAAGCTGTCTGATTTGTGGAATTTTTCCGAAATAGCTGAAAATACCGACTCTAAAGATAATGAGGTGGATGCATCAGTCGTTCCGTCTGATGCGCAGATACAAAGCGAGCTGTCACATGTAAATTACCACAATATACAGATTAACGGAAACGATGTGATGCTAACCGATTCAAAAGCAAAGCTTGACCTTGGTGGAATCGCAAAGGGCTTTATCGCCGATAAGATGAAGGCTTATTTACAGTCCAAAAAAATCACCTCAGGCATCATAAACCTGGGTGGCAATGTCCTCACAGTCGGTGAAAAATCCGACGGAAGTGATTATACAGTCGGCATACAAAAGCCCTTCGACGAGAGTGGCGAGCCAATATGTACTGTCAAAATCAAGGACAAATCCGTCGTCACCTCCGGCATCTACGAGCGGTACTACAGAGTAGATGGCAAGCTATATCACCATATACTGGACACCACAACCGGCTATCCTGTCAACAATAATCTATACTCTGTCACCATCATAAGCGACTCCTCCTGCGATGGAGATGCCTTAAGCACCACATGCTTTGCTCTTGGCATTGATAAAGCAAAGGAGCTTATCAATTCCCTTTCCGGTGTTGAGGCAATATTTGTGACAGATGATTATAGTATTATCACGACATCAGATGAATACGAAGTAAGCACAAAATAGCTGCCAAAAGATTACCCTATATAATTTACTATTAACTAACTTTTAACATTAATAAAAAAGCTGCCACACATCATAATGATATGTGACAGCTTTTATGCATTACAGAATAATCTTCTTTGGACACTTCTCTGCGCAGATTCCGCAGCCTGTACATTTCTCCTGATCAATATAAGCTACATTGTCTACTACATGGACAGCATCTGACGGACAGTTCTTCTCGCACAGATGACAGCCGATACATCCAACCGAGCATGCCTTCATGACATCCTTGCCCTTGTCCTTTGAACTGCACTTTACAACGTGCTTTGTATCATATGGAATAAGCTCGATAAGGTGCTTTGGACAAGCCTCCACGCACTTGCCGCAGGCCTTACATGTGAGTGGATTGACACATGCCACTCCGTCAACCACATGGATTGAATCAAAAGGACATGCCTTCACACAGCTTCCATAGCCGAGGCAGCCATAATTACATGACTTAGGTCCGCCGCCCGGTACAAATGACATAGCAACACAATCCTCTACTCCTGTATAGTCGTAGTCTGTATTTGCTTTATCACAGGTGCCGGCGCACTTAACAAATGCGACTTTCTTTACTCCGGCCTCAACCTTTACACCCATAATCTCACTGACCTTTGCCGCAACAGGGTCTCCACCAACAGGACACTGTCCAACCGGTGCCTCTCCCTTTGCAATGGCGGCAGCAAGTCCGGAGCATCCGGCATATCCACAGCCACCACAGTTGTTGCCCGGAAGCACCTCAAGTATTGCTTCCTCTCTCGGGTCAACCTCTACTTTGAATTTTTCTCCTGAAATACCGAGGAAAAATCCAAGAATTATACCGACAGCTCCAACAACTAAAGCTGCAATAATAATCGCAGTAACATTCATATCACTTTTCCTCCAATCCTATACAGAAACCATTCCTGAGAATCCCATAAAGGCGATAGCCATAAGACACGCTGTAAGAAGCACGATGGCTGTTCCCTGGAAAGGCTTTGGAATATCATTATACTCAATCTTCTCACGAACACCTGCCATAAGCACGATGGCAATAAAGAAACCAAAAGCTGTGGCAAAGCCGTAAACTACACTCTCTAAGATATTGTAGCCCTTTGTTACACTGTTAAGTGCTACACCGAGTACGGCACAGTTTGTTGTGATAAGAGGCAGATACACACCGAGTGCCTTGTAAAGAGGAGGCATCTGTTTCTTTAAGAACATCTCTACAAACTGAACAAGTGCTGCAATTACAAGAATGAACACGATAGTCTGTAAATATGACAGATTAAGCGGATACAGTATAAAATTGTAAATAAGCTGTGTAACGAATGTGGCGATTGTGATAACGAAAATTACCGCACCACCCATTCCTGCAGCAGTTTTTGTGTTCTTTGATACGCCGAGGAAAGGACAGATACCAAGGAACTGGCTAAGTACTACGTTGTTAACTATTGCATATGCTACTGCAATGAGCAGTAAATGACCTAATGTACCCATTATTTATCCCCTCCTTCTGTAGTGTTAGGCGCAACAGCGGCCTGTGCTGCTTTTGCTGATGGACATGATGCTCCACAATGTGCACAGTCTCCTGAAAGGCAGCCTGCCGGCTCTGCAAGAGGTGTACCCTTTGCTTCCATCTTTTTACGGATGATATTCATGCCTGCAACAAGGAAACCAAGTACGAGGAAGGCTCCCGGTGCCATGATAAAGATTGTGATTGGTGTAAACCAGTCACCGAAAATCTTGATGTTGAAGAATGTTCCTGCACCTAAGATTTCACGGATAAGTCCGATGATTGTAAGACCCATGGTAAATCCAAGTCCCATTCCCATTCCATCAAAGATAGACTCTACAGGCGGATTCTTTGAAGCATAGCTCTCGGCACGTCCGAGGATAATACAGTTAACCACGATAAGTGGGATGTATACACCAAGTGCTGCTGAAAGACTAGGCAGATAAGCCTGCATTAAAAACTGTACTACTGTAACAAGAGATGCAACTATGACGATATACGCCGGCATACGCACTCCGTTAGGAATCACTTTTCTGAAAAGTGAAATCAAAAGGTTTGAACATATAAGTACCACCGTGGTGGAAAGTCCCATTCCAAGTCCGTTTACCGCACTTGATGTAACAGCCAGTGTAGGACACATACCAAGCATAAGTACAAAGGTAGGATTTTCCTTAATGATACCATTATATAAACGCTCTACATATTTGTTCATTAGTTGGCACCTCCCTGTAATTTATTCTGGAAGTAAGTAATAGCTGCGTTGCAGCCGTTGGCCATAGCCTTTGATGTGATGGTTGAGCCTGTGATGGCCTCAATCTCATCATCCTTTGAAGGTGTGGTCTTTACAACGTCGAACTTGTCTACTTTCTTGTTCTCAAACTGCTTGTAGAAATCAGCCTCCTCGGCCTTCATTCCAAGTCCCGGAGTCTCACTGATGCTTGTGATCGAGTAACCGTTTACAGTACCATCATTCTTGATACCTACAGAGAATGTGATACTTCCCTGGCTACCATCCTTGGCTGTAACTGTGATGACATAGCCTAATGTCTCCTTGTTTGAATCAAGGGCAGTCTCAATATCATCGATTGTATCCTTGTAGCCCGCATCAGATACAAGCTTATCAGCTTCATCAGCATCATAATCATATTTCTCAAACGATTTTGCATCCGAAAATACTGCCTGATATGCTTTCTGTGCTGCTGCTTTATTGGCCTTGTCGATAGGCTCTGCCGTAATTCCCTGAACCAGGGCAAGAATAAAACCAAGCACCAGAGTAAAGGCAGTTAAAATCAAAGCGTCATGTACAATACGTTTATTCATTCTTCTTTGCCTCCTTTACCATACCAAAGGCTCTTGGGATAGAAACCTTCTCAATAATAGGAACAAGGCAGTTGCTTAAGATGATAGCAAAGGAAACACCCTCTGCATTGGCACCGAAGCAACGGAATACTCCTGTCAATATACCACAGCAGATACCGAATATTATCTTGCCCATCGGCGTAATCGGGCTTGTGACATAATCGGTTGCCATGAAAAATGCACCGAGCATCAGTCCGCCACCGCAGAGCTCTGCAACAACATAGTTGATATCAAATTGCTGTGCTCCGAAAAGGAACATGAAAACAGCAAATGTAATAATGTAGGATGCAGGAATCTTTAAATCAATGACTCCAAGTAAAATCATGATGATAGCACCTATTAAAATAGCTATAACTGATGTCTCACCAATTGTTCCTGCAGTATTTCCTATAAGCATATCCCTTACATTGACACTTGAAAGCCCCTCATTTTTGATGAGTGCAAGTGGTGTTGCTCCTGAGTATACATCCACGCCGTTTCTTGTGACATTGAAATTAGTCATATCAGCCGCAAATGCGATGAGAAGGAAGCATCTTCCACCAAGTGCTGGGTTCATAAAGTTCTGTCCAAGTCCTCCGAACATACACTTGACAATGATGATTGCAAATACTCCACCGAGTACAGCCTCCCACCACGGAAGTGAAACCGGAAGATTTAGTGCTAAAAGCAGTCCTGTAACTACCGCACTAAGGTCTGTAATTGTGCTCTTTTTCTTAACTATGTAGTCAAACACCCATTCTGATGCCACACACGATGCGATGGTAAGCAGAATGATAAAAAGTGCCCTAAATCCAAAATTGTAAATACCAAAAAGACTTGCCGGGAGTAATGCTATAATGACATAAAGCATTATTCTGTCAGTGGAATCCTTGGCACGTACATGTGGTGATGATGAAACATGATATAAATCACTCACTTTAATCCACCTCTTTCTTTATTTTTTGCTGGCCTGTTTTCTCTTTTCAGCGAGAACAAGCTTCTTCATTGTCTTAATAGGCTGAGCCACCTGTCTCCTTGACGGACATGCAAATGAACAGCTTCCACACTCAATACACTCAAGTCCGTGCCACTTCTCAAACTCATCCATCTGTCCACGCAAACCAAACTTCGCAAGACGGCTTGGAATGAGCTGCTCAGGACATGCCTCCACGCAACGACCGCAGTTAATGCATGCCTGTGGCTCAAATGCTGCCACCTCATCATGTGTGAAGCACAGTATTGATGAAGAGGTCTTTGTAGTAGGGATATCAAGACTAAACATGGCAAAGCCCATCATAGGACCGCCTGATATAATCTTCTCCGGCTGGCTCTTAAAGCCACCTGCAGCATCAACCAGCTCCTGATATGAGGTACCGATGCTATATAAAATATTGGAAGGATTCTTCACAGCATCTCCTGTAACTGTTGAAATACGCTTCAAGACAGGCTGTCCATTCTTTACAGCATTGTATACAGCAATAATTGTCTCTACATTATCAACGATACAGCCTGCATCAGCAGGGAGCATCTTAGAATTGATGGCTCTGCCGGTTGTAGCATAGATGAGCTGTCTCTCACCACCCTGTGGGTACTTTGTCATAAGCGGACAAACCTCAATACGTGGCTCATCCTTCGTGAGCTCTGTGAGCTTTTCGATACAGTCAGGCTTATTATCCTCTATACCAAGGATACCCTTTGCATTGTCAAAAAGCTGAAGTATGATCTTCATGCCGCCAATTAATTCCTCAGGATTCTCAAGCATACGTCTGTAGTCAGATGTGAGGTAAGGCTCACACTCTGCGCAGTTTGCGATAATATACTCAATCTTGTCCGGTTCCTTTGGAGAAAGCTTTACATGTGTAGGGAAACCGGCACCGCCCATGCCGACAACTCCCGCATTCTTGACCTTCTCGATGATTTCTTCCTTTGAAAGCGCAGTGACATCCTCGACGCTCTCATATGTTGTCTCAGTAAACATGCCATCATTTTCGATAACAATACTGTCAACCATATCGCCGACCGCCACACGTCGCTTCTCAATAGCCTTAACTTTTCCTGACACCGATGAATAGATAGGTGATGAAACAAAGCCACCGGCCTCTGCTATCATCTGTCCCTTCAACACAGTGTCACCTACGGCAACAACAGGCTTAGCCGGTGCGCCGATATGCTGCGAAACCGGATATACCATGTCGCCCTTGGGCAAAACTTCTTTAATTGGTGAATCCTTAGACAGCTCTTTGCCATCATATGGATGAACACCGCCAATAAACGTTTTATGACCCATTTTTGTGCCCCTCTTTCTTTTAGATTAATAACGTGGAAATGCTATTGCACATTACTATTCCTATTATACCACTTATGATTTTTAGTTAAATAGTATATTATGTACTTTTTTTAATACTTTATGTTATAATGTTTATACAAATGATATTCAAGGCAGGAATCAAAAATGAAAACATTTCACAATGAAGAAATTTACATAAAAACCGATAATTTTTCGGACAGCATATTTAAAGAAAGCACTATGTTCTTTGATATTGAGACAACAGGCTTTTCACCGGTGAAAGCGATTGTCTACATGATAGGCTGTGCAAGGCGCATTAAAAATCGTATTGTAATAGACCAGTATTTTGCCGAATCTCCCGATGACGAAGCAGCTGTAATTGAAGCCTTCGCAGGAAGTCTGTCAGGTTGCAGCACTATCATTTCCTTCAATGGCGTCGGTTTTGATATACCATTTTTAAAGAATAAATACAAGAAATATAAGCAGGAAGACCCCTTCTGTAATGTACAGATACTCGATATCTTTAAGGAGCTTTCCCCGATAAAGCCTCTTTTGTGCCTCGAAAACTACAAGCAAAAAAGCATCGAAGCATTTCTTGGCATAGATAGGGAGGATAAATATTCCGGTGGCGAGCTCATAAACGTTTATTATGAATATCTTGCCCAAAAGGACGACGAAAAGCTATCACTTCTTTTGACACACAACTACGAGGATGTCCTTGGCATGACAAAGCTCCTTAGTATACTTTCGTATAAAGAATGCATACATGGCATTGCAGATATCACCGGTGTATCCGTAAACCCATATACAGCTTACGACGGCAGTCTGATGAATGAGCTTATCATATCATTTGAAAATAAATTTTCCGTTCCAAAATCTGTAAGCTTCCATGACAATGACATCTATCTGACCATAGGCACTACAAAAAGCTATGTGCGTGCAGAGATATTCGAGGGGGAAATGCGCCATTTCTACAGCGATTACAAAAACTACTACTATCTGCCAAAGGAGGACATGGCCATACACAAGAGCGTTGCAGCATATGTCGACCACGAATACCGCGAAAAATGCAAGGCGTACAACTGCTATGTGCGCAAAACCGGTACCTTCATCAGACAGTACTCTGACTTCATGAAGCCCGAGTTTCGATTCGATATAAAGGATAAGTACAGCTATTTCCTGCTGACTGAAGATTTTATAAATTCAAAACAGATGGTACTGTCATATGTAAAACACATAACAGCCCATCTGTTTAACCTCTGATAAGATATCATGGCTTCCTGAAATAGAAACTGCTTAATCTCTCAAAGCCAAGCTCACGATATGTAGTTATCTGCTCAGTACTGCCTATAAACAGTATTCCCTTGGATTTTAAAGTATTGAAGAAATTTTTGTATATCATATCCTTCGCATCATCGGTAAAATAAATCACCACATTCCTGCACAGGATAAGATCGTAATCCTTTGGATATGAATCCTTCAACAGATTATGCTCCTTAAAGGTCACACATCGCTTGATATCATCAGATATCTTGTATGAGCCCTCCACCTGGGTAAAGTACTTCTTCTTCAGGTCAGCCGGCACATTTTCTACAGACTTTGCGCTGTAAAGCCCGGCTTTAGCACTCGCAATCACCTGGTCGTCAATATCTGTAGCCAGTATCTTTATACGAGACAGTGGAACATGCTTCGAAAAAGCCATGGCAAGCGAATACGGCTCATCCCCTGTTGAGCATGCCGCGCTCCATATCTTAATCATCCCTGTATTGTTCTTTAATATCTCAGGAATGACCTCTCTGTCCAAAAAACTCCACTGATCAGGATTCCTATAGAACTCAGATACATTGATAGTGATAAAATTGATAAACTGTTTAAACTTAGCCTTATCTGTAGAAATCATCTCAATGTATGTCTCATAAGAATCAGCCCCATTTTTTCTCGCAAGAGTATCAATACGCCTGCGCATCTGCTTTTCTTTATAATAATTGAGATCTATCTGCGTCAGCCTATACACTTCCTTTTTAAACCATTCATAATGATCAAACATCACAATCCTCCAATATGTGCCACCCGATACAAATAAAAGCTGCCATATAATTATATATGACAGCTTTAAAATCAAAAACTACTCGTTATCAGAAGCAACCTCGTCAATATTTACATCTGCAACATCTGCTCCATCATCCTCTGAATCAAGGAGAGCCTTCATGCTTAAGCTGATTTTCTTATCGTCCTCATTGAACTCAACAACCTTAGCTTCAACCTCCTGACCAATCTTGAGAACATCTGATGGCTTCTCAACATGATCCTTTGAAATCTGTGAAACATGAAGAAGTGCGTCAACACCAGGAGCAAGCTCGATGAATGCACCAAAATCTGTCATTCTGGCTACTTTGCCCTTTACGATATTGCCAGGAGCAAATTTCTCTGTTGCACCATTCCATGGATTCTCGTCATCAAACTTCATTGAAAGAGCAATCTTAGAACCATTGATGTTCTTAACAAATACTCTTACAGTCTGTCCAACAGTGAATACCTTCTTAGGGTTCTCTACTCTGCCCCAAGACATCTCTGAGATATGAAGTAATCCGTCTACTCCGCCAAGATCGATGAATGCACCGAAATCTGTAACATTCTTAACTGTTCCTTCGATTACATCGCCAACGTGAAGATTTGCAAGAAGCTCTTCCTGCTGTTTAGCCTTCTGCTCAACGAGTAATACCTTTCTATTTCCGATAATACGTCTCTTTCTTGGATCGAACTCTGTGATGATAAACTCAATCTCCTGATCCTTGAACTTGTTGAGATCCTTCTCATAAGTATCTGATACAAGGCTTGCAGGGATGAATACTCTTGTCTCATCAACACTGACACATACACCACCGGCTAATACCTGTGTAACTTTTGCCTTTAATACTTCCTGGTTCTCAAAAGCCTCCTCAAGACGCTTGCTGCCCTTCTCTGCCTGAAGGCGCTTGTAAGAAAGGATAACCTGACCCTCGCCATCGTTAAGCTTAACTACCTTGGCTTCCATCTTGTCGCCAACCTTTACAACAGTAGTAAGATCTACGTTAGGCTCATTTGTGTACTCGTTTCTAGTAATAATTCCGTCTGATTTGTATCCAATATTTAAGAAAATCTCGTCAGGTTTAACATCAATAACGGTACCTTCTACCACTTCTCCATTTCTTATAGTTTTAAAAGATTCTTCCAGCATTTGTTCAAAGCTCATTTCTGACATTCTTTGAAACCTCCTCAATGATATTATTTGGGGTTGAAGCCCCTGCTGTAATACCTACGTTATTGTTGGACCTGATTTGTGTATAATCCATTTCGTCACTTGTCTGTATATAGTAAGTATTTTTGCATTCGTTTTTACATATTTCAAATAACTTCTGTGTATTGGAGCTGTGCCTGTCGCCTATGACAATCATGACATCTGAGCACTGTGCTACCTTTCTTGCTTCGGTCTGTCTGACCTCTGTAGCATTACAGATTGTATTTAAAACAGTTATATCATAACCTTTTTTTGCAATAATTTCAACTATATCTTGAAATTTATTGTAGTTAAATGTCGTTTGTGACACTATGCATAGTTTTTTTGTACTATTTTTCATGTAATTCTCGGCATCCTCAGGCGAATTTATGATGGTTACATGGCATTTTTCATCTGCCCAGCCCTTTATCCCGCACACCTCAGGGTGCTTTGGACTGCCGACAATTATAATATCATAGCCCTTTGAACTGTAATCCTCCACATATCTGTGAATTTTTGATACAAAAGGACAGGTTGCATTAAGCACCTCAAAGCCACAGTTTTTTATCCTGTTATACTCTGCCTTGCTTATACCGTGTGAACGTATAATCATCACACCCTTTTCATGAGAAGAAAGCTCATCGAGATTGTTTATGACGGTTACGCCATTTTTTTCCATATCCTTTACGACCTCATCATTGTGAATAATCGGGCCATAGGTGTATATAGGAACATTTTCCTTTTCAATTGCCTCATAAACCATATTTACTGCTCTCGTCACTCCAAAACAAAAGCCTGCGCTCTTTGCGATAGTAAGCTCTCCCATACGCTATGCCTCTTTCACAAGCTGTTTCATTCTATCTACCACCTCATCGATTGTCATATCAGACGAATCAAGCAGCACAGCATCATCTGCCTGCTTCAAAGGTGATGTCTCTCTTGTCATATCCCTGTGGTCTCTCTCTATAATATCCTTCTCGATTGCATCAATATCGCATTTCTCACCCTTTGCAGTAAGCTCATCGAAGCGTCTCTTTGCACGTACTTTAGAGCTTGCTGTTAAAAATATCTTGACATTGGCATCAGGAAGCACAACAGTTCCTATATCTCTTCCATCCATCACCACATTCTCTCTGGCAGCGAGCTGTCTTTGAAGTTCAACAAGCTTTTCTCTAACTACAGGATAAACACTTGTTGCTGATGCCATATTGCCGACAGCCTCCTGTCTTATAAATCCTGTGATATTCTCACCATTTAAGATAACCTGCTGTTCACCGTTTTCATAGCTGATAGAAACCTCAACATCCTTACACAGCTTCGTGATGGTGTCAATATCATCCTTGTCCACACCCTTTTGGATAAAATAGTATGCCATGGCACGGTACATGGCACCTGTATCGACATAAATTGCGCCAAGCTCCTTTGCAAGTCTCTTTGCTATAGTGCTTTTTCCGGCTCCTGCCGGTCCGTCAATTGCTATATTGTATCTCATAATTTCTCCTTAAAATATTATTGTTCATCATTTTTATTAAAATCCCAGCTGCTCAATTCACTATGCGCATAAATAACTGTTATTATAAGTATCTCAAAATAGTTTTCCAAATCATCAAACCGCTGCACTTGTTCCTGCCAGATATCCTGTGGACCATGCTATCTGCAGATTGAAGCCTCCCGTATATGCATCCAGATCCAGCACCTCGCCGGCAAAGTAGAGGCCATTCACAAGCTTCGACTCCATAGTTGATGGATTGATTTCCTTCACCTTTATGCCACCCTTTGTGATAATAGCTTCATTATATCCTCTTGGACCATTAAGAGTGACAGGCAGCTTCTTAAAAAGCATAAGAAGTCTGTTTCTTTCCTCTTTCGATATCTCATTGACCTTCTTATCCGGGTCAATGCCTGAAAGCTCAATTATCACCGGAATCATTTTTGCAGGCAAAAGCTTGTTTATCGAATTCTTAAACTGCTTGTTTTTTGCCTCCTCAAACTCCCTGAGAATCCTCTTGTCCAAGGCCTCCTGCGTGAGAGCCGGCTTCAAATCAATATACATGTCAAGAGGCTGCTTAACAAGGCTTTGCTTAATTGATGCACTCGCAGACAAAATCATAGGGCCGCTGACCCCGAAATGCGTAAAAAGCATCTCTCCAAAATCCTCATAAAGCTTCTTTTTGCCACTATATATGGAAATAGCCGTATTTTTAAGTGAAAGTCCCTGAAGACTCTTTACCCACTCTTCCTTTACATTAAATGGCACAAGCGACGGTGTGCACTCTGTCACAGTATGACCTGCATCCTCTGCCATTTTGTAGCCGTCACCTGTAGAGCCTGTAGACGGATATGAAAGTCCTCCTGTGGCAACAATGACTGCATCAGCAGCCATTTTGGTGCCATCCTTTAATATGACACCTGTTATTTTTAATTCAGTTTTTTTATCACTAGCTTCTTCATCTGCCTTTGTATCAGTGATTTTCTCATAGCACAGCTTCGATACCTCCGTATGAAGCAATACCTCCACTTTCTTTTCCTTCAAAGCTCTCTGTAAAGCAAAAATCACATCCGACGACTTATCAGATACCGGAAATACACGATTGCCACGCTCCACCTTTACGGGCATGCCATGCTTCTCAAAAAAAGCCATCACCTGACTGTTGTCAAAGCCATAAAAAGCGCTGTACAAAAACTTGCTGTTACTCTTTACATTTAAAAAAAGCTCCTCGACATCGCACGCATTGGTCAGGTTGCACCTGCCCTTGCCGGTTATATATATTTTCTTTCCAAGCTTTTCATTTTTTTCAAGAAGCGTAACATTATTTCCTGCGTCTGCAGCAAAATATGCCGCAAGCATTCCGGCGGCTCCGCCACCTACAACAATAATATTCTTACTCATCCTGTGAATCCCCCAGCTTTGCGTAATGTACCTTTATAGAGTCATCAATGTAATCAATCTCATCATTCTCGTACACCTGATACTCATTCCATATATCCTCAAGCTCTGTCAGTGTCTTTGCGACAATACTCTGCTTTTTCATGCAAAGAGCCACAATCAGGGCATTGATGACAGAAAGCGGAGCAACAAGTGAATCAACTATAGAGGCCATATCACTGTCGGCAATCAGATTGCATGAAGAATACAGATTCATCGGTGAATGAATGCTGTCTGTGATAGTGATAACCTTTGCACTCCTGTTGTTGGCAAATTCCAGTGCCTTAAGTGTACGCATAGAGTAACGCGGAAAGCTGATGCCGATAATCACATCCTCCTTGCCAATGCGCACCATCTGCTCAAAAAGCTCGCTCGAGCTGTTTGTCGTAAGCAGACACACATCCTCAAACATCAGATTCATATAAAATGCAAGAAAGCTTGCAAGAGGTGCACAGCTTCTGATTCCGACAATATAAATTTTCCTTGACTGTAAAATAGTATCTACCGCCAGGTCAAATGCATCCGCATCAATTTTTTCCAGAGTGGTCTTAATCTTGTCACGATCAGACTGCAGTACAGTCTCAAGAATCTGTGACTGGCTGATACGCCCATATGTGACCTCCATTCGCTGAACCGAATTGAGCTTGTTCCTTACAAGCTCCTCAAGTGCCTTCTGAAAATCGGGATATCCCTTATATCCGAGCGATGTAGCGAACCTGACAACCGTAGACTCAGAAATTCCTACCGTCTCGCCCATCTTAGCCGCTGTCAGAAAGACAGCCTTATCATAATTATCAGTTATGTATGTAGCAAGCAGCTTGTGCCCCTTGCTCATCGTACTGTATTTAGCATTTATCCTGTTAAGTAAGTCGTTAGTATTTGACATCATATACTCCTGAGCTTTCCCGTTTATGGCTGTGCTTCACACATTTGTGTGACCTGCAGCAATTTTTTCATACCTTAAAATATTATCACTTTTTTCCTCTATATGAAAGAGCGAATTTATATTTTTTGCCACACAATACAAAAAACAGGCCCGGCAAAGCCGGACCTGCTTGAAATTTAAAAGTATGAATTATATTTTTAAATACTATACAGGATAAGCCTTATTCTCAGTATCAGCGGCCTTTGCATCAACACCTGTCTGCTGTGCCTGTCTGTACTTGAAGAAATCAGTAGCGACCTGTGGGAATAGAGCATAAGAAAGAACATCCTCATCCTGCTGTTTCCACTGCTTCATCTCAGCCTCAATCTTGTCAAGCTCTGGCTCAAGAAGATCTGCTGGACGACATGTGATAGCATTCTTCTTATCATCACCAAGAACCTTGTCAACAACCTCTGGGTTGAAAGGCTTAACTGTCTGACCATACTTACCAAGAAGGATATCCTTAGTCTCCTTAGTAGCAACCTTGTATCTCTCGCCCATGAGTACGTTAAATACAGCCTGTGTACCAACGATCTGTGAAGAAGGAGTTACAAGTGGTGGCTCACCGAGGTCTTTACGCACACGAGGTACCTCTGCGAGAACCTCCTCGTACTTGTCCTCTTTGCCCTGCTCCTTGAGCTGTGAAATAAGGTTTGAAAGCATTCCTCCAGGAACCTGATAACGGAGAGTATTGATATTTACTCCGAGTACCTTTGGGTTCATGAGACCTGAAGCTAAAGCTTCCTCTCTCATTGGTCTGAAGTAATCAGCAATCTCACTTAAGAGATTAAGATCAAGACCTGTATCAAACTCTGTGCCCTTGAATGCCTCAACCATAACCTCTGTTGCAGGCTGGCTTGTTCCAAGAGCGAATGGTGACATAGCTGTGTCAATGATATCAACTCCGGCCTCAACAGCCTTCATGTATGTCATTGAAGCAACACCTGATGTGTAGTGTGTATGAAGCTCAACAGGAAGGCTTGTAGAATCCTTTAAAGCCTGAACAAGCTCTGTAGCCTTTGCAGGAACTAAAAGACCGGCCATATCCTTGATACAAAGTGAGTCAGCACCCATGTCCTCAACTCTCTTTGCCATATCCATCCAGTAGTCAAGTGTGTAAGCATCTCCAAGTGTGTATGAAAGAGCTACCTGGGCATGTCCCTTTTCCTTGTTACATGCTGTAACTGCTGTCTGTAAGTTTCTGATATCATTTAAGCAGTCGAAAATACGGATGATATCGATTCCGTTTGCGATTGACTTCTGTACGAAATACTCAACAACATCATCTGCATATGGACGATATCCTAAGATATTCTGTCCACGGAAAAGCATCTGGAGCTTTGTATTTTTGAAGCCGTCTCTTAATTTTCTGAGACGATCCCATGGATCTTCCTTTAAGAATCTAAGGCAGGCATCAAATGTTGCACCACCCCAGCACTCTACTGCGTTGTATCCAACCTTGTCCATTTTGTCAACGATTGGAAGCATCTGCTCTGTTGTCATTCTGGTTGCAATCAGTGACTGATGTGCATCACGAAGAACAGTTTCTGTTATTTTTAATGGTTTCTTTACCACTTCTGACATGATTAATCCTCCTTAATTAAATCTAAATACCGAATATAGCCATGAAGCATCCGGCCGCTACGGCAGTTCCAATAACACCGGCTACGTTAGGTCCCATAGCATGCATAAGAAGGAAGTTTGTTGGATCCTCTTCTGCACCGACCTTCTGAGATACACGGGCAGCCATAGGAACAGCGGATACACCGGCTGAACCGATAAGTGGATTGATCTTGCCTTTTGTAAAGAAGCATAAAAGCTTTCCAAAAAGTACTCCGGCAGCAGTTCCCACCATGAATGCAATAAGACCAAGGATAACGATCTTGATTGTGCTCATATTAAGGAATGACTCTGCGCTTGTAGAAGCACCTACTGATGTACCGAGTAAGATAACTACAATGTACATAAGGGCGTTGCTTGCTGTCTCCTGAAGCTGACGTACTACACCAGACTCACGGAAAAGGTTTCCAAGCATGAGCATACCAACGAGTGGTGCTGTAGTTGGAAGCAGTGTACAAACAACGATAGTAACTACTACAGGGAAGAGAATTCTCTCAAGCTTGCTTACAGGACGAAGGTTCTGCATCTTGATTGCACGCTCTTTCTTTGTAGTAAATAATTTCATAATTGGCGGCTGGATGATAGGTACTAATGCCATGTACGAGTACGCTGCCACGGCGATAGGTCCCATCAGACCTGTCTGACCTAATTTTCCGGCAAGGAAAATAGATGTAGGTCCGTCAGCTCCACCGATGATAGATACGGCTGCTGCTGCCTTGTCATTGAATCCGAGAAGGATTGCAAGGAAATAAGCTCCGAAAATACCAAACTGTGCTGCAGCTCCGAGTAAGAAGCTGATAGGGTTTGCGATAAGCGGACCAAAGTCTGTCATAGCTCCGACACCGAGGAAAATCAGTGAAGGAAGAATTGACCACTCATCAAGTGTATAGAAATAATAAAGTAAACCACCTACTCCATTGCTTGAGTGCTCAGGACTTACAATAATATCAGGATAGATATTAACAAGGAGCATACCAAAAGCAATAGGTACTAAAAGTAAAGGCTCAAATCCTTTTTTAATAGCCAAAAACAGGAATACACATGCTACGGCAATCATAACATAGTTTCCGACTGACAGATTAAAAAAGGCAGTCTGATGTAGGAGGTTTGAAAGTGTTTCACCTACGTAACTCAAATTAGTTTACCTCCTGGAATTAGTTTAATGTTGCAAGTAATGCACCTGACTCTACTGAATCACCAACAGCAACATCAATGCTTGCTACTGTTCCATCCTGTGGTGCAACAACAGGTGTCTCCATCTTCATGATCTCAAGAATAAGAAGTGTATCACCCTTCTTTACTGCATCACCAACCTTAGCCTCGAGCTTAAATACCTTTCCGGCAGCTCCGGCCTCAACCTTGATGCTTCCTGCTCCTGCAGGTGCAGCAGCCTTTGGTGCAGCGGCAGCAGGTGCTGCAGCTCTTCTAGGTGCGCTTGCTGTGCTAGGTGTGCTTCCTGTCTCTTCTACTGTAACATCGTAAACATTTCCGTTAACGGTAATTGTATAGTTTTTCATCTCAAATGTCCTCCTAAATTATCTTCTATTGATTGAACGGACTACAAAGCCCTCTGTTGTAGTACCCTCGCTTGCTGCTATAGCTGCTGAGATAACAGCTACAAGCTCTGTATCATCTGTAAGGTCTGTAGCAGGTGCTGCTGCAGCAGCAGTCTCTTTCTTTTCAGGCTCGCTCTTTGCTTCTGCCTTCTTTGGCTTATTGCCGATAAGAGCAATAAACTTGAAGCAGTAAATGATAAGAGAGATAAGAATAAGTACACAGAATACAATACTCATTGAAATTACTGTGTTCTGTCCTGCCTTAGCAAGCTTCTGTCCCATTGTCTGAACAGGAGTAAGTGAGATTCCTGTTACCTCCATGGTAACCGAATCATATACTAATTCGTATGTTACATCCTGCTTGCCAAATGTAAGTGTCATATCGGTAGTGAGTGTACCACCTGACTTGGTTACTGTAAAATCCTTGCCATTAGTTGCATCCTTTACGTCTCCGTATTTGTCAACCAGATCAAGCCATGATGAAACGGCATCAAGCTCAGCGTCGATATTTTTCATTGAAACGCTTCTTCCCGACTGTCCGAGTGTGTTGTAAACAACCTCACCCTCTGTCATGCCTGTCTTCTCCTCAACTTCCTTGACACTCTTCTCATAGTTGTCATAACCGCCACAACTATCTACGAGCGCAATGTAGTTCTGGATATTGCCAAGGCTGTCTGTTGCCTCAGTATGAAGCTCGTCTGTTGTGTATCCGCCGTATGTCTTTTCGGCATTGTCAGAGCCACATGCTCCAAGCATACATACAATCATAAGAAGGCTAAGGATATATGTTATTTTTTTCTTCATAACAAAATGCGCCTTTCTATTATTTAGTTCCGTGTTTCTTCTCTGGTGCATCTACATATTTGGTGTAAAGCATCTCAAAAGCACCTACAAGATATTTTCTTGTGTCAGCCGGATCAATGATGAGGTCTACATATCCTCTGGCTGCTGCTGATGAAACAGAAGACTGAAGCTTCTCGTAATCAGCTGCCTTCTCATCGATTTCCTTTGCATCAGCGCCCGGATACATAATCTCAGCTGCAATCTTTGAATCCATCATACCAATCTTTGCATCAGGGTATGCATAAACCATATCAGCTCCGATTGACTTAGAGTTCATTGCAACATATGCGCTTCCGTAAGCCTCTCCTGTAATCAGGTTAACCTTTGGACATGTTGCACTTGAGAATGCGTATGTCATTCTGGCAAGAGCCTTTGCAAGCTTCTTCTCAGAGCACATGCAGTTCTTGAATCCGTTTACATTTGTAAGTGTAAGTACAGGAATTGAGAAAGCATCACAGAATGATACAAACTCAGCTGCCTTGTTACAGCCCTTTGCAGTAAGAGAAAGTGCAAACTCCTCTGCCTTCTTGCCCTCAGCATCATATACTGTGCTGCAGTTTGCAACTGCACCGACTGTCATGCCGTTTAATTTAACAAAGCCTGTTACCATATTCTTGGCAAAGTCTTTCTTTGTCTCAAAGAATACATGATCATCAGAAAGCTCTGATAAGAGGAATCTTGGATCAGCCTTCATATCAGCCATGCTGTTACATGCTCTGTTGAGATCATCCTCACATGAGTCTGTGTATACATCTCCCTCGTTGTTGAGCGGAAGCATGCTGACAAGAGCTCTGATATCAGCGATAATATCATCCTCTGAACCGATTCCGTCTACACATCCATTGTTCTCACTCTGGAATGAAGCTGCTGCTGTATCGCATTTCTCAACGCGGTTACCCTCTATTGCATCAGGAGTATTAACAAACATTCTGCCCTTAGACTCTTCGATATAAGCGAAATCACAAAGAGCCGGTACTACAGAAAGTCCGCCACCACAATTACCGAATACACCACAAATCTGTGGAATAACGCCACTTGCTGCAACTTCCTTGGCGTAGATAAGACCAAATCCGTCTAAAGCATCAACTGACTCCTGAAGTCTGATACCACCACAATCGATAAATCCGATAACAGGTGCGCCCATTTTCATGGCCATATCATATACAGAAGCAATTTTCTTTGCATGCATCTCGCCGATTGTTCCGTTAAGAACTGTTGCATCCTGGCTGTAGATAAATACAAGATTTCCATCAATCAGACCGTGTCCGATAATAACACCATCTGAAGGAGCTTTTGCTGCAGTAAGGTTAAAATCTGTACTGCGAGCTGTCACAAGAGAACCAATTTCCATGAAACTGTTCTCGTCGACTAACTTAGCAATACGCTGCATTGCCAAGCTTTGATTGTTACTACTCATTTTATATCCTCCATCTATAAAAAAATAAAATTTTTCGCTAGTATGATAATAGACTATTTCTAAATTTTTTTCAACTAATTTGTTAAATTTTTAACCTTTATTTTTGTTTAGAAAAAATTTCCTATATTAATTGTAAAATTCTTGAGAAAATTCTTGCAAATTTTCTTATTCTTCTTGTTATTTTCTATATATTTTAAGTTAATTGTGTTTCTATCCTCTTTTTTTACCGCCGGAGTTTCTTTTCGTGCTTCCTGTTTATCCGTTGTCTGTGTATCATCGGTCTGTTGTGTTGTTACACAAGCAGCATCACAGTAAGAATCTCCGGCAGCATCTGAAACCGCATACTCCACCAGACTCTTTGCATCAGCCCACTTATAGTTTTTATTGTTTGGCCACCCACAGCCCAAGAGAGAAAGGCACATTCTCCTTCCATCCTTTTCAACTGCTGCGACATAACAGTAGCCTGCTTTTGTGGTAAAGCCGGTCTTTCCCGATATGCAATAGTCCGTCTCCGTAAGGAGCCTGTTGTGATTGCTAAAAACCATCTGACCTTCCTTTGTCTCAAATGTGTACTTCATAGTCTGTGTTATCTCAAGAAACTGTGTTGATTTTGGTGATTTCCACGCACAATAAGACATTATAACACACAAATCTCCCGCCGTGGAGTGGTGAAAGCTTATATCATTCTCAGCATCCAGCCCGTTTGGTGTAATAAAATACGTGCCAAGGCACCCTATCTCATTTGCTTTTTCATTCATAAGCTTTGCAAAGCCCTCCGTCGAGCCGCCCACATGCTCCGCAATCGCACAGGCACAGTCATTGAACGACTCAAGCATCATGCCATAGAGTAAATCCTTCATATTATAGCTATTCCCGGCCACAAGTCCAAGCTTAACCTCAGGCTGTGATGCGGCATTTTGTGAAACCGTGACCATATCATTTATATCGGCTTTCTCAAGTGCCACAATGCACGTAAGAAGCTTCGTGGTGCTGGCATTTGCCATGCTGTCTCTCATATTTCTGCCATATATAAACGTCTCGTCATCCGCATCATATAATGCCGCTGAAACAGCATGAAGCTTTGGCTCATTTACGGCTTTGTCAGTATTCTTAGCAACAGTATTTTCCGCTGCCATAAACACACTTTTCTTTTCCAAACCGGGCATTTTTTGCTTTTCTATCGTCCTACAATCAAGCAAACAGCTGACAGTACAAAACAACACACAAATGAAAACCATTAAAGCTATTTTCGACTTATATTTTTTCAAAAAAATAACCATATAATTACCTCCATCGGTAATATATATGATTATTTGCATGTCCTTATTATATGAAATGGCAGCTTACGTAATACACCTGCACTACACATCAAGCTTCACGTGCATCTCTTCCTCTGCCTCCTGCTTAAACTCCTCAACCTGCACAGGGCTTAGTACCGGCAGCTCGTCGATAGACGAAACCCCAAAGCTCCTTAGAAATTCCTCTGTGGTTCCAAACAAAAGCGGCCTTCCCGGAGCATCAAGCCTTCCAAGCTCCTGCACCAGATTGTACTCGACAAGCTTGCTTACGGCATGTTCACTTGACACACCTCTGATTTTTTCTATTTCTGCCTTTGTTACAGGCTGCTTGTACGCTATGATTGAAAGAGTCTCTAAAAGCACATCCGTAAGCACCCTCTTCTTAGGCTGCTTTGCAATGCGGATGAGATACTCATACATCTGTGGCTTTGTACACATCTGATAAGCACCATCAAGCTCTATAATATTCATACCAATATTTGAAGAGCTTCTATACTCCTTAATCAGCTCGTCAAGCAGCTTTTTTGTTTCTTTTTCATTTAATTGTATTGCATCGGCTATCCTTCCAAGCTCCACAGATTCTCCCATGGTAAATAAAATAGCCTCTATTGCAGCTTTATAATTCATATATCCTCAAACCCTCTTTATGCAGCAATCCTTGACTCAATCCGGATATCATCAAAAATATGCTCCTGAACAATAGTTAATTTGCCGGTCTTCATAAGCTCCAGTATAGCAAGAAATGTAACTATGACTTCCACTTTGCTTGACGATGCAGTAAGCATCCCTCTGAAGCTGAAGTGCTTGTGTGAGGCAGCATAGTCTGTCAGATATTCCATCTTTTCCTCTAAGGAGACCTCTTCCTTTTCAATCTTACCAAACTTCGAACGGACCTTATCTATCTTTTCTTCCTGTCTCTTCATTATACTTTGAAAGATTCTGTTTAAATCAGAAAGACGGATATCTCCGACAAGCTCCTCAAGATTAACAGGCTCCTCATATGCAAGGACCTCATCAGGTATGTCCTTCTTCTTATACCACACCTTGCCGGCATCCAGCTGGCGATCCTTAAGCTCATTTGCCATACACTTGTACATCTTGTACTCAAGCAACTGCTGCACAAGCTCTGCTCTTGGATCTTCCTGCTCCTGCTCTTCTTCCTCTTTCTTTGGGAGAAGCATCTTTGACTTTATGTCGAGGAGTGTAGCTGCCATCACGAGAAACTCGCTGAGCGTGTCCAGGTTATCCTTTTTCATCTGATTCACATACTCCATGTACTGCGCTGTAATCTCGACAATCGGGATATCATAAATATTTACTTTATTTTTCTCTATCAGGTATAAAAGCAGATCAAGCGGTCCCTCAAACACCTGAAGCTTAAAAGTCATATCCATAATTTGCTCTCCGTTAATCCTTCAAAAACTGTGCCATAACGTAATTGGCTACATCCTTTCCTCTCTCCGATAAATAGATATGCCCGGCCTTTACCACGAGCAGCTCCTGTTTTTTCAGGCTGTCTATCGTATCCTTGTAGATTGCATCTATCGAAATACCAAATGCCCTCTCAAAGGCTTCTCTTGTGACCCCCTCATTCATACGAAGTCCAAGAAACATAAACTCCTCCATCTGTCCCTTTTTGTCTATAACATCAGCTGCCACATGCAGATTGGCCTTAAATATATCATCACCCACATCATGTATATGACGGCAGCGCGACAGATATTCATCCATATCGGATGTATTGGTATATCTGACATTTGATATAAGCGATGCCGCCCCTATTCCAAGTCCTAAATAGTCAGCTCTGGTCCAGTAGCCTATATTATGGCGGCACTCCATACCTCTTTTAGCATAGTTAGATGTCTCATACTGCCTGTAGCCGGCATCCATAAACGCCTTCTGTCCCGCCTTTTCCATATCATATAACTCGTCCTCATTAGGCAGGAACTCTGTTCTCATGCCCGCCTCCTGGCGCACCATGTCAAACTTGTACTTTTCATAGAAAGGAGTACCCTTTTCCACTATAAGAGAATACGCCGATATATGATCCGGATGAAGCCTTATGATCTTGTTTACTGTCGCCATATACTGTGACGCAGACTGTCCCGGCAGACCATACATCAAATCTACATTGATATTTTTAAAGCCCACGTTTCTGGCCACCTCGTAATTCGTCACAAACTGTTCAAAGGTATGTATACGCCCGAGCAGCTTAAGCTCATCATTATTTGCCGACTGCAGTCCTATGGACAGGCGGTTGATTCCCGCATCCCTGTATGCTAAAAGCTTTTCCCTGCTAAGCGTACCGGGATTGCACTCTATGGATATCTCAGCATCAGTCAGCACATTAAAGCAGTCAAACACACCCTCCATCAAAGCAGCAATCCATTGCTCATCTATAGAGCTTGGTGTACCTCCTCCGATGTAGACAGATGACACCTGATAGTTCTTCATAAGCGGGCCGTAAAATATCATTTCCGCCATAAGCCCCTTGACATAGCGAAGCTTTGCATCATCGTCTGCGGGAAATGATAAAAAATCACAATATTCACATTTTCTCACACAAAATGGTATATGAATATAAATCTCAAGATTCTTCATATGTGCGATTACTCCTCATCCAGCTTAAGCACACTCATGAATGCCTCCTGTGGTATCTCTACATTGCCCACCTGACGCATCCTCTTCTTTCCTTCCTTCTGCTTCTCAAGCAGCTTCTTCTTACGTGAAATATCACCACCGTAGCACTTGGCAAGCACATCCTTGCGAAGCGCCTTAACCGTCTCTCTTGCTATAATCTTGCCACCGACTGCTGCCTGAATAGGTATCTCAAACAAATGCCTTGGTATCTCACCCTTAAGCTTCTCGCACATCTTACGGCCTCTTTCGTATGCACTCTCCTTAAATACGATAAATGAAAGTGCATCGACCATCTCCTTATTGATTAAGATGTCAAGCTTGACAAGCTCTGAGCGCTCATAATCCTTCATCTCATAGTCAAACGAAGCATAACCCCTCGAGCGTGACTTTAAAGCATCAAAGAAATCATAGATAATCTCATTTAATGGCAAGTCGTACTTTATGAGAGCTCGTGTTTTTTCGATATACTCCATGCTGATATAGACTCCTCGTCTCTCCTGGCACAGCTTCATAATCGCACCGACATAGTCACTTGTGACCATAATCTCTGCAGATACGTATGGCTCCTCCATATACTCAATCTCTGACGGATCCGGCATATTTGAAGGATTGGTCAAATCTATCACCTCACCGCTTGTCTTGTGAATCTTGTAAATAACACTAGGTGCAGTGGTAACGAGATCCAGATCAAACTCTCTCTCCAGTCTCTCCTGAATAATTTCCAGATGTAAAAGACCAAGGAATCCGCATCTGAAGCCAAAGCCAAGTGCCAGTGATGTCTCAGGCTCAAACTGTAATGAAGCGTCGTTGACCTGCAGCTTTTCAAGCGCATCCCTTAAATCAGGATACTTTGCACTGTCCGCAGGATAAAGACCACAGTAAACCATAGGGTTTACCTTCTTATAGCCAGGAAGCGCCTCATCGCACGGTCTGTCAACGAGTGTAACTGTATCACCCACGCGTGTATCCCTGACATTTTTGATGCTGGCCGCAATGTATCCAACCATACCGGCCGAAAGCTCATCGCATGGTATAAACTGGCCTGCGCCAAAATACCCCACCTCTGTAACCACATCAGATGCACCTGTAGCCATCATCTTTATTGTGTCTCCTACCTTTACAGAGCCCTCTCTCAGTCGGCAGAAAATAATGACTCCCTTATAAGAATCATATGTTGCATCAAATATAAGCGCCTTAAGCGGTGCATCTTTATCGCCTGTTGGTGCCGGAATCTTTTTTACAATCTGCTCCAGCACATCCTCTATATTGAGTCCTGTCTTTGCGGAAATACGCGGTGCATCCATAGCTTCAATACCGATAACATCCTCTATCTCCTGTGCCACCTCATCCGGGCGCGCACTCGGCAGATCCACTTTATTTATAACAGGAAATACATCCAGGTCATGATCCAGTGCAAGGTAAACATTTGCAAGTGTCTGTGCCTCAACGCCCTGGGCCGCATCCACTACAAGTATAGCTCCGTCACAGGCCGCAAGACTCCTTGATACCTCATAGTTAAAATCCACGTGTCCCGGTGTATCTATCAGATTAAAAATATACTCTTCGCCATCCTTTGCGGTATATATAATACGGACTGCCTGAGACTTGATTGTGATACCACGCTCTCTCTCTAAATCCATATTGTCGAGCACCTGAGCCTGCATCTCCCTGCTGGTAAGTGTGCCTGTTTTTTCTATAATTCTGTCCGCGAGTGTAGATTTACCGTGATCAATATGGGCAATAATACAAAAATTGCGGATTTTGCTCTGATCTATTGACATATGTCCTCCTAATGCTTTCAATAACTCATCAAAGTTTATCAGATTTGTGAAATAAAGTCTATATTATTTTAACACTTTATCAAGTATATCTGCAAGTGGTTCCATTGCATTGTACGCCTCCTCCTTGGTATTTGTCTGCGCTCCCACCTCCACGAGCAGTGATTTCGGACACAGATGCATATTATATCTGTAGCCCTTTAAGTATATGCGCCTTGCAAGCCCCGGATAATACTCATTTGCCATGAGCTGCAGCTGAAATGAAAACGCCAGATTATCCCCCAGATACTCATTGGGCAGACTATTAATCGGTCCCCTTGCAGCAGTGCGGCACAGCCCGTTAAAAAACATAATCTGTGCCATAGGCTTTCCATCTATTGTGGCAGCAAGCCTTGTAGTCTCAGCCACTCCATCCCTGTGCAGGTCAATAACCACCTTTATAGACGGATTTTTCTCAATAATCTCTGTAATCTCAGGAAGCGAATTAGAATACGCATGATCGCGGTCATTCACATCATACTGCCCCTTGTGATGCAGCACATTGTAGCCGTATTTTTCCCTCAAAAGTGATTCAAGCCTGTCACCCACTCCAACTACGGTCTCTGTCTCTGATGTATCAAGGGAATCACTGTACCCCTCCTGCGAATGTGTATGGTATATGAGTATATCAGGACCGTTGCCTGACTTTTCTATAGACATATCGCGCCCAAGCAAAACCTCCTCACACAGCTCATCGGCTCCAATATATGTAGTCTTGTCCACCTGATAATAGTTTTTTACCAGATTGTCAAAGCTCATATCTACCTGCGGCATTTTCACGTTCTGCTGCTCCTTGAGCTCTGCCAGCTCACCGCTTTTTTCAGCTTCATCAACAAATGCCAGCTGATCGGTATCCGGCAGCATATTGTTCCTGACACTTGCATTTTCATTTTCCATCGCAGCAAGCTCCTCATATGAGAGAATACCTCCTGCTGTATCCTCATCCTCCACAATACGCAGCTCCTTCTTTTTTGAATCATCACACTCCTTGTCAGAATATGTAAGGTGCGGAAATTTTTCTTCCACGAACTTCTTTCCCACACCATCACCGCAAAACAGCATAGACGCAATATATATAAATGCTATAAGCACAATCATTTTCTTCTTCACTATATCATCTCCCATCTAAAGCATCAGGCATCCCCTGCTACATAAAGCTTATGCGGCTGGCTCTAATGATATTCGAAGCAATAAAATTATTCACTATAGTCATCATATTCATCGTTTGAAAAAGCCATATTTATGCCCTCAGACAAAAGCCCTGCCAGTCTCTTAACCGTCTCGTCAATATCCTTTGGCGTCACAAACATGCCGTTTAACTTAGGCGACATGAGCTTTGCGGTGTTCTCCCGGCTGGCATTTACCGCATCTGAAACAATAGTCACCGCATCAATGACTGTCGGAATACCAATTGCGATAACAGGCACTCCGAGATTGCCATGGTTAATACCGTCCCTGTGGTTTCCTACCCCGCTTCCGGGCACTATGCCTGTATCCGTCAGCTGTATGGTACAGCCCAGCCTCTTTGTACTGCGTGCCGCAAGCGCATCAATTGTCACAACAAAATCAGGCTTCACCTCGCTCACCACACCCTTTATTATCTCAAGGCACTCCATGCCTGTCTGAGCCATCACGCCCGGCACCAGGCCGCACACACTATTTACATTCTCGTTGCTAAACGCATACCTGCCATATTCCTTTACTATATGGCGGGTGATAAACAAGCTGTCAACGCATCTTGGTCCAAGCGCATCAGGAGTTACATTTCTGTTTCCAAGCCCGACAACAAGCGCCGCATATATACGCTTGTCACAGACAGCCTTTACAAAGCTCTTAAGCTCTCTTGAAAGCTCCCTTGTCACAGCCTGACAGCACTCCTCATCTCCCTCGGACAGCATAGCAGCCTCAATTGTCACATATTTTCCTTTAGGACGGCCTGTAGCCCTGACTGCATTTTCTGAGTCAATTGTCACTACACTGACTATGATTCCATTATCCAGCTTTTTTTCAGAGAAATTCACACCTCTCATATCTGTGTTTGCCTTTTTAAGGCTCTCCTGCGTCTCAAGCGCCAGATCAGTTCTTGCACACCATTTATCAGCCGACAAATCAATACACCTCCCCTGTATGATATTCCAAAATCACATATATGTTAATTTTTTGCAATTTTTTTCAAAATATGTATTGACAGAGCAGAAAGGTTGACATATTATATTCTAGTATGTTTGTGCCAAAGCGTCCGTGTCTGTTTTGGCATACATTAGATTAAATATTTGGAGGTGTACGAGTTGGCTAACATTAAATCAGCAAAAAAGAGAATTTTAGTAACAGAAACTAAGGCTGCAAGAAATAAAGCAATCAAATCAGGAGTTAAGACAGCAATCAAGAAGGTTGAGGCTGCTGTAGCTGCAAATGATAAGGCTGCTGCTGAGGCTGCATTAAAGGATGCAACTTCTGCTATCGCAAGCGCTGGTTCAAAGGGTATCTTCCACAAGAACAACGCAGCCAGAAAAGTATCTCGTTTAACAAAGCTTGTTAACGGATTAGCTTAATTACTATATAGCAATAAATAATAAAACCCATCGGTGCCGTCATACCGATGGGTTTTTTGTATATATTTGGTTTTTGGTATATTTGCGTTATATCATTTACTGCTACTGCCTGTCGCATGAGCGCCGGTCTTATCTGCAGAGTACTGCACTATAAAAAGCTCCACTGCCATCTGATCATTCATCCGGCCCGTCTTCACAGCCTCCTCATACGCCACGCCGTCTCTCACAGCCTGCTTTAAGTCCTCAAGCGAATACGCCCTGCACTGCGCCTGGTATTTGCGTACCGCCCACTCCGGGCATCCGGCCTTTGATGCTATATCCTTGTTGCCAAAGCCCTTATTTGTCATGGCTTTCACATTCATCAGTATATTGAACTGGCGCGATATAAGATACATAATACGCATGGCAGGCTCCTTAAGTGCCAGCAGATCGTAATACAGCTCAAGCGCACGCTTTTGTTTGTGTGATGCAATCGCATCAACCATCTCAAACACCTTGTTTGTGATCTGCTCTGTAGTTACAGCCTCAACATCCGAAAGCTCAATCACGTCCTTGTCCATGCAGTAGCACAGCAGCTTCTCAAGCTCCTTGTCGATATTTTCCATATCTGTGCCGGTTTTTTCTATAAAGCTGTTGTAGGCAGCCTGGCTCATTCCCTTTCCATCTTTTCTAATCCTCATTCCTATCCATCTGGCAAGTGTCTCATCCGTCTGTTCCTTGAACTCCACAGGATTACCGCACTTGGCTGCCGCCTTATAAAGCTTTGAGCGCTTATCAACGCTCTCCTCAACAAATATAAAGTGCGTGCTCTCAGGTGAATCCTTTAAATACTCTCCAAGCTCATCGCCTGCCTTTGAAAAAATGCCTGCATCCTCTATAAGAATCACTCTTTTATCCGCAAAAAACGGAAGTGTCTCCGCCAGGTCAATTATCTCCTTCTGGTTGATTCCATCGCCCTCAAACGATGAAAAGTTCATGCTGTCGCCCTCACTGACCATAGCCTTTATCAGCTTGTCCCTGTACTGTTTTATGAGGTATCTCTCCTGTCCATACAGCAGATAAACCTTTTTGAAATCTCCTGCTTTTATATCATTGTCTATTGTTTTCATATATAGCACTCTCTTTATACTTAATCTGACCACTTTGCATTGTGTATAAAATACGGCACTTTGCATCCATAAGCCTATCCATGGCTTCATCAGCCGGATGTCCATAGCGGTTTTCTGCCGCGCATGATACCGCAGCCCACCTTGGGCTTAAAGCCTCAATCCAGTCTGCAGAGCCTGAATACCTGGAACCATGATGATTTGCCTTGTAAAAATCCACAGAAAGCTCATCCCCATACTCATTAACAAGCTTCTTTTCTATCTCAGATGGTATATCTCCGCCGAAAATACCACTAAACCTGCCATCCGTGAGCTTCAGCACAAGACACATATCGTTTCTGTCTAAGGCTGTATCAGCGGGCCCCGGATACAGGCACATGATGCCATCAGCTTCTTCATTTGCAGTACTGCGCAAACCTGATGCATCATTTATTTCAATCGAATCCCCCTTTGACATAAGGCATATATCAATTCCTGCTTCCTTAGCTTTAAAAAGCAGCTCCTCCATAGCTTCCTCTTTAGCCGCTGCTTCTGCCACAACTATATGCTCTATAGTATACCCACTGTCTATCACCTCAGACAATCCGCTTATATGATCACTGTCTGCATGTGAAACAAACCAGTATGATATACCCTGTATGCCGTTATACTTAAGAAACGGCATAATCACATTCTCGCCAAGCTGTTTTCGGTCAGAGCTTCCTCCATCAATAAAGATGCATGTGCCTGACTCAAAGCGGTAAAATATGCCATCACCCTGCCCCACATCAAGTATATCAAGCTGCGCAGCAGTTTTTGGCTTCACAAGCAAAATTGCAAGCAAAACTGCTGTACACACCACTCTTTGGACACTGTAAAGTATTGGGCCTTTTTCTTTTAAGCCACACTCTATGGCACGTTTTTTAAGCGAAAATGCCACCAAAAAGCCACTCATAACAGCATAAAAAAGGAAAATCCTGTATCCATCAGGAGCTCCTGTGATAACCGATGCCCCCGGAAGCTTCATAACAAGACCGCAAAGCACCTCATAAAGCTTTAACACCGCAAATGCAGGAAACACCAGCAGTTTGCCGGGCATCACGCCAAAGCAGCCTGCGGCAGACGCAAGCAGACCCGAAATAAATACGACAGGTAAAGCCGGTATCACAATGAGATTTACAAACACCGCAAAAAGAGGCAGCTCATAATAATTCAGAGCCACAACCGGAAGCATCGGAAGCTGTATGGATACTGATGCCCAGAATTTCTCACCCTTAGGCTCACTCATCAAAGGCGTCACAATACCTATAGCAAGTATTGCCCCTACCGAGAACACAAATCCGGCATATCCCAAAACCATAGGATTGTCCCACAGCAGGTAAATGACCATGATGCCAAGAGAATTTAGCATATCTGTGCATCTGCCTAAAGCCGCCGCAAGCATTGTAAGTATGAACATCCCCACGGCACGCCTTGTGGACACGGCATTTCCTGTCATAACAGCATAGCTTAGTATAAGTGCCGCAGAACAGACAAATGCCGCTGTATAGCTCACCCTTCTTTTTCTGAGAAGCTTGTAAAAGGCCATGCCAACTATAGAAATATGAAGCCCGGAAATAGCCAGTATATGTGAAATACCGCTGATCTGGTACAAATCCTTTATCTCATCATCCAGATACGACTTGTCTCCAAGCAGCATGGACGAAAGCACTCCTGCCGTCGTCTCATCAGTCACCTTAAGAAGTGACGCTGACAGCGTATCACGAAGCTTTTCAAGCCCATGGTAATACCATGCATGTTTACCGGTGCTTGTCTTAATATTGTCTGCCTTCACAGAAAAATCAATTCCCTGAGAGCGGTAAAAGCCCGCTCTGTCAAACTCACCCTCATTGGTAGCAGACTTAAACAAGCCTATCCTGCCGCAGGCTTTCATATAATCGCCCAGATGTGCGCTTTTGCTGTCACAGTATACCACGACATCACCACAGGATATTTTTCTGCCAAAAGCCTTGCCGTCCTCAGGCTGCACCACACAGTCTGTCATATAATACCTGTATGAGAAATACTTGTATTCAGTTTTATAAATCTTCCCCCAGACGATGACAGATTTTTCATCTGTCATATACTGCATATAGCTGTCACGGTTTTCATCTACTGAAGCGTATCTGAATTGTGCTGTGGCAAAAACAGCTGATGATGTCAGGATAAGTAAAACAACTATGCGCCTGACACCGGAAAAGCCGCCCTTAGCTGCAATACACTCAGCTATTAAAGCCACAAGCAGTATGGCAAAGACCAGAAGTCCAAAGCCCCTGCCATACATACCGGAAACAGTTCCTGCAGTATAGACCAACGCAAATAAAAACATCGGTCTTTTACTAATGCTCTTCTCCTCCTAATCCAATCTATTCTATTTTTCAGTTTTTTCCGTGGAATCATCAGAATCCACTATATCTTTATTAAACTCATACATGTCGCTTAGCTTGTAATTATAAAGCAACATGCCGTCATTCTCACCATCAAGCGAGATTTGTACCTTGTCCACAGTATGCAGCGAGGTGAGTGAATTAACTATCGAATAAAGCACCACATCCTCTGTGAGGTTATTGTCAATAGTATTTCTGAACGAAGAATCAAAGTTCAGATAGCATATTCTGTCTGCCACAGACACATTGATAAGCTTTGTCGTGCCCGGGAGAGTTGCCTTAAGCTTTGAGCCCTTCGGTCCCTCTATAAGCTGCTCAACAACAAGCTTTTCAAGTGCTATGTTTGAGCTGTAATGTATCACTCTTGTCTGTTTTTCAAGCCCTGTACCATCCTTGTCAGCAAAATAAAGCGTGAGTGTCTCCTTCACACTTGTATTAATCTGCTCACCCGGATTCTCAACAAAATCATCAGCACCCATGCTGCCGACAATCTCATCATCCGAGTCCACAAGAGGAATACTGTTTACGGTAAATGTGACATATGAAATACTATCCAACTGTGTGAGCGTGCGTACCACAGACGCTCTCAAAAGCACCTCCTGCGCAGCTGTAAGGTCATAATACTCCTTGCTGAAATCCACAGTGCAGTTATAGTTTTTCTCCTCATGGCCTCTGACCACCACCTCATCCGGGATAGCCTTGCGAAGCCTAGAGTCCTCAGGCTTATCCTGCAGTCTTCCAAGAAGCTCATCCACCTGCTTGTCCACATCTGAGTTTTTGCTTCTAAGCACATACGACTCCGGCACACTGCTCGTCACATCCATATTCAGACAATACACCTCAACCGTATTGTCTGCTTTTTTCTTTGTGCAGCCCACCATGGAGAGCAGAATTGCCGCAGTAAGCATGAATATAATTATTCTTTTCACGTCAAGCCTCCTATGCAATATAGTTGAGCGGTATACGCACATCAAAGGTAGTGCCCTCTCCCACCACACTGTGAGCCTTTATAGCTCCCCTGTGCATAAGAATAGAGCTTCTTGTAATGGCAAGTCCCAGACCCGTACCGCCAATCTCTCTCGAATGTGACTTGTCCACGCGGTAAAATCTCTCATAGATGTGCTCTAAGGACTCCTCCGGTATACCGATACCGTTGTCCTCCACCTTCAGATAGAAATACTGATGGTCCGCATTTAAGGATACATGAACATAGCCACCTGTCTCGTTGTCATTGTACTTGATGGAATTCTCGATGAGGTTTGTAAAAGCAAGCGTCAGCTTCACCTCATCTATCTCTGCAGTTACCGGTCTGAAGCTCTCGAGTACAAGCTCCACCTGCTGCTTGTCAGCAATCGGCTGAAGTCTCTTCATAATCTGCTCGAGCAGGTCATTGATATTAACACTCTCGATATTCAGCGTGGCAGCCGACTTGTCCATCTTGACCAGTGATAACAGGTCATTTATTATCTTTGTCTCTCTGTCTATCTCACTTGTGATATCTCCCATGAACTCCCTGTACATCTCAATCGGAGCCTCATCACCCATGCTGTTGATGGAATCTGCGAGTACCTTCATGGAAGTAAGAGGTGTCTTGAGCTCATGCGACACATTCGATACAAACTCCTGTCTGGACTCATCCATGACCTTCATTCCGCTCATCAGCTCATTAAAATTCCTGCTTATTATAGCAGTCTCCGCATAGTCATCTACATCCAGCTGTTCTTTTCCAAAACCATCCTTAATGTCTGATATCTCGTCAGAAAGCTTCTTCAGCGGAACAAAAAGGTGTAAAAGCACAAGCACGCCAAAAAAGAGCACCACCGCACCTGCGATAATTGCAACAGTCACTGCAATCTGTGTCAGATATGACATATTTAGTGATATATTGTCCGTCGACACACTTACAACAAGTGCTCCCTCTATCTTTGAATCCTTGTCGTTTGGATTGCTTATCGGAACAGAAAGCTCGATATAGTGATTTTTAGAATCATAGTTCGTAATCTCTGAAGCAGAGAAGGTCTTGATAACCTCCTCTGAGACAATAGTATTGCCATCATCTAAATTGTACGTATCCTTAATAATCTTAAAATGCTTGTCAACTATGAGCACACGGCCCTCATATATAGTAGTAAGAGTGTCAATCTGAGCATCAATATTGCTCAAGTCACTGCCATCCTTATCAAAGTATTTACTTGTGGATATCTTGTTTGCGAGAATCTTTGCCTGACTAAGCACTTCACTTTCGCGGATTGAAACCGCTCTGGACTCGTAGGTGTTAAGTATGCCGAAGCACAGCACCACCTCCGGTACCAGAACGAGAACAAAAATCATGAAAATCAGCCTGGATTTCAGACTCTTATAAAATGCAAAATGTACTTTACTCTTAAACATTTTAGAACCTTTCTGAAAGTATTACTTCTGGTTGTAGTAATATCCCACACCCCACTTGGTATGAACGTACTTCGGCTCGCTTGGATTTGCCTCAATCTTTTCACGAAGACGTCTGACATGCACATCAACCGTACGCACGTCACCCGGGTAATCCTCGCCCCATACAATCTTTAAAAGGCTCTCCCTACTGTATACTTTATTTTCATTTTTGATCAGAATCTCGAGCAGTTCAAACTCTCTTGCAGTCAAATTAATTTCATTATCATTTATGAACAGACGTCTGCTGTCACAGTCGAGCTTGATATCACCCTTTTCAATTACAGATGACTGTACCTGTGGTGCACGTTCCGGTGAAGTGCGCCGCATGATCGCCTTGATTCTGGCCTTTACCTCAAGAATATTAAATGGCTTTGTGATATAGTCATCAGCGCCGTACTCAAGTCCTAAAATTTTGTCCATGTCATCGCCCTTTGCAGTGAGCATGACAATCGGGACATCAGAAAACTCCCTTATTGCCTGACACACCTCAAAGCCATCCATCTTTGGAAGCATGACATCCAAAAGAATCATATCATATGAATTGGCCTTCGCCATATTTAAGGCCTCCTCACCGTCATATGCGCAGTCTACCTCCATGCCATCCTGCAGCAGACTGAAACGTATTCCTTTTACAATTAACTTTTCGTCGTCAACGACCAGCACTTTTTTTGCCATTTATACACTCCTAATTTACTGTTATATCATCTTTTATTTTATTAAACATTGCTTCACCGATGCCGGACACCCTCGTGATATCCTCAATCGAAGAAAACAATCCATTTTTGGCGCGATCTTCAACAATACTCTTTGCCTTGCTCTCACCAATTCCGGAAAGAGCCATTAGTTGCTCGACAGTTGCGGTATTGATATTGAGCTTGCCATCCTTTACGCCTATATGCTCCTCAGCGCCGCCCTTCATCAACGATCCATCTATGCCGGTGGTATATGTGCCCTCAGGTATGTGATCTGACTTAAGCTCCTCTACAGTCGGGAAATACAGCATCTGCCCATCATACAGCTCTGATGCCAGATTCCAAAAGCTCTTGTCAGCTGTATCCAGCATGCCGCCTGCCATATCAACGAGCTCACAGACTCTCGCGCCCGGCTTTACTCTGTATACACCGGGATTGGCAACCTGACCACAGATATAGACGCACCACTCGCTAGATTCATCAGTGTCATCTGCTGTGTCTTTTGCCTTCTGCTCCTGTTCTCCATCGGATGAAGTTTTCTTCTCCTTGGAATCAGCAGTCTGTCTGTTTACATCACTTGAAACCACAGCAGTCTGCTCCGTTTCAGAAGCAAAATGAACTGTGGCATCATCCTTTTTACAGCCGCAAAGGCCAAACGCTATTGTTAAAATAAACGCACTTAATAATATTATTTTTTTCATATGGTCTCCTTTGATTAATATCATAATCTCAAAGGAGAAATCGATGTCCTCTCTATTTTACAGACTTTTTGACAGTATTACAAGTGTTGTTTCAAGTTTTTCTATCATTTCGTCAACATCACTCTTTTCAATAACAAGAGGAGGCACAAATCTAAGCACATTGCTGCCTGCCGTAATGACTATAAGGCCTTGATTTAAAGCCTCTGCTGAGACCTTTCCTACCGGAAGGCTGCACTCCACGCCCTGCATGAGTCCCATACCTCTTCTGGCTGTGAGACAGTCGAATTTTGCAACAAGCTCATCAAGCTTCTGCTCCAGGTAAGGTGCAACCTCCTTTACATGGCTTACTATATCAAGACGCTTAAACTCATCAAACACTGCACTTACTGCGGCTCCTACGAACGGATTGCCGCCGTATGTGGTGCCATGGTCGCCCGGTGCAAGGGATTTATCTGCCACCCTCTGTGTCATGAGAAAAGCACCAACCGGCACACCACAGCCGAGTGCCTTCGCACAGGTCATGATATCAGGCTTCACATCATAGTTCTGCCATGCGAACATCTCGCCGCTTCTGCCCATGCCGCACTGTATCTCGTCAAGGATAAGAAGAATATCCTTTTCATCGCAGAGAGCTCTCACTCCCTCGATAAACTCCTTCTTTGCCGGGTAAATACCGCCCTCACCCTGAATAGTTTCCATAATAATGGCACAGGTTTTGTCTGTCACCTGAGCCTTAACACTCTCTAAATCATTGAAATTTGCAAATTTAACGCCCGGCATAAGTGGCTCAAACGGTTCCTGATAATGCGCATTGCCTGTGACAGAAAGCGCTCCGATGCTTCTTCCATGGAAGGAATGGTTCATGGCAATTATCTCATGACCTGCATGGCCGTCTCTTGTGAAAGCATATTTCTTTGCAGCCTTGATAGCTCCCTCAATAGCCTCTGTACCACTGTTGGTAAAGAAAATACGGTCCATTTTGCTTGCCTTAAGTACCTTGTCTGCCGCCTCGATGACAGGCGCATTGTAGTAGAGGTTTGATGTATGTAAAAGCTTATCAACCTGTGCCTTTAATGCCTCCTTGTGGTGCTCATTGCTGTAACCAAGTGCACATACAGCTATTCCTGCAGCAAAGTCCAGATATGCATGGCCGTCTGTGTCATAAAGATGTACTCCCTCGCCGTGATCAAGCACAAGCGAAAATCTGTTGTAGGTGTGAAGAAGCTCCTTTTCCGCCTCATCAATGTATGACTGTTTATCCATATTATTGCTCATTGTTAAATTTCTCCTCCGAATCTCCAAGAATAGCTGTTCCGATTCCTCTGTTTGTGAATATCTCAAGCAGTAAGCAGTGCGCGATACGTCCATCAAGAATATGAACTCTTGAAACTCCGTTATCGATAGCATCTATGCAGTTGTTGAGCTTAGGAAGCATGCCTCCGCCGATAAAGCCATCACCTATAAGCTTCTTTGCATCTGAGACTGTAAGTTCTGAAATAAGAGTATTCTTATCTGAAGGGTCCTTGTATACACCCTCGATATCTGTGAGGAATGCAAGCTTTTCTGCTGAAACTGCTCTTGCGATAGCACATGCTGCATCATCTGCATTGATATTGTATGTATTGTATTCGTCATCAAGACCGATTGGACACACAATTGGAAGGAAATCCTTCTCGAGCAGGTCATAAAGAATTTTGGGATTGACATCAGTGATTTCACCTACAAAGCCTATATCCTCTCCGTTTGAATACTTTTTCTTAACCTTTAAGAGACCTCCGTCCTTGCCACTCACTCCGACAGCCTGCACACCAAGCTCCTCAACAAGTGTAACGAGAGATTTGTTTACCTTATTCAGTACCATCTCGGCAATCTCCATTGTATCGGCATCAGTCTTTCTGAGTCCGTTTACAAATACAGGCTCCATACCGACCTTTCCTACCCATTTGCTGATTTCCTTGCCGCCGCCATGTACGATGATAGGCTTGAAGCCGACCAGCTTAAGAAGTGTGACATCCTGGATTACCTGCTTTTTAAGCTGTTCATCAACCATTGCAGATCCGCCGTACTTTACAACGATAATCTTTCTGTTAAATCTCTGTATATATGGAAGTGCCTCAATGAGCACCTGTGCCTTTTCCATTACCTGTTCCATGTTCTTATCTGCCATTGTACTGCTCCTTATTTGTTAAATCTTGTTATATTTTCTTCGTTAAGTGTGAAATCATAGTAGTTTAGGTCTTCTCTGAATGTCCATCCTTCTTCCTTCCAGAAGTGGTTTCCCAGCTCATTCACCTTGAAGGCTATGATTGACACCTTGTTGATATGCTCTGCCTGGAGTGCTCTCATGCAGGCAACCACCATACTCTTACCGATGCCACACTTCCTGTAATGCTCATCCACGCATACATGATACAGGCAGCCTCTTCTGCCATCATGTCCACAGAGTATCGCTCCAACTATCTTTCCATCTTCTACCGCTACAACACTCGTAGTCGGATTTCTCTCAAGAAATCTAAGGACTCCATCTCTTGAGTCGTCAATAGAACGGATTCCAAAGCCGTGGATGGTCTGCCAGAGGCTGTACACCTCGTCATAGTCATCTATCGTCATAACCCTTATTTCATATTTATTCTCATTGCTCATTTTATTAAATCATCCTTATATTTTTATATAACTATCAGCATTATAATGCATCTTTCTGATAATTACTTTCCTATTATTAATTATTACGGGAACATAGGAACCATATTGAGTCCCTCTGCCTCATCGAAGCCAAATAACAGATTCATATTCTGAACCGCCTGTCCTGCAGCACCCTTTACCAGATTGTCAAGAGCCCCCATCATAATAATTCTGCCGGTTCTCTCATCAATCACAAAGTTTACATCCACATAATTGCTGCCCTCAACCCACTTTGTCTCAGGGCAGACACCTTTTTTGAGCACTCTGACAAACTTCTCATTTGCATAATACTTATCGTAAACTGCCTTAATCTCATCATAAGTAGGAAGTGTTCCATCAGGCTTTTTCTTAAGTGTCGCATACTCTGTAGCGAGGATTCCTCTGTTCATCGGAACAAGATGCGGAGTAAAGTTGATAAGGATTTCTTTTCCTGCCGCATATCCAAGCTGTTCCTCTATCTCAGGTGTATGTCTGTGTGATGCAACGCCATATGCCTTCATGCTCTCATTTACTTCACAAAACAGATTAGGTGTCTTTGCACCACGTCCTGCGCCTGATGTGCCTGACTTTGCATCGACGATAAGTGTATCTGTATCAATAAGTCCCTCCTTCACAAGCGGATAAGCTGTAAGGATGGAGCATGTGGTATAGCAGCCCGGATTTGCAACAAGTCTTGTCTCCTTTGTGACCTTGTCCCTGTTTATCTCACACAGACCATATACAGCCTCATCAATAAACTGCGGCGACTTGTGCTCAATCTTGTACCATTTCTCATATGTAGCTACATCCTTTATACGGAAGTCCGCTGACAGATCGACAATCTTTACCTTACTTAATATATCCTCAGTGAGCACGCCTGCCAAAAAGCCCTGTGGGGTCGCAGTGAAAATCACATCAACAGACTCTGCAAGCTCCTCCATATTGTCATCCATGCACTTTGCATCAACTATCTGAAACATATTTCCATAGATATCGGCATAATTCTCATCCACATAGCTTCGTGAGCCATACCATGCAATCTCTACCTCTTTATGATTCATCAAAATTCTCACAAGCTCTGCTCCGGCATATCCGGTGGCTCCAATAATACCAGCCTTTATCATAGTATTTCCTCTTTTCATATTGTATTTCTGCATAACCATATAAAATGGGTCTGACGCATCATACATAATAATATAGTACAGTAATTTCAATCCGTAAAGAGAAAAATTATACAAAATTATGTATATTTATACATGAATAATGTATATTTTTTCACTTGCAATATGTAAAGAACTGGTATATATTTATTCTAAAGTAATTATTCAAGGCTTTTTGACACAAAAGCAGTTAATGGTTACCATCATAAAGAATAAACGAAAAGAGGACACGCACTTATGAAAGACAAAGTTGTATTAGCTTATTCAGGCGGACTTGATACCACTGCTATCATTCCATGGCTTAAAGAGACTTATGACTATGACGTAATCTGCTGCTGCATCAACTGCGGACAGGGAGAGGAGCTTGACGGACTCGATGAGAGAGCCAAATTATCAGGAGCTTCAAAGCTTTACATAGAGGATATCTGTGATGAGTTCAGTGAGGACTACATCGTACCTTGTGTACAGGCCGGCGCAGTTTATGAGCACAAATACCTCCTTGGAACAGCAATGGCAAGACCGGGCATCGCAAAGAAGCTTGTTGAAATTGCAAGAAAAGAAGGCGCTGTAGCCATCTGCCACGGTGCTACAGGTAAAGGAAATGACCAGATCCGTTTCGAGCTCGGTATCAAGGCACTCGCTCCTGATATCAAGGTAATCGCTCCATGGCGTCAGGACAACTGGAAAATGGATTCACGTGAAGCTGAGATCGAGTACTGCAAGGCACACGGAATTGACCTTCCATTCGGAACAGATTCAAGCTACAGCCGTGACCGTAACCTCTGGCACATCAGCCATGAGGGACTTGAGCTTGAGGATCCTTCACAGGAACCAAACTATGACCATCTGCTCGTATTAAGCGTCACACCTGAGCATGCTCCTGACGAGGGTGAGTATGTTACAATGACATTTGAGAAGGGTGTTCCTACATCTGTCAACGGCAAAAAGATGAAGGTAGCAGACATCATCAGAGAGCTCAACCGTCTCGGCGGCAAGCACGGCATCGGCATCATCGACATCGTTGAAAACCGTGTAGTAGGTATGAAATCACGTGGTGTATATGAGACTCCTGGTGGAACAATCCTCATGGAGGCACATGACCAGCTCGAGGAGCTCTGCCTTGACCGTGCCACAATGGAGGTCAAAAAAGAAATGGGCAACAAGCTCGCTCAGGTAGTTTACGAAGGAAAATGGTTCACACCACTGCGTGAAGCAATCCAGGCTTTCGTAGAGTCAACACAGGAATATGTTACCGGAGAAGTTAAATTTAAATTATACAAAGGCAATATCATCAAGGCCGGCACTACTTCACCATATTCACTCTACAGTGAGTCTCTTGCAAGCTTTACTACAGGAGATTTATATGATCACCATGATGCAGACGGCTTCATCACACTGTTTGGTCTGCCACTCAAGGTTCGTGCAATGAAGCTTCTTGAGCTTGAGAACAAGAAAAACAATTAATTGTTACAACAAATAAAAAAGAGATGTGAAATAACAACAATTATTTCACATCTCTTATTTTTTTAATAATTTCATTCTTTAAATCAAGCGCCTTATCCTTAATGTGTCTCGAAGCACTTTTCGATACAAGCACCCTAGCAACAAGCTTTGAAGCTACATCCAGATGCCCAAGCTTGTGATTCATCTGAGCTAAAAGTAAATCAACAGTATCCTGATTCATACCACATATTGGGAAATGCTCTGTCTCAACCGCTCTGGTCATGCCATCAAGAGCCTGCTCATAATAATATTTTTCTGACTTTTGTGCACTTACAAACTCTTCACTGTCCGTTGACCTGCAATCGGATGCAAGCTGCTCCAATAAGCCGCGATAAAGCCAGGATAGCTTAAGACAAATATATGCCTTTTCACTATGCATAGCCCTTTTAACAATCGCTGAAAAAAGTGCCAGCTTAAATCTGTCTATCGCATCATCATACGAATATAACAAGGGCACAGACTTGCTGCGGGGCTTAAATTTGGCAGCAACCTGCTCCTTAAGCAGCCTTATCTGTGTACTCGATACATGTACAAAGTCGCCATTCATCGCACTATAACCACAATGCGGACACGATGTGACACCATACTTTATTGTATCAATTCCCTTGTATACCGGTCTGAAATCGTCATCAGAACCAAGAAAGCGAACCCTTGAGGTCCTTACCGTCAGTGTCTGAAAGCTCTTATCACACACCGGACATGTTATATTCTTTGCGAAAACAAAATCCGTTTCATCCTCTGTCTGAACAGCAGCTGCCACCGGAGCATCCCCGGTGGCAGCTGCTTTATCCTCATCATACAGGTCATTTATGTCTTCAGGATTTAAACCGAATTTGTTAAGGCCTGACATTAAATGCATATCTTACCTCTATTCTTCTCTTCTGTTTATTTTTAGTCAAAAACTATTTAGCTGTCGGAAGCTTGAACGAACTCTTTAATGAGACGATTCTGTTAAATACAGGCTGTCCATCCTTTGAGTCCTTGCAATCCGCGCAGAAGAAACCATTTCTGACAAACTGGAAGCTGTCATATGCCTTGGCATTCATAAGCTCCGGCTCCACTACACAGTTATCAAGCACTGTGAGTGAATTTGGATTAAGATTTAAGCTTCCGTCCTCATTGTACACTCCAAGCTCCTCATTTACGATATTCTCGTAAAGACGTACAGTTACCTGCTTTCCATACTCGGCTGAAACCCAGTGGATAGTTCCCTTGACCTTTCTGCCATCAGGACTGTTGCCCCCCTTTGATGCCGGATCATATGTACAGTGAATCTCTGTAACATTGCCGTTTTCGTCCTTCACACAGCTATTGCACTTCACAAAATAAGCGTTCATGAAACGCACCTCATTGCCAGGGAACATACGGAAATACTTCTTCGGTGGCTCCTCCATGAAGTCCTCTCTCTCCACATAAAGCTCTCTGGTGAAAGGAACCTTTCTCTTTCCAAGCTCAGGATTCTCCACGTTATTGTCCACTTCAAGATACTCAACCTGTCCCTCAGGGTAATTGTCGATAATCACCTTGACCGGATCAAGCACGGCCATCATACGAGGGCGCTTAGCCTTTAAATCCTCTCGGATACAGTACTCAAGCATAGCGTAGTCAACAGAGCTGTTAGCCTTTGATATACCACACAGATCAACAAAATTTTGGATAGACTCCGGTGTGAAGCCCCTGCGTCTGAGCGCTGCTATAGAAACAAGCCTCGGGTCATCCCAGCCATCAACGATGCCGTCCTCCACAAGACGCTTGATATATCTCTTTCCTGTTACAACATTAGTCAGATAAAGCTTTGCAAACTCAATCTGCTTTGGCGACTCCTCAGGAGAATTCTTAAATCCACATTCAATAACCACCCAATCATACAGCGGTCTGTGGTCTTCAAACTCAAGAGTACATATAGAATGTGTGATGCCCTCGATAGCATCCTCTATAGGATGAGCGAAATCATACATAGGATATACACACCATTTATCACCTGTATTGTGGTGTGTCATATGAGCCACACGGTAAAGAATCGGATCTCTCATGTTGATATTTGAAGAGCTCATGTCAATTCTCGCACGAAGTACCTTTGTGCCATCCTCGAACTCACCGTTTTTCATGCGCTCAAAAAGGTCCAGGTTTTCCTCAACACTTCTCTTTGAGTATGGATCCTCCTTGCCGGCCTCTGTGAGTGTACCTCTGTACTGCCTTATCTCATCAGGTGTCAGGTCAGATACATATGCCTTTCCCTTCTTTATCAGTCCTACTGCACACTCATACATCTTGTCGAAGTAATTGGATGCAAAAAACTTTCGCTCCTCCCAGTCAGCACCAAGCCACTTAACATCGGCCTCGATTGACTCTACAAACTCCAGACGCTCCTTGGTAGGGTTTGTATCATCAAACCTGAGATTGAACTGTCCGTCATACTTCTTTGCCAGTCCATAGTTTAAAAGAATAGACTTTGCATGGCCGATATGTAAATAACCGTTTGGCTCCGGTGGGAATCTGGTCTTTACAGTCTTGCAATGACCCTCTGCCAAGTCCTTCTCAATAATCTGTTCAATAAAATTTTTCGAAACTGTTGCCTCGTTCTCCATAAATGTTCCTCCGAAAATAATACTGTGTCCATTATAAATTCATCAGTTTACTTTGTCAATGAATTAGAAAAAGTAGTGCATGTATATTATACGTGCGTATGAGTAAACAGATGATCCTGACAGTATTCCTTGTTGCCGGTGCACTTCGAGCAGTATCTGAATGTTAATTCAGGATTTGACAATTCCGTTCTGCCGCATATATAGCACTTGTGACGTGAGATGCCACTGCCCGGGCGAGGTTCGGAAAACTGAGCCTTAAACTGTGCCTTTCTCCTCTTCTGGTGCATATTCTGCCTGAATGAGAGCCTGTGCTTACAACCATAGATGAATACTAACAGATTTATAAGTGCAAGAACGATTTCTGAGCCGTATGCCAATCCAATCGGCCATCCAAAGCTCATATAAGTATACACATCATACGCAAACATCACGAAGTAAACAAGCACCATCCACTTCATCTTTATAGGAAGCACAAAGTAAAGCCTCACCTCTGCCTCCGGCATCAAAAGGCCAAGCATCAGATACATGGATATAAGTATATAGTACATAGTCAGATTGACGGATACATGTGTCACTGCAAATATAAGCATTCCTACTATATCATACAGCAAGAAGCCACCGAAAAAGTACACATTCATCCTGAAAGAACCAAGATATGACTCCATGCTGTCTCCAAGTGTCCACAGACAGAATATAAATAAAAGCTGTAAAAATGATATGCTGCCGCTCGGCACAAAAATCCAGCTTATAAGACGCCATACCTGTCCGTGCAAAATAGCAGAGGCTGAAAACTGCAGATAATAAAGGACAACATCTCCCTTTGTCAAAAGCAGCACACTGCCTATCAGATTCGCAGCGATAAATATTCTAGTGATATTCGGAATCGCTTTACTTCCATATTTTTGTTCTAGTTTGTTAAGCCAGTTCATACATTTTAGCAGACATGGTTCATTTCCCTGCTGCTCACACCATTATGTGACAAGCAGTGGGTACATCACGATGCAATAAAACCACGTATCTGCATCCTCCTGTCATATTATTGCTGCCTTTTACACTATAGTGCAAAGCGCAGCGATTATTACAAAATTTATTATGATAGTTAAATCATACTTTGTCAACGAGACTGCGAATTATTCACAAATTCTTTATAATTATAGTCATTGTAATTTGTCGATATCTGTCGTATAATAATCTCTGTTTTGAAAATAGAACAATTATATATTTTAATAAGAAGAAAGATATATAAAAACATATAAGTAATACATTATGGAGGAACCACTATGGAAAATAACAGCTTACATAAGTTGGGCATTGATATCGGCTCAACAACCGTCAAGATTGCACTTCTTGACGCCGATGACAATATCCTCTTTTCCGATTATGAGCGTCATTTTGCAAATATCCAGGAGACACTTGAGTCCCTTATCAGAAAGGCCTACGACAAGACAGGTGACCTTTCAGTTTGTCCTATGATAACAGGCTCCGGCGGACTCACTCTTGCAAAGCACCTTGAGGTGCCATTCGTACAGGAGGTTATAGCTGTATCTACCGCACTCACACACTATGCTCCACAGACCGATGTGGCAATAGAGCTAGGTGGCGAGGATGCCAAAATCATATACTTCGAGGGCGGCAACGTGGAACAGCGTATGAACGGCATATGTGCCGGCGGTACAGGCTCATTTATCGACCAGATGGCTTCTCTCATCCAGACAGACGCTACAGGACTAAATGAATACGCAAAAAGCTACAAGGCCATCTACCCTATAGCAGCCCGCTGTGGAGTATTTGCCAAAACAGATATCCAGCCTCTCATCAATGAGGGAGCCACACGCGAGGATTTATCCGCTTCAATCTTTCAGGCCGTGGTAAACCAGACCATCAGTGGTCTCGCCTGCGGTAAGCCAATCAAAGGACATGTTGCTTTCCTTGGCGGTCCTCTGCACTTTTTGTCAGAACTTAAATCAGCATTTATCAGAACCTTAAATCTCGATGACGAGCACACTATCGTTCCTGAGAACTCTCATCTGTTTGCAGCAATAGGCTCTGCATTAAACTATAAAGACAACTCTGTCACCACACTCTCATCCTTAATAGACCGCCTCTCAAACGGCATAAAGATGGAATTTGAGGTGGCACGTATGGAGCCTCTTTTTAAGGATCAGGCTGATTACGATGAATTTACAACGCGTCACGGCAACAATCACGTAAAGACCGGTGACCTTTCTACATACAAGGGCAACTGCTATCTCGGAATAGATGCAGGCTCAACCACCACCAAAATCGCTCTCGTAAGCGAGGACGGAGACCTTTTATACTCATTCTACAGCAACAACAACGGAAGCCCTCTCGCGACAGCCATCCGCTCTATCCAGGAGATTTACTCAAAGCTTCCTGAGGATGCACACATCGTACACTCCTGCTCTACAGGCTACGGAGAGGCTTTATTAAAGGCAGCTTTAAAATTGGACGACGGCGAAGTTGAGACTGTAGCCCACTACTACGCAGCAGCATTCTTCGACCCAAAGGTAGACTGTATCCTCGATATCGGTGGACAGGACATGAAGTGCATCAAGATAAAGAATCAGACCGTCGACTCAGTACAGCTCAACGAGGCCTGCTCTTCAGGCTGCGGCTCATTTATTGAGACCTTCGCAAAGTCCTTAAACTACTCAGTTCAGGATTTTGCAAAGGAAGCCCTTTTTGCAAAGAATCCTATCGACCTCGGAACCAGATGTACGGTTTTCATGAACTCAAAGGTAAAACAGGCCCAGAAGGAGGGCGCATCTGTCGCAGATATATCAGCAGGACTTGCCTACTCAGTAATAAAGAATGCACTTTTCAAGGTTATCAAGCTGTCTGATGCAAGCGACCTCGGTGAAAATATCGTAGTCCAGGGCGGTACATTCTACAATGATGCCGTTCTTAGAAGCTTTGAAAAAATTGCAGGTGTACATGCCACAAGGCCCGATATCGCAGGTATCATGGGTGCCTTTGGTGCCGCACTCATCGCACGCGAGCGCCATGAGGCTGATTACAAGACAACAATGCTCACAATCGACCAGATAAACGAGCTCACCTACACCACAAAGCTCGCACGCTGTCAGGGCTGTACAAACCACTGTCTTTTAACTATAAACAAATTCTCCGACAACAGACAGTACATCACCGGAAACCGCTGTGAAAAGGGTCTGGGCAAGGAGAAGAACAAGGATAATATCCCAAATCTTTTTGAATACAAGAACAAGCGTATATTTGACTATGAGCCACTTGACCCAAAGGATGCGCCACACGGTACTGTCGGCATCCCAAGAGCCCTGAATATGTACGAGAACTATCCGTTCTGGGCTACATTTTTCAAACGTCTCGGCTTTTCTGTAGTGCTGTCCCCTCAGTCCACCAGAAAGATTTATGAAATGGGTATCGACTCCATACCAAGTGAGTCAGAGTGCTACCCTGCAAAGCTCACACATGGTCATATAAGCTGGCTCATAAAACAAAATGTAGATTTTATTTTCTACCCGGCAGTGCCATATGAGCGCAAGGAATTTGCCGATGCAAACAATCACTACAACTGCCCTATTGTCACATCATACTCTGAGAATATCAAAAACAACGTGGACGAGATTACCTCAGGCGAGGTTAAATTCATAAATCCGTTTATGTCATTTGAGAGTGAAGAGACTATCTCACAGCAGCTCGTAGCCACCTTTTCAAAGGGTGATTTCAACCTGCCTGAGTCACAGATTCGTGATGCGGTAGCCGCAGGCTGGAAGGAACTTGCCATGACAAGGCTTGAGATTCAGCGAAAGGGTGAGGAGGTGCTCGACTACATGGAGGACACCGGCCGTCGCGGAATCGTGCTCGCAGGCCGTCCGTACCATGTGGATCCTGAGATCAACCACGGTATCCCGGAGCTCATCACAAGCTACGGCATCTGCGTACTGACAGAGGACTCCGTATCACATCTGGGCGAGCTTGAGAGACCACTCATCGTAATGGATCAGTGGATGTATCACACCAGACTGTACTCAGCAGCCAACTTTGTAAAGACCCGTGATGACCTTGACTTAATCCAGCTTAACTCGTTTGGCTGTGGTCTCGATGCGGTCACAACCGACTGTGTAAACGATATCCTGACAGGCTCAGGCAAGATATATACCTGCCTGAAGATCGACGAGGTAAACAACCTGGGGGCAGCAAGAATCCGTATCCGTTCACTCCTTGCCGCCATAAGAGTCAAGGATGCCAAGCATGAAAAGCGTGAATTAAAGCCATCTAACTACGAGCGTGTAGTATTCACCGAGCAGATGAAAAAGGACAACTACACCATCATCTGTCCTCAGATGTCGCCTATACACTTTGACCTCCTCGTGCCCGCCTTTAAGGCAGCCGGCTACAATATGGTCATACCTGATATCCCTGCAAGGGAATGTGTGGACGTGGGACTCAAGTTCGTAAACAACGATGCCTGCTACCCTTCACTCATTGTCGTGGGACAGATTATGGCAGCCGTCAAATCAGGCAACTATGATATGACACACACCGCCATCCTCATCTCACAGACAGGTGGCGGATGCCGTGCAACAAACTACATCGGCTTTATCCGAAGAGCCCTCGAAAAGGCAGGATATCCTGATGTACCTGTTATCTCAATCAACATGGTAGGTCTCGAGAAAAATCCGGGCTTTAAGTTTACACCAAGCCTCATCCAGCACGGACTGTATGCGCTTGAGTTTGGTGATATCTTTATGCGCTGTCTCTACAGGGTACGTCCTTATGAGAAAGAACCGGGAAGTGCCAATGCACTCCATGAGAAGTGGAAAAAGAGAGTCATCGAATTTGTCGGCAACACAAAGATGCTCTCTCACAAGAAATATAAGAAAATGTGCCGCGAAATCATAAGGGATTTCGACAATCTGCCTATGACAGATGAGGTTAAGCCGCGTGTCGGAGTGGTCGGTGAGATTCTCGTCAAGTTCCTGCCTGCAGCAAACAACTATGTGGTTGACCTGCTCGAGGCAGAAGGAGCCGAAGCTGTAGTACCTGATCTGACTGATTTCTTACTCTACTGCTGTTACAATACGAATTTCAAGGCTGACTATCTCGGAGCTTCAAAGAAAGCTAAGTTTATGAACAACCGACTTATCGCCTTCTTCGAGTGGCTCAGAAAGGATGCAAGGGATGAGCTGGCTAAGAGCAAACATTTTGAGCCAACCGCTCACGTGCAGGATCTCGCAGAGTATGCTTCTCCTATCGTTTCTTGCGGTAATCAGACCGGTGAGGGCTGGTTTTTGACAGGTGAGATGCTTGAGCTCATCAATGAGGGCGTCACAAACATCATCTGTGCGCAGCCATTTGCCTGCTTACCGAACCATATTGTGGGTAAGGGAGTTATAAAGAGAATCCGACATGATCATCCGGATGCCAATATTGTTGCTATTGATTATGATCCGGGTGCTTCCGAGGTGAATCAGCTGAACCGTATTAAGCTGATGCTTTCTACGGCACAGAAGAAACTTAAGAAATAAAAAATTCGCCCATGCATTCATGCATGGGCGTTGTTGGTTTTCGTATGCAATTCTACAGACTCTAAGCAGCTTCGTATATGCGGGCAAGGACAAAAGCCCCGGCTGCGCCGGGTTCTGTCTTTGATAACTTTCTACTTTTATATGTGCATATGTTGCTCGTTGCACTCGCTTATATGCTTGCTAGTTAGGACAGATGCTTCAAAATCTCATCATACTGGGTATACATCTTCTGCACTTCATTCTCCAGTGTATAGTAGTGCATGATATATGGCACCAACAGCACTAAGAATAACAGTGTAAGAACAAGAAGCATTGAGTTGCTTATCATGATGGATGCTATTATTGACATCATGGTGAGTATAGCAAAGGTTACTGTCACTATGAGATGGACGAGGCGCTCATGCTGGAAGAAGGCTATTTGTGTCAGGTGTTCCTGCAGTATTTTCTTCCACTCTTCTTTTGATATCTTATCCGGCTCTTCCAATAAGCCATCAATCTTAAGTCTATAATTAATTATTCGTTTTTTCACTGTATTTTCAACCTTCTTTTCTCAATTGCTTTTTATTCTAAAACAATTACTTACGACTAATCAATCATCTCAATCCGACATGTATGAGCCTTGCTCTTCTTGTCATAATTGATTCCAACCAGCAAAATATTGCCACCATACTGCTCAAGAGATTGTGTATAGTTTCTATTTCTAATCTGATTCAAGGCGGTATCTGCTGACTTATTCCACTTTAGCTCTACAACAAGAGCCGGATATTCCTCCCTGTACTCAGGCTTTGGAATATATACAAAATCAGCAAAGCCACGACCGGTCGGAAGCTCCCGAATGGGCTTAAAATAAAACTGCATTGAGCTAAGATATGCGATTGTGAGTACACTACTAAGAGAATTTTCATTATTGTACTCAATTGTCGAAGCATACTCTGTATGGATTCTCTCGATTCCTGCCGCCACAGCTTGTTCGTCCATATCCAATGTAGACTCAAGCAGTGCATGTGACTCATTTTGGAAATTGATAAACTCATCCCACTTTTTCTGCCTCGTCGCCCTGACCAATTCCTGGCGCAGCTCCTCATTCGGGACAAAGGCCGTCTGAGTCAGACTATTATAGCCCAGATAACCAAGATGTATCAAATAAGTAATCACATCATCCCTGCCGGCAAAGCTGACTATGTCATTCTGAAAAGTAGTAACATCTACCTTCACCTGTGCTCCAGAAATCATCTCTATAATAGCACCCTTTAAACCATCAAAATCCATATTAATAAGTGGCACTATTGCATCATAGCTGCCAGTCTGTGACCAGTAACTGACGAAGTCACGTCTGGTCAACACGCTGACCACGGCCTTTGGATTGTATACCTGATAGTCTCCCAAAACATATCCATCGTACCACTGCTTCACCTTTTCATAATCCACATCATAGTGGCTGCACAATCCCCTTACATCCTCATCTGTAAAGCCAATGTACTCAGAAAGCTGTGCCGCACTCAGCATTGTAAACTCATCAAAATTGTTAAGGGCTGACTGAGTCTTAAGCTTTTTAACCGGAAGTATACCAGTAAGAAAAGCCAGTGCAATATATCGGGATGGTTCCGTTCCCTTGAACATGCCACGCAAAAAATTAATATACTGCTCCTGTGCTTTAATATCAAAAGCTTCATCTCGAATCAGAGCATCCCATTCATCAATTATAACAACAAATCTGTTGCCTGTAGCCTCCCTGATATATGACATTGCACCATAAGCAGTCTGTACATCATGCGGAATAACATCACCATATTCATCCCTTAGCTCGTTTAAAATACCATTATTGATATAAGATACGACACTATCTGCGCCACCTGCATCGATTATGCACCACTGCACATCAAAATGAATCACATCATACTTATTAAGACTTTTTTCAAATGATGGCTCCTTACATATAGCATATCCGCTAAACAACTCTTTTGAATCACAGCCCCTGCTGTAATAAGCCGTAAGCATATCTGCTGTTATCGATTTGCCAAAACGGCGTGGCCGGCTGTTGCAAATGTAAGCATCGATTGTATTAATAACTCTGTTGGTATAACTAATAAGACCGGTTTTATCAACATATATTTTTGCACTGACAGCAGCCTCAAAGGCGCTGTTATCAGGGTTCACAAATCTGCCCATATCTACTCCATTCTATAAAAACAATTATCATTTATCACTAATTATCCTGCATCGTTTTTTTAATTAAGCTTGGATTTAATTTCTTCCATCCTTGTATCATCCAGCTTATAAAACCTCTTAAATACAAATATGCCCACAATGAGCAGGATAACAGACGGAATCGTCATCCACATACGAAGAGCATCAAGTGTATCCTGTGTCTGTACTGCTGCCGCGGTATCCAGATGTATCCAGTCAACCACCAGCCCAGCCAGAAATACCGCTACACCGGAAGCGAGCTTTACCGTAAATGTCTGCATTGAGAAAATGACCGACTCCTCTCTCGTACCGTTCATCACCTCACCATAATCAACAGAATCTGAAAGAAATATGGTCATGATAACATTGAGCATGCCATAGCCCAGATAAATCAAAATTCCCGGCAGGCAGAGTATGTACCAGCTCTGCGGCGTGTAGAGCTTTGCAAATGCCATGATAAGTATCACCGCAAAGCCCGCTATCTGAATAATAAATCCTGATATAAAAAGACAGCTTTTGCTGAATCTCTTGCGAAGCAGCGGTATAACCATCATGACAAGCACCTGTGCTGCAAAAGCAACTGCAGCAAATATGGAATATGCGCCCTCGTTTCCCACATCAAACCGGAAGAAATAAAGCACTAGGTTGCCACAGATATTGAGTGATGTATACACGAGAATGATTGATACCACAACAGTCATAGCCTGGTCGTTCTTAAATAAGGCTTTAAACATATCGGATATCTTTCCCGGCTTCTCATCACAGGCAACCGGTCTTTCAGGCACACATGCCACGCATACAAGCTCAGAAATCACAAATACCACCGCTATAATAAGTGCCCACCACTTAAATCCAATCCTGTAGTCAGCCATATAGCTTCCTGCACCAAGAATCGGCACCACTGTCATCGTGAGCACCGTAGGGATAGCATCTCCAATGCCAGAGCATGTCCTCGCAAGCGATGTAAGCTGCTCCCTGTCGCTGCCCGGCTCAGTGATTGCGGGAATCATAGACCAGAACGGAATATCCATAAGCGTATATGTGATGCCCCATGCAAAGTAAAACACCGTAAGCCACACTCTCTGCGCTGAATCACCCATAGACTCAGGAGTGGCATATAAAGCATAGATTGTCACGGCATTGAGCACCGTGCCTGCAAAAATCCAAGGCCTGAACCTGCCCCACCCGGTACGTGTCTTTGCTACGATAATGCCCATCACCGGGTCATTGAATGCATCAAAAATCCTGGCCGCCATCATCACCGTACCGATAAACACACTGCTCATCCCAAGCACTACATTGTAGTAGTAGAGCAAATACGATGAAATAAGCATATACACAATATCTTTTCCGAATGCGCCAAATCCAAATGCGCACTTTTGTCCTGTTTTAAGCTTCATAGAAATACCTCCAAAATAATCCGCTATACTAAATACTAGTATAGCGTAATGCCATGCAAAATACAATTCAAATCATTGTATTGTCCCATATGTCAGAAAGGAAGTCTTATCTTCCGTGATTACTGCAGCCGCATTATAAGATACGAGAATGGAACACATGAATGGCTCAGAATTCAAGGGCCGCAGTGCAGCAATGATAAGTGTCGACTTAATGGTGCCTGCCCCCACTGTGGTCCAATTTGCTATTTAACGCAAAATATCAGCTTTTTATTACAATAATTCGAGTTTCTTGATATTATCTAATTCAGAAATATATATGTTCGGAGAGTGATAAATCGTGAATAAACCTCAAACAATAAATGGTCTGATGCGTCATTTACGCAATGATTTCAATATTCAGATCAAAGGTGGCAAACAAAAGCAACAGCTTATTAGTTATGGCTATTACCACGGATATAAAGGTTACCGTTTCTTTCAAAAAAGTCAAAACAAAATTCCATATACTGATTTTAGCGAAGTAGTTGCTGTTATCGAATACGACAACAATATGAAGTCTGCTCTATATTCACACCTAATGTTTATAGAAACTGCAATTAAAAATATTGTCTGCAATACCAGTGTTATGGGACTTAGCACTGGTACATTTGATTATGTCTATAAAGAGAGAATGAATGACAGTACATCAAATGTATCCTTACAATTAAGTCGCTTAAAACTTCGTAACTCTGTTTACTCCAAGTTATCACAACAGTATTCAAGTGAAGACCGCAGTGATAACCAAATGGTACGCCATTTCTATAATCGTGGTGAGGATGTACCTTTATGGGTTGTTTTTGAAATTCTGTACCTCAGTGATTTGGCTACATTTTTTAAGTGTTTGAACATGGCTACTCGTGAGACAATATTACAAGAGTTAAATATGCTTGATATTTCCATTGATACAAATAGAAATTTGCTTGCATTTTTTAGTTCAATCGTGTATATTATATATATTGATTGAGGCGTATGTTTTCGGACTGCGCTGGGGGAGTCACTCTGTGGCTCTCTTTTTTGTTATAGTGCTAGAATCCTAACGAACCATCGGTATATCCACAATAATATGCCAATTGTGTCCTAATAATGTTTATGATTCCTTATCTTATCCAAATTCAGCTCTCATTTTTGTCCGGCAACTGCACATTTCATTGCTACAATAAAAATTACATTTCCGTTACCAGATGCACCTTTTAAGATGATATGATGCCCATCCTGAATGTACTGACATGTAGCACCTATAAGAATCTCACCTTTTGCACTTACTGCCATGTGATTTTCTGCACCTTTGGATTTGGATATTCTAACTGTTGTAATAATCTTGCAATTCTTTTATGTGATCCAGTTCCTTCGGATAGCAGGCGTTAAGAAAAACATCCAGCGAAACCATCTTCGTGAATAATCCTCTCTTATTCCCAGCAAACTTATAATCAGCCACATAATAATTATCAATTCCAGATTCCACAATATCATGTTCGAGCATATAGAGACCACCATCAAAAGTATCCTCATCAATCTGATAAAGTAATTCTAATTCGCAATCCGGGCTTCCATCGAAGTCTCCTTCATCCGCATTCCACTCTAAACTACCTTGCGTACACTTCACCACACTATTATGCTGTACTCCAGCTTTTAAATCTCCGGCAACCCAAAATCCCTCGTTCTTCTTACTGCAATTGCTATAATACTCTATTCCCATTCCGTGGTAGTGCCCATCCTGTACGTAGCCTTTATATATTTTCGTACTTTTACATCCTGCTTTCAATCCATAGTTGTGATACGTATCGCAATCTATGTCAAACACGCCATAAGCAATCAGTTCCTTGTAATCATAAATAGCAACATACTGATTATCAGGATTCACTTCTGGCCATTTGATTTTTGTTGCATTCCTTATATCTTCTACTTTAGAGAACATTTTTTTGAAGTCTTCATCTTCGTATACATTATAGGTTTCCGTAACATCAATTCTATTCTGATCTAATTCGCCCTCAACCAGCTCAAATAGAATTCGATCCCATACATCTAAAATCTGATGCACATTATCATCATATTCCTTTTCCGTCCCATATACTCCCAATGCTTGCAACAAATCATATACTTCACGATCTAGTAACTGAAAAATATCACCACAGGCTTTATGTCGCCACTGAAACTCACTTCCCATAATTGGTTTAATCCAATCTCTAAATAAAAATTCTCGTTCTTCTTCTGCGGTATATGTTGAAACCCCATCTTCATCCGATATTTCCTTTTGCACAGTTTCGACAATTTGCCACAATATTTTTAACTGACGATTTGTCAATACCAATGCCATTGTCTCCTCGTAACGGTTCAAATACTCACGCACCCGATTTGCAACTCCCACTTCACGCTCACCTACATCTGTCATGAGCCATCGAATTGCCTCTACTACGACTGCACCCATCAGTTTCTTTGCTATGTTTTTTTGCGTCTTTTCGTTTTGCTCCGCATCGTTTTTACCCTTATTATAGATATACAAAGCAATGAATATGGTCGCTGCCAACGTAAAAATGGATACTATAACTGCAATCAGCGATAATAATTCTCCTCTCTGTTTCCTTGCAGTGTGATAATACATATCAAGCGTTATCCCAAGCGCCACAGCAGTCATTACACCAATCACCCAATACCATTTATTCTTCCGCATCTATACCTCCTTGCAAAATTTTTCTCGTCTTCTCCGTCGATACTCCGCATCTTCTTTCTTATGGTGAATGTTTATGATTCCTTATCTTGTCCATCACTTGACCTCTTGATTGTCCAGCCATAGACCATTATACTGTTGTCCTTATTAAGATGAAAGGCTCCGGAGCCCCTCCTGCAAGATTGGCTTCCGGAACCTTGGTAAACACTATGTATATTGTAACAGGTTTTACAAGAAAAGGACAACATATTTTTATCAGAGAGCAGTGAATTTCTTTGTCCCATATGTCAGAAAGGCAGTCTTATCTTTCGTGAATACTGCAGCCACATTATAAGATACGAGAACGGAACACATGAATGGCTCAGAATTCCAAGGCATCAGTGAAAGATCAGTCGAATGTGTACCGATATATTAATCCGAGTAAAAACATACCTCATTTTTATGAGCTTCTTAACAGAGATAAGAGACATCTTTATTTCATGCAGTTTCATGTCGTAAAAATAAAAACTGCAGAAAATACATATGAGTATCTCCTCACAAATCTGCCTCACATCTTTACTATCTCCTGTATCGCCATTATCATCAACTACAATCTCAGAAGAATTTTCTGACTGTTGCTCTGTTTCCGGCTCTTTCACTGTGATATTTCTGCTGATTATATAAGATGAATGTCTGCTAACCGGCTCCACAGCATAGACATCCTTATAGGAATCCGGTGTGTGAGTGTCAAAATCTGCACCATCTTCATTCTTTGCCTCATGGAATAAGATTTTCATTTTACTTTCATCTATCCATTCGATACCGGACAGATCTACTTCCACCTCAAATTCTTCTCCATAAGACAGCTCAATATCATTTGCAGTTACAATTTCATCTGAATCAAGCGAATCCTGAACATCTTTTAATTCCGGATACTGCTGTTCAAATGACGGAGGTTCCGGCTCAATCTCTGATGCTGAAACTGCAACCGGCAGAACAATAACCGATGCCAGCGTTGCCACTGCCATAACCCTTGATAAGAATCTCTTGAACTTCATTTTCATTTTGACTTAATCCTCTCTTTCTTCATTTATCATCGTTTTTCTTTTCAGCAGGTTTGTACCTGCACTATCCAATCATCGAAACCACCCCCTGACAACTTTATCTGTTACCTCCTTTTTTGATAATCTAATCCTATCAATTTTTTTCTCAAAAATCTGAACTCTTATGTTCGAATTGATTTTTTCACCGAACAAATTTGTTCGATTTCTATCTGAAACACGAAAAAAGCAACCACTCTATATGACATAAGAATGATTGCTTAACTTTTTAAATATATTTTTTTCATTTTAGATAGCAGCAGCTTTTAATATCAGTTCTATCTGTTGCACAATAATTTCTTTCTTTTTAACATCTTCAATATCCATAACTGAATTCATAGCTGCTTTTAATCTCCTCTCCAAATCCTCATTTTTACCACATTTACTCTTTATATTGGTAATCGCCTTTTGTTGCATTTCAGTACGATACCCTTTATTCAAATTTTTGGCATACTCAATACATCGTTCCCCCATGTCTGTTGGAATAAAAAAGTCCGCTGTCACATGAGGCATCATCTCTAGCATTATCGCAATCTGAACCGATGTCAATTCCTTCGTTCCATTCCAAACCCTTCTGACTGTCATCGTGCTGACATCAAGCGCTGCTGCTAACTCAGTTTGAATCACTTTATTCTGTTTACACCAGCTTTTTATCTCTCTTCCAATAAAACTTAAAGTCCGCACTTCACAGTCAGATGCCATTTTGATCACCCCCTCTAACAGATTTTGGATATTTATCTCTTAAAAATAAAGAGAAATATAGCCGGGACAAAATGACTTGCATTTCTATCCCGGCTTTCAATATCTGTTATCCGTTTAGAAAAAGGTAGTGATTTTACCATCTACGGTTTTATCCCATACAGTGCTTCCAGAGCAAACTTTCTCTGTTTATCTTAAATATGTGACTATCTGCTACCAATGCCTTCCCCAGTCTTGGCAGAGAATTTTCACCAACTACCGTCATCATTTCGTTGTTTGTTACTATAAAATTTTCAAGTATTTCTTTTCTTGAAACAGTTCCACTTACAACGTCGATAACAGCCTGGTCAAATATTATCAGACGCACCGTTTCCATCTTCTTCTTTTTTTTCTTCATAATGTATTCTCACATTCTTCTATATGTTCTAAGCTATGTTAGCCTTAGAAATTGTATCTGTTTTACATATTTTTCACACAAATTTAATATGTTTCTCGTCAAAAAAACTTGACGCTACTTTCTTTGCATGATATACTAATTGACGTTGTATTTAACAAATTTGTCTACATCCATTGTAAAAATGGGGATATAGAAAATTAGAGTGAGGTCTTAAACCGAAAGTTGCTCAATAATAATGCATTAGTGTTCAAGAACGCAGTAATGTTATGTACAACATGATATGGTACTGATAAAGCCGACACCAATCCCGTTATTATTCTGAGTGCCAATCAGAATACGTTGACCAGTAGGGATGATGTCGATTTTGTCTGTATAAGCATTTTTAGGATCTACTCTCGTGCCAAGGGAGTAGGTCTTTTTATATTTATATTGTATCACTGTCCAATATTTTTGTCAATATCCACCAGTTTTTATTGTGTTTTTATTCTTGTTTTTGTGCATTATGCTGAATTATATTTCATGCATATTCTAATCTGTGTGTAATGTTATATGATAAAATTTTATTGTTGTGCAATATTTTCCCTGTACATGGCATTATATTGCACCTAAATTAAATTTACATGTAATATAATAACATGTTTCCCTTTCATTTTCAATGCAAACATGATACAATATTTTTAATGATTTTATACCCATTCATTTTATTGGGAGGTAATTGTTATCCAATGAAAAACCAAGAAATTATTCAAGATATTGTATCTTATATTTATGATGCAATGCGCAAAAAGGGATTGACATCTCGTGGACTTGCTAAAATATGTGAAGAACAAGGCGCATCTCTTTCCTCCAGAACGATTGACAATATGTTTAGAACACCATCTTCCACAACTATATCTACATTATTAAAAATATGTGATGGTCTGGAGCTTAATTTGAATGCAATTTTTCACTCTATTGAAATTGCGAAAACCAGTAATAACACCACTCAGCAACGTTTGATATATAATATTGACAATCCTGCTTACAATGGCTATACAGGAACTTACCATGTATTTTTTCTCCCTACATCTGCTTACCCTGAAGACCATTCTAACCAAACGCTAGTTCATGGCACATTAAAACTAGGAGATTTTTATTCCACTCGTGAATGTACTGCTATTTTGGATATTGATTCTGGCGACTTTAAAGCTGATGGAACCCCATTCTCAAAACATTATGAGGGAACTCTTGTCTATTCAACGAATAGTTTAATGTTTTGCCAACTTGTATGTAACCAATATGGTGATATGTGGTTTCTTGTCTTCGATCATGGTAATTTAAATAATAAGGAACTCGCCTGTGTAATTGGCTGTGCAGCCACATCTTCATCTGGCCGCATCCGTCATCCAGCAATCCATCGTTTCTGTTTCTGCAATATGCAACAATATCCTACAATAGACGAAGATACTCAACTACTTATCCAAGGTTTGCTTAGAGTCCAAAATGATCGTATTTTTATTGAGAAAGAAACTCTATCTAAATTTCTGGAGCAGGAAGACCTTAATTCAACGTTTCGCATGAATGTAAAAAACTACTTAAATATTGCGAAAGAATATTATGCCATTCCAAAAAATGTTATAAGAACAGAGTTAGAGCTTTCTGAGTATTCTGACGATTTTGCTAAATTATGCGAAAAATCTGTTCTTGAAAAGACCTACCATGTAAAACATAGCGATGATCGTGAACTATCTTGTATTTTGAGGCATAACCTCACATCAGTTTCTAAACAAAAGAAGTAAAAACAAAAGGAGCCAGGAACATTCACTTTTCTGTGTAAATGTTTCTGACTCCTATTAGTCCTTCGCTTAATACCAATTTATTAAACTGTCACAATATTCTTTTTCACTTCATATACAATTAAAGTTCCGTCTTTCTTGCGTCTCACTTCCGCATTATTCACCCGATCTGTAATCGCACTGATTACATCCATCAAGTACAATGCCCTCTCTGTCTGTCCCACTAAATTTGTACTCTTTTGTTCGCAAATCTTTTTCAAATCTGATCTCATCTCCAGTCCTCCAAGCAATATAATATCACTCAAACGGATAAGGGAAAGAAAACCGCTGAATAATCCGGTCTCCATGTCCCCGCTGTCCGGGGATGGGAAACCGCAAATCCGTTTTTAAGGAAACCACCATTCCGGTGGTGGAAACCTTTATCATAAATCCCTTAGAATGTAATCATGCACCAAAAGGTGTAAATACATTCAAAGGAGGTCATGACTATGACCAAGTACCGAGAGATTCTCAGACTTAGTGGTCTGGGAATCAGTCAACAGAACATTGCCGACAGCTGCAATGTCTCCAAGAAAACGGTCAATCGGGTTTTAAAGCGAGCTAAGGAATTAGATATTTCCTGGCCACTTGATGAAAGCGATACCGATGCTGTGCTCGCAGAAAAGTTTTTCCCTTCTGCAAATCAAGTCACATCCAATAAAAGGATGCCTGACTATGATTACATCCGCAAGGAGTTACTTCGTAACGGAGTAAGCAAAAAACTTCTATGGACAGAATACATGGAGGATTGCCGTGCCAACGGTGAAGAACCTCTCATGTATTCACAGTTTTGCTATCACATCCAACAGGATGAGCAGAAGCATCGTGCTACCATGCATATCAACCGTAAACCCGGTGAACAGGTTGAAGTTGACTGGGCAGGTGATCCTGCAACAGTCATTGATCCTGATACCGGTGAAATTATCAAAACATACATATTTGTCGGTGTAATGACTTACAGCCAGTATGCATACGTGGAAGCATTTCTGGACATGAAACAGAAATCATGGATCAATGCACATGTCCATATGTACGAATATTTCGGTGGTGTCGCCAGAATCCTCGTACCGGATACCTGCAAAACTGCAGTTGTTCACAATGGCGGATGGAAAGACCAGCAGATCAATAAGACCTATCAGGAACTGGATGAGCATTATGGTACTGCTATTATTCCGGCGCGTGTCAGAACTCCCAAGGATAAGCCGAATGCTGAGGGAACGGTAGGAAATATTTCTACCTGGATAACAGCAACACTCCGGAATGAACAGTTCTTTTCTCTTGCCGAATTAAATCGTGCAATCAGAGAAAAACTGGAACAGTTCAATCGAAGGCTCTTTCAAAAGAAAGAGGGCAGCCGGCTGGACTTATTCCTTGAAGATGAAAAGCCATTACCTGCTACCCGCTTTGAACTGAGTGACTGGAAGACAGCCACCGTCCAGTTCAATTATCACATATCTGTGGACGGAATGCTATACTCATTTCCGTATGAATACATCAAAAAGAAAGTTGATGTAAAGGTAACAGATACCACCATTGAAATTTTTTACAATCATAACCGCATTGCTTCCCACCGCCGTCTGAAAGGACGCCCCGGGCAGTACAGCACCATTACGGAACATATGCCGGAAGATCACCAGAAGTATCTGGAGTGGAATGGCGACCGCTTCCGCAAATGGGCTGAGCGGATTGGCATAAATACGTACACTGTGGTCAATGCAATACTGACCTCCAAACGCGTGGAACAACAGACCTACCGAAGTTGTATGAGGCTTCTGAAGCTTGCTGAGAAATACTCAGATGCATTGCTTGAAGCAACCTGTAAAAAGGCATTCGTTATCTTGTGGTTCATCCATAAGAAACGGAAGATGCCGTTTCTTGATATGTGGTCATATTTCTGAATTTTTTTCTTTTTCTGAATAGCGTCCGTTGAAGAACTCCTGTAGACCGCAATATCAATATGAAAACGCTCTATAATCTTATTCATGTAATCATAAGCTGCTGTCTGGCCGCCTTTGTACCCTTTTTGAATGAGACTTCGGAAAACATCTTTTCTGCTCATTACAGAAGATAACTCTTTGATGATATAATCATAAAATTGATCCATTCCGCTGCAAAAATTTTTGTGGCATAAAGAATCATAGTCTCCCTCAAAATATTTTGTTGCATCATCTTTGCCAGATGCAAGCGTTTTACTACATTTTAGTTTTTGTAAACATTTTGAACTTCTTTGCTCCACGGAGTCAATGCCTCAAGCTGTTCATCTGACATATCTTCACTTGGACGATGCTCCAAAAGATATGTCAGGTATTTATGAATGTTAAACTCATCGGCCTTTCTATTTGATAACTTTATCTTACATCAACTTAAGACTTTTTCCTTAAGTTGATGCTATTTTGACCACATTGACGCCTGACCCCACTGTGGATATATTGCCTTTTAGTCTCTTTTAAAAATATCTCTTGTATACACTTTATTCTGTACATCATCCAAACAACTATCATATCTATTTGCGATAATTGCCTGGCTCTGTTCTTTAAATTTGTCCAGATTGTTCACCACCTTGCTTCCAAAGAAAGTGCTTCCATCTTCCAAAGTTGGTTCATAAATAATCACAGATGCACCTTTAGCTTTGATTCTCTTCATTACTCCCTGTATAGAAGACTGGCGGAAATTGTCTGAATTTGATTTCATGGTAAGACGGTATACACCAATTATGACCTCTTTTTCCATAGAAGCATCATATGTGTTTTCATCTCCATAAGCATAATAGCCAGCTTTCTGTAACACACGATCTGCTATGAAATCTTTCCTTGTTCTATTAGACTCAACGATTGCAGACATCATGTTCTGCGGAACATCTTCATAGTTTGCCAAAAGCTGCTTTGTATCCTTCGGCAAGCAATATCCACCATAGCCAAATGACGGATTATTATAATGAGAACCGATTCTTGGATCAAGACACACACCATTAATGATCTGCTGTGTATTCAGCCCTTTCATCTCTGCATAAGTGTCTAATTCATTAAAGTAAGAAACTCTAAGTGCCAAATATGTATTAGCGAATAACTTTACTGCTTCTGCTTCTGTAAAGCCCATAATTAATGTGTCAATATTTTCTTTAATGGCTCCTTCCTGAAGTAATTCGGCAAATGTATTCGCAGCTTTTACAAGTCTGGCATTTTCAACATCTGTTCCCACAATAATCCTGGATGGGTACAGATTATCATATAATGCTTTTGACTCTCGTAAAAATTCCGGACTGAAGATAATATTATCGCAGTGGAATTTCTCTCTAATGCATGCAGTATACCCTACCGGAATTGTAGATTTAATTACCATAATTGCATCTGGATTATATTCAATAACCAGCTTAACCACAGTTTCTACTGCTGACGTATCAAAGAAATTTTTCTTACTGTCATAATTCGTAGGTGCAGCAATAACAACAAAATCCGCATCCTTATACGCAGATTCTGCATCTAACGTAGCCGTCAGATTTAACTCTTTTTCTTTTAAGTATTTTTCGATGTATTCATCCTGTATCGGACTGATCCTTTTATTAATCTTTTCCACCTTTTCTGGAACAATATCTACTGCCATCACCTCATGATTTTGAGATAATAATGTGGCAATAGAAAGTCCTACATATCCTGTTCCTGCTACTGCTATTTTCATTATATTTCCCCTTCGTATAATATCTTTTAGATACATAAATACATGTATCTTAGTTACCAAATAAATATTGTTCAATAGGCTTAATAAAGCCCATGATATAATTGTCCTAGTGTCAATCAGGTAATAGTTCTTTGTCCCCCTGTTGAACCAGTAATGGTTGCTTCATTGAAAGTCTGTTCCCCTGATATGGAAGTTAGCTTCAAACCGGCTGGCTGTTTGCTTAAGTACATGGACGACCATCCAGCAGTGTGGTTTCGCATCTGTCCATCTTAAGCTGGATTCTTATATGCGAGGGTGTCGATGCTCCATGATCATGGGCTTTACCAAGCCGATTGAACACTTTAATCTACAACAAAAGAAGGTGATTACAACGAACACACTTTACGTCGGTATTGATGTAAGCAGCAAATCCAATGTCATTTACTTAATGCTTCCAAATGGTGATAAGCACAGTAACTTTTCTGTTGCCAACTCACGTGAAGGCTCTACACAACTGGTAAAAAGAATTCTTTCTGCTTTAACTTCACATTCCCTTGACTCGGTTCTGATTGGTCTTGAAGCAACCTCTGTTTATGGAGACAATCTCGTGTACTTCTTAAGGGAAGATGCCACTCTGGCACCCTTTAACAGAAAGATTCATATCCTCAATCCTAAGCAGGTCAAAAAAGTTTCATGATGCTTATAACGACCTGCCAAAGAATGATTATGTGGACTCTTTTGTGATTGCTGACTGCCTGCGTTTTGGTAGAATCAACAAAGAGGTATATATGGGAGACTATCGTTACAAAGCTCTCCAGAACCTCACACGGGCACGTTTCTTCGCTGTTCAAAACCTGGTAAAAGAAAAGCAGCGATTTATGAATGTGCTGTTCAAGAAGTATTCTACGATGACGTAGGAGAAGGTCTTCAGCGATACCTTCAGCACTACTGCCCTTGCTGTCTACGATGAATTTGAATCCGCAGAAGCACTGGCAAATATGGACTTACATGAGCTTACTGACTTCATCATTGAGAAGGGAAAAAATCGTTTTCCCGATCCTGATGCAGTAGCCAAAGCCATTCAGAAAGCTGCCCGCAGTTCTTACCGTTTACCAAAAACGGTAAATGATTCTGTCAATCAGGTGCTTTCTATATCCATAACCTCCATGAAGGCATTGGAATCTCAGATCAAAGAGTTCGATAAAGCTATTAAAGCCCAGATGGAACTCTTGCCAAATGTATTGATATCTATTCCGGGTATCGGACCGGTATATTCAGCCGGAATCATGGCTGAAATCGGCGATATCAACCGTTTTAACAGTCAGGCTGCTCTTGCTAAATATGCAGGACTTGCCTGGAGACAACACCAGTCCGGTGGTTTCGAAGCAGAAGTTACAAGGCTCATCCCATCCGGCAACCGATTTTTAAAGTACTATCTGTGTGAAGCTGCATTTTCTCTTGTAAGATGCGACAAGGAATACAGCGACTTCTACCACCTCAAATACAAAGAGGTCAACAGAGGTCAACAGATGCCAACACAAACGTGCACTCGCATTAACTGCCCGTAAATTTGTGCGTTTAGTCTTTCGACTGCTGAAAGACAACCGCCTATACTGTCCAGCAAAGTAGATTTCATCTATTTGCCGATGAGCTACACCCTGCTCATTTTTAAAAATCTGGTCGACAGGGCTTAGGTGGGTGTTTTTTGTCTTCATGAGATATATACAAAAATATATGATTTTTATGTTATTTATCTCTTGACATCACACCGCTGGACTTTACTGATAAATTTCTTTAGTTTGTATCTTATTTAAAAAATACATATTAACTTGATTAATTGGCGTTTCAGCATCATGATAATAACCATCATTTAGCACATACAATACATCATCAACAATCGAAATCCCTTCAATTGCATATGAATCTTTCAATACAAATAATGGTTTAACTTTACTTGTTTTTAAGTCAACTGTATAAATATAGCTATCTCCATGATAGTCTGCACCTGCTGAAAAATATATCAAATCATTTTTTTCGTCTAAAAACAATTGATCTTGTCCCTTTATATGTATTTTAATTGTTTTTTGTACTACACCATCATATGAACAATTACATAAATAATTATTCGTCAAAATCCAAAGTGTGTTACTTCTACTATCATTTGCAATGCCAGATGGTTCTTTTATATCAAAATTTCCTAATTCATTTCCTTTTTCGTCTATATGGCGAACTTTGTTTTCTCCATAAGAACATAACCAAATCGTTCCATCTGTTGACTTAGTAACTCCTTGTATATCTCTCATATTCTCAAATTTTAAATAACAAGGTATATCTCCCTTAAGAGTCAAAAAATCCTTTTCAACTATTTCGATAGAAGCCTGGAAAGTTTTATCATTAGGCTTATATTTACCTGCATTTCCTATAAAAAAACACTCTTCTTCTTTATCCCAATAAAGACCTGTACACGTAAATCCTACATTATTTTTTTCTTTGTCCGGCAATTTTAATATTGTATTTGCATATATTTTGTCACATTTCTCTTGTTCAATTTTTACTCTAATACGTGGTAAAATTATATGTCCTACTGTAAAAAGTATTATGAGAAAAAATAGCATAAAAATTAATCGTTTTTTCTTTTTCATACTCTCTTTCCTTTTCTCAATTCTGGTATCCATTTTTTTCTTGTTGCAATCAGCAATACAAACATCATTAAAGCCAAAAAATATCTAGCAACTGCATTTTTATACACAGCAGCCATAGACAATGCCACAATACTCGTACCTATAAGTATTGTCATTTGTAATTTTGTATTAAAATAATTTTTCATTTGTATCTCATTATCAATACATTCTTTTCTTGCTAATACAAAATATAAAATCATGACTATTAAATAGCTTACTGATGATGTATACCCACCAGCAACATATCCAAAAATCGGAATAAAAATAGCATTTAAAATTATATTGCATACTGCTGCAAATACTGATGCAAACAAAATAAATTTTGTCTTTTTATAGTAAAACAAGACATTTACATATTGTTGATATATATACATAACAATAACACTAATTGCTAATGGCGGCATAACCCATATTGCCTCTAAATATTTTTTTCCGCCTAAAATCAAAATTATTTCTGGAGCCATCACAATTTCAGCAATAGCACAAAAAGCAACTATAATCGTTCCGACCGTTATCAATCTACTTTTATCTTTCGACGAATCCTTTAACTTTAATTCTTTAAACAGCCATGCTTGTAAAGATAAATTCAATGCGCCACTTATAACAAAAATAACCATAGCTGCACTATATGATACACTATATAAAGCAGCATCTTCATAACCATCGATTTTTTGTATCATCAGTCGATCCGAATGGTTTAATAATATCATCGATAAGTAATATGGCATCAATGGCAAATTGTATTTCAATGCATCTATTGCATAATCTTTTTTCCATAATGTGGATGTACCTTTATAATTTGATAAAAAAAACGGAATTGCAACCCCTAACTGGATTACTGTCCTTGTAGCTATAACATAAAATATAGGATTATCTAAATTAAGGAATACGGTTAATGAACCAACGATAGGTCCGATAAGACCATATACAATTATTGCAAATAACATTTTCTTATATTGATTATTAACTCTTTGTCTAGATGACCACAAGCCAAAACTAATAGTTCCTATAAAAGAACATATCATCAGTATACTTAATGAAGTACTTATTCCAGTAATATAATTAATCACCTTATGAAGTATTAAATACATTATCGTCCAAATCACAATCAACACAATACTCACTGATTGCATAGTTGCTGTATATGTTGTCCTATTTTCACCATCCCTTACTAATCCTGCAACATAACCATTGCTGTATATTCTCAATGTTATAATAATCTCAAATATTTCTAGCCAGGACATAAATATACTATATATTCCATATTCCTTAGTAGCTAAATAATGCGTCAGTATAATCATTACCAACCAAGGCGCAATTTTTTGTATTATATTTCCCACTGCATACCAAGACGCAGCTTTCATTTCTACTGACATATCTCTATATTTTCTTATGATTTTTTTAAGAAAAAGTTTCATATCTAACTCACTTCTATTGACTGGTAAATCTTGCTATTTCCAAAAAAGAAAATGGCAATAAAAATAGTTGATAAATAATGAATCCATATGCTTGATCCTGCCATTCCGATGCCTATATAACATAGCAGCATAAAATACATAAATTTTCTACACTTTAAAGGTGCAATATACTTTATCGTTCTTGCACGAATCAATATAATTCCAAGAATAATGATAGTTCCCCATATTCCGAAAAATGTTAAAAATTGCAAAATGATATTATGTGTATAATAATATTTGCCTGAGGTAATATATAGTGGAATTCCAAATCCTCCTGGCAAACCGACTCCACCTCTTATATACTCTACACATGCCGTATAAATATAATCTCTGTTGGTCAAGTATATCTCGTTGCTCTTTATTTGATTTATCAACAAAGTAACACTTCGAGATTGCATTCCATATTGTGCTAGTTTTTGACTTACCCAATATAATATATCTATCAAATTGTTTAGCAAAATATAAGCCATTCCTACCAGTCCTACCATAATTATTAATTTCTTCCATAACTTTATTTTACCTGAATATACATATGCAAATAAAATCATGCATGCTGATATTAATGCCGACATACGTCCACCCAAAACTGCAGTCAGAAGAATATTAATGGCAACATTAATATATAGCCATTTTCTTTTTTCAATTCCCTGAAGTACCATGTAAGAACCAATAAATACATTCGGTACACATATACTTGTAAATATTGAATAATGCACTAGTCCTTGTTTAAGTAAAACAACAGCAACTAGTACCAATGGTAAATTTAATTCGGAAAATTTCCACCATCTTTCAACAAATATTCTTAAATCAAATATATTATTTGAAACGCACAAGCATGGAACCACTATGCCAACCAGCGCTTGTATACCTTCTATAAATACATAATACCGATAAGGCACTACCATATAATTAATGATTATCGCAATACACAAAACAAACAAGAATGTAAGCACACGCTTATTCACGCTCATTGTTGTCCCTATTGCTATTATTGCAAGCCCCACATAAATTATATATTCACATAAAGATGAAATTTCAAAGATGTTCTCTAAGATATTCACGAAGTATGGAACATAAATATATATTACCAATATAGTTACAAGTATTGTACTTTTCTGTTTTATATTTCTTTGTCCATTGCTCATATCGCACCTTATTTCTTGCGTTTTCTTATAACTTTATTATATATTTCTTTCCAGTCATATAATGCCGTTTTGAAAAACATAAATGGATACTTTCTTTCATAACTATTCTTTTTCTTTTCATCCCACACTGCATTGTTATCAGCTAATTTTTGTGAAAGTGCATCTTTAACTTCTTTCGATAACCATTCTCTACCATCTTCGCATACTCTGTTACGAATATCAGCATATGTTGGTGTTTCTAATTCTGGAACTACCCCCATGGTTAAAAATGCATGTCCATTATAACAATATGGTTGCCTGCAATGTCTTCCCACTGGATTAAAGATTATTGGTTGCTCAGGATTTTTAAATATATTTTGATTACTGAGCTGTCCATAACATGGCTTAGCTGCCCCTGTTCCTAAATCAACGTACAAAGACCAGGCTCCCGCATAACAAAAATCATCTATTTTTTTCTGAAAAATATCCAATTTAAAGTCAAACATTGTAGAATTAAATTTTCTCCAAACAGACTCATACTCTTTTCTCGACATAGATGTCAAAAGCTCTTTTTTCTCAGTCAAATCATTTCGTCCTACTGTGATTTGACATGCTGCTCCTAATTCTGATTTACAAAGATTTATAATTTCATCAATATCATCAACCAATCCATCATATGGCATTAATTCAACAGTAAACGAACATCCCTTTTCCCACATCTTTTTCACATTTGAAAAGTATCTATCTAGCCATCCTTTTTTCTTTAACTCAGCATAGTGGAAAGAAAATTTGAATTCCAAATGCTCTAACAAATTTCTTGGAAACTCAGCAATTTCTTCAAATCGACTTGTTAATGTTCCATTTGTTACAACCTCTAAAAAATGTCCTTGTAATAATAATTGATAAATATACTGCGGCATTTCTTTCGGAATAAGGGTTTCCCCTCCTCCCGTGAGATTTATGATACAAGTGCCTCCTAACCTCTCTTTTGAAAGACATTTGCCAACATGCTCCGGAGTATATAAAAATTTAGCTGCTCCTTTTTCATTTTGTTCCAGTGCCGAAATATAACAATATTCACATTTAAGATTACAATTCTTAATTGGCACATTGATAGCTAACAATCTTTTAATTTCCATACTTAATCCTTTCGTATTATATCTGCCATTTTTTCAAAATAATTTAGCAATTTATCTCTATCATATTTATTATGTTTCCATATAGTTGTTCTCTTTAAATTTTCAAGCACTTCACTTAACGAATTAGCTCGTACAATCATATTTGTATCATCAAGCCAATCTGCCACTCCAAAAACTTTGCCTGTTTTATTATTTAAAACAATGCATGGCGTCCCATTTAATACAGAAAACAGCATTGCATGTAAACGATCTGTTATAGTAATTTCCGCATTTTCAAAAGTTTCCCACGATTTTTTCAACTCGCTTATTCGCTTTCTTAAAATAACTGGCGATTTTATAACAGTACTAACTTTTCTAATATTATAATTTTGTTTTATCTTTTCATAAAAATCATCAATATTTTCTTGCTCAGATTCGCAATCCTCTCGAATACATACATTTATCACTTTCTCATAGCCAGTACATTTTTCCTTTGTTATTATATTTTTCCCATACAAAACCATATCCGGCACTAAATATACATTTGAGCTACCTGTAAATTCAAATTTTTGTTTTATAAAATTGTAAGACTTCCTTTCTCTTACAAATATATGTAAATTACTATGTTTTTTTAATATCTCATTTGTTATTTTGTATTCCTTCTCTCCCAGTTCGTCTGAAGTATAAAATATTGTTTGTGGAAGAATAATAATCTTATTATTTGGATAGTTCTGCACAATCTCACGTATAACACATTCATTATGTATCCATAAATTTCCCATCCATCCACCACCCGAAATTACAACTAAATCTTCAGGTGTTACTGTATTTTTTATTATTTTTTTTTGTGTATGATACATAGGCATCAATATTTCAAAATATTCATAGTCTGGAAAAAAATCTTCAAAAAAATATTGCTCTTGGATTGCGATTGCATGATCCCCCAAATTACCATGCATAGGTGTTCCAAACAAAAATATCTTTTTATTTTTATTTGATTTTAAATTTTTTATTTCTGAACGCCATCCAGGATAAGCTATTGACAGTTTAATTTGTTCTTTTAAAATATTCATTATATCCCTCAAAAAAGTATTTAAAATTATTTTCTTTTTTTAACATCAAGTCTCTAAGTAAAACTAATAAACAAATAAATATATTAAAATTCTTTCCATAAATTGCCCCTTTAGCAATAATTTGTTTGTTACTACTACCATTTTCTTTCTTTTTATGGTAAACCGTCACCTCTGGCATATAAAAGATTGCATTTTTTTCATAATTACTTAAAAGGAAATCCACTTCTTCTCCACATACAAATTTGCTTCCCAAACCTAAACATTCATCAAATTTTTTATTTATCACTAAGTCTTTCTTGAATGCAACTTCAATAGACGATTTTGACATTAGCTGTAATTTGTTTCTTACAAACTCCTCGTTGGAAGTATAATTTTTATATGAAATATTTTTTTCTGGATCAAAAATCTGTGATAATACAATTTTAGCACATTGTCTTTTTTTAAACGTATTTACAATAATTTCAAATGCATTTGCAGGATACCAACAATCATCATCGGATAATACTACTATCTCGCCTGATGCCTGCTCTAATCCTATATTTCTAGCTCGTGATAATCCTTTTACACTAATTTCAATTTGCTTTATATCCAAATCACTATATTTACAAATTATATCTTTTACAATTTCATGATTATCCTGCGTTACAAATATAATTTCAAAGTCTTTATATGACTGTTTTTCCAGTGTTTCTAATAATCGTCTAATTTGATTTTCTCTTGTCCCTAACGTAGGAACTAGTACTGATATTTTCATATTTATTTCCTCACTTTGTTCAAAATAATCTTCTTTTTATGTATGACATATCATCCTCCTCGTGTGGTGCAGTTATCAGAACTACTGCTTTATTATAATATTTTCACCCTTCTAGCATCTTTTTTTTCACATATTTTTTCTTTTTATAAATTCCAAATATCATATTTCTCACAGTATTTATCAAACTTGAAAAACAATTTTCCTTCTCAGCAAATCTGAACAATCTATAATGCCATTTAACAAGTTCCTGATACCCATGCGTACTAATACTTCCATTTCTTCCGCGCCTATACTCTGCCAAAACTTCATCTAATAAATAACATCTAGCTTTCTTACATATCTTCAACCACATTGCATAATCGTTATTCTTCCTTATATCTTCAATCTGAATCAAACCAATCTTTTTTCTGTCATACATTACAGTCAGACATCCCGGCCAACAATAATTAAACATTCCTGTTTGGGTAATCACCTTTGGTCCTGTAACAATTATATTCGTTTTATTTCCATCAGCATCTATTTCTTCATAATCAGTGTAAGAAAAACAATACTTTTTTTTCGTCATGAAACGGATTTGTTTTTCCAACTTTTCTGGTTTCCACAAATCATCCGAATCCAAAAATGCGACCCATCTTCCATTAGCTATTCTTAATGCTCTATTTCTGCTGGCAGCAGCTCCTGAATTTTTTTCATTTCTTAAATATTTAATTCTTGAATCTTTTATTTTTTTAACCACAATGTCTGTATCATCTGTTGAACAATCATCCACAATAATTAATTCCCAATTCTGGTAGCTCTGATTAATTACTGACTGTATTGTTTCAGCAATATACTGTGCTGTATTATAAGACGGCATTATAATTGATACTAAATCACTCATGCCATGTTCCACCCTCTGTTAAAATCTGTTTAGCAATTCTCTGCTTTTTCTGATATTCTTCCTGACTAACCTTACCTGTTCTTAACAAATAATCTCCAAAGTCCTCTGCTGTTGCCATATCATCTTGAGAAATGCCCTCTTGCTTAATAAATGCTTTCTTAACAGTTTCAAGAATGATTCTGGCATCTTCCTTGAAGCAAATTCTTTTTATATATCTCTGATCCCATTCCAACTTATCTTCCCATGTTATAGCATTTCTTCCATTTACCTGTGCAAGTCCGGAAAGTCCTGGTTTTGCGGTATGACGAATTCTCTGCTCTTTTGTCATGAAGATCATATCACGAACCAATTGTGGTCTTGGACCTATAACACTCATTGTTCCATTTAAAATATTAAATGCCTCTGCAAGCTCATCAAGACTGGTTTTCCTCAACCAGACGCCAAATTTTGTCAATCTAACATCATCTGGAAGTAATTCACCATTTTCATCTCTTTCATCAGTCATTGTTCGAAACTTATACATTTTGAATACAATTTCTCTACCGTCTTTATCTACCAATCCTGGTCTATCTTGAGTAAATATAACTGGAGAACCAAGTTTAAACTTCACAAGTAAAGCAACACCAATATAAAGTGGACTAAAACAGATAATGGCAGCTGAAGCACATGCCACATCCAATCCACGTTTCACATATTTCTCATAAAATCCCATCTTACGTGGCTGAACCGGCTCTATTGATTCAGCCTTATATGTAGTCTTTTCTGCCTTTTTGCGCAACACATGTGCGGTAATTCCTGCTGCAAGAGCAGATTCTCCTGCAAGAAATGCTATTGTTTTTTTCTTAGACACAACACTTTCCCCTTACTATCATTCAAAACAAGCTCTGATCACTTCTATAATCCTATCCTGTTGCTCTACCGTCATTTTATTATCACTCGGAAGACATAATCCTCTGTGGAAGATGTCCATTCCCACATCCAGCGGTCTGCCATCTTTTCCCACAGCCCCTCCGGAAATATAGGCGTTGGTTTTTGCACGTCCATTTCCTTCTCTTGTCACAAATCCGTTCATACGGTAAATTGGCTGCATATGCATTGGTTTCCAGATAGGGCGTCCCTCTGCATTGATTCCTGCTATTGCATCCAGAATCTCTGTCGGACAGCTTTTACCAGTTTCAGGCGCATATAATGTCTCCTGTTCTCCTCTTACCTGTTTGCACATGGCATCTCTATCAATAATCATGCAGGACAGCCAGAAGTTCGGCTCACTGTTTTCCCCATCAAATGGGTTCATACTGACCGGAAGACCTTTCAGTCCCTCTCTGTATCTTTCATAAATTGCTTTCTTCGCCGCAATATGCTCTTCCAGATGCGGATACTGGTTTCTTACAACACCGGCAATCACATTACTCATACGGTAGTTATACCCCAGTTCTTCATGCTGATACCATGGTGCATTCTCCCTTGCCTGGGTAGACCATTTGCGAACCTTATTGGCAGCTTCTTCATCATCTGTCAGAAACATACCACCTGATGAACCTGTGATGATCTTATTTCCATTGAAAGAAATGGCATTAAATGTTCCGAATGTTCCTGTCTGTACACCCTTATAAGTGGCGCCAAGGGATTCTGCTGCATCTTCAACAATCACAGCTCCATGTCTGTCGCAGATTGCTTTCAGTTCTTCTACTTTGCCCGGTGTTCCGTAGAGATGTGCAACTACAACTACTTTTACCTCCAGATAAAGTTCAAAAGCTTTTTCCAGTGCTACCGGATCCATGTTCCAAGTATCATATTCCGTATCAATAAATACTGGGATACCACCTTCATAAACCACAGGATTTACTGTTGCATCAAATGTCATGTCTGAACAGAAAACTTTATGGTTGTAAAGAGCACCTTTTCCAATCTCGGATTTACCATATATTTTTTCACCTGCCAATTTCACTGCCATATGTAATGCAGCGGTACCTGCTGATAATGCTACTGCATATTTACATCCAACCTTTTCACAGGCCTGGTGTTCTACTTCATTGATATTTGCACCAACTGTTGACATCCAGTTTGTCTCATAGGCTTCCATAACGTATTTCATGCTGTCCGGGTACATAGTGGGACTGCTAAGCCAAACCTTTGACGGAAATTTCTCAAACGTATCATTTTTCTTAAACATCATTTTCTCCTTTATAAGACCGCAATTTTGTAGCCCGATTTTTTCAGTTTGTAATTTTCTTTTTCCTCAGCCTTTTCCTTCAAATCAGCTTCCCTATTAACTTCTTCCGGTTTCCTGAAAGTAGGCACAGCCTTCCTCAATGCTTCACGTGCCTTATCATCGTCACCGATATCGCAGGCATCCCGCAACTGGACAAGACGTCTGCTGATTTCTTCTTCACCTAATGCAGTATCCCTTTCAACAAAAATCATGCTATTATCGGTTTTATCAAGTTCCTCCGTTTTAACCAATAATTCCTCATACAATTTCTCTCCCGGTCTTAATCCGGTTTCAATAATTTCAATTCCCTGTACACCAGACAAACGAATCATATTCTCTGCTAAGTCCATAATCTTTACCGGCTGTCCCATGTCAAGAACAAACAGTTCTCCATTATTGGCAATCGCTCCGCTCTGTAGAACAAGCTGTGATGCTTCCGGAATTGTCATAAAGTACCTGATGATTCGTTTATCTGTAACTGTAACCGGTCCACCATTAGCAATCTGGCGTTTGAATAACGGAATAACTGATCCTGCGCTGCCAAGTACATTTCCAAAACGTGTTGCACTGTATTTTACTTTTCCGTGTATACTTGCACTCTGAACGATCATCTCGCACATTCTCTTGGTTGCACCCATAACGTTTGTCGGATTAACCGCTTTATCCGTGGATACCATCATAAAGCGTTCCGCACCATACTCCTCACAAAGCTCCACCAGATTCTGTGTACCAAATACATTGTTGTAGATGGCTTCTACGCAGTTATGCTCCATCAACGGAACATGCTTGTGAGCGGCTGCATTGATAATGATCTGTGGATGATATTTTTCAAATACTCTTTCAAGAGCTTCTCTATGAGTGATGGAACAAATTTCAATCTGCAAATCCAGCTTATTTCCATATGCGATTTTCAATTCCTGCTGAACATCATATGCACCATTCTCATAAATATCTAAGATGATGATTTTCTTCGGATTCATCTTAGCTAACTGTCGGCAAAGCTCTGACCCAATAGAACCGCCGCCACCTGTAATCAGTACAACTTTATCTTTGTAATATGCATTGGTACGCTCATCCGAAACAACCAGAGGTTTTCTAAATAAAAGCTCCTCTATATCAAATTCCCTAAGATGACGTTTTCCTCCTGCAGCATACATAGTCGGATAATCATATACTTTTAATTTATAGCCCGCACTCTTATAATACTCATAAAGAGTTTTCTTCTTTGCTGCATCCATTGATGGAATGGCAAAAATAATCTCCTGTACTTCAAATTCGCCCAACTTCTTAAAAGTTGCTTCTGTTTCAGACCAAACCGGAATACCATGTATATCTCGTCCTACTTTTTCCTTATTGATATCAATAAAACATCTTGGTACATACGCTGCTTCTGAATTATTCAAAAATTCTTCTGCCAGACTTACACCAACTCGTCCAGCACCAATAATTGCAACTTTAATCTTCTGTACTTCTTTTTCACTTCCAGCTTCAATACCTGAAAATACATGCAATAATATAGAAAGAATTTTTCCTCTTGCTGTCTCCTGGTTTCCACATTTGTATGCATAGCGATACATCATGCGAAGTGCCAATGCTCCTAATAAGTTTAAGCTAACCAATGAAAGTAATCTTGCAAATGTAATTTTTTGAACTGGAAGTAAGAGTTCCATACACAAATACGCTACAAAAGCGATAGAATCAGTAAACAGCAAGCGGATAAAACACTGAATCCCACCATATCTCCATACTTGCCCATAAATTTTACCTACCAGACGTGCTGTGAAAATACACAGAACAGAAAGACATACTTGTTGGATGATCCCAACAGTTGATAATTTATCCATCCCTCCATATAACACCAGGAGTATAACTGCTACTAATGCATATACAATCAAATCATAGGCAACAAGTGTCCATCGTATGTTTGGCATGCTATTTTGTTTTACTTGTTTCATATCCATCTTTGTTTCATTTGTACTATTCATCGTGTATACCCCCACACAAAAATTGGTGAGGTTTCATCCTTCCTATATATTTTGTTTTTTATCACTTATCTAAATGGTACAAACCAAATCTCTTCCTTTCTGTACATTTTTTCTGTATCTCCCTGTATTTTCTGATTGCCCTATTTCCAGTTCATCCCTATACTGTCGAGCCTTGCTATGCGCTCTGTGTCGAGCACCATGCCACTGGCGTTCGGGTTCTTTCTTTTGCATCTGATATTTGATATCCAGCGTCCCAGCTTCACTCCATCTGTGGAGTACGATACCGGTACGTCCAGATTGCCATTTTTCTCGTAATATGTTTTAGCCAGCTCAAACTTCCTGTTCCACTGTATAGTGGTCTTGCTTTCTAACCTGTAGCCTATACTCTGCAAGCGTTTTAGCTGCTCATCTGTCATTGAGTGGCTATTGGTCTGATTGGATAGCCAGCGTCCAAGCGGTATGCCGTCTGCTGTGACATATTTTGCAGGTACCTCAAGGTTTCCATGCTCCTTGTAGTAGGCTTGGGCTGCGCTGTAGTACTCTTCCCACTTCTGCTTGTTGTGGTCCCATATCATGCCAAGCTTTTCTAAAGCTTTTCTCTGCTCATCGGTGAGCGCCTGCTCTATGCCATACTTTTTCACCTTGAAGCGCATGTTGTTGATCCATGAGCCTAGCCGAAAGCCTGTAGGCGATACATATTTGGCCTTGATGTCCAGATTGCCGTAGGTATTGCGGTAGCATTTCAGCTCTTCAAGTACCTCCTGCCAGCTTGAATCCGTAACATCCCATATCATACCTATGTCGTTTAGCTTTTGTATCTTTTCCCAAGTGAGGTTTCCGGATATATTGCCTGACTTCACACGCCTCTGGGTGTTTATCCATGCTCCCAGTGTGAGGCCTGAATCCGTGACATAGTTCTTTGGTATCTTCAGATTTCCGCTTCCCTCATACCATTGCTTTGCAGCCTCATAGTATGTGTCCCAGGCACTTCCCAGATTCTCCTGCAGGCGCATGAATATTTCCCTGCTGTCCTTGGTCTCATCTATGATGCGGAATCTGTCGTCAAAGTGCTCTCTTTTCGAATGCGTGTCAGGATACAGTAAAAATGCTTCCTGCATCTCATTTTTCAGGCAGTCTATACAGTAGAGGCTGTCGAAGTTGTTGACCAGGTCAAATATGACCGGCTGGGTTTTGCTTCCTGCTGACAGTGCTCTGCCTATCTGCTGCAGATAGATGATTGGTGACACCGTAGGGCGAAGCAGTATTACTCCGTCCACATCGTCCACATGTATGCCCTCGTTCAGCATGTCTATACAGTAGAGGAGCTTTAAGTGGCTTCCTGTGTCCTTTTTGAATTCGGCAAAGGCTTTGCTGGTCGACGCATCGTTGTAGTACGCTGTATATATGTGTGGTTTTTTGTCCACCTTGCTAAACCAGTCGGCAGCCTGCGATTTCATCTCATCCATATGCTCTCTGCCCGAGCAGAATACTATGTATTTGCCATCAGGCTTTGTCATCTGTCTGGCAAAGACCTCTGTGAGGCCGTCTGCCTGCTCAAGTGCACGCTTTAGCTGCTCTAGAAGCTTTTCATTTTCTGATACAAGTCCCGGGTTTGATAAGCCTTCTATTCGCTTTTTCAGTTGTTCGAGCTCTTTCTTGTATGAATACATGGCTATGACATATTTAGGCTCCGGAAGTATCTCCCTCACGATTGCTTCTCCAAGCGTCATCTCTGAGGCTATATTTTCCTCAAAGAGCTCCTCTGCCATATTGCGCTGGTTGTCCAGATAGCGTATGTTTGTTGCCGAGAGCCCCAGGCGCTTTGCCTTCGGATATGCTTCCAGAAGCTTTTTCACACTCTTGCCCCACTCTGTGGCTCCACAGCGGTGAAACTCATCGAGTATAATATAGTCAGGGCGCAGGGTGTCTATGCTGTCCTCATGCTTCATGAGCCTGCTGTACGACATGTATTCTATGTTTGAGAACTGTGTGTCTATGTTCTCAAGCTGTGTCTTGTAGATGTACTCACTTGGCGATAGCCATAAAAAGTGATTGTGCGGATGCTGCTCCACAAGCTTGAATGCTATCATCGACTTGCCTGTGCCGGTCGGATGGATGACGGCTGCCATCTGCTTTTCCTCCAGCATGGTTTCGACTGCTCTGTATGCATCTTCGTTGTGCTTGTAAAGATGTATGCTCATTTGCTGCCTCCGGGTGAAACACTACATTAAAAGGGAGGTTGGATTTCGCAGATTATTACAATCTGCGAAAATCACCTCTGTTAAAAAACACTAGATATATAATAAAACTTTAGTCATTTTATGTCAACTGCTGTATCTTTTTTTGTATCTTTTTACATTTTTAAGGGAATATTGGGATGTATTTTATATATTTTTTATTTTTAGATGGTCAAAATTGTGGTCAGAAATAAAACTGAAGATATTATATGGAGTTAATATTCTTCTTCCTATAAATTATATATACATATATATTTTTTAAGGAGGAAACAGACATGTCAAGAAGAGGAACCAACATCAGAAAGAGAACCGACGGACGCTGGGAGGGGCGCTACTACATAGTAGACACAGCCGGCAGCAAAAAGTGCAAATCGGTATATGGCCACAGCTATAAGGAAGTAACAGAAAGGCTGCTTACAGCGAAAGCTGCTTCACTTAATCAAACAGCAGCCCCCAAGCAGTCCATTATCACAATAAAAGAAGTCGCTGAAAAATGGCTCGAAAGCATGGCAACAAGCCGAAAGCTCTCCACTATTCAAAAGTATTCTACTATATACAACAAATATATCAAACCGAACTGGGGCGAAAGCGTCATAGATGAGTTAAATCAGAATGAAATACTCAAGGAATTGCCTGAGACAGCCGGTGAGAGTATTACAAAGAGCATACTTTGTATATTCAATTCAATCCTTGCATATGGAGCTGCCACATATGGCACTAGAGAAATTCATCTGTCGTACAGGGCAAAGCATTCATCCGTCACATCCTCAAACAACATAAATACAATCAATACAACAGACCAGCAAAAGCTAACAGAGTATCTTCTTACCGAGCTTGATATCTATAAGCTCGGTATTTTATTGTGCCTTTTTATGGGGCTGCGTTTAGGAGAAATTTGTGCCCTGAAATGGGAAGATATCGACATGATTAGCCGCACTCTGCATGTCAATCGCACAGTGCAGAGACTTCCGGTAGATACGGTACACACATCCGGTTCATCACAAAATAACCACACAGCCACGAGAAAGACTTCTTTATATATAGATTCACCAAAAACTTCAAATTCACTTCGTGAGATTCCTATCCCGGACTTTATATATGACAAGCTGTCAGATTATTATAACACTTCAATGAAAGGTGACTCTTATTTTCTAAAGAAAAATCAGCCTATGGATCCCCGCACTTATCAGAATAAATTTCATATCTATATAAGAGAAGCAGGTATCAGGAATACTCACTTTCATGCACTGCGCCATACCTTTGCCACAAACTGTATCAGCAGTGGGGCTGACGCTAAGAGTGTAAGTGAAATTCTTGGACATTCCAATGTAAATATTACATTGAATCGCTATGTGCACCCAAACCTGGAAACCAAACGTTCCGCAATCAATTCTATAGTTATCCCATAAATGGTCAGAAAAATGGTCATATTTATATAAAATGCTTATTTTATACATAAGGGAGGTTGGATTTCGCAGATTGTAATAATCTGCGAATTTTTATTACATTCTTTCTGATTAGGCAATAGCAAAAAAACACCTCCATTGCACTGCAATAGAGGTGTTTTCTTGTATCTTTACCCTTCAATCATCGAAAGACGTTCCTTAGCAATCTTAATGTCTTCATCTGACGAATTAAGCATTTGTTTTGCTGCAGCTACAGTACCATCATTTTTGAAGAAGGTCACCAATGTAGAAATTCGCTCTTCTCTTCGTCCTTGTTCGATTCCTTGTTCGATTCCTTGTTCTTTTATTCCTTGACTGAGATTACACATAGATTTCAACAACTCCTTTCTGTCACCTTCCATTTTGATATCAAACTCATTCTCCAGCATATCGTTTTTTTCCTCAGCACTTAGTTCTGGCAGAAATAATTATATAATAATAACTCCATCCAATGCAATAGCCCAAATGTCATTAAAAAGAGAGCGGGCCGGCGAATGGGAAGTTCGCCGGCCCAGATTTACACTAGGAGCAAAGTTTATACTTTGCGGAGATAAAATATATTTTTCGTGGCCATTCCTGTTGTCGCGGCCACGCTATAGTTCTGATTTGCTTATACCGCTGCCAGCTTCTTTCCAAGCTCCTCGCAGGCTGTCTTTGCATCATCGTCCGGTGCATCCTGACAGATAACACCCTCACCGCCTACTACTGTAGCTCCGGCTGCTGTCATTCGCTCTACCCAGTCGCGCATCCACTCACCATCGCCCCATCCGTATGAACCAAACAGACCGATTGTCTTGCCTGCCACGCAGCCCTCAAGCTCTGTGACAAATGGCTCCATCTCGCCCTCCTCGAGTACCTCTGCACCCATTGCAGGGCATCCGAGTGCGAATGCTATCTCTGATTTAAGCTCATCTATTGAAGCACTGCTTACGAATACGATTTCTGCTTCCTTTCCGGCGTCTGTGACACCCTTTGCCACTGCCTCTGCCATTGCTGCTGTATTGCCTGACTGTGACCAATAAACTACACTGATTTTGCTCATTTTAAATCCTCCTATACCGCAATCTGCTGCGGTTCTTCCTTATATATTTCCAGTATCAGCCTCATATCTATATCCTCGGCCAATAGCTGTATGACACTTTCCTTCGCCTTTTCAAAATCCTCAAACATCTTCTTTTTAAGCGGTACGTTGCGATATACCTTCCAGTATCCTGAATACAGGCAGCCGCATCCGTTATGCTCTATAAAGCCTCTCACATCCTCTATCGGATATCCAAGCAAAAGCCCCATCTCATGCGGAAACTGCTTGTGTTCGTCATTCAGATATGCTTCGTAGTGTTTTTTGAATCTGAGTAATATCTTACCGAATGAAAAATCCTCATATCCCGCTTTCTTTAGTATGTCCAAAGCCTCTGAATTATTCAGATATGCTTCTAAAAGGCTCCTGCGGAATAAGAGGAAGGCGGTTTTCTCATTCCTTGCTGCGAGCCTGAAATGTGATATCCCGGAAGCCCTCAGAATCACTCTCATGGCACTCTCATCAGTGCTGTCTATCATGAGCATATTTGAAATTCTCGCTCCTGTAATTAGTGGGGCACACTGGAGGGCAAGCTGCATTTCCACGCTCTTTAAATCCATGCTCATAGCAATCTGAAATACTTCCTGGCACATTTTGGCTCCTTTCGTGTTAGTTATCTCTAACCTGAGTTAAATATATCTTACTTGTACCTATATGTCAAGTGTTTTTTTGCCATTTTTACACTTTTTATTCTCAATTAATTGCAACAAAAAACACACTAAGAATCTTTAATTCTCAGTGTGCTTTCCTTATTGCCGTTCTTCTTTTTATACAATTTATTAATTCACTTATTATAACAATTGTACCTATTGATATATTACAGCCTCTCCCCCACTGCTTTGCAACGCTTTCTGCTAAAAGCAATGCCATAAAAACCTCCACTAAAAAAATCCGCTATACTCATTCTAGTATAGCGAATTTTCTAAAAATTACAATTCCTATAAAACCAGGCTTAGGATACCTGCACTCTGTACATATTTTTGCGGTCTATCGCTCCAATCTCTTCGAGCGTATTGATCATCCGATACACCGTAGCAGTCCCGATAGAGTGGTCTATCTTTGACGCCCGGTAATAAATTTCTTTGCAGCTTCCGCACTCGCCCTCGAGGATTACATCAAGCAAAATAAGTCTCTGCTTTGTAATCCTGCATCCGCTGTCCTTTAGCTTGCCAACGATTACCTCTTTTTGCTCTATTGCTTCTTTCGACATACATCCTCCTATCGTTACCGATGCCGGCAGATGCAGCTTAAGCGGCAGATGAGTTCTTTCCATGAAATGCCCATCCTGTGCTTCATACACACCATGCCGTGGATTAATGACAGCCCTTGCAATGGCTGCAGTCCATTCCACACTGCAGGCTCTTGCCTGCCTTCTTAGATTTGATTATTGTCCTGATTACAAGTGCAACTATCACTACGAGAATTGCAATTACAATGATATCAGCCAGCATGTCATCATCTCCTATTCACTACAAATGCTACTAAATATACTGCTGCATTATTTCTTTTCTTTGAAAAATCCTATTATTATCTTTACGGCAAGCCCCAGCAGGCACAGAAGAACTATGACTGCTATGAGGTCTGCTGTGTTAAATTCCAAGTTGATTCTCATTTAAATGCCTGCCACTAAACGCCTATTACACGTTTGATGCCGCAAATGAAGAGCTCTTTACTGTTGCCTTATTAGGGTCTTTTCTGAACAATAAGTATAATACACCTGCAAGGAGTACAAATGCAACTACTGTCCAGAAGTTAAAGGCAACCTCACCTATGCAAAGTCCCACAATCTGGTAGAACATAAGTGTTACACAGTAAGCTGATACGTTCTGGAATATGATTGTAAACCAGAAGAACTTACGGTTGTTAAGCTCTTTTGCGGTTGTTGAGATGGCTGCAAGACATGGTGAGTCAAACAGGTTGAACAGCAAGAATGATACTGCTACCATTGTTGTTGGGAAGAATGCTGCAAACTGATCATGCATGCTTACTGCATACTCCTCTACCTCTCCAAGTCCTGAGAGCACACCCATTGTTGATACGATACCCTCTTTTGCTACAAAGCCTGAGAGTGATGATGCAACTGCCTGCCATGTATCGAATCCAAGTGGTGCAAAGATAACTGCGATTGCAGATCCGATTACTGCGAGTAAGCTGTTTTCTGTGTCAACAAGTCCGAATGCGCCATTCTGGATGCCAAAGCTTGAAAGGAACCACATAACTGCACAGCAGAGGAAGAGGATTGTTCCGGCCTTCTTGAGGAATGCCCATACTCTCTCCCATACGTGCAACAGCACACCCTTTACTGAAGGTACATGATACTGTGGGAGCTCCATTACAAACGGTGCAGGCTCGCCTGCAAATGCTCTTGTCTTCTTTAAAATGATACAGTAAATGATTGTGAGGCCGATTCCTGCAAAGTACATAAGAGGTGCCATCCACCAGCAGCCGTCACCCATGATAAAGCCTGCGATAAGTGCGATAACCGGAAGCTTTGCTCCACATGGGATATTTGTTACTGTCATCATTGTCATACGACGGTCTTTTTCATTCTCGATAGTACGTGTTGCCATGATTCCCGGTACACCACATCCTGATCCGATAAGGAATGGGATGAAGGACTTTCCTGAGAGACCAAATCTACGGAAGATTCTGTCCATGATGAAGGCTACTCGTGCCATGTATCCGCAGTCCTCAAGGATTGAAAGGAATAAGAATACGATAGCCATCTGTGGTGCAAATCCGATAGGCGCACCAAGACCTCCGATGATACCTTGAACTACAAGTGATACGAGCCACTCAGAGCAGCCTGCATTTTCCATGAATGTCTGTACTGCCGGCTGAATCCACTCACCAAAGAGTGTGTCGTTTGTCCAGTCTGTTACAATTCCACCGAGTGATGATACTGCAACATAATATACAGCCCACATAATGAGTGCGAAAATAGGCAGTGCCAAAAATCTGTTTGTAACAATCTTATCAATTTTGTCTGATACCGTCTCTTTTCCGGCGCGTGCCTTCTTTACGCAAGAGCCGATGATTGAAGATATGTACTGATATCTCTCGTTTGTGATGATACTCTCTGTGTCATCATCGTATTTGTCCTCGAGAGCTTTAATCTCAGCGTCTACGTTTGGAGCACTCTTTAATACTTCTGAAATCTTTGAGTCACGCTCTAAAAGCTTAATTGCAAAGAATCTCTTCTGGTTCTCTGCCACTGCAAGACCAAGCTTCTCCTCGATGCCTGCGATTGTACTCTCCACATCATCTGCGAAGTGATGTACTCTCTGAACAGATTTGCCTGACTTTGCTATCTCGATAGCCTTCTCTGCTGTCTCCTTGATTCCTGTCTTCTTTAAAGCTGAAATCTCAACAACCTCACAGCCGAGCTTTTCGCCGAGTGCCTTGATATTGATTTTGTCTCCGTTTTTCCTTACAATATCCATCATATTGATAGCCATAAGTACCGGAATGCCAAGCTCTATAATCTGTGTTGTCAGATACAGATTACGCTCGATATTGGTTCCGTCCACGATATTGATAATCGCATCCGGCTGCTCTCCGATTAAGTAATTTCTTGCAACAACCTCCTCGAGAGTATATGGAGAAAGTGAGTATATACCCGGCAAATCCACCAGATCTACATCCTTGTGACCGATAAGTTTTCCCTCTTTTTTCTCAACTGTAACACCAGGCCAGTTACCAACATACTGGTTGGCACCTGTTAAGGCATTGAACAGTGTTGTTTTTCCGCAGTTCGGGTTTCCTGCGAGAGCAATTTTTACTGCCATGTTTTAATCTCCTTATTTTTGTTTGCTCATTCTGTCTATAGTTCGCATCAGCTAACCTATAAACAAAAATATTTACTCTACTTCTATCATAGAGGCATCGTCCTTACGAAGCGATAGCTCATAGCCTCTCACTGTCACCTCTACCGGATCGCCAAGCGGTGCCACCTTGCGGATAAATATCTCAACACCCTTAGTAATTCCCATATCCATGATACGTCTCTTGACTGCGCCCTGGCCTGTAAGCTTGACAACCTTGACTGTCTCGCCTACTTTGGCTTGCTTTAATGTCTTCATGCTGACTACTCCTTTTTTAATTTTATTGTTGTTTAAAAATTTATATAAACGTTTGCATAATATCATATACAAAGTCGTTTAAATCTTAAATGATTACAGCTTATACAGCACATTGCTGCATGTGTTGTATGTGTTATATATATCATACATGCTATATACATGCCTGTTACATTGTTATATCAGACCATGATCTTATTTGCCATGTCCTTGCCGATTGCTACTCTGGCGCCCTTTACATTTACTATCATATTGCCGGCTATCTCTGAGATGACAGTCACCTCTCCGCCTACTACAAAGCCCAGCTTCTCAAGGAAGGATCTCACCTCTTCCTTTCCGCCGATTTTCTTGATTATCTGTGCCTCCCCGGCACCACTCATTGATAATGGCATCATATTTACCTCGTTTCACGTCTTTAATGATAAAAAACATCATTTGGTATCTCTTACGGCTGTTAGTATACTCTAACGTTACTTAGATGTCAATAATATTTTTTAGATTTCTCTTACTTTTTTTAGATTTTTCTTACTTTTTTCAGTTATGGCTAATAGTACGCGCGCCCCGGACACCTGTGGCGCACACGCACTCTCCTTCAGGCGCATAGCGAAACAGTTTAGATACTGTTAGAATTATGCCTACGAAACGCAGAAACGCTCCTGCATGGACGCAGGAGCGAGGAGAACCGCGCCATGGACGGCGCGTTTCGACGGTTTCGTCAAGCATAGAAACCCTAAAAAGCATAATTCATACAGTATCTTAACTGTAAAGCGTAGCCTGCATGAGAGTACGTGTGCGACACTAAATGCCCGGGGCGCGCGTACCGACCTCAGTCAAAAAGTATATTATAATATTATATTACGTAAAACCAGCTCGGATCAGTCTCCATCTCGCTGGCCACAAGCTCCTTTCGCTCTCCGGTTCTGATGGAAAGCTCTTGGTTTTTGATGCTGACACGAGCACCCGGCTCTATAGAAGAAGTAATAAATGCATTACTTCCGATGACAGCACCTCTTCCGATGACAGTTTCACCACCCAAAATAGAAGCTCCGGCATAGATGATGACATTGTCCTCGATAGTTGGATGTCTCTTCACGCCCTTTAGCTTCTGACCACCTCTGGTAGAGAGTGCTCCGATAGTCACACCCTGATATACCTTGACATTGTCACCGATGATAGTGGTCTCACCAACCACGATTCCTGTTCCGTGGTCAATAAAGAAATTCTTACCGATAGTGGCACCCGGATGGATATCAATACCGGTCTTGCTGTGTGCATGCTCTGTCATCATACGCGGGATGAGCGGTACTCCCAGCAGATGCAGCTCATGGGCTATACGGTTTGTAGTGATTGCAAGCAGTCCCGGATAGCAAAGGATAATCTCATTGTAATTGTAGGCTGCAGGGTCTCCGTCAAAAAACGCGGCCACATCAGTCTCCACCAGAGCCCTGATTTTTGGAATCCTTTTAAAGAAATCATTGCTGATTTTCTCAGACATATTGACGAGCTCGTGATGTGATAAGCTCCTGTATTTAGGATTCTGTGGCAGGGCAAGCACCACCTGCTTGCGCAGATTGTACATGATATCCTCCAAAAGAACAGCAATCTGACTGTCCAGGTTGTAATATCTGAAGCTCGTGCCCTTGAAATAGCCCGGATACATTATCTTAATAAGCTTTGAGAGCAGATCACAAACAGCCTCCTTGTCAGGCTGTGAAAAAAGAGCCTGCTGATTTATGATTTTGTCATCATGATAGTCGTCAAGTATCTGTGATACGAGTTCCTCTATCATTTCTTTGTTATTGTTATCCATATATTCGAAGCCTCCGAATTTGCTATTTATAATATTTTTTTGCCTCCATACGCTCCTCCCATGTGCGGTTTATTATACCGCCAATGAAAAGCACATACATGCAACCATATAACCATACCATTATAAGCGCAATAGTGGTCATTGTGCCATAAAATGAAGAATAATTATTGTATTTATCCACGTACACAGAAAAGATTCCAGAGAAAATCATCCATGCTGCCGCCGCAAATACTGCTCCAGGCAGCTGGTACTTTGCCCTATGCTTCTTGTTTGGCAGAAACACATAAATCACCCAGAAAAATAAAATAAGCACCGGCATACAGATTACCAGGCGATAGTCAACCACACTGCCTATTATACTTCCAATTATATGATGAATATTCGAAAAATACATCTTCCTGAGCTTATTTCCAAACACCATGATACCCAGTAAAAAAAGGAGCGCCAGTGCAAAAACGATACTGTAAAACACCGAATATATGCGCCGTAAAATAAAATTTCTGTTTTCCTTCACATGGTACATATCGTCAAGCCCAAGCTGCAACGAAATAAATGCCTTTGAGCTTAGGTACACGGCGGTAATCATAGTAATTGAAAGTCTGCCTGTACCGCTTGCATACATCTCACTGGCCAGATCCTTCATAATGTCGCCAAACGACTCCGGAATAAATGAGCTTGCCCACATCAGAAAATCAGCCTCTGTGAGCGGTGTCCAGCTCAGCAGTGAAAAGAAAAACAATAAAAACGGGAAAAACGACAGCATCAAAAAGAAGGCTGCCTGCCCTGCGTATGCAGAAATAGAGCTCTCTGAAAAATTGGTCACAAAATCAAAGGCTGTCACAATGATATCCCATCTTCGGCTGTATTTCCTCGCACTTTTTCCTTCGATGTTAGATTCCTTACAATCACAACCTACAGCCTTACTTTTCTCCATTTTTATTTCCGGTTTTTTACTATCTAAATCCTGTCTATTTTGCTTTGTCATCTGCCTTCTTCTGGAATTTCTCCTCAAAAACTATAAAACGCTCATGCGTACCCTCACCAATGAGACCTGCCTCATCAAACGCCTTTACAGAAAAAGTGAGCGCTCTGCCATCCACCTTCACAAGCTCCGACTCACAAGTCACCTTCATGCCAACCGGTGTAGCCGAAACATGCTTGATATCAAGCGCAGTACCGACAGTACCACTTCCCTCCTCAAGCTCAGACGCAACACTCTCAAAAGCTGTATTTTCCATCAGCGCAATCATAGCCGGAGTAGCAAACACATCCATCGTGCCGCTTCCCATAGCCTTCGCTGTCTTATCCAAAGTCACTGTAATCTCTTTCTTACCTTTAATACCTGCCTGTAACATATCAGTCTCCTTATATCTATATTATGATATGAGGGTCAAAAGATATTTTGCACCTCATTTATGAAATAAATCCTAGCATTTTTACGCCATAATGTCCAGTAAAAAATAAGTTTATAAACTTTTCACAATTACAAAGATACCCAGTTTATGCGGTTTTCTGTTGTTTTGTTAGCACTCACTATTTTTGAGTGCTAATTTTCTATTGACTTTTCCGGCAATGCGAACTATTATTTTATTATGCTTATATAACAAGCTGGTTTATTACAAATAATAAATGACCTACACTCGCGGAAATAAGCTAACATTGCGGGTAGCAACCTCACAGCTCATAACCACGGCGTAAATGTAAAATAAAAACAAGGAGTGTGTAAAAATGACAGAAAAACACGGCAATCTTTCAATTGACAGCGACAACCTGTTCCCTATTATAAAGAAATGGTTATATTCAGACCACGATATCTTCTATCGTGAGCTCATCTCAAACGGCTGCGATGCCATCACTAAGCTCAAAAAGCTCGACATGATGGGTGAATATTCCCTTCCTGCAGACTACAAGGGCAAGATTCAGGTGCTCGTAAACCCTGACGAAAAGACAATAAAGATTATAGATAACGGTCTTGGTATGACAGCTGATGAGGTTGAGGAATACATAAGCCGTATCGCTTTTTCAGGTGCTACAGACTTCATCGAGAAATACAAGGACAAGTCAAATGATGACCAGATTATCGGTCATTTCGGTCTCGGCTTCTACTCAGCATTCATGGTAGCTGACGAGGTAACAATCGATACTCTCTCTTATAAAGAGGGCTCTACACCTGTACACTGGTCATGTGACGGTGGCACAGAGTACAACATGGAGGATGGCGACATGGACGACGTCGGAACAGAGATTACTCTCTACTTAAACGACGACTGTCTTGAGTTCGCAAATGAGTACCGCGCACGTGAGGTTATCGAAAAGTACTGTTCTTTCATGCCTACAGAGATTTACCTTGCAAAGGAAAATGCTCCTGAAGAGTACGAGACAATAGACAAGGCCGACAAGCGTGACACTGACACTGTCATCGAGGAAATCCATGAGGACGCCAAGTACGAGGAAAAAGAAAATGACAAGGGCGAGAAGGAGCAGGTAGAGGTATCTCCTGCAAAGGATCAGCTCAAAATCGTTAAGCGCCCTGTTCCGCTTAATGATACAACCCCACTCTGGACCAAGAGCCCGAATGAGTGTACAGACGAGGAATACAAGGAGTTTTACAGAAAGGTATTCTTAGATTACAAGGAGCCTCTTTTCTGGATTCACCTGAATATGGACTATCCTTTCAACTTAAAGGGTATCCTCTACTTCCCTAAGATCAATACAGAGTACGACTCAATTGAGGGAACTATTAAGCTTTACAACAACCAGGTATTTATCGCAGACAATATCAAAGAGGTCATTCCTGAGTTTTTGATGCTCCTTAAGGGTGTTATCGATTGTCCTGATTTACCGCTTAACGTATCACGTTCTGCTCTCCAGAATGATGGCTTCGTAAAGAAGATTTCTGAGTACATCACCAAGAAGGTTGCTGATAAGCTCATCGGTATGTGCAAGACAGATAAGGAAGCCTATGAGAAATACTGGGATGACATCAGCCCATTCATCAAGTTTGGCTGCTTAAAGGACGAGAAGTTCTGCGATAAGATAAACGACTATATTCTTTTCAAGGACATCAATGACAAGTATCAGACTCTTCCGGAGCTGCTCGCACCTGTTGCGGAGGATGAAAAAACAGATGCAGAAAGTGCCGATGCTTCTGATGATACAAAGAAAGCTGACAATGCTGATACAAATGCCTCTGATGAAAACAAGGAGCCTGAGAAAAATACAGTTTACTATGTCACAGATGTAGTACAGCAGGGTCAGTACATCAAGCTGTTCAAGGAGCAGGGCATGAACGCTGTTATCCTTGACCACAATATCGATACCTCATTCATCACACAGCTTGAGCAGAGAAATGACCACTACAAGTTCATGAGAATAGATGCAGACCTCACAGAGTCTCTCAAGGATGAATCCGGTGCAGACCTCACAGAGGCAACCACTACTCTCTCTGAGGTATTCAAAAAGGCTTTGAACAATGACAAGCTCACTGTAAAGGTAGAAAACCTTAAGAACGCAGATGTAGCATCTGTGCTCACACTCTCAGAGCAGGGCAGACGTATGCAGGATATGATGAAGATGTACGCAGCCGGAGGCATGGGTGGAATGGATCCAAGCATGTTTGCTGCTGACCAGACACTCACATTAAATGCCAACAACGAGCTTGTGAAGTACATCTTAGACAATAAGGATTCTGAGCACGTTCCAATGTTTGCTGAGCAACTTTACGACCTTGCAATGCTTTCTAACCAGCCGCTTTCAGTTGACCAGATGACTAAATTTGTAAAGAGAAGTAATGATATCATGCTTCTTCTCACAAAGTAATCTAACAAAGTAATTTTACTGTTAACATCACATAAAAAAACTGTACACTATGCAGGTTTCATAGACCTGTATGTGTACAGCTTTTTATTAATTATCGGCTCTCTTAAACAAAAAGTTCACAAACACTGCCGATACCACTCCAAGCACTGCTCCTGCCAGGACATCCGTTGGGAAATGCATGAAGTTGTACATACGCGAAAACGCTATAAGTACCGCAAGTACAATCGCCGGTATTCCCATTCTTTTGTCTATAAACATAAGTGTCACTGCCGCTGTTATGCCGTTTAACGTGTGTCCCGAAGGAAATGATGAGTCAAACGGTATCTTTACAATAAGACTGACTGTCTCATCTATCTGACATGGTCTCAATCTGTCGACCATATTTTTTATTATCAGATTGCCCACTATAAAGCTCAAAAGCTCTGCCGAAAGCATCTGCATACCTCCACGGCGGTATTTTTTTGAAATACAAAGCACTACACCTATCACAATCCACAATGCTCCTGCATTTCCGATGGTGGATAAAAACGCCATTACCTTGTCTAAAAACGGTGTTCTGATGCTCTGAATTGCATACAGGATGTCAAATTCCCAGTCCATATTATATGCTCCTGTCTATTATTAATTATTATCTGCCTGTTCAATTGTCGGCCTGAAAGTATTTATTGTACACAGTAAAAAAGGAGCTTGTTTTCACATCCTTTTCATCCTTTATACTGATTGAATCCCACAGGTCACTGTTTAAACTAAACCCTGCTTTTTTTACAAAGTGCTCGTAGTCATCATTAAACTGCTCCTGTTGTCTCTTTTGCAGTATAGTGACCTTGTTCTGCTCTGTTTTTTCCCGGTCCAGCTTGGATATACACTTGATGAAATAGTAGCCGTCATCTGTGGTTATCATATCAGATGTCTCTCCATCGCCAAGCTCAAATGCTACAGCCTCAACCTCCTGTGGCAGAGTGCCCTTTGCCGCATACAGCTCTGTCTGACTGTCCTCACTGCTGCCTGATGCAACTGCTGCAAAATCTTCCTTTGACAAAAGCTTCTGGCTCACAGAATCTGCACTCTCCTTGCTCTTAACAAAGATTTTCTGTATATGGATAACTCTTGCATCCTCATCACTCACCTCTGTATCAACGCCCTTCGATAGAGAATTATACAGCTTTTGCGCAATCGCATAATGCTCGTATGCGCTCTCAATGTCTGATAAATCAGCCTTTGTGAATTTCTTTTCAGCTTCATTTAATGAATCATGGTATTCCTTTGCAGCCTTTGACACACTACTCTTTTCCTTGTCTGTAAGTGTAATCTTCTTCTGCTTTGCAATTGAAACCATGCAGTATATGCGCGTCAGCTCATCAACAGTGACATCCCTGATATATTTTTCCACGTTCGACGCATCATCTGTCTCAAGCAGGTTTACATCATACATAGTGCCGTACAGATTTTTGTAATTGGCTAAATATATGAGTGCCTCCGTCTTATCGCACTTCATATTGTCCACGGAAAAAACCGTATGGCTGTTCGTAGTATTTATATCAAGCACTATCTCCTTGCCGCCAATGCTGCAGCCGGTGAGCAGTGTCGCTGATGCAAGCAGCATACACATCGTTTTCTTAAAATACTTCATACCTGCTATCCTTCCACAACAAGGAATCTGCCGTCCGCAATAGCAAAGACCTCACTCTGGTCCATAAGCTCATCATCTGACATGCCCGAAATATCTGAGCCTGCCTCATCAAAATAATCTCTTACTTCCTTTATATTCTTACATACCACAGCCATGCAGTCCTCTAAAAATTCCTCTGCTGCCTCCGGAGTATCTGCGACCTCCTCACTAAAAAGCTGTGTCTGTTTCTTTAAAAATGTATCTAATACCTCGTCATCGTACTCGTACATATTATATTCCTCCATGTAAATTATCTCTTTTCTTTGGCTTTATATACAGCTGTTCATACAGCAATTATGTCTGATATATTGATATATTAATATATTGTATTTTTGTACCGCCTGTTAGACATTATATAATAGATTGCTGTGACTTGCCACTATTTTTTATATTCACGACAGGTAACAATTGTCTGCTGTAAATGGAATGAATATATGAGCCTCTCATCCGCCTGTATGCTTTGACCATCTGTAGAAAAAATTCTCCCAAGTGCATCAGCATACAGTTTTAGCTGTGTGCTGTATCTGTCGATAAGCTCTTTAGCAGCGTTTACCCTGTCTGTCTTATAATCAAGCAGCACTATTTTATCATTCTCCAGCCAGAATACATCAATAATTCCCTGAACCAATACTCCCTCATAGTCCATCACAAAAGGCTTCTCTTTATACAAATCGCCTCTCTTATCCGCCTGTGCCATACGCGCTGCCACATCTGATGATATAAACTGCTCTATAAGCTTTGGTCTGGTCAGCCTGTACATGTCATCTGTGATAAGCCCCTTTTTTAGCATTTCATCCATGCTTTTCTTCACAAATGCACTGACTGCCACATGGTCTTTTGTATCTATATCACACAGGCTCTTGAAATCCAGACACTCCATGACACGGTGCACTGCAGTTCCGCGCAGCGCTCCCTGATTCACACCTGCTGCATTTTTAGGCTCTTTGCTTTCATTAGAAGCACAGCCTGCCTCATCATCCCTCGCAAAGTCCGGCACATACGTCTCCTTCTCCTCCAAAAGGAACTTAGGCCGCTCTTCTTCCCTTTCTGTGCTGTCGTACTTTTCAACCATAGAGTCATGTTTCAGCTCTGAAACCGAGTATTTGCTTTTTTTAGTTATATCAGAAGCATATGCATACTCAAAATCAAAGCCCTCTGCGAGCTTTTTGACTTTTGTTTCATCCGCTTTACTTATCTGCTTAACAAGCTGCATTTTCGATATATCGTTTGCCGCCATATCCATCGCAGTTCGTGCAGCAAACTCTGCTGCATCAACCGTGGATACCGTATACTTATCCGGGTATGACAGCATGGCCGGTATAATCCAGTCCAGGTAACACCCTGCGCCCTCCCTTTGTCCGAAGCTTATTGGCTGGTTCGCATTTACATTTCCCCTATACTTCTCAAAGGATTTTTGGGCATTTGAAAGTCCCCCTGTCAGGATTATCTTTTCCTTTGCCCTGGTGAGCGCTACATAAAGCACACGCAGCTCCTCTCCCATATTTTCCCTTTTAATGCGGCTCTCTATCTCATTTCTGATTAATGATGGTCTCTTTGTCCTTGGGCTTTTTGTTTTTTCCACCAGACCAAGACCCAGCTTTTCATGTATCACCAGGTCTGATTTTGTATCCTGCGTGTTAAAGCCCTTGCCAAGCCCGGAAACAAACACTACAGGAAACTCAAGACCCTTGCTCTTATGGATTGTCATAATGCGCACCACATCGTCATTCTCGCCTGCGGTATCGGCCTCTCCGTAGTCTATCTCGTATTTCTGCTGTATATCTATGTACCTGACAAAGTGAAACAGCCCCTTGTAGCTGGTCTTTTCATAGGCTGCGGCCATCTCAATCAGCATATCTATATTCTGTCTGCGCCGTTTTCCTGCCGGCATGGCCGATGCATACCTGTAAAAGCCTGTCTCATCAAGCATCATGTACAAAAGCTCATGGATTGGCGTATCAGCTACAGCACCTCTTAGTCTCTCAAATACCAAAGCGAAGGCTTTAAGCTTCTCGTCCTCATAGCCATCCTCACCTGCCATGGCGCTAAGTGCAGCCTGTGCAAAGCTTACACCCTTAAAGGCAGACCTAATCTGTGCCAGCTCCTCATCATCCATGCCCACAATAGGCGAAGCAAGCACTGCTGCCATCGGAATATCCTGCAGCGGATTATCGAGTATGCGAAGCATCGACAGAATCACCTGTATCTCATACGATGAAAAGTAGCCTGTATTCGACTCTACATGCGCCGGAATATCACAGTCCTTTAATACTGCTGCCACTGTATTGCCCCAGGTTGCAACACTTCTCGAAAGTATCACTATATCCCTGTACTGCACGGCTCTTAGCTGCCCTGTCTTTTTATCGGTCACCATGCCGTTTTCCATCAGACTCCTGATACGGTTTGCAATCAAAAGCGCCTCTATCTGCACCTTATCTCCATCCTCATCCTCTATAATTTCAGACAGTTCCTCATCCTTGTAGTCAACAAGCAAAAGCTCAGGACGCATCGTCTCCTTTGGATAGCTTGCACCGGGATACAGTGCCGCATCGTCATCATACTGCACATTGCCCAAATCAGCTGCCATGATTTTGTAAAATATGTCGTTAGTAAAGTCTAACACCTCATTCCTGCTTCTGAAATTTTTATGCAGGTCTATTCTCTGGTGTCCACTGTCATCTGATGTATATGTGTTGTATTTTTCCATAAACAGCTCAGGACGTGCCATTCGAAACCTGTATATGCTCTGCTTTACATCGCCCACCATAAACATGTTGCCGACTCCCTGGTGCTCTCTTGAAATAGCGGTAAGTATATCCTCCTGCACCTGGTTTGAGTCCTGATACTCGTCAATCATGATTTCCTCAAAATGTTTTGAAAACTCACGCGCCGTCTCTGTGGGCTCCAGTGTCTGTTCATCCACCAGTATACGAAGCGCAAAGTGCTCTATATCAGAAAAATCAAATACTCTTTTTCTTGTCTTTACAGCCTCCATCACATCATAAAACTCAAGTGAGAGCCTTATCAGCTCTTTAACAAATGGCCTTTGACGCTCCAGCTGCTCATACATAAGCTCAATTGACATGCCAAAGTATTTCTGCTTTATTCCGTCTACCTTCTTCTTGGTAGCATCGCGCATACTTTTCACGCGCTCCTTTTTCTTCTCGTCTCCGTCAAATTTCCTGATGACAGCAATTCTGCCAAAGGATATTTTGTTTAAGAACTCCTGCATGCCGACATAGCCTGTCACATCAGCCATTCCATCAAACAATGCTATATCCTCAGAAAGTGTAAGCGCATACTTTTCAAGCCCGGGTGTAGCTGATGCCAGGTCTTTCGCCATTGTAAGCTCCTGAACAGCCTCCTCCAAAAGCACCCTGCTGTAATCAACTATCTCCTTAATGATTTCTGAGTCCTCAAGCTGTTTAGCTGACTTTATATCATAGAGCCTTAGGAGACTGTTCATCCACTTTCTCGGCCATGATGAGCTGCCCGCCTTATAGTAGATATCCTCCACCATCTGCCTGACGGCAGAGTCATTTCTCCCCTTGCTGTAGGTATCTATAAGATTGATAAATGCCTCGTTGTCTTCTCTTGCATAATTGTCCTCAAATACCTGTGCCAAAGCATCCTTTAGCATAAGCTTAAGCTCTGCCTGGTCACCGATTCTGAAATCAGGGTCCAGATTAAGCTGTGCGAAATTATTCTGCACCACAAACAGACAAAACGAATCAATTGTAGTGATGAGCGCATTGTGAACCAGTGTCGACTGCCTCTGCAGGTTCTCATCGTCCGGCTTTAGCTCCTTCAAGCCGTCTATCGCACTGCTGACTCGCTCCCTCATCTCAGCAGCTGCAGCCTTGGTAAATGTCACCACAAGCATCCTGTCGATATCCACCGGCGGATTATCCACACATATTCTGTTTACTATACGCTCAACGAGTACAGCTGTCTTTCCTGAGCCCGCTGCCGCCGATACAAGTATATCCCTGTCTCTTAAATCTATAACCTTTTTCTGTTCACTGGTCCATTTAACATCCATATTATGTCTCCCGATTATGGCTTTATATTATTATCTCCATAGCATGCTTTATGCTCTGCCGCTGCAATCTGTGTACGCATTTTATCAAGTACATCTTCCTTATTGTCACCGTTAAAGCTTCTTTCGCTAAAGCCCGGTATCCTTGAATCATACCTGCATATGGCCTGAAAAGCGCAATATGCGCAGCTGTCTATTTTCTTGTTCTTGATAGGATTGACGGCAACATTTCCATCGTATATTTCTCTTCCTATCTCACGAAGCTTCTCTCGCGCAAACCTTGTTATCACATCAAACTCTTCGGCGTTTGCCACCTTTGAGCCTGCAGCCGGTGTCTGATCCTTTTTTAAGGTGACAGGGATTACGTCAGAGCTTTTCTCAAAGTCCCTGTCCATGCCTCTGTATGCCTTTTCGTCCGAGTTGATAAGCCCGTCAGGCTTGAGCTGCTTTAATATCATCTGATCGATTTCTTCCTCAGACAGCTCAGTGCCCGGTGTCACATCCTTTAAATCAATTACAGGATCGTCGATGTGATAGTACAGCATACCGCCCGGCTCCACACTTACCTGCTTTAGCGCCTCTTTCTTTTGTTCCATGACGGCGTCCATGTACACTGCAAGCTGAAGCTGCGTGCCATAGTACAGCTTCACCAGGTCAAAAACTGTATTTCCCGACTTGTAATCCAGTACCTTCACAAAAAGCCTGCCCTCATCCGTATATGTGTCAGTCCTGTCCACGCGTCCCTTTATATCAACCGTCACATCATTTGCCATATCAAGGCTCTCGTAAAAGGAAAACTCAAACCTCTCAGGCACAAAGCTGCCTCTTCGTATCTGGGTTGTGAGTGCCCATACTGTCTGCTTAAAGACAGCCTTCATATGTGATATCGAATGTTTGCTTTCCGCTGTATCAAATATGCCAAAGCCTGCATACTCATCAATCACCTCATTTATTGCTTCCATCGCAAGCTCATCCCTTTTTGCATCTGTCACGCTAAACCAGTCAGTACTCTCCCTATCAAGCTTCTTACTGTATCTTTCCAGTGCTTCATGGTATATATTACCCATATCAAGGGATGTAAAGCCGCTCTCCTCACGCTCTGTAAGCCTCAATCCATAATTTAAAAAATGCGCATATGCACACCTGGCAAACTGCTCAAAGCGTGTGATACTGCCCTCCATGTGTCTGCCGTATATGCTTCTTGCCACATTTCGGCTAATCGGATCCTTTGAATAATGCTCAAACCTTGCATTGATGAGCCGCTCCACAGAATTTTTTTGAGTAAATTCTTTATCGTCTACTTCATTATCGTCCCCTGCACCACTGACTGATGCGTCATAGAGCATCACTGCTGCTGCAATCTCGCACCATCTGTCATCCACCTCATTTGACAGCAGATAATCCAGTGCACTCTGCCTGCTTGATATATCTAAAAGCTGTTCTACATCCTCTGTCTCAGTCACGACAAGCTCCGGAAACATTCCCTTTAATATACCTATGAGGTACGATGGCTGGGCAGCCTTTTTTTCACTGTCAAGCCTCGTATAGCTGATATAAAGCTCCCTGGATGGCTTTGTCATATTCAGATACAGATAAAACCTCTGTATAAATGCCTGCTCCCTTGCCCCAGGCGCAAGCTCTATATCCAGCTCCTTAAGAGCCTCTCTTTCATACTGTGATATGATGCCGCCCCTTCCTGCTGCCTTTGGCACAATCCCATCGTTTACGCCTGCAAAAAACATGACCTTTATGTTGGTCAGACGCGTTCTCTCAATATCTCCGATGGTCACTGTGTCATATCCCGGTGGTATGACTGCTACATCTGCCGCATCCAGTCCTGCATCCAGTATCTGTGTAAATTCCTCTGCATCCATGCATTCATCACCCAGCACCGCCACATATTTTTCAAAGAGCTGCATAACTATTTTGTATATCTGTCCGTATTCCTTTGATGCGGTCTGGTCTCCTGCTTCAAGCAGCACCTGCTCCTTTTTTGCAAGCTTATCAGGTATATCAAGCAAAACTATCAGCTTATATATAGCGAGCACATAGTCCTTTACCGTTGACTTTTTATCGGAAAACACCTGATATACCGGCTTTAGCAGCTCCATTATATACTCCCTGCTTTGGTTCAAAAGCTCAAGGTCATAGCACGCCTTATACTTCGGCAGTCTGACCCACTTTTTGTCCCACGCACTTTTTCCTCTAACACCACAGGCGAGCACATAGTTTTCAAGTACATCTATTTCACTGTCCGAAAGCTCCGTAAAGCCGCACCGCAAAAATCTGAACACCGCATCTGCCGAGAAATTTTGTGCCGCAATATCAGGAATTGACCTGATAAACTCAATAAACGGATGGAAAAGTATCTCCTGTGTGGCATCGATAAAGTAAGGAATATTGTATTTGTCAAATATTTCACGCACATAACCTGCATATATATTCACATCTCCTGTGACTATAGCAATATCGCGGTAACGCAGGTTTTCGTTCCTTACAAGCTCATTAATTCTTCTGGCTATCTTTGTCAGCTCCTGCTTTGGGTCACGCAGACAGTCTATATGAATGTGCTTTGGTGCTTTTTCAAAGGAACGTCTTTGTTTCCTGAAAAGCTGCTGTTCCATAAAGCCTAGCTCCTCGTTTTCTGCAAGCCGGTAGTTTTTATCAAGGATAATGGGTTCCTCGACCTCTATACCATAAAACGATGCCATTTCGGTGAGTGATTTCACTGTCCTTTTTGGCATGTCAAACAGCTCCTGCATGCCTCTGCTCTTAAAGATATCCTCACGACAGTCTATTGTGAGCGTTACATATATTTTCTTTGAAATGACAAAGAGCTTTTTGATGAGCTGGTTCTGTATAGGTGTAAATCCAGTAAATTCATCAAATGCAATGACTGAATTTCTAAGAATGGCAGACTCCTCCGCCACATTGCAAAGCACATTAAGTATTTCCTCTGCAGTGATATATTTATCCTGCATGAACTTCTCAAATGCTTCATACAGCACGAGCACATCCTTAAGCTTGCCGGAAAGCGTATCCGACAGACTGCCGGAATCAATATATCTTCCCAGTTCCTCCGGCGATATATTATACTGCACAAGCTCTGAAAGCAGTGACTTTACTTCACTTATATAGCCGATGCGGTTTAGGTTTCTGCCTATTACGCCTAACTTATCAGCCTCCTGTGCCGCAAGCTTTCTAAGCACAAGGTTCTTACCCGTCTCCTCAAGCACCGTAAGATTTGTGATTCCAAGCTCATCAAACACTCTGTAGGCTAAGCGCTTAAAGCTTAGCACATCTATATTCATGATGGCTTTATTTTCCGACAAATCCACAAGCTGTCTCTGCGTCTGCATCGTAAACTGCTCAGGCACTATTACAAGATAATTATCCCTTGGGTGTGCTTTTGCCTCTTTCACTATCGTGTTAAAGAGATATTTTGTTTTTCCGTTTCCTGAATTACCTGTGATAAACTGTAATGACATAAAAAGACTCCATGATTAACTACTGTGTAAAATGTATACTGTAATTATATCATGAAGTCCCTTATTATTGAATTACTTATTGTGCTTAAATTCAGCTTAATAACCGCTATACCTTGTGATTAGTGATGGAAAAGTCTGATTCCTGTAAAGCTCATTACCATACCATACTTATTACATGTCTCAATAACATGGTCATCTCTCACAGATCCACCCGGCTGGGCTACATACTTCACGCCACTCTTGTGAGCACGCTCAATGTTGTCACCAAATGGGAAGAATGCATCAGATCCAAGTGCTACATCTGTATTCTTGTCAAGCCATGCTCTCTTCTCCTCTGCTGTAAATACATCCGGCTTTACCTTGAAGAACTTCTGCCACTCGCCCTCTGCAAGCACATCCATATAATCCTCACCGATATAAAGGTCGATAGTATTGTCGCGGTCTGCACGTCTGATGCCATCCACGAACTGAAGTCCAAGCACCTGTGGAGACTGGCGAAGCCACCAATTGTCTGCCTTTGAGCCTGCAAGTCTGGTACAGTGGATACGAGACTGCTGGCCTGCTCCGATACCGATTGCCTGGCCGCCCTTTACATAGCATACAGAGTTGGACTGTGTATACTTTAAAGTAATCATAGAGATTGCCAGATCGATCTTAGCCTGCTCTGTGAGCTCCTTGTTCTCTGTCACGATATTTGAGAAGAAATCATCATCAATATGAAGCTCGTTTCTGCCCTGCTCAAATGTGATGCCAAATACATCCTTTCTCTCGATCGGTGCCGGCTCATATGACGGGTCAATCTCGATAACACAGTAATTGCCGTTTTTCTTAGCCTTTAAAATCTCAAGAGCCTCGTCTGTGTAGCCCGGAGCGATAACACCGTCTGATACCTCTCTCTTGATTACAAGTGCAGTGCTCTTGTCACATACATCTGAAAGTGAAATAAAATCACCAAATGATGACATTCTGTCAGCTCCTCTTGCTCTGATGTATGCATTTGCAAGTGGTGTAAACTCAATATCCATATCATCAACCCAGTAAATCTTTTTCTCCACATCTGAAAGTGGCTGTCCTACTGCTGCACCTGCAGGTGAAACATGCTTGAAGGATGTTGCGGCCGGAAGACCTGTTGCCTTCTTAAGCTCTCTTACAAGCTGCCATCCGTTAAAGGCATCAAGGAAGTTGATATATCCGGCTCTGCCGTTAAGCACTTTTATAGGAAGCTCTCCTTCCTTCATAAATATTCTGGCTGGTTTCTGATTTGGGTTACATCCGTATTTTAATTCGTATTCCTGCATTTTTCTGTTCTCCTGTTTTTATCTGCTTATCTTGTATATTTGACCGTTTATATAGTGTTTTATTTGTTTTTGTTTACGATTCTGCTCTCATACTCGCCTGTTGCGATATCAATATATCTGACAAAAAGTGATACCTTATTGTCCTCGTTAAGGTTCTCCCATACCATATTGGTAAACTCATCAATATCTCCGTCGATGTCTACCCATGTAGGCTCACCCTCAAAGCTTGGCAGCGGATTGCCATCCCCCATATATGTATGGATAAAATGTCCCTCTCCTGCAACCGGTGCTGAGTATGCAAATGTATATCTGTTGCATGCATCAGGATTGCCGTTGTTGCTCTTTAAGATTGACATAGCATAGTTGAACTCGCCATTGTCAATATGCATAATTCCTGAAATTCTTGGTGTATAGTTAGGAGCGTCAGGCTCAAACTCTCTTGTCCTTAAGGCCTGCTCAAATGTCTGCTGCTTGTCCATCAGCTCATAGATAGTATCTGTCTGGTCACCGTTTGTGACAATTGTCTTGTTGCCGAGCACTCTTACAGGTGCGTAAATGATAAGACTTGGATCCTCAAGCTTTGAAGGGTCAAATGCCTGTGTTCTGATGCCCTCGCCATCCTCTACAAATACTCTGTTGCGGCTGTTTTCGCTTCTGCCCATGATAAAGTATGCTGTTACAGCCTTCTTACCATCCTTTGTGCGGCCGATTACGATACCTCTGCCAGGGTATGTTGTGCTTGATAATTCCTTTGCTAATGATACTCTTTCCATGTCATCCTCCATGTTTTCTGATAATGTGGTCTGCATCCCCAAATTACTCGGGCCTGCCGGAATAAAAAAGACCGTCTGAACACACATAATAATATAAAGCTCTGCAGGAAACTTATATAAATGTGCGCCCAGACGGTCGGCAATCAACTGTTATACTCCATGTGGTTATCCACTTCCGTCAGTCATATAACTGTCTTTATTTAAGCATGTATTTTTGTCATTGTCAAGTACCACTTTAAAATAAGCATGTACTTATAAGTTATTCTTATAAGTACATGCTTGTAAACAATGCCATTATTTACTAATTTTTAAAGCTGTGAATAGGTGCCGGGATTCTTCCTCCACGGTTTACAAATGCATCACAAGAGAATCTATTTACCGGCATAACCGGTGCAGATCCAAGGAGTCCTCCGATTTCTACCACATCACCTACATCCTTTCCGATTGCCGGAAGCAGTCTGCAGGCTGTTGTCTTCTGGTTTATCATACCGATAGCCATCTCATCTGCGATAATTCCTGAAATTGTGGTGGCCTTTGTATCGCCCGGGATTGCAATCATGTCAAGTCCCACTGAGCACACACAGGTCATAGCCTCAAGCTTTTCGAGAGTGAGTGCACCATCGTTTACGGCATCTATCATTCCCTGATCCTCTGATACAGGAATAAAGGCACCTGAGAGTCCGCCGACATATGAGGATGCCATGATACCGCCCTTTTTCACCTGATCGTTTAAGAGTGCAAGTGCTGCTGTTGTTCCCGGAGCTCCGGCTCTCTCTAAGCCTATCTCGCAGAGAATATCTGCTACAGAGTCTCCGATAGCCGGTGTAGGTGCAAGTGAGAGGTCTATGATTCCAAATGGCACTCCAAGCTTCTTTGAAGCCTCCTTTGCCACAAGCTGTCCTACTCGTGTAACCTTGAAGGCTGTCTTCTTGATTGTCTCACAGAGCACCTCAAAGTTCTCGCCTCTTACCTTTTCGAGAGCAGTCTTTACAACTCCTGGTCCGCTGACACCTACATTGATGATGGCATCTGCCTCTGTCACACCATGGAATGCTCCTGCCATAAACGGATTGTCATCAGGAGCGTTGCAGAATACTACAAACTTGGCACAGCCTGATACAGGAAGGTGCTTTGTCACCTCTGCTGTCTCCTTTATCATCTCGCCAATCAGCTTTACTGCATCCATGTTGATTCCGGTTTTTGTAGAGCCAACATTTACAGAGCTGCATACGAGATCTGTCTCAAGCATTGCCTGAGGAATTGATTTGATTAAAAGCTCATCCGCCTTTGTCATTCCCTTTGACACAAGTGCTGAGTATCCACCGATGAAGTTGACTCCCACCTCTTTTGCCGCCTTGTCGAGTGTCTTTGCTATGGTAACAAAATCCTCTGAGCTCTTGCAGGCCGCACCGCCGACAAGGGCGATAGGTGTAACTGAAATACGTTTGTTTACGATAGGGATACAGTAGTTGTTCTCTATCTCTTTTCCTGTTGATACAAGATCCTTTGCAAGTGTTGTAATCTTGTTGTAGATATTTTCATTTACCTTTGCAAGGTCTGAGTCTATACAGTCGAGCAGGCTGATACCGAGTGTGATTGTACGCACGTCAAGATTTTCCTTCTCCACCATGTCATTGGTCTCAATTACTTCACCAATATTAATCATTTTAATGTTCTCCTTTAACTGTGTATGACATTTTTATGCTAAACTAGATTCGATGCATCATCTCAAAGATTTCTTCCTTCTGACACTTTATTGTTACACCAATTTCTTCTCCAAGTGCATCAAGCTGGTCAGAAATCTCTGCAAATGAAGCTGTAGCATTTGCCATATCAACAATCATCATCATGTTGAAATAACCTGAAACGATAGTCTGTGAGATATCAAGCACGTTTACACTGCCCTCTGACAGATATGTACATACCTTTGCGATGATTCCTACTGTGTCTTTTCCGACAACTGTGATGATTACTTTGTTCTTTGTGTTATCCATAACAACTTATTCTCCTGTTCTCTTATTCTACGGCTATGCGGTCTGATGCCCTGTCTCTCTTAGCCACATACATAGGGAAATCACTTGCCTTATATGGATTGTCTCCCATTGTGACCTCAAGCCTGACGGCTTCATACGCCAGCTTTTCGTAGTTGTTTTCTTTACTAAGGTGTCCCAGTATTACTGAGCCAAATTTATCATGAAGAAGCTCGCATAACAACTGCCCGCTTCTCTCATTCGACAAGTGTCCGCTGTCACCCATGATTCTGCGCTTGAGCGGATACGGATATGCCCCTGTCTGGAGCATATTTATATCATGATTGGCTTCAAGCAGCAGCCCATCCAGGTTCTGAAGCTTTGAAACCAGTGCATCATCATACGTGCCAAGGTCTGTCACGACCGCCATCGCATGATTTTCGTTTTTAAATCTGTAAGCGACAGGATCAGCCGCATCGTGTGATATGTGAAGCGGCTCAAACTCTATATCGCCTATTGTAAAATCGACGCCTGCCTCAATAGGATGAAACAGCTCATCATCTATATTTCCAACGGATTTGGTACATTTTATGGCCCCGATTGTGGCCTTTGTTGCATAAATCGGAATATGATAGCGCCTTGCCATGACCCCAAGCCCTGCGATATGGTCTATATGCTCATGTGTCACGAGAATCCCCTGCATATCTGTGGCAGTCATATCAAATTCATTCAGTCCGTTTTCTATTTTCTTACCGCTGATGCCCGCGTCTATGAGCACATGACAATCATCCGTACCCACGCATATACAGTTTCCACTGCTGCCGCTGGCAATGCTGCATAATTCTAACATGTTAATTCTCTTTCCAGTATAATTCTATTTTGTCTCCCTCATGAAGCTCCTCGGAAAACTGGGCATCTCTGCCATTTATTACAGTGGCTATTGCCCTGCCCTTTCCTGCCTGTAAATCAAATGAGATATGGGTAAATATATCGACAAATATATATGTATCCTTGCCGGACAACTCTACAGGCTCACCGTTTACAATTACTGTAATTGTATTTTCTGATGAGTCTTCTTCGTGTATTTCTTCCTGTATATCATTTTTTGGCAATTCATTTTCCGACAGTTCGTTTTCCGGCACAGCAGATGCCTCAGCTTCTTTAGCAAAATCATCATGCAGCTCATCGAGCACCTGATTCATCATCTGCTCTGAGGTTCTGGCTACTGTGTTGTCAGACTCTTGTGTGTCATTATAATTGTTATTGTCGATTCTTGCAACACCATATTCATCTGTTTTCCACTCAACAGAGAAATTTTCATATACGAGAGTGTCGAGATCAGCCTCTTCATTGTTTACAAATATCATCTGGTCTGTGTCAATAACGAGGTCCATAAACTGCGCAATCTGGCGCACTGTATAGTAATTTCTTGTCTCAATCACATCATTTTCCCTGATGCTGTAATCCTCCGGCTCAAGCTCTCCGTTTACCTGGACAAACCTAGGACATGAAACCCTTCTGCCGTTTATGATAAAAGTAATGACAGAATGATTGTACTCATCAAGCTGCGATATCTTATACACTGCTGCCTCTCCTGCTGTGGACGGCTCTATGATTATCTCACTGTTTGGCTCAAGTGGTGTATTGATGCTTGCAGGCTTTCCGTTCATGGTCACCACTGCGCCCTCTCCTGCTTCGCCTCTTACAAGTCTTGCCACACCATTTACCGTAAAGTTTATCGGGGTGCCACGCTTTGGAAACAGCTCATCGTTTGGAAATCCCGCCTGAAGCGCCGCATCGACTATTGTAAGCCTGTTATTGTCATAGAGCTTTATTCTCTCACCGTTGAATCTGACCATGATAAAATTATTTCTCTGGTCATAATAATTCAGGCATATACCAATTGGAGTGACAAGAAGCGGATCCTTCTTAATATCCTCCTGCTCAAAGGTCACATCGCCAAGCACTTCCTCACCTCTTAGAGCGACTCTTTCCTCCGGCAGGTCAAGGTCTTCCGCAAGCTTTTCCGTGAAGCCGTGTATCTTGCCCCCGCCTCCGACTACAAAGCAGGCACTCACTGTTTTGTCACCGTTTAGCTCTCTGATTTTAGCCGATACCTCTTGTGCAATATTATCAACAACAGGTGCTGCCACATCCCAGACATCCTTTGCAGGAATTGTGTGCTCGATGCTCATGATATCCTTGTATGTAACCGTATCACTTGTCGTAGACTGAAGCTTGATGCTCTCCGCCATATTGAAATCCACGAGGAAATGCTGCACAATAACTTCTGTCAGCTCATCGCCTGCATGCGGTATCATGCCATAGGCTATGATACTTCCGTCTCTTGTGATTGAGATATCACTCGTTCCGGCTCCCACATCGACAAGTGCGATATTAAGCATACGATAGTTCTCCGGAATTGCCACATTGATAGCGGCGATAGGCTCCAATGTCATATTGGCTACACTAAGCCCGGCCTGTCCCACTGCCGCATACAGTCCGTCTACCACATCCTCCGGCAGAAATGTAACTATGATATCCTCGCCTATTTTATTGGCCTTATGACCCTCAAGGCTGATAAACACCTCATCATTCAAAAAGAATTTGACTGTAGAATATCCCACGCAGTAAAACTTATAGCTTGTATCGTTAACCTCCTTGAGTGCCTCCTGTGCTTTTTCTATGCCAAGCAGGTCAAGCGTATGGACATCCTCGCCGGTCACCACAGACTCCTGCGCATACTCATACTCCACATGCGTCGTGACAGTCTTTAATACTCGTCCTGCGGCTGCTATACACACCTCTTCAAGTGGCTGTCCTGTCTGTTTTTCAAGCTCGTCCTTTACTTCCTTAATGGTTTTTGCCACCCTGCCTATATCATGTATCTGACCGTCAAGCATCGCTCTGGTCTCATGCTCCTTCACATACTGTGCTGTAACCACAAATTCCTTGTCATCAGTCTGATAGCCGACAGTTCCTACAACATTTCTTGTACCAATATCCAAACCGAATACATTGTTCATTTCCACTACTCCTTGTATTTGCTAAGCGCTTTATTTATCGAAGCTATCGTGTTTTCGATATCTCCGTTATTATCGATAACCTCCCTGCAGTGCCTTCTGTACTCATCTTCTTTGAGCTGGCTTGCAAAGATGCTGTCTATCTTCTCATCTGAATAGCCTCGTGTTGACTTAAGTCTTTTCCTTCTGACCTCTTCACTTGCATAAATATACCACAGCTCGTCGCAAATTTCACCATATCCCTCCTCTATAAGGAGTGCCGCTTCAAGTACAAGCATGAAAAGACCGTCTTTTTTTGCCTCTTTAACCGCATTAAGCACATATTCCTTTACTGCAGGATGCACTACTTCGTTTAAGAGCTCCCTTTTTTCGTCATCCGAAAAAATCACTCCGGCAAGTGCCGGTCTGTCAAAATGCCCATCCTCAAGCCATATCGGTTCCTCCGCAAACAATTTCTTTAATCTGTTGTAGCAGTCGCTTCCCGGCTCCATCAGCTCATGGGCTATCTCATCGGAGAGCATGACCCTTACACCCTTAAGCTTTTTAAGATAGTCAAGCACTGCCGACTTTCCGGCACCTACACCACCTGTTATTCCTATAAAAATCATACTTTTTCCTTTTCTGTCATCAATGCGCGTCATACCAGTCATAGCCGCACTCGGTGCCCACCTCCATGGACACCTTCATATCTACCGCGCCACGCATCTCTTTCTCCAGAAGCTTAATCACTTTATCCTTCTCAGCTTCCTTTGTCTCAATTAAAAGCTCATCATGCACCTGAAGGATAAGTCTTGACCTTAAGCCCTCGTCAAGAAGCCTGTCATGCACACGTATCATGGCAATCTTTATGATATCGGCTGCTGTACCCTGAATAGGTGAGTTCATCGCAACTCTCTCTCCAAACTGTCTTTGCATGAAATTGCTCGAGTTCAGCTCGGGAATCGGTCTGATACGCCCAAACATAGTCTTTGTATAGCCGTTTTTCTTGGCATCCAAAACCGTCTGATCCAAAAACTCCTTAATCTTTGGATATTTGACAAAATAGCTGTCTATATAGCCCTGTGCCTCTTTCCTTGAAATCCCCAGGTCGTTAGACAGACCAAACGCGCTGATGCCATAAACGATACCAAAATTTACCGCCTTTGCATTTCGTCTTTGAAGGTCTGTGACCTCATCAAACGGTGTGTCAAACACAAGGGATGCTGTACTTCTGTGGATATCCTGACCATTCTTAAATGCCTCTATCATCCTTTCATCCCCGGAAAGCGCCGCAAGCACTCGAAGCTCAATCTGCGAGTAGTCTGAGTCAACAAACAAATCTCCATCCTCAGGCAGAAATACCTTTCTGATAAGCTTGCCCAGCTCAATCCTTATCGGGATATTCTGCAGATTAGGTTCTGTGCTTGAAAGACGGCCTGTCGCAGTGATTGTCTGATTTAAGGTAGTATGGATTTTGCCATCGGATGCAATATATCCCGAAAGTCCGTCAGCATATGTGCTCTTTAGCTTTGTTAGCTGTCTGTATTCCAGAATATCCGCGACAATCGGATACTCCGGTGCCAGCTTTTCAAGCACATCTGCCGCAGTAGAATAACCGGTCTTTGTCTTCTTTTCATTTGGCAGTCCAAGCTTTTCAAAGAGAATGACTCCAAGCTGCTTTGGCGAATTTATATTAAACTCTTCACCTGCTGCCTCGTATATTTTCTTTTCAAGCTCAGCTATCGAAACAGCAAGCTTGTCTCCATACTCTTTTAGCTTTATTCCATCAGCCCTTATACCCTCATTTTCCATATCATACAGCACGAAAACGAGTGGCAGCTCGATATCTTTATAAAGCGTGAGCATATCCATTTCCTTTAGCTTCTGCAAAAGAACAGGCTTTGATTTCCAGGCAGTATACACCTCGTAGCAGGCACAGTCCACTGCCTTTTTCTCATCCTCCTTCATCATCCGGGTGAAATCAAGCTTTCCCAGATAATCCTTTTTAGATGAGAGCATAAGCCCCAGATAGTCCTTTGCAACCGCATCATAGGGATACTCCCCGACAAGCGGATTGATAAGGTATGCAGCCACCATCATGTCAAAATACCTGCCTCTGTCATCTGCCTTTATCTCTTTGCTCTTAAATCTGTGCAGATTGGTCTTTAAATCCGGTGATATCCATGACTTTACTTCCAGGTTATTTAGTTTTTCATCGAGGAAGCTGCTTGAAATCTCATCACCTGTACAGATAAAATAAATGTCCTCCTCTGAAAAACAAATCGAAACAGCAAGATAATCGTTAGAAACCGGCTCCGAAAACAGACTTAGCTGTCCATCACTTTCGCTGTTTTCCAAAGACTCTCCCGGTACTACCGCAAAAGCGACCTCCTTGTTCTTTGCCTTCTCAAACACACTCTCTGCAGTCTTTAAGTCCCTTACTACCACAAAATGCTCCTCGGCATTGTTTTTAGGAGCCTCCACGTTAAACCGCGACAGCATGTTTTTGAATTCGTATCTTTTGCACAGTAAAAAGGCTTCCTCAGTGTAGAGTGACTCCACTCCTCCACTAAGCTTTGCATCAGAAAATTCATATTCAACCGGTGCATCAAGTATGATTGTCGCAAGCTCCTTGCTCATAACCGCCTGCTCCCAGTACTCCACTATATTTTTTGAAGCCCTTGGCGGCTTTACATTCTCAGCGTCCTCATGTACTGCCTCTATACAGTGATATTTTGCTATAAGTGCGCCTGCCGTCTTTTCACCTATTCCCGGCACTCCCGGGATATTATCAGACGTATCGCCCTGCAAAGCCTTCACATCGATAAACTCCTTTGGAGTGACGCCGTACTTTTCGATAACATCTGCTGTATTGTAGTTTTCTATCTCGGTTCCTGTTTTCTTTGTCTTTGGAATCCTTACCATGACATGGTCAGTCGCAAGCTGCAAAAGGTCTCTGTCTCCGGAAATGATGGCGACATCCATACCGGCCTTTTCTGCCCTGACAGATAGCGTTCCAAGTATATCGTCTGCCTCATAGCCTTCCTTTTCCAAGATTTTTACTCCCATGGCAGTAAGCATTTCCTTTATCATAGGCACCTGCTGCCTGAGTTCCTCGTCCATAGGCTTTCTCGTGCCCTTGTACGCATCAAACATCCTGTGACGAAACGTCGGCGCATGCACATCAAATGCCACCGTCAGATAGTCAGGCTTTTCCTCGTCAAGGATCTTGAACATGATATTCAAAAATCCATAGACTGCATTTGTGTGAAGCCCCTCTGAATTTGTCAGATCAGGCAGCCCGTGATATGCCCTGTTTAAAATACTGTGTCCGTCTATAAGTACAAGCTTTTCACTCATTTTGATACTTTCCTTACTGTCAATTATAATATTGTTGTAATCGCTGCCGGTCACACTACAGTGCAAACAGTAACGTTAAATAGCTCTTGTATATTTCTTGAGCCACCGGGCCTCCTCATCATTCAAAAATGGTGAAACAAGCTCATAAACTCTCGCATGATAAGCATTCAGGTATCCTTTTTCCCTGTCTGTCATCTGATTTGGATCAATCGCATCGAGATCTATAGGCACATAGGTCAGATTCTCAAAATACATGAACTGGCCATACTCATTTTTCTCACCCTTTCGGCAGATAAGCTCATTCTCTGTACGAATACCGAATTTGCCCTCTAAATAGATGCCCGGCTCATCTGTAGTGACCATGCCCTCTTCTATCACACGCTCTGCAGTCCTGCCCGGATACTGCTTCCAGTGGAAGCTGTTTGGTCCCTCATGCACATTGAGCACATAGCCCACACCGTGCCCGGTACCGTGATTATAGTCCATGCCAATCTCCCAGAAAGGCTCTCTTGCCAGAATATCAAAGTTTAGTCCCGAGCAGCCCTCCTTAAACCTTGCATTTGCCAGGTTCATATTTGAGCGGCACACTCTCGTAAACATATCCTTCATCTCGTCAGTCACCGGTCCTAACGCAAAGGTTCTCGTGATATCTGTGGTTCCCTCCAGATAATGTCCGCCTGAATCAACCAGTAAAAAACTTTCCGGCTTAAGCGGCCTGTCAGACTCCTCTGTTGCAGAGTAATGCACAATAGCACCATGATCAGCATATCCGCATATTGTGGCAAAGCTCAAATCAAGAAAGCCCTCCTGCTTTGCTCTAAGCGATGCAAGATAATCTGAAGCCGAAATCTCTGTCATAGGTATCTTACCTATATTTGTCTTAAGCCAGTACATGAACCTGCACATCGCAACTGCATCCTTCAAATGCGCCTTGCGCAGATTTTCAAGCTGTACTTTATTCTTTACGGCCTTCATGACAACTGTAGGATCCTCCGCATCAATCACCTTAACACCCTTTGGCAGGCTGTTGCAGACGCGGTAATTTACAACCGATGTATTTAGAAGCACTGTTTCTTTTTCATCAATATGCTTCACATATTCATAAAAATCATCGTAAGGTCTTGTCTGTATACCATTCTTATCGAGGTATGCCTTAAGAGCCTCTGTCACAACCTCTTCCTGCAAAAACCATATGCAGCTGTCCTGTGACAATGCCAGGTATGAAAGAACTACAGGCACATAGCTTATGTCGCCTCCCCTGACATTTAAAAGCCAGGCTATATCGTAAAGTGATGACATCAGATGAAGTGTTGCACCCTTTTTTGCCATCTGCTCTCTGACTCTTTTAAGCTTTGAGCTTATATCCTCACCAGTATATTTATTGTCAAAAATCATGACAGCTTCCTTTGACATAGGTGGTCTGTCAGTCCATATAAGGTCAATCAGATCCTCATTTACATACATGCTGCCGTGCTTTTCTTTTGCGATTTCAGAAAGCCTTTTGCCCCATGCGGCATTTACCACTCTGCCGTCAAAGCCTATTACACCGCCATCCGAAAGAGTATCCTTTATATACTCATCAACTGTCGGTACGCCCTCCTCGCCAATCTTAAAGAGCTTTACAGTGGTATCCTTAAGCTGCGCAGCCGCCTGCACAAAATACCTGCCGTCTGTCCATAGTCCGGCCTCATCCATAGTGATGACTGCGGTACCTGCTGATCCCGTGAAGCCTGTAATATATTTGCGTGCCTTAAAATGCTCTCCTACATACTCTGACTCATGAAAATCAGCAGTAGGTACCACATACAGCGAGATGCCCCTCTTTGCCATCTCGCTTCTCAATGCTTTTAATCTATCCTGTATCATCTTATTATGCCTCTTTAAATTCAAAAAATTTCGTATCTAATTCCGGATACATTCTCTTTAATGAGATTGGTTTGCCGGATTTGTTCAAAAAGCAATGGCTGCTTTTTGCAGTAGTTCGAAGCTCGCCTGTCTCTTTATCCTTCATGACATACTCAAGCTCCATCTTGATTCCGTTATACTTAAGCAGCTTTGTGTAGATAACGACCGTATCATCAAAATGTACCATACTGTGATACTCTACCGATATCGACAGCACCGGACTTATGATTTCCATATCCTCCATCTGCCTGTAGTTGAGTCCTATCTGATCCATCAAATCAAGTCTTGCTTCTTCCATCCACTTGACATAGTTTGAATGGTGGATTATACCCATCTGATCTGTTTCATAATACTTTGCGTGGTGCTCGTAAGGACGGATTCTAAGCTCGCCTTGTGAGCCGGCAATCTGTAACTCATTATTTGCCATAAAAAATTCCTCCATTCATATTTTGGTCTTATTTCTATTATGCCACATTGGACAGCTAAATTCAACGGCTTGACTGTAATCACTCAATAATCACTCAAAAATTAACACTATAGCGCATAACAATATTAAACCGGTTATTGCCCTCTACCTGCGTATCATGCTGTAGCAGTCTCTGCAAATATTGCGGGAATTGCCAATCGGAAGTATTCTTCCGCAATAGCGGCATCTGATTATATACTCATCCTTACTCTTTGCAAGAAGCTGCATAATCTTGGCCTGTGTTTTGTCACGCTCGTTTTCAAGCCACTCCTGCTCAACAATTTTGCCCATGCGGACTGAAAACTGATAGTACAAATCAAGCTTTTTGTAATAGGATTCGTATTTCATGAGTCCCTGATACTTTGAATGCTTATCCGGCTTATCGAGAGAGATATCAGACGTATATGACATGCAGTAACGCAGCCATTGTCTGACAAGCTCCCTGTCCTTTATATCTATAGGACATGTAATCATCTTATAAAGCAGATATTTGTCATCAAAATCTGCGATAAAGTATCGCTCCTTATACGCATATCCATACAAAAACAATATCTCATCGACATTGATTTTCCTAAACGGTGCTGATGGCTCTGCCTCATGCCAGAGCTTAATTATCGCATCAAGCGGCGCATCCATTGTAAGAAGCACCTGCGGGAAGCCAAGACTTACTATATCAATATCCTGCTCCGGTATATTTAGCGTATTCTTCAGATAATTCAGATTCTTTTGTCCCAAAGCTGTCACATAGCCTGTATCATACAGACCAAATCTGCCTGCACGGCCCGCTATCTGTTTTATCTCAGAGATGACAAGCGGACGTCTTGATACTCCATCAAACTTTTCCACCTCCAGAAATACAATTCTTCTGACCGGCAGATTGAGTCCCATTCCTATAGCATCTGTTGACACGACAACCTGTGTCTTTTTCTCATTAAAAAGCGTCATCTGCCTTCGCCTTATTTCCGGCGGCAGACTTCCGTATATGACACTTGGCTTTATGCCGTTTTCCTCAAGACGCCCTGCTATATTGAGTACCGACTTCTTTGAAAATACGATAAAGGCATCGCCATCCCTCACATCCTGTGGAAATGAAAACGGCTTATCCTCCAGCTTTAGAGCTGTCTTTCTCTCATACTCTCTTATCTCATACTCGTCATGGCAAAGATTAATCAGATGAATGACAACATCCTTTGCCACCGGGCTCATGCATATATGAATCTCTCCTGCAAGTGTACCAAGAATTGCCCTGGTCCACGAATGTCCCCTGTCATCATCTGCTACCATCTGTGCCTCATCAATCACTGCAATATCATATTCCTTATCACAGTCAAGCATCTCCACTGTCGATGCTATAATTCTGCTGTCAGCTACGGGAAGGCACTCCTGGCCTGTGAGCATGGTGCATGGTATACCTGCATCATTCATCTTCTCATATACCTCAAGTGCCAGAAGGCGAAGCGGTCCCAGATACACTCCATTTTGCGCCAGCTTAAGCCTCTCAAGTGCCTGATATGTCTTACCACTGTTAGTCGGGCCTATATGGAGTATGAAGCGCCTTTTCATGCTCTGGGCTTTTGGAAACTCAAGCTCCGGCCGTGCCGGAACCAGCGTGACAATCTCTCTTCTAAGCTCCTTGCTGCGGTACTCATTGTAAAGCTCCTTCATGCTCCTTGTACATATCGCACCTATATACTCCTTGCGCAAAAGCTTTAGAAAATTCTCTGTGAGATACTCTGCCTCATTCTCATCAAACTGCTCCATATCCACCCTGACGAGCTGCGGAATGATTTCTCTATTTAAAATCTGCCTTGCATTCTTATTGTTGGAATAGTAGGTGATCAATGCAAGCCTTTTTATTTCCTGATGCAGCTTGTCGAGTGCCACAGTCTCATTTTTTGAAAATCGCGCATATTTAATTGATTTTGCTTTACTATTGAGCCTGTGAATATAGTGTGCCAGCTTTACAGGTTTACCTGTACTTTTCTTCGCATTCTCCCTGTACTGGTCAATATAAAACTGTACCAGCACATCTTCAAACGATTTTTCCATATATGTGTATTATCCTCTTTATTTGTATACGCCGTTGAGTGTCACTTCAAAAGTAACATCCTTTCCGGCAAGCTCCGTATTTACCTTATAATCATCCGGAAATTTCAGGTTTAAATCAAAGGTTTCTCCCACCTTGTGACCTACCACTCCGTCCTCAAAGCCATCTATATAGCTGCCTGAGCCAAGCACCAGGTCTGTGCCCTGTCCATCAGTGCTTCCACCCTTGAATTTTTCTCCGTCCATATATCCGGTGTAATCAATATTTACCTTATCTCCGTTTTCTGCAACCGTGTCAGTCTCTGTATTCAGTGTTGCTGCCTTGGTCTGTGAATCACTGCTTTGTGTCTCTGATGCCTGAGATTCTGTGGTCTGTGATGCAGCTTGCGTACCGGCAGTGCCCTTTGACGATGAACCTCCCGATGTCGCAACTGCCCAGATGAGCACTATGACTACCACGACAACTGCCACTACCGGCACCCAGAATTTCAGCAGATTCACAACCTTTGCCTTCTTCTGCGCTTTTTCTCTTTCGACTCTTCTTTTTTCCTGTGCGATTTTTTTGTTTTGTTTGTTCATTTTGTTAATCTCCTGTTTTAGTTTTATTATTTTAGTATACTATTACAATTTGAACATTCTGTGTTTCTCTCAATTTACTGCATACGTTAACTGCCACTGTAAGCATTATCTGTCACTGTGAGATTTAAGCTGTAACCGTCTGCCTCTCTTAACCATTTGGCGCGCCAATAAAAGTAATAGAAAAATACCCACACTGCATACGCTTATAGCTGCCCCGATCTTAAGTCCCGGTGTCTCATAATAAAGCTCTATCTCGTGCTCTCCCTCATCCAGATGAATGCTCACAAAGGTATCTGAAAAATCCTCATACTCTGTCTCCTTCCCATCCACCTTCATAGTCCATCCCTTTTCACTCGGAATAGAAAGCACAAGTTGTCCTGCCTGCTTCACATCTATGTGTCCGCTTATGTGTGTATCTGAAAAATCATCCACCGAGAGTGTCTGCTCATTGAGTGTATTGTAAGCACTCTCAACTGCAGCAATGGAAAGCTCGTATACATTAAATCGTACAGCATCGGCATCAGTGTTTGTGACGGAAACTGTCTCCCCCGCCTTCACGTATCCCAGGTCAAACAGATACCTGTGAGTGGTCTTCGAGTATGTGGTCTCATACTCTCCGTGGCTGAAGGTCAGACTGTCTGTGCTGCACGAATCGTATGCCGCATAATAATATCCGTCATGGTCAAAGGTGAGAGTCGTAGTTCCCGGATTTTCATCCTGAGTGCACTCTGTCAGGGTCAGCGTATCATCTGCTGCGCCAAGGAGCCTGCCAAGGGAATTAATCGAATAGATTTTCGATGACGATGATGGCTTCCACGCATCAATGACTCCCTCATCCATCATAAAACCAAGCGGAAGTGTGTAGTTATTCCGATACAGATAGTGATTTCCGCATTTTCCCACAAGTGTAGTCAGCTCATTCTGTGGCTGTATGGATTTTGTAACCATATATCTGACCGAAAGCATGGCTGACGTGACAGGTGTGGCACCGTTATAACAATAGAAATTCTTGCCTCCCTCCATATAAAGAGCCTGATAAAAATGGCTCACATTTATATTCATCAGGGAAGAAAACTGTGTTCCAGAAGCATAGCCGTATCGTGTGCCATCATTTTTAGTAAGTCGGCCTGTATCCTCAACCCTGTAAAATGGTACATCGTTGTCAGCTGCATCCTCTTTTGCCAGCTTAAGTGCCTTTTGCATATTGTCCACATTGGCATTGTAGCTGCTTCTGCCGGTACATCCAAGTCCTGTCACAGCCATATTGACAGCCAGCTCCACAATCGCAATACCGCATGTTATGACCATCAAAAGCTCCCTGTTTTTCCTTGCTGCAAGCTTTAAAAGTACTGTCATAATGCCGTACAGCGCAACAAACAATATGCTTATGATAACTGCATAATACTCTGTTACATCCTCATCGGCAAACATCGTGCTTACTGCCATAAGCGCCGATGCAAATACAACCGCCACTCCAATATGCCACAATCTTATGCCACGCCACTTTCTTACTGTAGCATAGCCTATGGTCAATACAAGAAATGCATACAGATACGACTGTCTGCCAGGCAACGAATCCGGAAAATGCAGTCCGTGCCATATAAAGTCAAGCTGTTTATTGGCAAAGCTTGCCATGAAAAACAACACAAACAATACAGGAGCTATTTTTTTCTTCGGTTTAATCCTTTTGTTGAGCACAAACAGTATCAAAAGCATCACACTAAAGGCTCCGGCATACAGATTCGGCCAGTTCTCTGCCCCCTCATAGACGCTTGCTGTCGTGCACATCCTGCCGACCTCTGATAAGAGATTAAAATACCACTCTATCTGCTTTGGAAACTCAATCCCCGACGAACCGCTGTAGCTTAAAATGATAAGCTCCGGGATGATTAGCACCATCGCAGTGCCTCCAGCCAAAAGCGAGTAAACGGCAAATCTCACAATTGCAGCCATTTTACCGCCATTTTGCGTAAAGAAAAGCCATGCAAACCAGAATACCAGAAAGATGCAAAGCATGATGCTTAAGTAATAATTTGACAATATGCAAAGTGCCAGTGATACATAGTAAAGCCCCGGCTTTTTATCCCGCACAAGCTTCTCAAGTCCTACTATCGCAAGCGGTGCAACCGCCACAACATCCATCCACATGACATCCCAGCTATACGCAGCTACAAATCCGGAAAGTGCATATGCCGTAGAAAAAACAAATGCCGGCACAAATGTATTATTGTGATACCTGTTATCCTTTCCAAGAAGCACAAAGTGCTCCTTCAAAAAATAGAAAAATGTTGCTCCGCTAAGCGAAATCTTAAAAATGATAAGCAGCTCAATAAACTCAATAATATGGCTCTTTGGAAAAAGCACCACAAGCCAGTTTAACGGACTCGCCAGATAATAGGCAAATACCGATACAAAATCACTGCCAAGCCCGATATTCCATGTATACATGAGGCTCGCACCATTTCTTAGCTTTTCCCACAGCTCATTAAAGAAAGGCAGATACTGGTGATACAAATCCATATGCAAAAGGCAGTAATCGCCAAATGGATACACACCGTTTCCTATACAGATGATTATACATATGAAAAATGGAATTAAAAACGCTGTCAAAAGTGGATGCTTTTTAACAAAATTCATCACTTGCCCTCCCAGTCAAACAGTCTGTAATATTGCAAAATCTTATAATTGTTTAGCATATCCGAGTCGGCCTGATTCTTTTTGCTGCCGGTTGCCTTGTCTGATTTATTTGATGCTTTATCTAATGTCTTATCTGCAGTTTTATCCGTGCGTACCGCTGATATAATTGGATACTCCTCCTGCAGCTTTAGCAGAAAGCTCTGATAGTCATTTGTCGGCACACCTGCCGCTTTAAGTACGTTTGCAGCCAGATAATTGACGCTCGTGTCTTTTCCTGCAGCCTCATCAATATCATAATTTGCCCAGATAACATACGGCACCTGATAACGCAGCTTAAGCTCTTCATTGGATAAATTGTTATAATCCATGCCGTTTGCTGCAAGAACAGAGCTTGCCACAGTATCATTTGGCTGATGATCACCGAAAAATACCACTATGGTTTTCTCATCCACATTTGAGAAATATTCAATGAGGTTCTTTAAATCCTCGTCTGTCAGCTTAATCAATGAAAGATACTGGTCAAGTGCAGAATTATTAAGCTTATCTGCTGTCACCGTATTATCAAAGCCGTAGTAAGTATTTGTGTATCCGCCATGGTTTTGCATAGTGACATTGAATATAAATGCCGGCTGGCCATCCGGTTTATTCTCATAGGTCTCAATAATCTTATCAAAGGATGTCTCATCACTTATATATTCGCGCACAAACCTCTGATTAGAATAATCCTGCATAAACGAAAGATTATCAAATCCCAAAAGAGGATAGACCGTATCCCTGTTCCATCCACTGCTATAGTACGGATGCTGTGCATACGTTGCGTAACCTATACTCTTTAGATAGCTTGCAAGAGAAGGTGTCTTACTCTTTATATACTGCTGGTACGGAATGCTTCCTACCGGCAGAAAAGCCATCGTATTGCCTGTCAGAAACTCAAACTCAGTATCAGCGGTATTTCCACCGCATACAGACGTATTCAGATATCCTGTTATAGTGTTCTCATTGCCCTTTTCAAGACTGTGCACAAACGGCATATAGTCTGTATTTGTATCAAAACCACCGAGCACTGACAGATCTGAAAATGCCTCATCCATCACAACTATAATATTCGGATAATCACTTTTATCTGTAATTGCAGTATTATTAGCTGCATCTGAATTATCATCTGTACCGGAATAGCTGTCAAGCAGCTCCTTAGCCTTCTGTCTGCTATACCCATCAGGCTTATCAACCGCCACAAACTTAAGATCCATCGCAAAGGTCACTGCCATTCCATTCACCTTTGTCATATATGCCGGTGTAAAGAGAAACGGATACAGATAATTGTCCGTCTGGAAATCCTCATCCTGCAGGTCATTCACAAACAGACACAGCGCAAGTATTCCAAGCACAGTCGGAATTAGTCTGAACCTGAATTTCCACTTAATTCTGAAATCAAGAAAATGCATCAGCATAATAAGAGCTATAAATATAACTGTAACAACAACTACTCCTGCAGTCGGTGCGAAATCATAATTGGATGCAACACTTGTCGCCGTACCAATTGAAAAAATATCCCATGGAACAAAAGGAGTCGAGCGGAAAAGCATAACATAATGATTAATCAGTCCAAAAACCATTGCCACGATAAAAACTGCACGAAGTGCCCATTTCGCCCTGCCCGTAACAAAATAAAGAATCCAGGCAATCAGCTCAAACAAAATAATATTAAAAAATCCCGCCATAAATCTGACTTCTTCAAAAGGATTATGTTCGTAGAACTCCATAAGATAAAAAGCCGCAATCGGAAAAATCGAGAATAATACAACATTGAATATAATTTCATATTTTTTATAAATCTTTTTTATCATCATAATGCTCCTGTTTACTATCTGGTATTACAGCCTATATGGCAGATTTTTGGGTACCTTTTTGGGTACAATTTTGGGGCAAATTTTTCTTAAAAGTACCCTAATTTCTTTAATTTTTTGAAAGATTGTAAGTAAAGAAAAACCCCGCAAACCCTTGATTTTACTGAAAATCTTGGATTTACGGGGTTTTGCAAATAGTGCCGGCAGTGGGACTTGAACCCACACGGGCTTGCGCCCAACAGATTTTGAGTCTGCATCGTCTGCCATTCCGACATGCCGGCATCTTACGAACAGACAATATTTTATCACAGTTATTGACTTCATGCAACTAAAATTTTTAATTTCAATATAAATATCTCAGCATACAACCTTATTCTTACCTGTGCATTTTCCGACATAAAGTTGTTTGTCAACAAAATTAATCCATTCCTTGTAATCCTGCCCTACTTTATATTTTCCGGCACCTATGGTCACTGTCATCCTTCCGCTGCCCTTAGATGTCCAGAAGGATTTTGAATTAATCTCTACACGAAGCTCATCGAGAAAATTCTTAGGCACCTCTCCGTCGACACATTTACCAAGAAGTAAAAACTCTTCTCCTCCCCATCTGCAATAGCTAAGCTCAACACCTCGAGCCTTGTTTACGATAGTACGAGCGAGCATCTTAAGTGCATCATCTCCTACATTATGTCCGAATGAATCGTTAATTTTCTTAAAATCATCAATATCAATCATCGCAAGGAAATATTCCCCCTGCTTCTCAGCCTCAAAAAGATTCTTAAGCTTTGCCATCATATAGAAACGATTTGGAAGCTCCGTCAGCGCATCAAACTGTGCCTGCTTTTCCATTGCCCCCTCCTCGGAAGACATAAAATGCAAAAGGCACATCATACATATTATTATCAAGAAAACTACACCCGAAATCATAGCAATAGAAATACTCTTAATAACAACAGAATCCAACTTATATAAAGGTGTGTAAAAGCCATCAAACATATAAAGAATAATCAGAGCAATAGCATATACACAGCAAAGCAGAATGGCAACATGATTCTTTTTTTTCTTCCTGAGGACCACATAATCCATGGCAAAAAGAAAAAACATTGCATCGATCAAAAAAAGCTGGAAATTACATTGAATTCCGAGACAAACCACCGCAAGTATCATATGAAGCAATATCTCAACAGCCACACTATAAACATATATGCTCAGTTTTTCAGATTTTGTCAGACTGAATGCAAGGAAATAAAAGCATATGCTGATCAGATTGACTCCTGCCATCAAGTCTACACCTAATGATGAAAACATAAATAGCATCAGCAGATGGATGACAAGAAATATTTTGTTTACATTAAATAGAAAGCTCTGCTCCTTAGCAGTACTATCATTGCTACCCATTGTCCAGTACCTTCATAAAAAATATCTAATATATTACTATAGAATAATAACACATTTTAGCCAATATAACAATATATTATTGTGCAAAAGTACTAGACTATTTTGCTCTTTTTTTTCTGATTATATATCCAATAAGAATAATAACAGCACTTGTTATGACACTTCCATAAAATGTCATTCCTCTGCACAAAAGTTCCATATTTGCTGCATTCTTACCAACAAGCTGTTTAAACCCATCAATCATAATATAATCAGCCACGCCCATAGCACCGGGTATCGGCACACAATTGGAGCCCATCGCCACAAAACACTGTATCACACTCACATCAACTGCCTTATTTACGCCTTCGCCGACTGCCATAAAAATCATAAACGATACCAAAAGCTGTGAAACTCTCTGCATTATATTCCAAAAGAAAATCTCGATGAGAAGCCCGGTCTGCCCTGTGATACTGTTTGAACATTCCTGATATTCTTTCATAGTATTTTTAAGCTTTATTCGAAGCCTGTCACCATGCCGTATTATATGTATTTTCTCTAAAAGCCGGATAAAACCATCACAAATTGAGTATAGTATGCTTCCCTTCCTTAGCAGCATATAAAATACAAGAGCCAGAAAAATCAGCACTACTATTCCCAAATATATAAACATCCGGGAAATACCTGAGAAATTTTTCAGCAAAGGATACTTAAAAATCATGCATAGTAAGCCAATTGTTAAAAGTGAAAGTGTATACATAACAAGATTAATCAGCAGGGCCACTGTAGCAGCATAGCCCGGTATGCCATCCCTTATCATGAAATACGCACTGGCTGGCTGTCCTCCCGATGCCGATGGTGTAATAGCCGAAAAATACACATCGGCTCCACCATACACAGTACCATCAATCGCACTGGTTTTATACCCAAAGTGTCTTGCCATGCGTACCAGAGCAAAGCCTTCAAACCAAATAAACCCAAACGTACAAACAAAACTCATAAAAAGCCAGCCTTTATTTGCATTTATGATAAAACTCATAAGAATTTCAAACGAAAAATGCTTGCTCTGTGAGACAACAGTCCATATGCTTAAGATAGCTATAAAAACAGAAGCTATCGCCCAAAATATCTTTTTTCTGTCCATTAAATCTAATCCCCTTAAAAAAACTGGTAAAGTGAATTATGAAAATACACCATACCAGTTTATTGTAGAGAATATATATAACTTTATCAAGTAAAATATTATTAATATCTTTTTAATGTTTGTTAAATTATTTACTGTTACAATTAACAAATCAGTCTAAATACAAATTAACTTCTATGATTCCTCTTCCTCATCATTGTCAGTGTTCATCATATACACACCCCTGCTTGCATCTCCATCCGGATTCTTTCCAAACTCATAATCATTTCCAGGCAGAATAGCATTTAGGAAAATTCCTGCAATAGCTGCAATTGCAAGTGCTGTCAGTGTAATTGATGTTCCTGCTACAGTAAATGTCAGTCCATCTCCAAAGCCAAGACCACATACAAAAATAACACCTGCAATAATCAGATTTCTTGATTTAGTCAGATCTACCTTGTTTTCAACAACATTTCTAACTCCTATTGCTGAAATCATTCCATAAAGCATAAATGAAACTCCACCAATAATCGCTGATGGCATAGTAGATATTACAGCCGAAAACTTTGGAATAAACGAAAGTACAATAGCAAAAACCGCTGCAATACGGATAACTCTCGGATCATATACCTTAGACAGCTCAAGTACACCCGTATTCTCACCATATGTTGTATTAGCCGGTCCACCAACGGCTCCTGCGAATGCAGTCGCAATTCCATCACCTATAAGTGTCCTATGAAGCCCCGGATCAGCGATGAAGTTCTGCTCTACCGTGGCTGAAATAGCTGACATATCACCAATGTGCTCCATCATTGTCGCAATAGCAATAGGTGCCATAACAAGAATAGACGTAATATCAAACTTCATGAACTGGAATTTAGGTATTCCAACCCACGCAGATGATGCAATTGATGTAAAATCAAGAATTGACGAACCATCCGGATTAGTAATTCCTGCAGCATTCATAATGAGAGCTACTACATATGAAATAATTACTCCCATCAAAATAGGAATAATCTTAAATAAGCCCTTTCCCCAAATATTGAAAATGATTATAACCCCAAGTGCAATAATTGCAAGTACCCAGTTTGTTGAGGCATTATTGATAGCTGAACCAGCAAGCGAAAGACCAATGCATATGATAATAGGTCCTGTCACTACAGGTGGAAGAAAACGCATTACACGCTTAATTCCAACCAGCTTAATGATAAGTGCAAGTACGAAATAAAGCATACCCGCAACAAATATTCCACCACACGCATACGCGGCCTTATCATTGACAGCCATATCTGCATACATACCACTGTCAAGGTTTGCAACAGTATAAAAGCCTCCTAAAAAAGCAAATGACGAACCCAAAAAAGCCGGTACCTTAAACTTTGTACACAGATGAAATATAAGCGTGCCAAAGCCTGCACAAAATAGTGTAACCGATACAGAAAGACCTCTGGTAAGCGGCTCCCCACATGCCTTCTGAAAATATCCTGATACAAGAATAGGCACAAGAATTGTTGCGCCGAACATAGCAAACATATGCTGCAAACCAAGAATAAGCATCTTGGCCGTTCCAAGCTGTCTCGCATCACGAATTGGCTCCTGTTTCTTTTGTTCCATAACAACCTCCTTAATAAATTAATGTTTTCGATAAGTAACCGAAAACATTATAGCAGTTTTTAATTATTATTTCATTATTTTTTTATTATTTTTACAAAAAAAAGACATCTCATTGGATGTCTTAAATGATTCATATCTAATAAGTATGTACCTTCAAAACTTCATACAAATCCGATTTGTTTTCTCCGTTATTAACCAGA